>Ga0194052_1001793_pt1 | contig 12144 bp, 12 predicted proteins | sample SepL226m_MetaG_FD_160117 | JGI IMG/M metagenome (GOLD analysis project Ga0194052, IMG submission 160117) | Anoxic zone freshwater microbial communities from boreal shield lake in IISD Experimental Lakes Area, Ontario, Canada - Sep2016-L227-6m | ecosystem: Environmental > Aquatic > Freshwater >... | reverse complement strand
GTGCAATACAGCGGCGAGGTGGTCGAGCTCGTATCGGCTTATGGCGCAGCCCGTCGCTTCGGCACGGTGTTCCCGCTTGGTGCCGGAAGCGTCAAGCTCCCGCAGCTCACCACGGACACCACGTTCGGCCTCATCGCCGGATCCGGAACTGTCACGGAGAAATCCCCGCAGGTCGGATGGGTCACCTTCACCCCGGAGAAATTCGGCGGCCTGGTGCGTCTCCCGACCGAAATGGACGAGGACAGCGTCGTCGCCATCGGCCAGTTCGTGGCCCGGTATTCGGCCCGGCAGATCGCCCGCGCGGAGGACTCCAACTTCTTTGTCGGCACCGGTGCCGGTAGCGGAGTCAACGGCAGCGTGAAGGGCCTCGCCGTCTCGACCATCGACAACTCGAAGGTCGTGCAGCAGGGCAGCGGAAAGACCAAGACGAGCGATCTCACACTGGCCAACATGCGCGCGATCCGCGCGGTCGTCGACGCCCCGGCAATCGCCCTGGGTGCCTACTACGCCCACCCGAGCATGGAGCAGGCGTTTTCGGGCCTCAACACGGCGGGCGACAAGCCCTATGTGGCGAATGGCGCAAACGGCGCGACACTCGACGGGTTCCCGATCCGCTGGGTGGACGTGATGCCGGTCTATTCCACCAGCGCGCAGGTGTCCAAGGTTTACCTGCTGTTTGGCGACGTGAGCTTCCAATACCTGGGCGTCCGGGGCGGGGTTCGCTTCGACACCAGCAAGGAAGCCGGGTTCACCACGGATGAGATCCTCATCCGCGCCCTGGAGCGCTTCACCATCGGCCTCATGGCCACCGGTGCAGTCGCAGGCCTGGAGACCGCCGCAAGCTAACCATTAACCGCGATTTTATCGCACTCTGCATCCCCGGTGAAACGGGGGTGCAGCAGCGATGAAAACCTCAACACGAATCATAACCAAACCCGGTCCTAAAAAGCCGCTACCGATAAAGACAAAGTGAAAAGCGAAAAGATAAAATTGGAAACTCAGTCAGCCGCGCCAGGCGCGGGATTTATCCATTTTCGCTTTCCGATTTCCAACTTCCGCTTTTTCTTATGAACGTCGGATTCTCCAACCTCAAGACCCTCAAGCGCGAACTGCTGCTTCCGGCCGATGCAGCGAAGCCCGACAACGACGCCTCGGTCGCCGCACTCGGGCTCGGCGTGGCCGCGATGTTCCAGGTCTTTTGCAACCGGAAGTTCGCGCGCGTGGTTGGAGATACGTTCGAGGCCGGTGCAGACCGTTATTCGCTCGTCGTCCCGCGCTACCCCATCGAGGCGGTATCGAAAGTCGAAGTTCGCTACGCCATTTCGGACGGCTGGGTCGTTCAGCCGGGCATGCCGGACAACTATCTGCCGGAGGCCGGGCTCCTTCAATTCTGCGTCCAACTCGGCGTATGGCCTAATACCGTCCGCGTGACCTACACAGGAGGATATTGGTGGGATACCGGCGAGACCACGCCTGACACCATGCCGGAAGGCGCCTGGGCGCTGCCCGAGGATCTGCGCGCCGCCTGGGTGATGCAGTGCCGGTGGTTCTGGGAGCGCCGCTCGATCACCGACCGCGCGAAGGCCGGATTCACCGAAGCGATTGCCGAAAAAGGCTTCGCAGGTGTCGAGGAGGATCTGCTCCTCTCCGCCCGCAACGTGCTCAACGCATACAGGAGGATCGCTTCATGAAAATGCGAAATTCGAAATTAGGAATTCGAAATGAAGACCCGCTCCGCACACAGGGTTTCTTCCATTCCCCATTCGCCGAAAAAGGAGGCGCAAGATGATCACGATCGAGATCTCCCAGGAAGCCCAGGATTTGATCCGGAAGTTCGGCGGCCTGCCTGCCCGCGTCGGCGTGACCATAGTATATACTATGCGCCTCCAGAATCAGGCGACAATCGGCCACATCGTCGCCGCCAAGCTCAAACAGGCTGGCCCAACATTTCTCAACATGCGCACCGGCCGCCTGGCCGGATCTGTCCGCGCAACAGAGCCCCGTATTTCGGGAGCGGAAATCACGAGCTCCATCGGCACGAACGTCAAGTATGCCGCCGTCCACGAATACGGATGCGGCCCCTACACGATCCGCCCTCGCAATCGCAAAGCCCTGCGCTGGGGCAACGCCAGCGGAGTCCACTTCGCGCGCACCGTCCGGCATCCCGGCTTCCCGGCCCGCCGCATGTTCGAGACCGGCATCGAAGAACGCGCCGACAACTACGGCGAGGCCCTCAGCCAAACAATCATCGGAGAGATGACCAAATGAGCGCCCTCGGAAAAATGCCCGACGACGTGAAAACCCTGCTCGACGGCTCCGGCCTCCTCCCGCAGCTCCCGGTGATCGTGCGCGAAAAGGGAGAGATCCTCAACGACCTGGAGGCCCGGCTCGCGGCACTCGCGATCTGCGTCTTTATCATGCCGGTCCTGCCGGTCGCCCCGCTCGCCGGTGCCCCGTTTGTGTTCTTCGAGCGCGCCGAGGTCCGCGTGCGGGTCATCGAAAACCGCAAGCTCAACGCCACGGGCCTCGACGCCTACGAGGTCGCCGAGGGCGTGTGCCTGGCGCTCCAGGGAAAGAACCCCGGCGATATTCTCTCCGCTCCGCTGGAGCTCTCCACGTTTGAACTCAATGAGGATGACAAGGGCGTCTCGCTCGATTGCGTCTTCCTCGCCGCTTTCGGAATCGAATCATGAAAACGAAACTCACGCAAAGGCGCGGAGGCGCTGAGAAAAAAACCACACGCGAAGCGCAGCTCCATTTCGCATTCCTCATTTCGCATTCCGAATTTTCCCAATGAAAACCTATCTCAACGTCATATCCGGGCTGCTCACGCTGACCGCTGGAGCGCAGCAGGGAATCAAGAAACTCGATGTGTTCGACGACAACTTCGTGCTGCAGGTCGTCCCGGATTCAGAGATCGCCGGAGCGAGCGGGACTCTCGCCGCGAAAGTCTCCGGAACCTACTCCGGAGATCCCGTCGTCCTCGACGCCGCCTGGACCTCCCTGGAGGCCGGTGGATTTGAATTCGTTCTGGACATGACGAGCGAAGAACTCCTCGCGCTCTTCACCGGAGAGACTCCATCGATCACGCTCATGGCGCAGATGACATTCACGGTTGGGGGAAATGTGCGCAGAACCCAGAAGTTCGACCTCCTCTGCTCACGGCCGGTTTATCGCGCAGGAGAAGTAACCCCGCGCCCGACCGAGGCCATGCCCTTTTTCAAACTCACCGCTCCGGACAATTCTCAATGGCAGATCTCCATTGAAAACGACGGCACAATCACCCGCACAAAACTCACATGAAAAAATCCAACGAATTCGGAAAGGTCATCCTCTTTTCACTGCTGGCCCTCATAACCTCCCTCTCTGGAGCCAGCGCACAAACCGTCCGCCGCGACATAGTAGTTGACGGCAACGGAACCCTCGTCGCTTCCACAAACTTCTGGCCGGCGAACCAGCCGGGCATCGCCTCCGCGCTCAGCCTCGGCTCGCTCGCCACACAGAACGGCACATTCTCGGGCAATAGCTCGGGCAACAATACCGGCGACCAGACGACGATCAGCGGCAACGCCGGCACGGCTACCGCTCTCCAGACAGCCCGGACGATCAACGGGGTCTCGTTCAACGGCACAGCCAACATCATCATACCGGCGGCGGGAAGCACCCTTACTGACACGGTGCCAGTGGGGAAAGGGGGCACCGGCGCGGCCACACTCACCGGCTACGTAAAAGGCAACGGCACGGCCAACATGACGGCTTCCTCCACGATCCCGGTCGCGGACATCACCGGGCTGTCGACTGTGGCAACCTCGGGCAACAAAACCGATATCGGCCTCGGAAACGTGGAAAACACAGCTCTCTCCACATGGGCAGGCAGCGGAAACATCACCACGCTCGGGACCATCGCATCCGGCACCGTGCCCGTGGCACGCGTCTCCGGCCTCGGCACGGCCGCGACCAGCAACGCGACGGCCTTCGTCGCCTCTTCCAATGGCACTTCCACGAACCAGACGCTCACGACTCCGAACATCGGCGCGGCCACGGGGACCAGCCTGAGCCTGTCTGGCAACCTCACTCTCAGCAACTCGATGGCAACGCTCACCAATAACGGCTCCTCTGTTATCGGGGCAAACCTAACGGTCAATGGCAACACCACGCTCGGCGATGCACTGGGCGATACCATGAGCGTAGCTGCTGGAGCACTGGCCGTGAACGGCACCGGCCAGGTCACGGCGGCTTACCAGGCGGCGTCGGCAAACCAGCCCATGGCGTCCACGGGAGTCATCACCCCGGACACGCTCATTTTTGAGACCGCCACCCTCGGCATACTGCGACCTGGCACCACATGGCAGCTCGCCAACAGCACGGCCATATCAAAGTCTGTCACTGCGGCAATCGTCGCGGGAGTCGTCACCACGACGACTGCCCACGGATTCGTTGTCGGCGATGCGGTTGTTTTTTCGAGCCTTACCAATCCGGCCAACATGGCCAATGGGACGACCTATTGGGTAGCCAGCGCTCCCACGACCACGACATTCACATTTTCAGCGTCTCTCGGCGGGGCGGCAATCACGACGGCCACTGCCGATGCGGGCAGCGCGACTGTGGCCACAAGCGCATGGTCTGCGTGGTATTCTGAAACCAACAACTTCTGGGCGCAGATCGGAAAACAACAGAGTGGATCGACTGGTGCGGGATGGGCTCGCGTCGGCATCTATAACTTTTTACTTAACTCGGGGGAGGCGAACAATACTCCTTCGGCTCGCGGGTTTACTGTGTGGTTCCGGCAAAATATTCCGTCAGACACGCTGTTCGCCACCGATATCTATTTTGGATCTCAACTGACGGAGGTGGGTGGGCCGCTGGCGGCGAGAGGTCTGCGGGTCTCGTTTCAGCCCTCCGGCGCGAATCAGGTGGTGATTGCCGGGATCCACAACGGGACGACGGAGACGACAGCTACCTCCGCATCCATCGCGTTATTCAAGGCGGTAATTATCCGATGGTTTCCACAAAACGTCGTCGGCGGCGTGCCTGGGAGTGGGAGCTACCTTGAGGTATGGACGGTTTCTCAGACCGCGGGGTCACGCCCGCAACTGCGCTGCACGGCGACTATAGGGAGCGCGTTTAATGCCTCCACGTTTGCCGGATCGGCCTTCGCGATTGTTGCGCGATCAACGGGCACCACGCCGGGCTATACGGCCAACTGGGAGATCGGTGGCATCACCTGCATTCAACACTAATAATCTATGAAAAAAACCATCCTCATCCTGGCGGCCTGTGCGGCCGCATTCACCGCAAATGCTCAATCGATTCTCACGGAATCTCCGGAGACGCCAGCGCAGCGCACGGCGCGGGAAACCGTCGCCAGTGTCCAGGCCACGCGAACTGTCCTCATCGGGCAACTGCGTGATGGAGTTACTCGGCTCTGGAGCAGTCCGGACCCACAGGGAGCGCTCGACCTCCTCGGCTCCCATAGTGCTGAGGTCGTGGGTCTCTACCAGTCACTCATCGGCTACCTGCAAACCGTCCTCGGGCAGGCAGGAGATACCCAAGGGCTCGCGGAAATCGCCGCGATATCCGCAAAAGTCCCGCCGCTCACCGTCCACCCGGACGGCACCGTGACCGCGCTGCCATTTCCAAGCCCAGTGCCAAGCCCAGTGCCGAGCCCAACGCCTTAATCTCACCAACTGACGACTGACATGCCTCGCCTCCTCACCATCGCCTGCCTTTGCCTGACCGCGTGTGCCACGCACCCGCTGTGGGATTCGACCTGGAAGTCGATAAACGTCCGCGCATTCATTGACGACCCAAACCAGCTCGCGCGCGCCTGGATGGCCGCCACCGGCCGAGAAATTCCGGCCACGGCTGCGTAGTATTTATAATTCTCACCAAACAACCAACACCATGAAAACATACGGCAGTATCAAATTCAGCACGGTAGACGCCCCGAAGCCGATTTCGGGAATATGCGAATCGTTCAGCTATAAACCAGCAAATCAGATCTACGAGATCCAGGATGAGGCGGGCATCATCGCGGCGATGGTCGAGCATGGGCGGAAAGGGGCAATCACCTTTTCCTCCACGCCTCCCGGCACAGTCACGGCTCTCGGTGTCCGCGCGGGAGCGGAGTTGACCATCACCGGATTCTCCGCTGGCAAGGTCATCGTCACCACCAGCGGCGCGAAGTGGAGTCGCGGGGCAGCGATGGTGATGGACGCCCAGGCCACGCATTACCCCGACATCACTGCCGCAGCGGTGGGATCTATCACCCCGGCAAGCATCGTGCTCGCTCGCGGAACGGATCTCGCGATCCAACTCCCGACCAACAAAGTCTGGTGGGGGATGGAGGGCCTCACGCCATTCGTCGAGGGCATCGTCCAGAGCTGCTCGATTTCCGAATCCGTGCAGGTCCAGGAAGAAGAGGGCAGCGGAGAGGACGTCGGAAAAATTGTCGCTATCAGCCTCTTCGGATACAAGGCCACCGGCCAGATGGAGGTGCTCACCGCCGGGACGATCCCAGAACTGGGAACATCGCTCGAAGCGTTCGGCACATTCCGCATCACCAGCGCGGAGGAGAAATGGTCGAAAGGCCAGGTCCGCTCGATCATGGTGGACGGGGTCATCGCACCAGCGTGAAAAACCGGAAATCGGAAATGCGAAACCGGAAAGAAATAGATCCCGCGCCTGGCGCGGAGGGACTGCCTCTCCGCTCTCCGCTTTCCGACATCCGCTCTCTGGAGGCCGAGGCCGATGCCATCGCTGCCCGCAGGGCCGACCCACGCACGCCAGCCGTCGTGCGCCGGGCGTTCCTGCGTCCGTGCGCGATGACGCTCTTCAAGTTTCTCCAGTTGGAAGAGGCCGCGTCTCCGGCGCTCACCGGCCAGTGGCCCTGGGCAGATCCCGCAGCGATGGCGCACGCCTTTTGCACCGCCTATGAAATCGTGTTTCCCGAACGGGAAATTCCAGCTGCCGTGAACGTGGGGGGAGCCATCGCTGAGATCGAGGCGGAGATCGCCCAGGGATTCTCGACCGTCATGCCGATGAAGTTCCCGACAGCTCCAGGATCATCTCCGACCCCGATCCCTGCCGATGGAATCGGCTGGGTCGCGCGGATCTGGGCGCGGCTCGGCGGGCACCCCGCCCAGCTCGATATGCCGATGGATCAGATTTTCATCTTGGCAGCCGCGATGACCGCCAACGAGGGCGCAGAATGCGCGGGCGAGGATTACCGGGAGAGGAAACTCGAAAAACCGGAATCAGCTCCGGATGTCGTCCTTGGGCCAGTTGGTCCCGAGCCAGAGGAGAAACACGATAGCCAATCCGGCCGGCGAAAACAAGATGAACAGGAATAGCACTGCAAGTGCGGTCATGGATTCAATATGAACGAGAAGGGCGTAAATATCAAGATCACAACGCAGGCCGAGCTGTCCGCCCTGCAGGCGACAGAATCCGCCCTCGTCAAACAATACGTCGCCGCCAAGGCTCTCGGGCAGGAATACAAAAATCTGGAGCGGGATCTGGAGAAGGTCCAGCAACGGATTTCTGCCGTCAAGGCATTGCCACCGACGCCTGCACCTCCCAAGGCTTCCTTTGGGCAGAAACTCGGTGATGCCACGAAGGAAGCGATTCAGGAGATTCCGGTTGTTGGCGCGTTTTCGCGGGCATTCAACGGGGCGTTGCCCCTGGTTGGAGCAGGGCTGCTGGTTATCAAAAAAGGATTCGATATCGCGGGAGAGGCAATCCATGAGTTTGCGGCCAAGCAGGCTGAAATGACGAAGCTCGATGCCGCCTTGGCGAACAGTGGCCAGCTCACGGATGCCTATCGGGCCAAGCTCGAAGAACTCGCCAAGGAACGCGCTGGAGCGACCGGCATCTCCCACGAGAAGTATTTCAGCACGTTTGCGACGCTGACGAAGTTCGGCGCTGACAGCAGCAACATCGATCAATACACGCACGCGGTGGAAAACCTCGCGGGATTCCTCAATGGCGACATGGACCAGGCCGCATTCTTTTTCGGCAAGGCCATGCAGGGCAGCACAGCAATGCTCACCCGCTACGGCATCCATGTCGACAGCGCCAAGAGCAGCACCGAGCAGCTCGCCGATATCATGCGCCAGCTCGAAGCGCGTGGCGGAGGCCAGCTCGTCGCCTTGGGCAATACGCTGCAGGGCACGTTCAATAAAGTCAAAAACTCCTGGGGCGAAGTCCTCGCCAGCATGGGCAGCATGGCGGAAACATCCGGGCTGGCGGAATACCTCACAAAATTTTCTCAGGGCCTGCAAAATCTCGCCGACCGCATGGGCGGAGGGACTCCATCGAAATCCAAAAACCGGCCGTCCGAGCTGATCGGAGACACTCAGGAATCCCAGACGCTTGCGGATGACATCGGCGCTCAGAGAAACCAGATCCAGATGGATATGGTTGCCAGGCAGGATGAAAACCAGGCGGCTTCCGCTAGGATCAGAGAGCGCAAAGCCATCCAAAAAGATACCGGTGATCTTTACGACACCCCAGAAGCCGTAAAACAGCTCGCGGACGACGAGGCCACGGTCGCAGAAAATAAGAAAATTCTTCTGCAACTTTCCGTAGCCCTTGGGAAGCTCAATTCAAAAGCGAAAGCGGCCGGGCTCCGCGAGGTAACTCCCGACGAGGCGCAAAAAAACCGCGACCGACTGTCAAGCACTTACACCGGGCCATTTCTCAATGCGGAAGATCAATCCTCCGCCGAGAAGGCCGGACAGATCGCCATGGAGGAACTCGCCGCCAAGCGGGAAATCCTCGATGTCGACCTCAAAATCGCCGTGGCCAGAAAGGCAGGAAACCTGCAGGAGGTGGCCACGCTCGAATGGGGTAAAAAATATCAGGAGGCAAAAAAGCAGGCGGAAGCCGCTTTGATGCCATATCCGGAGGTATATGCCAGAGACGTAGCCAACGCCACGGCTCCATCATCAGATCCCAACGCAGAAAAACGCGAGGAGCTTGCCCTCCAGCTCCAGATCGCCGAAGCCGCTGCCAGCGGAAACAAGGAACAGGAGCAAAAGCTCAAATGGCAGCAGGACTACAATAAATTCCTGAAAGAAAATCTCGCAGTCCAAGATCCGGACGCCTGGAACAACGCGATTCGCGGGGCAAATGCGGCCACTACGAAGCCGAACTCAGATCCATTCCAACACGCCGCACCAATCACCGACCGGCTCTCTCAGATCGGCGGCTACAACTCGCCGTCCCAGGTCCGGGCAGACCGCTCGATGTCCGTGATCGAGGAAGCCACAAAGCGCACCGCCGCCGCCACGGAAAAGATCGCAGAAAAATCAGACCCGAAAATCCCGGTCACCAACACGTTTTAATCATGGCCACCACGTCGCTCAGCCCGAACATCATTGTTTGCCCGAAGGAATACCAAACCGGCGAGTGGGGACAGACCTTGTCAAACAGCGACGTGTGGGAAGGCCCGATGGCTGAACTGTTGCTCCTGCAGCAGGACATCAAAGGGTCTTATACGACAACCCAGCTCACGCCCACAAAAGGCGGACACGGAAAGCTGACCGCCACCATCACCACGACACCTAATTCGAGCGAACCAGGAGCGCCAAAGGGTGACATCACCATAGAGGTGGAATGGGTTGAGCTGCGGCTTCCAATCGAGTCGAATCCCGCATTCGCAGAAGTAACTCCACAATATATCGCATGGGCAAAAATGTGGGCGAAAGATCCTTCGACTTACACAGGCCCCAGTCTTGGCGAGGGAACGCCCGTATCGAAATTAGCCACGTTGCTATCCACCGGCCCGACGGAATTCAGCACTGGAGTTCCGGTTGTGCGCCGCACAACAAAGAACGCATCGAATCTTGCGAAAGGATTCGCTTGGTATCGCGACACTCCTCCGGTGGATGTGCCTCGCGGAGGATCTGGCGGGAGCTGGGAATGGATGAAGACCGTGGATCGTCGCACTCGGGTCGGGACCGACATTCAAATGATCGAGGAATGGACCGGCTCGCTTAAATGGGATTCCACCCTTTACCCATGATCCCTCTGCCTCCAGAACCGTCTTCAGGCTACCCAATCATCGACTGGGCGCGGCTTGTTATGTCATTCCTGCGGCGCATTCGCCCGATAGGTGGTCCGGGCATTCGGATCAACGAAGGAACCAACGGATTCACGATATCAGTGGAAAAAGGTGATTCCCCGGACGTTCAAGATTCACCGAAGCCCTTCCAGCTTTTCGTTGCTACAGATCCCGCCGACACCAGCGTTCCTCCCACACCGAAAATCCGCGTCATTCCCTCCACCCTGGCAGGCGAAAGCTCGACCGATCTGGGATTCTCGACTGGGGACGATCCGAAGTATTTTCTCGATCCATCCGAGGGTGTGTTGGTGGGAGGAATAACATGGGATACGGGCACCGGAGAAATCACCTCCCGATGGCTGGAGATCCTGAGCACGTTTCCAGATCCAAGCGGAGTCGCGGATGGCACCGATTACGTCGAAATCGGGACCGTGCATTGGGTGGCCGACGATAGCGAGGCCGGTGGTCACTGGACCGTATCCAACTCCCGCTACGGCCCAATTAACGCAACTATCTGCCGGAACTGGTTCGCAGCAGAGGCTCCGTTTTTCGGATGCTCTTGGTCGTGAGCGCGTGTAATTGCTGCTGGCAACCTCCTTGCCCTTCGCCTTACGTGGAGTGTGACTCTGTTAGCGCGAGCAAGAGCAAGCCATCTGTTTGCGGGTTTTCTCACGAGGGGAAGAAATGGTTGGTTCGCACTACAACTTGGGATCTTAGTTTCAGCGGAACTCAAAGTGATTATTGTGGGGAGCCAAATATCCACACGGAATCGTATAATGTTGTCCTAATTGAGACATATGATCCTGCAACGTGCATAAAAACAAATGTGTGGTCTGGATCAAGTTCATCTTATTCAGCTTGTGGGATGTATAGTCAAAGTTGCAGCGCGACGTGTAACGCAGACGGAACGTGGACCGGAACACTTACTACGCAGCCAGCTCCAGACGGAAACCATCCCGATCCAGACCCCATAACGGAACCTCACAACTCTGGTTGCGCGGGGTATCTGGCAACAGGGACCGTTACTTATGATTATTCTTCTGAAAACACAGGGGAATCAACTTCCTCGCTCATTTCCCGAACGGTTGCGGCGTTGCCATCATATCCCGAAACATGGGGCGGATCATGTTCAGCATTCCGAAACCTCTCCCCCGACGAATCCAGTTACAGCATCAGAAAATTCAAATGGAGATTGAAGCACCAACCATCAGGGACATGCTACATCAAGGTCTGGTTGCAAAAGCGATTCCATCCAGAAGGGGCGACCGACGATAGCGGTGACACCATCACTCCACTCCCACATTACGAATGGAACGGAACGGGAAACCCGTGCCTCGCAGACCCGACAAAATCTTTTGATGATGACGCGAATAAGATAACATCGGACCCAAACGAAGAAGACGTTCCTTCAACAGATGGGACAACGACCATTGAGATTCTGAAATACTCCTGCGTGAAGGGCTACGAACCGAATGTGACAGACCCCGAAAACCCTCAACCAAACGGGTTCCCCGATCCTACATGGACATCGTGATTCCAGACGAAGTTGTTGCGATCCGTCGCGATCTTTGCCGCGAGTGCGAAGGCATCGCGCACGACCCTTGCGCAACTTGCGATCACGGGAAATGGGGGAGATACGTCAACTGCCCACAAGACCAGCCTCCAATCCCTCCTCCACCGTCGCGCCTCACCCCCTCCACGGCCAGCGACCACGAAAAACAAGGCAGGATCTCCGGCTGCTGCGACTCCGCGCTGAACCCATAAAACCCAGGACATCGAGCCGCTTCAATCGCGGTGCACCGGTATTGCACCCAGTGCAAGAAAGTCCAGAATACCCGTCCGAACCCAAGATTTACCTCCAATCATTGATAAAACGCCGCAAACGCCGCGCGAACATACGTTTTGAACAAAATGCGCCACTTGGTTGTCGCGATTTTGTCAGTGTTCCGCCTACGGCACAAACGGTCGGAGCATATCGAGCACCCCTTTGACTCCCTCGACGGCAGCCGGAGGGACGTCCTTGATGAGGCCGGCTCCCCGCTCGATCACTGCGCCACCCATCGCTGTTGCAAGCCGGG
>Ga0194052_1001791_pt1 | contig 12148 bp, 16 predicted proteins | sample SepL226m_MetaG_FD_160117 | JGI IMG/M metagenome (GOLD analysis project Ga0194052, IMG submission 160117) | Anoxic zone freshwater microbial communities from boreal shield lake in IISD Experimental Lakes Area, Ontario, Canada - Sep2016-L227-6m | ecosystem: Environmental > Aquatic > Freshwater >... | reverse complement strand
GGTTAAGTTGAAATTTACCTTTCTCACCTAGTGGGTTTCTGTAGTCACTCATGGAGTCTCCTCCAAAGTCAATTCCTTTTTTCAAAAGAGCTTTTGCGTTTTTTGTGATTTGCTTGAAGTTATTGTCCGTCAAAGAAGAAATTTTTCTTTCTGGATGAATAGATGAAGCCCAAAGTATTTCATCGCTGTAAATATTTCCAATACCAGCTATTACTGAATGGTCCATTAAAACAGTTTTTACTTTCCCGTTTGGTTTTTTTGACAAGGCTATTTTCATCTTTTTCCAATCAAAATCTTTTTCAAGTGGTTCTGGTCCAACTTTTTCAAAATGTTTTTTATGGGCTTCTCTGCTTGGTATTACAAAAACAGTGGCAAATTTTCGCATGTCAGAAAAAGCTAAATGTTTTCCATTTGTTAAAGTAAAAACTAGATGTACAAAACGATTGAATGGGTCGGATAGGGGACTTTGTGGGTCTTTTGGTGCCCATTTATTTTTCTTTTTATCAAATGTGTAGTCTCCAAAAAGAAGGTGTCCAGTCATTTTCATGTGGACTAAAATTGTTTGCTCATCATCTAAATCCAAAAGCACATTTTTTGCTCGACGATATACCTTAATTATTTTTGTTCCAATGATAGATCTCTTGAATTTCTTGAAATATTCTGGATTTTTAATGTTTTCTTTTCCGGCATTATATTCGCTGTTGTAGTCTGTCCAGACATCTAAAATACCTAAACCTTTTACAAGGTCATTTAGTATTGTGGCTGTGGTTTGGACTTCTGGAAGCTCGGGCATGTTCTAAGACTATGCGGTTTTGTGAACCTGTCAAATTCTTAAGAGTTCAATTTAAACAAAGCTACTTCAGCGATTTTTGCATCGCTCCATTCTTGTTTTGTTCCACTTGGCCCCATGATGTATGGGTCGGTGCCTTTACCTGTAATCAGAACAGCAACTTTTTCACTTTTGCTTTCCCAATCTTTTGCGAGAGAAACTGCTTTTTGAATTGCTTCTGCTCTATCCAAGATTACTTCACAGGTTTTGTTTTTAATACCACTTTGAACTCCTTCGATAATTTCCAAAGGATCTTCGTTGTATGGATCTTCATTTGCTAAAATTATGTGGTCACAATATGTATCTGCCATTTCTCCCATAAGAGGTCTTTTCCATTTGTCGCGGCCCCCACCTGTTGAACCAAGTACGCAGATTTTTTTCTGATTCGGAAATGCTTCATATAAAGCCTTTAGGGAATCTGCTGTATGTGCGTAGTCTACAACCACATCAAAATTTTGTCCGATTTTTACATGTTGTACGCGACCTTTGAGTTCTTTTAGTTTTTCAAATGCTGAAGCGATTATGCTTTTTTCAACTCCAAATACATCGGCATATGTTGCCGCGGCGAGCATATTATAAATATTAAATATGCCTTTAAGTTCTGATGACATAACTGTTCCTTTGTAGTGAAACCCAACACCACCTTCATTTGCTATATAAGGTTCTGCGTCAGAAAGGGAATATGTATATCTTTCATTTACATCTTTTTCTAGAAATCTATAGGCTTCTTTATCGTCAGCGTTTGCAACAATTACCCTGCGAGGCTTTGAGGAGTGTTCAAGTTCGTCCGCAATTGAAACTTTTGCTTTCACATAATTTTCAAATGATCCATGTGACTCAATGTGTTCGGGGGCTATGTTGGTGAAAATGAGTGCATCTAGGTCTATGAATTTGTTACGAAACATTCTTGCTCCTTCTGATGTGATCTCAATAACTGCGTGAGTACAGCCAGCATTGACTGCGTCTCTTAAAAATTTTTGCATGAAAAAACGTCCAGGCATAGACATTTTGTACATATTAGGCTTTGTCTCATTTCGTATTTTAAAACGAATCGTGTTTGAGAGTGCGGTTTTGTAACCAGCTTCCTCAAGAATTGCATTTACAAATTCTGTAGTACTGGATTTACCCTTTGTTCCAGTTACTCCGACAATGTGGAGTTTTTTTGAAGGGAAGCGGTATATTAGTGCTCCGATGAAAGTTAGGAGATAGTGGTATATTGGCTGACCCAATTTGTATATTTTCCTTGGTATATATTTTTCTATGAAACGAAGTGTTTTTTCCATTCACCAATCATACTATTTTTAATTAAACATAGTAAGTGTGTGGTTTTCTGGGCATCTAGCTTCCTAAAACCTTCAAAGCTGCTTTAACAATATCTTGAGTACTTGTGATTTCTTTACCTAATTTTTTCACAGCATCACGAGCTTCACGTTCAGAATATCCAAGAGATTTCAATGCTTCAACCGCAAGAACACCGTCTTTAAGTGATCCAGATACATATGTCTCGCTTGTGGTGCCTAACTTGTCGCGAAGTTCAATAATCATTTTCTCTGCCATCTTTTTTCCAATACCTGAAATTTTTGTGAGGTATGAAATATCTCCAGTCTCCACTGCTTCGCGAATTGTATCTATAGTTGTGACATTAAGAATTCCTAATGCTGTTTTTGGACCAACACCAGAGATACCAATAAGAAGTTCAAAAAGTTCCAAAGAATCGCGAGTGAGGAAGCCATAAAGGTCTGATGCGTCTTCTCGAATGACGTGATGTATCCAGAGAGATACTTTATCTCCAATATTACCAACTTTTCCTAATGTTTCGCCAGTTACATATGTTTTGTATCCAATACCGTTGACATCTATTATTAGGTGGCGGATATCAAGATGGGCTATTTTCCCAGTTAATTTAGCAATCATGGTAATATTCTAACACATTCTCTATCTTAAGATTGTACAGGGAGGAGTGTTGCATTTCTCTTTTGTTTGTGTTAATGTTTTTGCACATATGCCAATTACATCATCAGCAAAGAAAGCGTTACGAAGCTCACAGCAAAAGCGAGTATTTAATATGCGCCGAAAGGAGTCTATGAATAAAGCTGTTCGTGACATCAAAAAACTTGTTGTTGCAAAAAAAGTTGACGAAGCAAAGAAGCTTGTCCCTCTTGCATACAAAGCGATTGATAAAGCTGCAAAAATGAACACTCTTACAAAAAATGGAGCAGCTCGAAAGAAGTCACGACTTGTGGCTATGGTAAAGAAAGCCGGAGCTAGTAAATAAATTTTAAACTTTAGCAAATCCCCAATTTTCCTTCGGAAAATTGGGGATTTTGTGTTTTTGGATAAAAAGTCACATTACAAAGACTAATCGCTGATCAGGATAATTTCGACATGAGCCAGATGATGTTCCAAAAGATGAGAAATCCATACACTGTAAGTACTACGAGTTTTGCTGATTTTTTGTCGGCAATATCTGGATTGAAGAAAGAAATAAAGCCTACACCAAGATCAAACAAACCTAGTCCGCCCAAGGGAAGGCTTCCAGTAAGGAATGCAACGATTAACATAAAAATACCTGCCAAAAAAGATAGAGGACTGCGATCTATAAAACCTAAGTTTCTCATAGTAGAGATAGTATATCATATGTTTTTGTATGAATATGAACCTTTTTGGATAGATAAAACGTATAAAACATATAGTATAATTAAATTTTAATTTTAAAATAATGAATAAAACAAATAAACTCATAATAAGTATCTTGGGGGTTGGGGTGTTGGTTGTTGCGGTTTTGATCATGGCTCAACCTAATTTCAAATCTCAAACAAAAAAGACCTCGCCTGCCGCAGAGGTGGTGTTTACTCCTTCCTCTGGTACTCCTACTGATACAACTAAAACTCCAGCAGTTCCTCCTGTTGATAATCCTGGAGTTACAGCAAAACAGTATCGCTATAAAAATGGAGCATATTCAACTACGGGTTCATATGATTCGCCAGCTGGAATGGAAAGTATGGGGGTAAGTATTGTTCTTAAAAATGATATTGTCGTAGATACATCAATAACACCAATGGCGGGAGATGGAAGATCACAGAGATATCAGCAGGTGTTTGCTAATAATTATAAAACATACGTTGTTGGGAAAAACATAGATTCTATAAACCTAGATGTTATTTCAGGTTCATCACTTACACCAATTGGTTTCAATGATGCTTTGGCACAAATAAAAGCAAAGGCACAGATATAAAAATTTATGTCTACGAACTTCACATTTAAAGCAATTGGAACATCGTGGACAATAGATATTCCTCAAGATGTTGAAGATGAGAAGGAGCTTTTATGTTCTATAAAAAACAGGATAGATGAATTTGATAAAACATATTCAAGATTTAGGGAGGATTCTCTTGTTTTTGAAATGTCTCGCAAAGTAGGTATTTACACATTACCAAAAGATGCGCTTCCAATTTTTTCCTTTTATAGAGAACTATATGAAATAACCAATGGGAAAGTGACTCCCTTAATAGGGAATACTTTAGTTGGTGCTGGATACGATTTAATGTATTCTCTAAAACCAAAAGAAAACATTCAGAAAACAAAAAAATGGGATGATGTAATTAAATATAACCACCCCAAGCTAGAGATTAAAGAACCTACAATGTTGGACTTTGGAGCTGTGGGTAAGGGATATTTGGTGGAGTTGGTAGCTGATGTCCTTAGGGGTAATAAAATTTCTGAATACATGATCAATGCTGGTGGGGATATTGCATACAGAAATTCTCAAAATAAACCTTTGCGAGTGGGTTTAGAAAACCCTGAAAATAGCAATGAGGTGGTTGGGGTGGCAGAAATTATTAATTGTAGTATATGTGGTTCGTCGGGAAATAGAAGGGTTTGGGAAAAATATCATCATATTATGGACCCAGACACAATAGAGTCACCGCGGCATATTTTAGGGCTTTGGGTGGTGGCTAAAAGCACATATCTTGCAGATGGTTTAGCAACAGCTCTATTTTTTGTTGAACCAGAATTATTATTAAAAAAATATGATTTTGAATATGTGATCCTTTATGCGGATCATAGTTTAAAAAAGTCAGAGAAGTTTCCAGGGCAATTATTTACATAAAAATGTTAGAATAAAAAGATGAAAAACCTACATATATATTCAGTGAGTGTGTTACGTATTGGAATTGCAATTGTATTCTTGTGGTTTGGTTGGAGTCAGATACACAATACAAACGAATGGATAGGTTTTGTTCCACAGTGGGTGAGTGATATCTCAAGACTGTCATCAACAACAATTGTCCACTTGAATGGTATTTTTGAGATTGTTTTTGGATCCGCACTGCTTCTTGGTTTGTTCACAAGATTTGTTGCTTTTTTTCTCGCACTTCACATGATTGATATTACATACATTGTTGGATTAAATGCTGTGGGGGTAAGAGATTTTGGTCTTGCTGTTGCTGCTGTGGTGATATGGATGAATGGGGTTGATGCTTGGAGTTTAGATGGATTTGTGAGAGAAGGGGATAAAATACAGTAGGAAATCTTCCATTACATGGACGGTACAGGTTTCGTATCGTACTCGCTTCGCTCCGTGCGATACACTCAACCTCTTCGATTCCTACCAGAAAATTCTTCAAGAATTTTCTTGGGAGCACAAAAAGAAAAACCGAGTACATAACTCGGTTTTTCTTTTTGTGCTCCCAGTAGGAATCGAACCTACATTTTAACTTCCGCAAAGTCATGTCCTATCCATTGAACGATGGAAGCATATGGTTTGAAGTGCTTCAAACGCGAAAACACATTACCACAAAAAAACTAAAAACCCAAATGCTCTATCAATACATGGGCGAAGGGCTCATTTAAGTGTTCGTCATGATAAAGTTTCTCACTAAGGATGGGAAGTACTTCGTCTGGGCGTACCGTTCCAAGGGGAATGGTTATAAGGGTCATAAAAATTTTAGAAGATTTTATGATAATTTTTGTAGAAGGTGATTCAACAACATTGAATGATTCCAGGTGTATGAATGGATAAAATGTTTTTTGAACACGTATACCTTTTTCTGTTATCTCACAGTCTAGGAGGTGAGGTTCTTTGTTTCCTAGTGTGATAATTGCAAAAGTGGAGGCAAGAATAAGTCCCGCAAAAAGAAGGTTAGAAAAAATAACAGCAATCACAGCAAGAGAAACTCCAATAATTCCCACAATCCAAAACCAATCTGGAGTTTTTTCATTGTGTTCAAATTCGTATGTTTGCCAAGCAATAGGATTCATTGGTAATATTGTATCACAGAGAAAATTTGAATGCATTGCAAAATGTTAATTTTCGAGTAATATAGTGAAACGAAAGTTTGAGGTACAATAAAATACAAGATGGAGAGGTGGCAGAGCGGTTGAATGCACCAGTCTTGAAAACTGGAATATCCGAAAGGGTATCGAGAGTTCGAATCTCTCCCTCTCCGCACATACAAAAAAAACGAGTCTTTAACTCGTTTTTTTTTGTATGTTCGGAGAGGAGAAACTGCTTTATAGCAGTTTCGTGAGAGATTCGAACGGCGGAGTATAATTTTCCTAGCAAGGAAAATTACGAGCCGGTGACCAGACAAAAATTTTCGACGGAAAATTTTTAGTCGAGGGAGAAACTCTCTCCCTCTCCGCACATACAAAAATACAAGCTCTTGCTTGTGTTTTTTTGTTTTATGCAAGATTGTTTTTCTTTGCTCATATTTGTTTTGTGCGTATACTTATCCAAATGAAACATGAAGGGAGACTTCTGGGTATAGATTTTGGAACAAAACGCATAGGGGTAGCCATTTCGGATGAAAAAGGGGGGATGGCTTTTCCTGTATCTGTGATAAAAAATGACAATAGGGCAATTTCGGCTGTTGCTGAAATTGCTCGCAAAAACAATGTTAAGTGTATTGTTTTTGGTGAATCAAAGGATTTTTTAATGAAAGACAATCCACTTATGGAGGATATTAAAGAATTTGAGGCGGCACTTTATCAAGAAACTTCCATTGATATGGCATATGAGCCGGAATTTCTTACTTCTCACCAAGCTCAACATATTCAAGGTAAAAATGATATGATTGACGCTTCTGCCGCAACGATAATTTTACAAAGTTATCTGGATAGGATGAGGAACAATTCTTAACTTTACAATAATAAATAATTCTATAAACTCTTAAATATTATGATTTCAATTGAAGATTACGCAAAAATAGAGATTCGCATCGGAAAAATATTGAAAGCTGAAATTATTGCCGATGCTGATAAGTTACTTAGGCTTGAGGTAGATTTTGGGGAAGAAAAACCTCGCCAGATAGTTTCTGGAATACGGTCTTATTATCCTGAACTAGAAAAATTAGTAGGAACCAAATGTGCTTTCCTTGCAAACTTGGAGTCTAGAGTGATACGGGGGCATGAAAGTCAGGGAATGATTCTTGCTGCATCCACAGATGAAGGAATGTTTTCTTTATTGAAAGTGTCTGACGATATTCCTCCTGGAACGAAAATAAAATAAACAAAAAACCTCTTGTAATACACAAGAGGTTTTTTGTTGTTGTGATATAATATTTTGTAATGAAGAGTTCGCGCACTGCTCGATTTGATATTTTTCGGTACTTTCGTATTCCGAGATTTTTGGAGATGCCAGCTATTGGTATTGATATATCTGACACTGCTGTACGTTTCGTTGAGTTAGTAAAATCTGGGCCAGGTTTTGTTCCCTATAGGTATGGCGAAAGAAAATTATCTCCCGGAATAGTTGTTTCTGGTTCTGTAATAAAAAAAGATGAACTTATAAAAGTTCTTCTGTCTATATCTGAAAAGGAGAAATATGCCTTTGTTAAAGCTTCTTTACCGGAAACAAAGGCATATGTTTTTAACACGACAATACCTGATGTTCCACAAGCTGATATTTCCGATGTTCTCACATTTCGTATAGAAGATAATGTTCCAATTTCTGCGGCTGAAGCCTCATTTGACTATACTGTTATAGGTAGAAATGAAAAAGGGGAAATTGAATTAAGTGTGACTGTGTTGCCAGAAAGTGTTATTAGGGAATATATAGATATCTATGAAAAAGCAAATTTGTCACCACGATCATTTGAACTTGAGTCGCGCGCTATTGCTCGCGCATTAGTAAACCAAAAAGATGCTCGTACGTACATGATTGTTCACATCGGAGAAAACAGAACAGTATTTTCGATTGTGCGGGGAGGTGTAGTACGGTTCACTTCTACTCTTCATGTTGGAAGTGTTAACCTAACTGATGCAATCGGCCGGTCATTGTCGATCAATGCGCAAGATGCAGAAAAATTTAAAGGCGACAAATCTCATTCGGAAGACAATAAAGCAAAAGTTTTTGAATCAATCGCGGGAGCACTTTCAGCTATAAAAGATGAAATAAATAAACTCTCAATGTATTGGTTTACACACAAAGTTGTTGGTACTCCAGGTATTCAGAAAGTTGATGAAATATTACTATCCGGAAAAGATTCAACTATTCCAGGTGTGCTCGAATACATTTCTAAGAACGTTAAAATCCCTGTTCGGGGTGCCAATGCTTGGGCAGAATGTTTTTCTTTCAGTGATTTTATTCCAGACATGCAGGCTTCTGATGCTTTAGATTATGTGACGGCTATTGGACTTTCATTACCAAAAAAATTCGATGCTTAATTTACTTCCACAGGATTATAAAAGAAAAGTGAAGAATGAATATGTTGTGCGTTTTGTTGCTGTTTCAGCAGCTTTAGGCTCTTTGGTTTTAGTGACTTTGGCGGTGGCGGTGTTTCCCACATATATTTCTTTAAAAGTTGAGCAAGCTATTGCAAAAAATGACCTTCAAACAGCTAAAGAATCTTCAACGGCTAAGGATAAAAATACTCTGCTAAAAACCCTAAAAGATTTAGAAGGAAAAATGAAAGCAGTCTCTATTGTTTCAGATGAGAATGCTACTGATTTTATAGATAAAGCTGTTCAGCTCAAAAATGCTGGTATTAAAATAAATTCTATTTCTTATATAAAGAAAGGTGAAAAAAGAGATATTGTGATGGATGGTGTGGCGAAAACAAGAAATGATTTAATAGATTTTTCTAAGAAGGCAAAAAATTCATTGTGGACAGTTTCTTCCGACATACCAATTTCAAGTTTTTCAAATGATCATGATATAGCATTTTCAATTACATTAACCGCAACATCAACTTCAAAATGAAATACATAAAGACAAAAATTATGTGCGTAGTTGCGTGTTTTGTTCTCGCTACACTTTTGGTTTGTGTTGGATATGAATATTTTAAAATATCTGAATTTAAAAATAATATAGTAGATATTGAGAGCGAGCTTGATACAGAAAAAATATCCCTCAATAACTATGCGTATCTTGTTAAGACAGCTTCTAATATTAAATCTGAAAGTGAGAAAGTTAATACGTTTTTCATAAAAAAAGACGAGATTGTGAATTTTCTTGATAGTGTAGAGAAGCTTTCAGATGTTTCAAATACTTTAATATCTGTGCAGTCGTTGGGTGAAAAAGAACCAGTAGGAGGTCAGCATATTTTAAGTGTTCAGGTTCATATTCAAGGTGATTATGGTGATGTTTGTAAAGCAATACAGTTACTTGAAGAGTTGCCTTACTACATAGAAATTCAGAGTATAAAACTTTCTAATATAGAAATGGAGAATGGAAAAAATAAGAAGAAAGTTTGGCAGGCCGATGTTAGTTTTATTGGTGTAATGCTTTAATTATGACGTCCCTAAAAGAAACTATTCGCTGTCGTGTAAAAATGAATAAAATGACCATGTCTATATTTGGTCGTAGTCAGTACAATGATTGGAAAATTCTCATAACTGTGACTGTTGTTGGTTTACTTGTGGTTGCTATATTTGGTTTTTGTTTATATATAAATTTTGATGCTGGGGATTTTTCCAATCCTACCCCTTCAACCGCTCCTTCAACAAAGATTAATAAGGCAGTTTTAAATAGTATGCTAGATAAAATGGGGGATAAGCAGACAAATTTTGAGACCTTGAAAAATTCCAAAACTCTCTTTAAGGATCCTTCCTTATATTAAAAGTTTGACGTTTGCCTCTTTGGGATTTACTATAGCCCCATGCCCTTGTAGTTCAATGGATAGAACTGCGGACTTCTAAGCCGTCAATGTTGGTTCGATTCCAACCAGGGGCACATATTAAAAAACTAGCTATTTAGCTAGTTTTTTAATATGTGCCCCTTAGAAAGTGCGATTAGTACTTTCGGGTTGGAATCGAACGGCGGAGTATAATTTTTTCAGCAGGAAAAATTACGAGCCGGTGACTAGACAAATTTTTGTGACGACAAAAATTTAGTCGAAGGAGATACTCCGACCAGGAACCTATATGAACTCTTCATGAACCCTAAAAAAGTTTTACTGGTGTATTAGTGTTTAATTACTTAGAATAAAGATGAAAGCTTATGCGCCCTTATTATTAATAATTATAAGAGTAATACGCATACGCCTATCCTTAATTATGAAAAGAACACTCGCGAACACTTTCGGTATTGTGTTTCTAATAGTCGGACTTTTGGGATTTGTCTCAAATCCTTTGGTGGGAGAAAATGGATTCTTCTACACAGATGCTACGCACAATGTAATACATATATTGTTTGGCCTTGTATTGCTTGCTGTTGGTATTTGGGCAGTAGAGCAAGCCGGTTCCGTTATGCTCGTTTCAGGAATAATATATATTCTGTTGGCTATCATAGGGCTTTTCACGAGCAATGTTCTGGGGTTCCTCCAGGTAAACACACCAGACAACTGGTTGCATGTTTTATTGGGAATAGGATTGATCTGGGCAGGTGCCAGCGGTGAAGATATGGTAATGGAAAACAGATAATAAAAGATAACCTTGGAAGAATCTTTCAAAAACAAAAACCACCTAGTATGGTGGTTTTTGTTTGGGTGGGAGCTTGGTCACAAGTCAGATTTTTGTCGTCGCAAATAAGGGCTTGTGGTCACACATAAAATTATGCTGAAATTTATGCCTCCCTACAGGAGCTGTCCACTCATTGGATTTTTATTTCACAAGCTCATAAAAATCTCAATGAGTCTTGCGCTTGGGTCCCATCCCAAGCTCACCCCACCTCGCGCTTTACGGATGTATCCCATACATCCTCACACTCCGGCTCGCACAAATGAAAAAACCCCAACTCTGGGGTTTTTCATTTGTGCGCGCTAAGGGACTTGAACCCCTGACCTTCCCGGTGTAAACGGGTTGCTCTACCAACTGAGCTAAGCGCGCTCAATTGCACAATACTTTATCATAATCTAAAAAAAATTCAACATCCTTTTGTCAAAACACCTTTTTTCGTGTACTTTAGGTATGTGGAAATACTTTTCGAAAATGAAAACATTGTTGCAATCAACAAACCTTCTGGGTTGGTTGTTCATTCTGATGGTAAAACATTAGAGAGAAATGTTTGTGATTGGCTGGTTGAAGCATACCCCAAAATAAAGGAAGTGGGGGAGCCGTGGGTACGCCCAGATGGAACTACTTTATATAGGCCAGGTATTGTTCATCGTTTAGATAGAGATACTTCAGGTGTGTTGGTAATTGCAAAAAATCAAGCTTCTTTTTTGAATCTAAAATCTCAATTCCAAGATAGAGAAACAAGAAAAACTTATAATGCTTTTGTTTACGGACGTGTTAAGGAAGTTTTGGGTGTGATAGATAGGCCCATTGGTCGGTCTAAAAGTGATTTTCGTCAATGGACCGCACAACGAGGCGCTCGAGGAGAAATGAGAGATGCTCTTACGGAGTATGAAGTAGTAAAAACTTGTAAAGATGTTTCTTATGTTGAAGTTCACCCCAAAACAGGGCGCACGCATCAGATTCGTGTGCACTTTAAAGCTATCAACCATCCTGTTGTCTGCGACAGTCTATATGCTTCAAATAAGCCCTCATTACTTGGTTTTAACCGTTTGGCACTCCATGCTAAATCTATTGAAATAAAAGACCTGGACGGGTCATTTTATAGAGTGGAAGCACCTTTACCTGAAGATTTCGTCATCGCGCTTGATAAAATGAAAGCCTTGTGTTAGAGTGTCCGCTAAACGACTATGAAAATCTCACCAGTTAAAATGGAAGAGCGAAAGAATCTTGACCTTAAATCAGGAGATACTGTTCGCGTTCACCAAAAAATTAAAGAAAAAGATAAGACCCGAACACAGGTGTTTGAAGGTATTGTACTTGCGCGAAAGCACGGAGCTGAAGCGGGGGCAACTTTTACTGTTCGTAAAGTGGTAGACGGTATTGGTGTAGAAAGAATTTTTCCACTATATTCTCCAAATA
>Ga0194052_1001789_pt1 | contig 12153 bp, 11 predicted proteins | sample SepL226m_MetaG_FD_160117 | JGI IMG/M metagenome (GOLD analysis project Ga0194052, IMG submission 160117) | Anoxic zone freshwater microbial communities from boreal shield lake in IISD Experimental Lakes Area, Ontario, Canada - Sep2016-L227-6m | ecosystem: Environmental > Aquatic > Freshwater >... | reverse complement strand
GCAGCAGAGCCAGCAGGGCGGTCAGACAGCAGGGAGCCAGGCGCACGACAGTCCTCCATGGGTGGACTGTCAAGGCTACCAGAAACCGTGTTTGCACACGATGGATTCAGACCCTGGGCTCCGCATACATGGCTTCCACCTGGGCCGCATACAACTGGTTGACCACCCGGCGCTTAACCTTGAGGGAAGGGGTCAGCTGGCCGCCATCCAGGGTCATCTCGTCGGCCAGGAGAGTGAACTTCTTTACCCGCTCAAAGTTGGAGAGGTGCTCATTGACCCGCTCCACTCGGCTGGCCATCTTGGCGATCACCAGGGGGTTGGTGATCAGCTCCCTGGGATCGGTGAACTCGATCTTCTTGTGGCCCGCCCAGCGAACCAGGCCGTCGAAGTTGGGCACGATGAGGGCGGCGATGAAGTGGCGCTGGTCCCCGATGAGGACGGCCTGGCTGATGTACTTGTCCTCCTTCAGGAGGTTCTCGATGGGCTGGGGGGCAATGTTCTTACCGGCGCTGGTGACGATGATCTCCTTCTTGCGGTCCGTGATGTAGACCCGGCCCTGCTCATCCTTGTGGCCAATATCCCCGGTGTGCAGGTAGCCCTCGGAGTCGATGGCCTCGCGGGTGGCGGCCTCGTTGTTCCAGTAGCCCAGCATGATGTTGGGGCCCTGGCAGAGGATCTCGCCATCCTCGGCGATCTTGACGAAGGGGCGGCCTTCCCAGTCTTCGTAGAGGGGCCGTCCCACGCAGCCCGGCAGGGCCTCGCCGAAGCGGTTGATGGTGATCACGGGACTGGTCTCCGTGAGGCCATAGCCTTCTAGGATGGGCAGTCCGACGATCCAGAAGAACTCGCTGACCTTCACGCCGAGGGGGGCGCCGCCGCTGACGGCCAGACGCAGGCGGCCGCCCAGGCGATCGGCGATCTTGCTGAAGACCAGCTTGGTGGCGATGCGATAGCGCAGACCCGCCCAGCCGCCGGGGGTCTGCCCGGCGTAGAGCTGGTCCACCACGGCCCGTCCGGAGTCCATGGACCAGTGGAAGATGAGGCGCTTGACGAGGCTGGCGGAGGCCACGCCGTCGTAGATCTTGCTGTAGATCTTCTCGTAGATGCGGGGCACCGAGGCCAGGACGGTGGGCTTCACCACCCCCAGGTCCGCTGCCACGGTGGTCACATTCTCGGCGTAGTAGATGGAGGCACCGATCTGGAACATCAGGAACTGCCCGGCCATCCGCTCGAAGATGTGAGTGAGGGGCAGGAAGCTGAGGCAGCGGTGCCCTTCGCCCATCTGCACGGCCTCCAGGGACTGCAGCACGTTGGAGACGAGGTTGCCGTGGCTGAGCATGGCGCCCTTGGGCTCGCCCGTGGTACCCGAGGTGTAGATCAGGGTCAGCAGGTCGCTGGCCTTCCGCTGCTCGCCCCAGGCACGGACCTCGGGACGCCGTGCTTCCATGCCCTCGCCCTCGGCCTGCAGGGTGGCCCAGGTCACCAGGGTGTGCCCCGTGCCCTCGGGCAGCTCGCCATCCAAGAGCACCGCCGTGCTCAGGCCGGGCAGGCTGTCCCAGCGGGCCAGGACCTTGTCCAGCTGGCTGCGGTCCGAGCAGAACACCCAGCCAGACTGGCTGTTGGATAGGATGTAGCCGGCCTGGGGAGCATTGAGGGTGGCGTAGACGGTCACCACGGGAAAGCCTGCGATGGCGCAGGCAAAGTCCACCATGGCCCACTCGGGGCGGTTCTCGGAGAGGATGGCCACCCGATCGCCAGTGGTGACGCCCCTTGCCGACATGGCCAGAGCGAGGCGCTCCACCTGCGCCACCAGCTCGCTGTGGGAGATGGGGACATAGGTACCGTCCCGCTTGAAGGCCAAGGCGTCAGGCAGGTTCCGCTCGGCGGCACGGTAGAAAAGTTGGGCGATGCTTTCGATGGGCTGCGCCACAATGACTCCAGGTTATAGGGGTTTTGACGGCATGGTAGCAGGGAAGGGGGGCACCCGGATGGAAGAAGGAATGGCTGCCTTCCACCTGGAACAGCGGGCGCGCGGTGTCTCTCCGCATACCGTGCGGGCCCAGCGGTCCGATCTAGGTAAATTGCTGGACCATGCCCAGCGCCTGCGCTGGGCATCCTGGGACATTCCGCCGCGGACCTTGCGAGGCTTCGCCCTGGAGCTGGGTACGCGGGGGCTGGACGCCGCCAGCCAGGCCCGCATCCTCAGCACAGTAAGGGCTTTCTTCAAGTGGCTCTGGGAGACCCACCGGGTGCCCCGGAACCCCGCCGCGGGGCTCCGCAACCCCAAGCAGCCCCTCCGCCTGCCCGCCTTCCTCACGGAGGGGGAGAGCACGGCCCTCCTGGATCTGCCGGCAGCCACGGACTTCCCTTCCGCCCGCCTGGCCGGCCTGCTGGAGCTGCTCTATGCCTCTGGCCTGCGTGTCTCTGAGCTGGTGGGGCTCGACCTGCAGGACCTCCTCCCGGGCGAGCGCACCCTGCGGGTGCTGGGCAAGGGACGCAAGGAGCGGCTGGTGCCCTATCACAGCCGGGCGGAGCAGGTCCTGGAGGTCTACCTGGCCCACCGAGCCGCTTTCCTGGCGGTGCGGACGCTGCCGCCGACACCGGCCCTGTTTCTCAACCAGCGAGGGGGACGGCTCACCCCCACCACCGTGCGGGTGCTGCTCCGGAAGGCCCTGGAGGCTGCGGCCGTGCGGGCCCGGATCAGCCCCCACGCCCTCCGGCACAGCTTTGCCACTCACCTTCTGAACCGCGGCATGGACCTGCGGGCCATTCAGGAGCTGCTGGGTCACGCCAGCCTCAGCACCACCCAGCGCTACACTCACCTCGGTCTGGAAGAGCTGGCGAAGACCTACGACAAGGCCCATCCCCGGGCCCACAACCCCCAACCCTGAGCCGCAGGAGTCCACCGTGGACACCGTTATCCCGCTTCCGCCCCGCCCCAGCCTGAGGGTCCTTGGCACCGAGTCCCTGTTTCCGGTGCGCCGCATCTACTGCGTGGGCCGGAACTACGCGGATCACGCCCGGGAGATGGGCGGGGACCCCAACCGCGAGCCCCCCTTCTTCTTCGGGAAGCCCCAGGACACGGTGGTTCCGGGCGGGGGGGAGGTGCCTTACCCCCCCGCCACGGCGAACCTCCACCACGAGGTGGAGCTGGTGGTGGCCCTGGGCCGGGGCGGGCGCAACATTCCCCTCGCTGAGGTGCCGGCCTGTGTCTTTGGCTATGCCGTGGGCCTGGACCTGACCCGCCGGGACCTGCAGGCCAAGGCCAAGGACCAGGGCCAGCCCTGGGAGACCGCCAAGGGCTTCGATCAGTCCGCCCCCATCTCGCCCATCACCCCCGCCAGCACCTGCGGGCACCTGGCGTCCGGGGCCATCTGGCTCAGCGTGAACGGCACCGAGCGGCAGCGCGGTGACCTGGCCGGCATGACCTGGCGGGTCCCCGAGGTGGTGGCCCACATCTCCACCTTCGTGACCCTGGCCCCGGGGGACCTCATCTTCACCGGGACTCCCGCCGGCGTGGGCGCCCTCGTGCGCGGCGACCAGGTCCGCTGCGGCATCGACGGCCTGGGGGAGCTGGAGATCGTCATCGTCTGAGCCTGGCTGCCCGCTACGCCCCGCCGCCCTTTTTGAACTGGGCGATGATGTCGTCCACGCTGTCTTTGCGGCCGTCGGCCTCGAGGTTGGTCTCGAAGATGCGGTCCTGGGTGGCCACCTTGCGCTCAGCGAACTCCCCTCCACTGAGGGTGCCGGAGGTGATGTTGAAGATCACCAGCAGGCGGTTCAGCCCTCCCTGGAACTGCTTGAGGAGGGTCACCACCTTCTCGATCTTCTGGCGGGTGATGTCCTGGAACTGCAGGATGTTAAGGATCTCGAAGGACTCGTCGCTGACCTTCTGTAGCTGGGCCCGGACGGAGCTGAACTCCACGGTGGCGGGGCGGGTGGTCAGCTGCTGGGCGAAGAGGTACTCCAGCACCTCCTGGGCCAGGGCATTGGGATCCTCGCCGGCGGAGGCCCGCTCGAGGAAGGCCGAGACGGCCGTCTGGAGGCCGACCTGGGCTTCGGTCTGCAGGCGGATGGCCTCGTCGCTGGCCTTCAGGGCCCGGGCGGCTTCGTCGGAGGCTGCCATCAGGTTGTCCAGGCGGTTCATGACGTTCTGGGTGGCCTCCTCGGTGTCCGAGGTGATGGCGTCCAGCTGCGACGCCAGCTCCGGGACCTGGGTGCTCTGGTGCTTCACGGAGGCGTCCAGCTGCTGGAGGTTCAGCAGGGTCTGGTTGATGCTGGAGACCAGGGCCCCCAGCTCGCCCTTGGCCTCGATGTCGACCTTCTGGTAGACCCGGCCGTTGGCCATGTCCTGGGCTGCCGCTGCCAGGCGGTGGAGGCTGGCCTGGGAGTCTCCCTGCAGCTCCCCCCGGAGCTCGGCGATGAGGTTCTCCAGGCTCAGGAGGCGCTCGTCCAGGCGCACCCGGCGGGCCTGGAAGTCAGCCACGAGGTCATCGGGGCCTTCCCCGGCGGGCGGTAGGGTCAGGGGTTCGGTCATGGAGCCTCCAAGAATCCTCAGGGTGCGGGCCTGACGCTTACTCTGGATCCTTCGGCCAGCTTCCAGGCGGCCATGAGTTCCCGGGGGATGACCAGGGCGCCGTCTTCAATGCCGGCGTGGAACTCCACCCGCTCCACCACGGGTCCGCCGGGCCAGGACACCCGGAGAGCTGAGACCCCCCGGGCATAGGGACCCTGGGCGGTCCAGGCGGCCTCCATCCTCCGGGGCAGCTCCACATGGTCAGCCTTCTGGAAGAGGCCCTTCCGCATGGGCACGACGCCGACCTCAATCCCCGGGGACAGCAGCTCTAGGTGACCGGCTTCCAGGAGGATCGCAGCGGCCTGGCGGACCGCCACGTCATGCTGGCCGGAGGCGGACATCACCTCCCGGAAGGTCCGGTAGCCGTCGAAGAAGGGCAGAATGCGCCGCTCTTCCGCGGACAGGCGGAGGGTCTCGGGGAGAGGCTCTGGGGTCAGCCACGGCACCGCCGACAGGTCGGGGAAGAGGGCATTCAGGCGGCGGCGGCTGTCCTGGATCCGGGCCGAGTCCATGAGGAGATCCGGGACCGACCTGCGGATGGACACCATGGGCTGGGCTACGGCGACCTGGAACTCGAAGTGTCCAGAGGACCACTCCAGGATCTCGAAGGCGGCGGTCTCCCCCCGGGCGTTCGGGGTCTCCGCATGGATCACTTCCCCCCCGGAAAAGAAGAGAAAGCCGAGGGCCTCTCCAGAGTCCACCTGGAGGCGACCGGTCTTCCGGTTGATGTTGAGGAGCTGGGTCACGTCCATGAGAGAGATGCTCTCAAGGGTGCCCCGGAGGCTGCTCATGCGCGGCCCTCGGCCATGGCTGCCAGCAGCTCCGCGATGGCCCGCTCCAGGCCCACCAGCACTGCCCGGCCGATGAGGCTGTGGCCGATGTTCAGCTCCTCGATTTCTGGAATGGCGGCCACCGCGCCCACGTTCTGGGTCGTGAGGCCATGGCCGGCCAGGACCCGCAGGCCCAGGCGCGAGGCGAGGCGGGCGGCGTCCCGCAGACGGGTCAGCTCCGGCCCGGCATCCGCATCCATGGGCAGGTCGCTGTAGGTCCCGGTGTTGAGCTCGATGGCGTCCACGTCCAGCTTGGCGGCCATCTTGATCTGATCCAGGACCGGGTCCACGAAGAGGCTGACCCGGATGCCCGCCGCCCGCAGCTCCCGCACGGTCTGCTTGAGGGGCCCCTGGAGGAAGATGGCATCCAGGCCGCCCGAGGTTGTGAGCTCCTCCCGGCTCTCTGGCACCAGCGTGACCCAGGAGGGACCCACCGGGATGACGGCCTCCATGGCCTCCTGCGTGGCGGCGCACTCCACATTGAGGGGCACCGCCAGGACCTCCTTGAGGATCCGCAGGTCCCGCTCCTGGATGTGGCGGCGGTCGGCCCGCAGGTGCACCGTGATGCCGTGGGCGCCAGCCCCCTGGGCCAGCAGGGCCGCCGTGGCGGGCTCCGGCTCATGGCCGCCCCGGGCCTGTCGGAGGGTGGCCACATGGTCGACATTCACGCCCAGCCTGAGGTTCAAGGTGCGCTCCCACGGAAGATGCCTCCCAGCTTAACGCCACCAACGGCTTTGCGGACTCTGGACAATGGTCGGGGGCCATAAAAGTGTTGCAACACATATTCAGAGGCCCAACAATGCTCTATGGCTACCGCCCCCCTTCCTCCCGCCCTGTTCCTGGCCCATGGTTCCCCCATGCTGGCCCTGGAAGGAGGGGCCTGGGGCCAGACCCTGGGGCTCCAGGGCAGGGCGCTGAAGGGGCTCCGCGGGGTCCTCGTCTGCTCGGCCCACTGGGAGACCCCTGGCCCCTTTCACCTGACCTCTGCTCCCCGGCCCGGCATCATGCATGACTTCGGCGGGTTTCCGGAGGCCCTCTTTGACCTGGACTACCCGGCCCTGGGCTCGCCGTTGCTGGCTCAGAAAGCGGCGGACCTCCTGGGCGGGGCCGGCCTGGATGCCGTCCTGGAGCCGCGCCCTCTCGACCACGGCACCTGGGTCCCCCTGCGGCACCTGCTTCCGGACGCCGAGGTCCCGGTGGTCCAGCTGTCCCTGCCGCGCCCCCGGACCCCGGCCCTCCTGCTGGCTGCGGGCAGGGCCCTGGCCCCGCTCCGCGAGTCTGGCGTGCTGATCGTGGGGAGTGGCGGCATCGTCCACAACCTGGGCCGACTGGACTGGGCCGAGGCCTCTGGCCCCCAGCCCTGGGCCCAGGCCTTCGAGGCCTGGATCCGGGCGGAGCTGGCCGCCGGGCAGGACCTGTCCAACTGGCAGTCCGCCCCCGGCGCCGTGGAGTCCGTCCCCACCTCCGAGCACCTCGACCCTCTCTTCCTGGCTCTGGGTGCGGGGGGGGCGCCGCCAGAGGTGCTCTTTGATGGCTGGCAGCTGGGCAGCCTCAGCCTCGCCAGCTACCGCTTCGCCTGAAGGGCCTCCGCCTCAGGCCATGGTCTTCCGGAAGCGCCCAGCCGCCAGGAGCAGCATGGTGGCACCCAGGATGGCCAGGGCCAGCAGTTGGGGCCACAGGACCGCCAAGCCCAGACCCTTCAGGAACACCCCCCGGATGATCACCAGGTAGTAGCGCAGGGGATTCAGGTAGGTGAACCACTGCACCACCTTGGGCATGTTGGCGATGGGATATACGAAGCCCGAGAGCATGAAGGCCGGGAGCATGAAGAAGAAAGCCGTCATCATGGCCTGCTGCTGGGTGGTGCTCACGGTGGAGATGTAGAGGCCCACCCCCAGGGTGCTGAGCAGGTAGAGCCCCGTGCCCAGGAACAGGAAGAGGGGGTTGCCCAGGAGGGGTACCTGGAACCAGAAGACCGCGATGACGGTGATGAGGGCGACATCCAGGAAGCCAATGAGGGCAAAGGGGATGGTCTTGCCGAGGATGAACTCCAGGCGCCCGATGGGCGTCACCATGATCTGCTCCATGGTGCCGATCTCCCGCTCCCGCACGATGGCCATGCTGGACAGGATGATGGACACCACCGCCACGAGCATGGCCAGGACGCCTGGCACAAAGAAGTTGCGGCTCTCCAGGTTGGGGTTGAACCAGGCCCGCCAGGCCAGGGCCACCGGATCGGCCTCCAGGCGCAGGCCTGCGCTCTTCGCGAAGCGCTGCTCGATGAGGGAGCGGTTGAAGTCGGCCGCGATGCGGGCGGCGTAGCCCAGGATGATGCTGGCGGTGTTGGAGTCCGAGCCGTCCAGCAGCAGCTGGGCCAGGGCGGTGCGGCCGCCGTCCAGGTCCTCGGCAAAGCCCCGGTTGATGCGCAGCACAGTCTTGGCCTCGCCCGCATCCAGCACCGCCTGGATCTCCGGTTCGGTCTGGATCCGGCGCACCACATCGAAGCAGCCGGAGCCCTCGAACCGGGCCAGCAGGTCCCGGCTGGCGGGGGTCCGGTCCAGGTCGTAGACGGCCAGGGGGACATGGCGCACATCGGTGTTCACCGCATAGCCGATGATGAGGACCTGCACCACGGGCATCACGAAGACCACCGCCCGCATCCGCGGGTTGCGGAAGACCTGGATGAACTCCTTGATCAGCATGCGGGCGAGGCGTTCGAGCATCGGCAGGTCCCCCTCAGTCCAGGCGCTTCTTGAAGGTGCGGACGGCCAGCAGGAGCATGAGGGCCGCGAAGCCCACCAGGAGCAGGCACTGGGGCCAGAGCTGGGCAAGGCCTGTGCCCTTGAGGTAGAGCCCCCGGAGGATGGTGACGAAGTGGCGGGCGGGGATGATGTTGGTCATCACCTGCAGGGGCCGGGGCATATTGCCGATGTCGAACATGAAGCCCGAGAGCAGGAAGGCCGGCAGGAAGGTGGCCACGAAGGCCGCCTGGCTGGCCAGGAGCTGACTCTTGGCCAGGGTGCTGATGAAGATGCCCAGGGCCAGGGCGCCCACCAGGAAGACCGCCGAGACGCCAAAGAGCAGCACCAGGCTGCCTCGGATCGGGACATCGAAGAGGTAGCGGCCCGCCAGCACCGACAGGAGCATGTCCACCATGCCGATCACAAAGTAGGGGGCGAGCTTGCCCAGGATCAGCTCCGGGGCCCGGACAGGGGTGGAGATGAGCTGCTCCATGGTGCCGGTCTCCCACTCCCGGGCCACCGTGAGCGAGGTCAGCAGGGCGGTGATGAGCATCATGATCACGGCGATGAGGCCGGGGATGATGAAGATCTTCGACTCCATGTCCGCGTTGAACCACACCCGGGGGCGCAGCTCCATGGGCAGGGCAGGGACCTTGCCGGTCAGGCGGCGGACCCTCGTCACCAGGACCTCCTGGGAGTAGCTCCGCACGATGGTCTCGGCGTAGGCCAGGGCCAGGGTGGTGGTGTTGGCATCGCTGCCATCCGCCAGCACCTGCACCTGGGTCTTGCGCTCCGAGGCCACGCGCCGCCCGAAGTCCAGGGGGACCACCAGCCCCAGCATGGCCTGCCCCCGGCTGAGGGCGGCCTCCACCTCGCGCTCACTGGCGGCCCGCTGCACCACGGAGAAGTAGCGCGACCCCTCGAAGCGCGCCACCAGCTCCCGGCTCTGGGGCGTGCGGCTCTGATCCAGGATGGTCAGCGGCACCCGGTCCAGGTCCAGGGTGAGGGCATAGCCGAAGATCATCAGCATGAGCATGGGCAGCAGGATGGCGATGGCCAGGGCGCGCCGGTCCCGCAGGACGTGGATGAACTCCTTCCGGGCCACGGCGGCCAGGCGGCGCGGATTGATGCCTCCTGGCCCGCTCATGAGGTGAACGCCTGCTGGGCACCGTCGGCCCGGTCCCGGGCCTCGATGAGGGACACGAAGACGTCTTCCAGGGACGGCGTGATGCGCTCCAGGCGGTCGACCCGGAAGCCGCCCCCCTCCAGCGCCAGCCGCAGGGCAGGAGCGAGGGCCTCGGCGTCCGGCGTCATGAGGTGGAGGTCCCGGCCGAAGAGAGCGGCATCCCGGACGCCGGGGACCGCAGCGGCCATGGCCAGGGCATCGTGGGCCCGGTCGCAGGCGACGGCCAGCACCTGGTCCGCCATGAGGTCACCCTTCATCTCGCTGGGGGTGCCCAGGGCCACCAGCTCACCCCGGTAGATCAGGGCCAGGCGGTCGCAGTACTCGGCCTCTTCCATGTAGTGGGTGGTGACGAAGACGGTCACGCCCTGGTGGGCTAGCTGGTGGATGAGGTCCCAGAAGGCCCGGCGGCTCAGGGGATCCACCCCTGAGGTGGGCTCGTCGAGGAAGACGATCCTGGGCTCGTGGAGCAGGGCACAGCCCAGGGAGAGCCGCTGCTTCCAGCCCCCGGGCAGCTCGCCTGTGCGGGCCTTGCGATGCTCCTGGAGGGTGGCCATCGCCAGCACCCAGGCCTTCCGCTCGGCCTTTCTCGCCTTGGGAAGGCCGTAGATGCCGCTGTAGAAGTCGATGTTCTCCTCCACCGTGAGGTCGTCGTAGAGGCTGAACTTCTGGCTCATGTAGCCGATGGTCCGCTTGATCTGCTCCCGCTCCGTCCGGATGTCGAAGCCCGCCACGGTGCCGGTGCCCCCTGTGGGCTCCAGGAGCCCGCAGAGCATGCGGATGGTGGTGGACTTGCCGGCGCCATTGGGTCCCAGGAAGCCGAAGATCTCCCCCTGGCGCACATCCAGGCTGATGCGGCTGACGGCCACGAAGTCGCCGAAGCGCCGCTCCAGGTCGCGCAGGGTGACCGCGAACTCCGTCATGCGGCACCGCCGGGGATGGCGGCCGTGAAGACATCCTCGAGGGTGGGCTCGATGGTGCGCAGGCCGTGCCAGGGGATGCCCTGGCTGCGGAGGAGGCCCTCCACCCGCTGCTTTCCGGCTGCGCCTTCCTCCACCAGGATGTGCAGGCGGTCCCCGAAGAGGGCCACGGAGCCCAGGCCCGCCTCCCGGAGGCGGCTGGCAACATGCCAGGGGCCATCGCAGTGCAGCTCCAGCAGCGTGCCCTGGAGGAGGCCCTTCACGCCGTCCACGGTGTCGCAGGCCAGGAGGCGCCCCTGGTGCAGGAGGCCGATGCGGTTGCAGCGCTCCGCCTCCTCCAGGTAGGCGGTGGAGACGAAGATGGTCACGCCCTCCCGCTGCAGCTGGTAGAGGATGCGCCAGAAGTCCCGCCGGGAGACCGGGTCGACGCCATTGGTGGGCTCGTCCAGGAACAGCACCCGCGGCGTGTGGATGAGGGCGCAGGCCAGGCCCAGCTTCTGTTTCATGCCGCCCGAGAGGTTGCCGGCCTGGCGGCGCTGGAAGGGGGTGAGGTTGCTGAATGCCAGGAGGCGCTCCACCTTCGCCGCTCGGCCGGCCTTGGGCACCTCGTAGAGGTCTGCGTAGAAGGCGAGGTTCTCCAGCACCGTGAGGTCCGGGTAGAGGCCGAAGCGCTGGGCCATGTAGCCGATGCGGTCCTTGATGGCTTCGGGGTCCACCTGGACGGAGAGGCCGTCCACCCAGGCCTCGCCAGAGCTGGGCGCCAGAATGCCCGTGAGCAGGCGCATGGTCGTGGTCTTGCCGGCTCCGTCCGGGCCCACCAGGCCAAAGATCTCGCCCTCCTCCACGGCCAGGCTGAGCCCATCCAGGGCGACCACGGCCCCGAAGCGGCGGCTCAGCGCCTGGGCCCGGACAGTCTGCATCAGCGCGCCGCCAGGGTGATCTCGGCGTCCACGGGCATACCTGGCTTGAGCTCCATGGCCGGGTTGGGGAGGTCGACCTTGATGCGGTAGACGAGCTTGGAGCGTTCCTTGCGGGTCTGCACGGTCTTGGGGGTGAACTCGGCCTCGGCGGCGATGAAGGAGACCCGCCCCTCGTAGCGCTTGCCCGGATAGGAATCTGAGGTGATGAAGGCCTGCTGGCCCACCTTGACCCGGCCCAGGTCGGCCTCCTCCACATAGGCCCGGAGCCAGACCTGGCCCAGGTTGGCGAGGGTGACCACCGCAGTGCCTGGCGCCACGTACTCCATGGCCTCCACATTCTTCGACAGGATGACGCCCGCCACCGGGGCGGTGAGGGTGGCATAGCCCAGCTGAGTCTCGGCCAGGGCCAGGGCCTGCTGCGCCCCTTCAAACCGGGCGCGGACCTGCTCGATGTCCTCCTTGCGGGGCCCCTTCCTCACGAGGGCGTACTGCTGCTCCGCCTGCCGGACCTTGCCCCGGGCCGCTTCGAAGGCGGCGCGAGCGGCCTCGAAGTCGCGGACCGAGAGGATGCCCTTCTGGTAGAGGTCCCGGCTGCGGGCCTCGTCGGGCTCCAGGCGGCGGAGGTCGGCGCTGGCCTGCTCCAGGGCGGCCTTGGAGGCCTCGATCTCCTCGGGGCGCGAGCCCGCCAGAACGGCGTCCAGGGCGGCCCGAGCCGTTCCTGCATCGGCCCGGCGCATGGCCACCTGCTGCTCCAGGTCCCGGGCATCCAGGCGGGCCAGCAGCTGGCCGACCTGGACCACCTGACCCTCATCCACCGGCCGCTCCAGGACCTTGCCCGCCACCCGGAAGCTGGCGCCCACGGAGATCACCTCGATGTTGCCTGAGAGGCGAAGGCTGGGCTCCACCCGGCTCCGGCAGGCGGTGGCCAGCAGGAGGGTGGCAGTGAGGGCAGTCAGGGGCAGGGGGCTGGGACGGCGCATGGG
>Ga0194052_1001788_pt1 | contig 12154 bp, 12 predicted proteins | sample SepL226m_MetaG_FD_160117 | JGI IMG/M metagenome (GOLD analysis project Ga0194052, IMG submission 160117) | Anoxic zone freshwater microbial communities from boreal shield lake in IISD Experimental Lakes Area, Ontario, Canada - Sep2016-L227-6m | ecosystem: Environmental > Aquatic > Freshwater >... | reverse complement strand
CCAGCGAGCTCGCGGCCGATCTCGAGGCCGTCGGCGAACTCGCCCATGGTGGCCTTGCCGTGGTGGGCGAGGTACATGACGGCCTTCATCTGCCGGCCCGTGAGCGGCTCGGCGCGCGGGTGCCGCCGTGCCTCGTCGTGGGGGCCGGCCTCGTACAGCGTCACGGCGAGCTCCGGCAGCAGCTGCACGAGCTGTTCCGTGACGTCTCTGTGGTCGGTCTGTGTGCCTGCCGTATTCATTTCGGTAACCGAATGATACGGCTACCGAAACGTATTGTCCAGCGCTTCGCGAACCGAGATGACGATGCGGGGTATAAGCTTCCCGGCACTGCCGCCGCTCATGACCGCCGTCGCACACATCCGTCCCGCTCTCTCGTCCGACGCCGAAGGCGGGCTTCAGCCATGATCACGCCTGGTCGCAGGCTCCTGGTGATCTGGAACTCCCACTCCGGCGGGGGCGGCTTCAAGCGCGACGAGCCGCTCGTCGTCGGGGCGCTGCGCGGCCTCGGGTACGAGGTCGAGGAGCGGCCCACGCAGAGTCCCGGCGACGCCAAGCGGCTCGCTCGCGAAGGGGTCGCCGAGGGGTTCGACATCGTGTGCGCGCTGGGCGGCGACGGCACCATCAACGAGACCATCAACGGTCTGGCCGGGAGCGACGTCCCGCTGGCCATCATCCCGACCGGCACGGTCAACGTGCTGGCCATGGAGCTCGGCATCCCGCTCGACCCGCCGGACGCGGTGCGGCTCCTCGATACCGGGACGATCTCGTGGATCGACCTGGGCCGCGCCGGCGAGCGCTACTTCGCACTGATGGCCGGGGTCGGCATGGACGCCGCCGTCGTCGCGTCGCTCAACCCCGTGATGAAGAAGGCGTTCAAGGAGGCGGCCTTCGCCGTACAGGGCCTCGCCACGTACTTGACCAAAGACGAGCCGCTCATCCGCGTCACGTGTGCGGAGCGCACCGTGGAGGGCTATTTCGCCGTCTTCGGGAACGCCTCCAACTACGGCGGTGGCTTCGGCATCACGCCGCTGGCGGACATGCGCGACGGTCTCCTCGACGTCTGCGTCCTCACGGACAAGTCGCTCCTCAGCACCGTCTGGTACTGGACCGCCGCCCTCATCAACGCCCACATCAAGCACCCGAAGGTGGAGTACTTCCGCACCGAGACCGCCGAGATCGCGACCGTGGAAGAGGGCAAGACGGTCCTCGTGCAGACCGACGGCGAAGTCGCCGGCAGTCTGCCGCTGACGTGCCGCATCGTCCCGCACGCTCTGCGCGTCGTCGTGCCGCTCACTCTCTGACGCCCACCGTCTGACGCCCGCCCCTCACGAGGAGGAACGCCCGCATGATCCCTCGCATCCAGCCCCCGCCCGCGAGCGAGATCGAGGCCATCCACGCCGCCAGCCTGCGCGTCCTGGAGGAGGTCGGCGTAGTGTTCCCCGACCGCGAGGCGCGGGAGCTGCTCGCCGCCGCGGGCGCCGACGTCCACGCCGACAGTGGCCTGGTCAAGTTCCCGGCTCGCCTCGTCGAAGAGGCGCTCACGTCGGCGCCGCGCGACGTCCTGCTCGCCGGCAGGGACCCGGCGCGCGACGTGCGCTGCGATGGCTCGCAGACGTTCCTGACGCTCGACGGCACCGGCGCCTACACGCTCGACCACGGCAGCGGCGAGCGCCGCGCCTCCACGCTCCAGGACCTCGCCGACGCCTGCCGGGTCGCCGACGCCGCGCCCGAGGTGGGAGTGGTGTGGAACATCGTCGGCGCCGCGGACGCCGCGCCGGCGACGCAGGTCGTGGAGGAACTGGTCGCCTGCGTGCGCAACACGTCGAAGCACGTGCAGGGCGAAGTTCAGCGCGCCGTCGAGGTGCCATACGTGATGGAGATCCTGGCGGCGGCCGCGGAGGGCGGTCGCTGGGATCCGGAGCGGCCGATCTTCTCGATCGTCTACTGCCCCGTCCCGCCGCTCCAGCACGAGCCCGAGATGCTGGCCGCCGCCGTCGCTCTGGCGCGCGAAGGCGTGCCGATGTGCGTCTACTCCATGGGCCTCGCCGGCGCGACCGCGCCGATCACGCTCGCCGGCGCCGCGATGCAGGCCAACGCCGAGATCCTGAGCTCCATCGTGCTCTTCCAGCTTGTGCGCCCGGGGCTGCCCTGTATCTACGTGGCCGACACCGGCGTGCTCGACATGCGCGCCGGGATCTACGCCGCCGCGCCGCCCGAGTCGGTCCTGCTCACGCAGGCCATGGTCGGGCTCGCCCGGCGCTACGACCTCCCGGTGATGGCGACCGGCCTCACCGGCGACGCCAACGAGGCGTCTATGATGAGCGGCGTCGACGCCGGGCTCACGGCGCTCGCCTCGATGCTCATGGAGCCCGACCTGCTCGTGGGCGCCGGCATGCACGGCGGCGCCCAGATGCTCTCGCTGCCCAAGATCCTGCTGGACTGCGAGATCTTCCGCGAGTGCCAGCGCGTGCGCGCCGGGATGACCGTCGACGACGCACACCTGATGACCGGTGTCGTCGCCGAGGTGGGGCCCGGCGGCCACTTCCTCAAGGCGCGGCAGACGCGCCAGTACATGCGCTCGGGCGAGCTCTACCTGCCCGAGCTCATGCTGCGAGAGCCGTACGAGGCCTGGCACGACGGCAGGCGGGCAGAGGTCGGCCGCGCCGTCGCGGCCGTGGAGCAGATCCTTGCCGGGCACCGCGTGAAGTCGCTGCCGCTGGGCGCGGACGCGAGGATCGCGGACGTAGTGGCCGCCGCCGGCCGCGAGCTCGGCGACCGCTGACCAGCCGGCCGGCCGGCCGCTGAGCGAGCCGGCGGTCCGCTCAGCGGCCCCTCGTCGCCAGGTCCCCTAGAGCCCCATCACGTGCGCCAGGGCGCGGAGGCGCTCCGCGTACTCCTTGATCGCCTTGGAGCCGCGCTCGCCCATTTCCTGCGGGGTCGCGACGGGCACGATCTTGAAGGCCGGATTGTCGAACACGCGCAGCTCGAGCGAGTCGCCGTTCTTGAAGGGCAGGTTGCGGAAGAGCCTGCCCAGCAGGTAGCGCGACGTCTCCTCGCCGACCGCGAGCACGTAGTGCGGCGTGGTGATCGTGAGTTCCTTGGAGAAGAAGGCGAAGCAGTTGTCGAGCTCCTCGACCGTGGCAGGGCGCTGGTCGCGGGCGGTGCGCGGCACGCACTTCATGAGCGTCGTCGCGTACACCTGGTCGGCACGGCCGGTCAGCGCCGGCATGAATCCGGCGAGTCCGTCGACGACGGACGAGCCCGCCGCCCGGCCCTGCTCTTCGTCGGCGAGATCGGGGCTGAGGGAGACGACCATGACCGCACAGTGCGGGTGGCCGCCGCCGGGGACGGCGCGGAGACGGCAGGCGACGAGCTCCTCGCAACGGATGCACTCGCCGACGCTCCGCGCCAGCACGTCCAGTTGTTCGACCGCATCTTCCATGAGCGTTCCCTTCTGTCGGTGGCCGGACGGCGCTGAGAGATGGTCTGCCCGGCCTCAGGCACCTGCGCTGTTGAGCCGATACTCGCAGATGAGGGCGTCCGGCGTGCCGACCAGCGCGAGCATGATCTCGTCGCCAAAGGGCGCCAGGACGATGTTGAGCTCGTCGAACTCGAGCGTGATGTACTTGGCTTCTCCCTGGCGCAGCTCCGCGGCAAGGCGCCGGCCCAGGTCGATGGCGCCGGCGACGTGCGCGGCCACGGCGTCGACGGCGAACCCCGGGTCGGCGTCGGCCGCGACCACGAACCCGTCCCGCGAGATCAGCAGCGCCGCGAGGATGCCGGGCGTCTCGCGGTACGGTGCGAGCCGGGCCGCGAGTGAATCGGCATGATCGTTCACGTTGCCTCCAGGGCAGTTTCGAGTGAGGTGCGCAGGGCGGCGGCGAACGCCGCCGCCGCAGGTTCGTCCACGAACACGCGGACGAACCCGTCGGCAGTGCCGGCGAGCTCGCTGAGGAAGATGCTGGTGCGGGGGAGAGGGGCGCCGGCCGCGTCCGGCAAGGCGCCGTCCAGCGGCAGCTCGATCAACGTGTCCCCGCTCAGGAAGAGCCGGTTCGTCTCGCGCCCCGAGAGTCGCACCCGCGCGCGCACGGCGACGCCTTGCGGGACGCGCTCGTTGACGATGTCGATCTCCACAGTCGCAGCGTAGCGATGCGCGCGGAGTGTGGCAAGACGCGCCGCGTGGGGGGTGACAGAGCGCGGCCCGCGAAGGGCCGCCACGTCGTCACTGGGCCGCGGCGAGTGGCAGCGGCACGGCGGCGGGCGTGCTCCCCGACGCGGGCGGCAGAGCGCCGGCGCGCGCCGCTTCGAGCAGGTCGTCGAGCCGGCGGACCGTCGGGAACGACGCGGCGCCGGCGGCCAGCGTCTGCCGGCGCCCCCCGATCAGGGTCGCGCTCACGTCGTGCGCGACGCCCTCGGCGAGCTCACGCGCCTGGGCGACCGTGAGGCCGGGAAGCACCAGCACGAAGGAGTCGGGGCGCACGCGGAAGGCGCGGTCGTCGCTGGTCAGGCGCCGCTCCACGCGACGTGCGACGCCCTTGACCAGCTGCTCCGTGCCATCGGGCCCGAGGAAGTTGCGGCAGTCCTCGAAGTGCTGGAGCCGCAGGAACACGACGCTGAGCGGGCGGTGCTCGTCGAGCGCCGCCTGCGTGCTCGCGCCGAGCCAGCTCTCGAGGCGCGCGCCGGTGTAGAAGCCGGTAGTGTCGTCGACGCTCGCGGGGCGCCGGACGCGCGGCGGCGCCTGCCTGAGCTTGGTGGCCGCCATCCACCCTCCGGCGACCAGAACGAGCACCTTGGCGACGCCGCCGACGCGGCTGCTGCCGAGAGACGGGTCGGCGATCGCCAGGACGAGCAGAAGGAGCAGCGAGGGCGCGAGGAGGTAGGGCCATTCGCGACGCGGCGTCCCTGCCAGCTGGCCCAGCGCGAGGATCGGGATTGCGCCCAGCAGCCAGCTGTCGGCGCCTCCGGAGAGCGCCAGCGTGCAGCCGAGGACCAGCCAGTCGACGACGGCGAACGTGTGTGACAGGTCGTCGCCGCGCACGACCGCCGTGCGCACCGAGTAGAGGCCGAGGAGGACGCCCGCCAGCGCCACGCCCGCTGCCGAACGATGCCCGAGGGCGAGAGCGACGAGGAGGACGGCGGCGAAGAAGAGGGTGCGGAAGCGGCCTCGCAGAAGAGCCGGACTAGGGCGCCTGCGGGGCGGGCGACTCACGTGGGCGTCACCCGGATCATGCGTGGCTGGAGGATGCGCTCTGCATGTCGGGTCTATTCTCGCTCATCGGGCGCAATCCTTCAAGGTCAAGTCAAGGGTTGAGGTTGGCGGCCACGGAGTTGCGCGGTCGCCGCGGCCGCTCCTGCGGGCGGCCGGCGCGCCGCGGGCGGCCGCCGCGCTGGCGGGCAAGGGCGCGTCCGCTATAATCGTTGCCCCGTGGAACACACCGTCTTCTTCTCCGGCAACGAAGCCATCGCCCACGGCGCCGCGCGCGCCGGGGCCCGGTTCGCGTGCGGCTATCCGGGCACGCCCTCCACGGAGATCCTCGAGACTGCGGCCCGTCTCGAGGGCGTTCACGCCGAGTGGTGCATCAACGAGAAGGTGGCGCTGGAGACCGCCGTCGGGGCGTCGCTGGCCGGCGTTCGCAGCCTCGTCACCATGAAGCACGTCGGCCTCAACGTGGCCGCGGACCCGTTCATGACCCTTTCACTGACGGGCGTCAACGCCGGGCTGGTCGTCGTCTCCGCCGACGATCCCGGCATGCACTCGTCGCAGAACGAGCAGGACAACCGCAACTACGCGCGCTTCGCCAAGATCCCCATGCTCGAGCCGTCGGACAGCCAGGAGGCCTACGACTTCCTCGCCGAGGCGTTCGCCCTCTCGGAGGAGTTCGACACGCCGGTGCTGCTGCGCACCACCACGCGGGTCTCGCACGGCCGCGGCCGGGTGGTCCCCAGGGTGCCGGTGCAGCTCGAGCCGCGCGAGTACGCGCGCGACATCTCCAAGTACGTCATGGTCCCGCAGTACGCGCGCGTCCGTAGCCGGCTCGTGCTCGAGCGCCTGCAGGCGCTCCGCCGGCGCTCCGAACAGTCGTCGCTCAACGTGCTCGAGGCCGGCACGGCGGATTTCGGCATCATCGCCTCGGGCGTGGCCTATACCTACGCGCGCGAGGCGTTCCCCAAGGCCTGGTCGCTCAAGCTCGGCATGTCCAACCCGCTGCCCTACGCCAAGATCGCGCGGTTGTACGAGCAGGTCTCGCGCGTCGCCGTCGTGGAGGAACTGGACCCGTTCATTGAAGAGCAGGTTCGCGCCCTCGGCCTGCCGGTGATCGGCAAGGAGGCCATCGCGGCCGACGGCGAGCTGGACCAGGACGCCGTCGCGCGCGCTCTGGAGCCGTTCGTGACGCGCAAGGCGCCGCGGCGCCGGCGGCCGGTGTTCCCCCCGGCGCCGCATATCACCTCGCCGCCCGAGCCGCTCGCCGGCCTCCCGGTGCGTCCACCCGTGCTGTGTCCCGGCTGCACGCACCGCTCCGTGTACACCGCCATGCGCCGGCACAAGCTCGCGCCGATGGGCGACATCGGCTGCTACACGCTCGGCGCCCTGCCGCCGCTACTGGCGCTTGACAGCTGCCTCTGCATGGGCTCGAGCATCGGGATGATGGCCGGCTTCAACAAGGCGCTCGGGCGCAAAGGTGCGGCCGCCGTCATCGGCGACTCGACCTTCTTCCACTCCGGGATCACGGCGCTCATCGACGCGTACTACAACGAGGCGCCGGGCCTCGTGATGGTGCTCGACAACCGCACCACGGCCATGACCGGTCACCAGGGGCACCCCGGCACCGGCGTGCGACCAGACCGCACGCAAGGACCGGCCGTCGACATCCAGAGGCTCTGCGAGGGCATCGGCGTGCGCTGCGCCACCGTGGACGCCAGTGACTACGGCGCCCTGGATGCGGCGATCGGGGCGGAAGTCGACCTCGTCGGTCTGGGCGTGATCGTCGCGCTCGCGCCGTGCGTGCTGACGGCGCCCGAGAAGGCGGGGGAGATCCTCGTCGACGACGCGCGCTGCAACCTCTGCGGCCTCTGCCTGGAGATCGGCTGCCCGGCGATCGCTCCCGCCGATGCGACGGTGGAGATCACCGATGCCTGCACCGGGTGCGCGCTGTGCGTCGAGGTCTGCCGCCGGGGCGCTCTCGTCTGCGCCGGCGTCGAGGACGGCGCGTGAACGGCACGACGACCGTCTCGCTCGTGGGAGTCGGCGGCCAAGGCATCCTGCTGGCGGCCGCGATCCTCGCGGAGACCGCCGCCGCCGAAGGGCTCGACGTCAAGGCCAGCGAGGTCAAGGGCATGGCGCAGCGCGGCGGCAGCGTGCTCAGCACGGTGCGCTTCGGCTCCAAGGTGTGGTCGCCGGTCGCACGGCACGCAGAGGTCGTGATCGCGACCGAGGCTCTCGAAGGGCACCGCGCGCTGGGCATGCTCGCGCCGCGCGGCACGCTCGTCTGCGCGGTGACCACGCGCATCATGCCCGGCAGCGTGCTGCGCCACGAGGACGCGTACCCGGACGACCTGGCGGAGGCCGCGGCCGCGAGCGGCGTGCGCCTGCTTGCCGTCGACGCCGAGGGGCTGGCGCGCGAGGCCGGCACGCTGCGCGCCGTCAACGTGGCGCTGCTGGGCGCCGCCAGCACCGCGCTGCCATTCTCGCAGGAGTCCTGGCGGCGGGGCCTCGCGGCGGCGGTGCCGGCGAAGATACTGGAAGTCAACGTGCGGGCCTTCGCGCTGGGGCGCGAGTCCGTCGGCGAGGAGGAAGTGCAGTGAAGGTCACGCAGCTCACGGTGTTTCTCGAGAACCGCAGCGGGCGGCTGGCGGAGGTCGCTGACCTGCTCGGCAGGGAAGGCATCAACATCCGCGGGTTCTCGACGACCGAGGCGGCCGAGTACGGGATCGTGCGCCTCATCGTCGCCGAGCCTGAACGCGCCCGCCAGATCCTCCACGACGGCGGCTTCACGACGCACTTCTCGCACGTCATCTGCGTCAAGGTGCCGGACCAGCCGGGCGGCCTCGCCGAGGTGCTCGACCAGCTCGCCGAGGCCGGCGTGTCGATCGACTACCTCTACAGCATCTCGTTCTGGAACATCTGCTTCGCGGTGAAGGACGTCGATCGCGCCGTAGAGCTGCTCAAGGACAGGGTCACGCTGCTGTCCGACGAGGAGGTGCGGGCGCTGTGAATACCCGCCGCAGCCAAGGTTTCGAGCGGGGCGCCGAAGGGACACCGCTCCGCGAGCCTCGCGAAGAGCACCTGAGCGCGGACGCCGCCGGCGGGCTGTACTGGCAGCCGGCGGCCGAGACGCTGCCGACCGCGCAGCTGGGCGAGCTGCAGATGGAGCGTCTGCAGGCGACGCTGCGCAACGCCTACGACAACATCCCCTTCTACCGCAAGAAGCTGGACGACGCCGGCGTCGCGCCCGAGGCGGTCAGCTGCCACGGCGACGTCGCCGACCTCCCGTTCACCACCAAGATCGACCTGCGCGACCACTACCCCTTCGGCATGTTCGCGCGGCCGCGCGACCAGATCGTGCGCGTGCACGCCTCGTCCGGCACCACCGGCAACCCGACCACCGTGGGCTACACGCGCGCCGACATCGACACCTGGGGCGACCTGATCGCGCGCACGCTCGCGGCGGGAGGCGTCAAGCCCGGCGACCTGCTGCAGAACGCCTACGGCTACGGACTCTTCACCGGCGGGCTCGGCCTGCACTTCGGCGCCGAGCGCCTGGGCTGCACGGTCGTGCCGATCTCCGGCGGCAACACCGAGCGGCAGCTCAAGATCATGCGCGACTTCGGCGCCACGGCGCTCGCCTGTACGCCGTCGTATGCGATGTACCTCGGCGACGCCGCCCGCGACCGCGGCCTGCGTCCGGAGGACCTGCCGATCCGCGTCGGCTTCCACGGCGCCGAGCCCTGGACCAACGAGCTGCGCCTGCAGATCGAGGCCGCCCTCGGCATCGAGGCCCTGGACATCTACGGCCTCTCCGAGATGGGCGGCCCGGGCGTCGCTTTCGAGTGTCTGTGTAAGGCGGGGATGCACATCAACGAGGACCACTACATGGCCGAGGTCATCGATCCGGAGACGCTGCGGCCGCTGCCCGAGGGCGAGGTCGGGGAGCTCGTCTTCACGACCCTCTCCCGCGAGGCTCAGCCGCTGATCCGCTACCGCACGCGCGACCTGTGCTCGATAACGTCCGAGCCGTGCGCCTGCGGCCGCACCTCGGCGCGCATGAGCAAGCCCATCGGGCGCAGCGACGACATGCTGATCATCAGGGGCGTCAACGTCTTCCCGAGCCAGATCGAGGAAGTCCTGATGAGCATCCCGGAGATCGAGCCGCACTATCAGATCGTGGTGGACCGCAAGGGCTACCTCGACATCATCGAGGTGTGGGTCGAGGTCGGCGAGGACATCTTCGCCGAGACCATGGGCGACCTGGAGCGCTTCCAGCGCGGGGTCCAGGCGCAGATCTACAACGTGCTCAACATCCAGGTCGCGGTCAAGCTCAAGGAGCCCAAGGCGATCCGGCGCTACGAGGGCAAGGCCGTGCGCGTGGTCGACAAGCGCAAGGCGCTCTGAGGGCCCGGGCGGGCGCCGGGGGACGCGCTATGATGAAGACGTGAGTCTTCCTGATCAAGCACTCCGGCCGCTCCGCGGCCTGATCGTCGACCTCTCCGGCCAGACCTTCCACACGGAAGAGCTGGCTGTGGAGGTGGCGCGCGCCTTCCTTGGCGGACGGGGGCTCGGCGCCTACATCGCGCTGCGCGAGCGGCTCTACGAAGTGGAGCCGCTGTCGCCGCAGAACCTGCTCGTCTTCGCGCCGGGCCCGCTGACGGGCACCGGCGCGCCGGCGAGCGGCCGCTACAGCGTCACCAGCCGCTCGCCGCTCACGGGCACGGTGTTCGACGGCAACTCCGGGGGCAACTGGGGCAACGCCCTGCGCCGCCTCGGCTACGACTACCTATTGGCCGGCGGCGCGCTCGACGCGCCGGGATACGTCGAGGTCACGGCCGCCGGCGTCCGGTTCCACGACGCCGCCGGCCTCTGGGGCCTCGACGTCCCGTCGTCGCTCGCCCGGCTCAAGGAACTGCAACCGGGCGCGGAATCGGCGGTCATCGGCCCGGCCGGCGAGCGCGGCGTGCTCTTCGCCTCCATCGTCAACAACCGCGGCCGCTCGCTCGGCCGCGGCGGCCTCGGCGCCGTCATGGGCGCCAAGAACCTCAAGGCCATCACCGTGGCCGGCCACGGTGCGTGCAAGCCGCCGGTGGCCGACCCCGAGCGGCTGGAGTTCATCGTGTACGAGGCCGAGAAGCTCCTCAAGGCCAATCCCATCACCTCGACGGCGCTGCCCGAGTTCGGCACGTCGGTCCTCGTCAACGTGCTCAACCAGGCTGGGGCCATGCCGACGCGCAACCACCGCGAGAGCGTGTTCGAGTCCGCCGAGGCGATCTCGGGCGAGATGCTGAAGAAGGAGCACGTGCAGCGCCGTGCCGCCTGCCGCGGCTGCGTCATCGGCTGCGCCCGCCGCACGACGGCCGGCGGCCAGAGCGGCGAAGGCCCCGAGTACGAGAGCATCTGGGCCTTCGGCGCCGAGTGCGGCGTCGGCGACCTCACGGCGATCGTGCAGGCCAACTACGCCTGCAACCGCGCCGGCCTCGACACCATCACGATGGGCGTCACCGTCGCCTGTGCGATGGAGCTCACCGAAGAAGGTCTTCTGCCCGGCGGACCGCGTTTCGGCGACGCGCGCGCCATCGTGGAGCTCGCCGAGGCGACCGGCGCCGGGACCGGCCTCGGCGCCGAGCTCGGCGTAGGCTCGGCGCGCTTCGCCGCGAGCTACGGCCGCCCCGAGCTCTCGATGAGCGTCAAGGGCATGGAGCTGCCGGCCTACGATCCGCGCGGCATGAAGGGCCAAGGCCTCGCCTACGCCACCAGCAACCGCGGCGGCTGCCACCTGCGTGCCAACATGCTCGGCCCGGAGATCCTCGGCGTGCCCAAGATGGTCGACCGCTTCGCCACGCTCGGCAAGGCGGGCCTGCTCATCAACCTGCAGAACCTCAACGCCATCCTCGACTCGCTGAGCGTCTGCAAGTTCACGGCGTTCGCCATGAAAGAGGACTACTACGCCCGGCTGCTGAGCGCGGTCTGGGGCGAGACGGTGGAGCCGCAGGAGCTGCTCCTCATCGGCGAGCGGATCTGGAACGCGGAGCGGCTCTTCAACATGGCGGCCGGCTTCGGGCGCGTGGACGACAGCCTGCCGCGCCGGCTGCTCGAAGAGCCGGTGCCGGCGGGGCCGTCCAAGGGCCACGTCGTGGACCTGCCGCCGATGCTCGACGAGTACTACGTCTCGCGCGGCTGGGACCTCGGCGGCCGGCCCTCACCGGCCAAGCTCGAGAAGCTCGACCTGGCCGGCATGGCGCTCGCGGCGAGTGGATGCCCGTGAGCTCGTCGGCCATGCTCCAGCAGTTCCAGCAGATCGGCCGGGACCTCTTCGTCGCCGGCGTCATCAGCTCCCACGGCGGCAACATGAGCGTGCGCATGGGCGACCGGATCCTGATCACGCGTCGCGGTTCGATGCTGGCGCGGCTCGAGGAGCGGGACATCATCGACACCGGTCTCGAGGAGAACGACGCCAACGTCATGCTCGCCTCCACGGAGATCGGCGTGCACCGCGCCATCTACCAGGGCACATCGGCGCAGGCGATCGTGCACGCGCACCCGCCCTACGCCATCGCGCGCTCGCTGGTCTGCGACGAGATCGTGCCGGTCGACAGCGAGGGCTCCTACATCCTGCACAAGGTGCCGGTCGTCGCGACCGAGCTCACGGCGGGTTCCAAAGAGGTCGCGGGACTGCTGCCCAAGTGGCTCAAGGAGTACGACATCGTCATGCTGCGCGGCCACGGGCCGTTCGCGATCGGGCACCTGCTGGAAGAGGCCTACCAGCTCACCAGCGTCTTCGAGATGGCCTGCCGCATCATGACCATAGCGGAGGGCATGGGGCAGCAGGTCAAGGAGTACCGCAAGGGCTCCGAGCGCTACGAGACCTGGTGAAGCCGCCTAGAGTCTGAAGATCCCGGCGAGCCAGCCGCCGAGCACGCCGGCCAGTCCGGTCGTGCCGTCGCC
>Ga0194052_1001785_pt1 | contig 12158 bp, 9 predicted proteins | sample SepL226m_MetaG_FD_160117 | JGI IMG/M metagenome (GOLD analysis project Ga0194052, IMG submission 160117) | Anoxic zone freshwater microbial communities from boreal shield lake in IISD Experimental Lakes Area, Ontario, Canada - Sep2016-L227-6m | ecosystem: Environmental > Aquatic > Freshwater >... | reverse complement strand
GACCATCGCCAGCGGACTCGTGAGGAGAGCGCGGATGTCGGCCTCGTCCATGTAGTCGAAGATGCCGACGATGCCGTCGTCCTCCTCCACGATGAGGTCGAGGAACGTGTCGAACGCGTCGGCGCCGCGCGTGGCCGCGATGTCGGCCACCGAACGGCCGCGCAGATCGGGGTGGCGGTCGGCCTGGAGCACCACGATGCGGTCGAAGCGGCCGTGGCGCACGAGGCCCGTGTAGCCGGCGCCGGGCAGGCGGTCCTCGGCGATGTCCCGGCGCACCTGCGCGCGCCGGACGGGGTCGGCGAGCAGCGCCATCAGGTCGGAGTGGTCGAGATCCAGGAGCGGCTGCGGCAGCGCCCGCGACAGCCGCGGCGCGAGCTCGGTGTGGACGTCGTTGTCGGTCGTGACGTCCATCCCCTCCCGGCGCGCCTGCGCGATGAGGGCCAGGTTGGCGCCGGCGCCGGCCGGCGCTCCCCACTTGGGCGCGTTGTGCGAGATCTCGACGGCCGCCACGCCGCTGCGCCGGCCGATGTCGATGGCCTCGGCCACCGCCTCCAGGATCGTCTCGCGCTCACCGCGCACGTGGGAGGTGTAGATGCCGCGGTAGCGGGCGACCGTGCGGCACAGGCGGACGAGCTCCTCCGTCCCGGCGAAGCAGCCGGGGGGATAGACGAGCCCGGTGGACATGCCATGGCCGCCGGCGCGCATGGCGGCGTCGAGCAGCCGTTCCATGCGCACGAGCTCGCGCTCGCTCGCCGCATCCTCGGAGAACCCCATCACCGCGAGCCGCAGGGCGCCGTGACCGACGAGCGGCGCCACGTTGATCGCCTTGGGCGCGCGCGCCAGCTCGCGCAGGTACTGCGCGAAGCTCCGCCACTCCCACGACAGGCCGGAGATGTCCCAGTAGTGGCCCCAGTTGTGCAGCGCCTCGTCGCGATGGGCGGCGGAGAGCGGCGCCGGCGACATGCCGCAGTTGCCGGTGACGTGGGTGGTGACGCCCTGGCGAATGACGGAGTCGGCGCGCGGGTGCTGGAGGATCGAGATGTCTGAGTGCGTGTGCGGGTCGACGAACCCCGGCGTCACGTAGCGGCCGGCCGCGTCCACGACCCGCCGGCCACGCAAGGCACCGGGCGCCCCTATCGCGGCGATCCGGTCGCGCCGCACGGCCACGTCGCCGTAGTACCAGGGGTTGCCACAGCCGTCGACGACGCGGCCGTTGGCGATGATCAGATCGAAGTCGTTCAAGGCTTGCCGGCGCGCCTACATCTCGAAGGTCTGGTAGGGGTTCTCGCAGGGCGCCCCCGCGCAGACGTGGATGCGGCGCTCGTCGAGGTCGCAGATCATGCTGCCGACCGTCATGCCCTGGTCGGCGGGCGGCTCGCTCTCGTCCGGGTGCCCGCAGATGGCCTGGTCCGGCCCGGGCTCGTGGCAGCGCAGCACCCGGGCGACGAGCTCGACGGGGTCCTCCCCGTCCTCGAGGCCTTGGGCCAGCATGCGCTCCGCGGTGGCGAGCCGCACGCGCGACTCCGCGTGGTCCGAGCCTTCGAACGGCCGCATCTCCGGGGAGACGTAGTGGTTGGTATGGGCGGCGTGGCCGGAGGCGGAGCAGTCCATGAAGGCGCTCGCCGTCGCCGACGTCTCCACGTCCCACACGGTGCCGTCGGTGTCGGCGAACAGGTGGTTGGTCCCGCGCGCCCGTCCCGCGAGCAGTCCGCGGGCGCGCGCCTCGGCGACGCTCGGCGCGCCTAGCGTCGCCCGGCGCACGAAGGCGTTGGGGACGCCGACCCGGTTGTCGTTGGAGTGGACGGAGTTGCTGACGCTGGCGACGCCGTGCGAGTTCATGCCCAGCATCAGAAGGTAGGGCGCGCCGGCGATGCCCATCACGCGCGTGCCGTCGGGGTCGGTGAGGTCGAAGAAGACGTTGTTGACGGCGTCGATGACGTACCAGTCCATGTTGTGGCCGACGACGTGGCGGCCCTGGCCGGCGACCGCCACCGCGGTGCAGTGGTCGCCGCCGCGCGACGACGCCCGAGGCGCGCCGTGGGACCCCTCCACCGGCTCGCTGCCCTCCACCGGCTCGCCGCAGGTGAACTCCTCGCCGCAGTTGAGGACCAGCAGTTCGGAGAGCGGGAGCCCGGCGCCCTCGGCGAGGCCTTCGAGCTCTTCCCAGCACTGGGGCAGCGCGCGGCGGGCGTGATCTGCGTAGGCGAGAGACGCGACTTCGGCCGCGGCGAACGTGAGCCGGCCGCCGCTCAGCTCCGCGAAGTCGTCACGGAAGAACGCGACCGAGGCGCGCACCTCGTCGCGCGCGCCTTCGCCCACGGCGCGCCCGAGCTCACGGTACGTGCCACGCGCTTCGATGTGTACGAACGGGATCGCCATGCGCCCCATCCCGATGGTCGTGCTGCCCGGCGGCCGCCTCTCCAAGCGACCGGCCTAGTCTACAACGCCAACGCGCGGCGCGGGTCGGGGAAGTCGCCGATCCCGACCTCGGCGGCGCACGCCGCGATGAGATCGACCAGTGCGGCGAGCACGTCGTCCGGCAGGCCCACGGGCTCGCGGTCGACCAGGTCGGCGACCCGCTCTGAGGCGAGGTCCACGAGGCCGCTGCGGCCCGAGGCGAGCCACTCGCCGAGGCCGCCGCGATAGCTCAGGAGCGGCGCCACGAACTCGCTGCGGATGTAGCGCCGCGTGTGCTTGGTGCCGAGGAAGCCGTGGCCGGAGAGTACGCCGTCCACCATCGCCTCCACGTCGAGAGCGTCGGCGTCCCACGGCCGCGGGGTGAGCGCGTAGAAGGCGTTGTTGAGCACGTCGTCGTCGATGACGAGGACCTCGAGCGAGCTGGCGACGCCGGCCTGGAGCTCGCCGATGCCCGACAGCAGCCGCGGCCGCGCCGCGAGACCGAGCAGGGCGTTCACGGCGCGTTCGTAGCCGAACTGCGCGTCCACGACCTTGCTGTCGCTGCAGGGACCGTAGCAGTCGCAGGCGAGCCCGCAGTGCCGCGCCAGCAGGACCGCCGCCAGCGAAGCGACGCCGGTCTCCGGCGTGCCGGAGACGACGACGCCGCTGCGCGGGTCCACGGCGCTAAGTCGCGGGCCGTAGTACACGGGCGTGCCCGGGGCGGCCAGCTGCGTGAGGACGACGCCCGAGAGAACCTCCGCGTTCTGCTGCGCGAGCGCGGCGGAGATCGCGCCGGGCGCGGTGGTCGCCGCGGCCGGGCAGGGCAGGATCTCGACGACCACCCCGCCGCACCTGACCTCGGCGACGAGCGCGTCGGAGACCTCGCCGCCGAGGATGAGCGGGCTCACCGGCGAGAACGCGAGGTCGATCGGGTAGACGCCGCCGGCCCCGTCGGCCCCCGTCACCGCCGTCGCCATCTCGTGCAGGTAGCGCGCCTGGACCGCGTGCGAGATCCCGGGACCTCCGAGCGCCTTGTCGGTCTCGAACGCGAGCACGAGATACGAGTACAAGGGCTCGAGCACGTCGGGCACGTCCTGCGGCTGCCAGAGCGAGGTCACCTGGCTCTGGTGGGTGAGGTGGTGCATGACCCTGGTGGCCAGCACCTGGTCGTGAAGCGTCGCGCGGCGGCCGGCGCCGGTGCGCGGATCGGCCACGTCGCGCGCGCCGCCCATGTTGTGGACGTAGGTCGGGCCGGGAGCGGCGTCCATGAGCATCGCCCGCGCGGGGTCGCGCGCCGCGAGCGTGTACGAGGGCGGGCAAGCGGCGAGCGCGTCTGCGACCGCGCCGCGCGGTATGCGCACGCGGTCGTCGTCGGCCGCGGTGCAGCCCGCCGCGAGGAAGAGCTCCCGGGCGGCCGGCGACTCGACCTTGACGCCGGCCCGCTCGAGCAGCGCCAGCGACGCGAGGTGGATCGCCTCGATGGCCTCGTCGGGCCAGATCTCGGCGACTGGGTCAGACATGAGCCACGTCCTCATCACCATGCCGGGCTGCCGCCGCAGGCGGCCCTGCGCAGTACGGACCGCATGGGGCCGGCCGGAGGCCGGCCCCATGCGTCGTCAGTGCCTCACTCGCCGATCCTCAGGCAGGCGGCGTAGTGGTCTCCCCCGATGAGCTTCTCGGGGGGGTCGGTCTCCTTGCACGCGTCGATCGCGTCCGGGCAGCGTGGGTGGAAGCGGCAGCCGGACGGGATGTCGACAGGGTTCGGCGTCTCTCCCTTGAGGATCACGTGCTCGCGCTTGGCGAGCGGGTCCGGCACCGGGATCACGCTGATCAGCGCCCTGGTGTACGGGTGCTGCGGGTTGGACACCACTTCCAGCGTCTCGCCGATCTCGACGATGCGGCCGAGGTACATCACGGCGATGCGGTCGCTGATCGCCCAGGCGAGCGAGAGGTCGTGGGTGATGAAGATGTACGTGACGCCCATCTTCTCCTTCTGCTCGACCATCAGCTTGAGGATGTCGTTGCGGATGGAGACGTCGAGCGAGGCGACCGGCTCGTCGGCGACGATGACGTCCGGCTCGAGCACCGTGGCGCCGGCGATGCAGACGCGCTGCCGCTGCCCGCCGGAGAGCTCGTGCGGGTAGCGGTAGAGGTACTCGGTCGCCGGCCGCAGGCCGGCTTCGCTGATCGCCTTGATGACGCGGTCTTCCTTCTCGCGCTCGCTCGAGGTGACGTTGTTGACCTCGAGGGGCTCGGCGACGATGTCGAAGATCGTCTGCTTGGGATTGATCGAGTTGTAGGGGTCCTGGAAGATGATCTGCGCCTTGCGGCGGTAGGCGTGCAGCGTGCTCGAAGTGAACTTCTCCACCGGCAGGCCCTTGTACAGGATGTGGCCGCCGGTGGGCTCCTCGAGGCGGAGCATCGTGCGCCCGGTGGTCGTCTTGCCGCAGCCCGACTCGCCGACGAGCGCCAGGATCTCGCCCTGCATGACCTGGAACGAGATGTGGTCCACGGCCTTCACGAACTTCTTCTCGGTGGAGACCATGCTCTTGAAGAAGCCCTCGTGGATGGGGAAGTAGACCTCGAGGTCGCGCACGTCGAAGAGCACGCCGTCCTTGGCCGTGGCCGCGGCGAGGTCGGACGCCTTCACGGCGCTCTTGTCGCCCTGCTCCCGCGCGGCGGGGTCGTCCTTGGTCGTGGCCATCGTCACACCCCCTTCGTGGCGAGGACGCAGCGCACGAAGTGGCCCGGCTCGACCTCGATCAGCTCAGGGTGCTCGGTCGCGCAGCTCGCGATTCTCACGTCGCAACGCGGGCAAAAGCCGCAGCCGGCGGGCGGATTGATGAGGTTGGGCGGATCGCCCTTGATCGAGCTCACCATCTCGCGCTTCTCGTGGATGTTGGGGAACGCCTTGATGAGCAGGCGCGTGTAGGGGTGCGTCGCGTTGTTGAAGATGTTGGTCGTGGTACCGCTCTCCACGACCTCACCGGCGTACATGATGACGCCCTTGTCGCAGGTCTCGGCCATCACCGAGAGGTCGTGGCTGATGAGAATGAACGACAGATGGAGCTCTTTGCGCAGGCGCGCGATCAGGTCGAGGATCTGCGCCTGCACCATGACGTCGAGCGCCGTGGTGGGCTCGTCGCCGATGACCAGTTTGGGGTTGCAGGCCAGCGCCATCGCGATCATGGCGCGCTGGCGCATGCCGCCGCTGAGCTGGTGCGGGAAGTCCATCACGCGCTTCTGGCTGATGCCGACCAGGTCGTAGAGCTCCCTCACGCGGACCATGGCCTGCTTCTCGCTCAGGCCCTCGTGGAGCTGGATCGGCTCGGCGATCTGCTTGCCGGTCTCCTGGACCGGGTTGAGCGCGTTCATCGCCCCCTGGAAGATGATGCTGATCTCCTTCCAGCGGATCTTGCTCATGCCGTACTCGGTGCGCTTGGCGAGGTTGCGCCCGTCGAACAGGACGTCGCCGCTCACGATGCGCCCGTTCTCGGGGAGCAGCTTGAGGATCGAGAGCGCGGCGGTGGTCTTGCCGCAGCCGCTCTCGCCGGCGAGGCCGAGGCTCTCGCCCGGCTCGACGACGAAGCTAACCTTGGTCACGGCCTTGACGTCGCCGGCGCCGAGCTTGAAGTGCGTCGTGAGCTCGCGCACGTCGAGGAGGCCGGCGTGCTCGATGCGCTCCACGGCCTTCTTGTCGGTCTTGGCCTTCTTCTCAGAGGCCTTGGTCTTCGCCTTGGGGCTCATTCGTCTTCGCCTCCTTCCTCGTCGTCCTCGATATGTCCGCCGACCCAGCCCCCGCTCTCCGGGCTGCCGATGCTGCCGCCCGCGGGTTTGTCGAAATCGGGCATGGCGTCGTCGGTCTGCTGGCCGGGCGTGAACATCGCGGCGCCGCCGCCGACCCCGGCGCCGCCCATCGCCACGACCGGGGTCTGGGTACGCGCCGCGAAGCGGCTCTCGCTGCCGCTGTCCTCGCGCTTGCGCAGCTTGGGATCGAGCACTTCCTCGTAGGCGGTGCCGATGAAGGTGAAGGCGAGCACGACGAGCACGATGGCGATGCCCGGCGGCAGCAGGTACCACCAGGCGGGCAGGCCCGCGGCACCGTTGATCCAGGCGTTGCGCAACATCATGCCCCAGCTGAAGTTGAGCGGGTCGCCGAGGCCGAGGAACGAGAGTGTGGTCTCGGAGAGGATGGCGATCGCCACCACGAGGACGAGGTTGGCGAAGATGAGCGGCATCACGTTGGGCAGCGCGTGCTTGCGCATGATGTGGCCGTTGCTGGAGCCGATGGCGCGCGCCCGTTCGATGAACTGCAGCTCGCGCACGCGCAGCACGTCCGAGCGGATCACGCGCGCCGTGCCCGGCCAGCTGGTGATGGCGATGATGAGGATGATGATCCCGTAGTTCTGGCCCCAGGCGGCCGCGAGCACCATGGCGAGCGGGAGCCAGGGGATCACCAGGAAGGCGTCGGTGAGGCGCATCCAGACCTCGCCCTGCCAGCCGCCGTAGAACCCGGCGACGATGCCGATGCCGGCGCCCACGACGGTGGAGCCGACGGCGGCAAGAAGGCCGACGACCAGCGAGATGCGGGCGCTCCAGACGAACTGCGCGAGCACCGACTGGCCGACCTGGTCGGTGCCGAAGAGGTTCGGCCAGTACAAGGTCGGCGGGTGATAGGCGAGGAACAGCTGGCCCGTCCTGGGGTCCGTGAGTTGCGCGTTGGGGTCGAGGAGCGCATGGCTGATGAGGAACGGGGCGAGCAAGGCCATCGCGGTGAAGAAGAGGAGGATGCCGAGGCCGAGCATGCCTTGCCAGTTGCCGCGGTAGAGCCTCCACACCTGGTGGGTGTTCCAGGTGAGGAGCTCGGCGCGCTCGGGGTTGCCGCGCGCCCAGAAGTAGGCGGCTACGCCGGCGAGTGCGACGACGAGCGTCTGCAACACCCAGTCGTAGGAGATGGCGTCGGCGCCGGCGGACCAGCCGGAGGCGCCGCCGCCGGCGAGGAACGCCCACACGGCGAAGACGACGCCGATGACGATGAGCAGGTAGTTGAAGCCGACGGCCTTGGTCTTGCGCACGAGGCCGAGGATGCCGACGGCGAGGACGGCGAGGGCCGCCAGCACCAGGATCCAGGCCGGGTAGTTGGCCACGGTGCTGGAGAAGAAGCCCTTGAGCATCGCGCCCAGCCCGTCCGCCCAGTAGACGTCCTTGGGGTACTTGATCAGCTCGAGCACCAGCCAGGCGACCGGCGTCCAGAACAGGATCCAGTTTCTGAACCGACGCGGGATCATGCGTGCACCCTCGGGTCGAGGTAGTAGTACATGATGTCGGCGATGAGGTTGGCGATGATCACGGCGATGCTGGCGATGAGGAACACCGCCTGCATCACGGGGTAGTCGCGCTTGTTCATCGAGTCATAGGAGAGCAGTCCGAGGCCGGGCCAGTTGAACACGGCCTCCGACAGGATGGCGCCCGACATCACGAAGCCGAGGTTCATCATCACGATGGTGACCGTCGGCAGCATCGCGTTGGGGACCACGTGGCGCCAGAGGACGTTGTTCTCGGAGAGACCTTTGGCGCGCGCCGTGAGCGCGAAGTCCTCCTTCATCACGCCGGTGATGGAGCTGCGCATGATGAGGTGATACTCGCCGACGTAGGCGACCGCGAAGGTGAAGGCCGGCAGGAACAGGTGGTGCATCAGCGAGGTGAACGCCGGCCAGCCGGTGAGGTCGACGCCGGGCTCCGCCATGCGCCCCGTCGGGAACCAGCGCAGTTTGGTCGAGAACAGCATGATCATGAGGAGGCCGAACCAGAAGGTCGGCATCGCGTACAGCACCATGCCGGTGTTGGTCGTCACGACGTCGAAGGTGCCGTTTCTTCGCCACCCCGCGAACACGCCCGTGATCATGCCTATCACCGTGGCGAAGATGGTCCCCACCCCGACCAGCAGGACCGTGGGCCAGATGCGCTCTGCCACGACCTGCGACACGGGCCGCTTCTCGGCGAAGGACATGCCGAACTTGCCCTGGATGGTGTCGCCCCAGTAGAGGACGAACTGCTGCCACATAGGCTTGTCGAGATTGAAGATGGCGCGCTGCTTGGCGACCGCTTCGGGGGGCTGCTTGCCCTTGGGCAGGAGCAGGCGCGCCGGGTCGCCGGGCAGGATCCTGAAGAGTGCGAAGTTGAACGACGCCACCAGGATGATGGTGAGGATGGCGTTCAACACCTTGCGCACGAAGTATCGTCGTTTGTCCACGGTTCTCCGGGCCCGCCGTACGCCCAGCCCCGAACGGCTGCGGGCCCTACCTCCTTCTTAGTGCCGCGATTGCCTGACCCGATCGGTGGTCGACGTGGAGTCGTCGCCTCGGAGAGGCGCGCGAGAGGAGCCGCGGCGGCGGGATGACGACGCCGGCGCGACGGACGTGGCAGACATGGGTAGGAACGCTGGTGCCCAGCTCGAGCAGCTCATTGACGTACCCCCAGGTACGACGCCGGGATCCGGCTTGCGAACAGCGCGGGCCAGCGGCCCGCGCGCCCGCCAATACTAGTCGCCCGCCGCGATGCGCGGCAAGCCTTGCGTCTAGAGGCCATCGGGGAGCCGCGCCTCGCGCCCGTGGCTGCGCATGACGTCGACGAGGCGGTCGAGGGGCAGCGCGAAGGCGCTGTTGCCGGCCCGCCCGACGGTGGTACGCGCCGCGCAGATCGAGTTCACGACGCTCTCGGCGGTCGCATCGACGGCGGCTTCGAAGAGCTCATGCATGTGATCGTTGGCGACGGAGACGACCGTGCGCAGTTCGGCCGACTCGCGCGGCGCCCGGCGGACGGTGGAGAAGGCCACCATGATCTCGCCGCTGCCGTCCGAGGCGTACGAGCCGGTCAGCGCCAGGCCGAGCGCGCAGCGCTTGGCCATGCGCTCGCACTGGCGGGCGCTGAGGGGCGCGTCGGTGGCGAGGACGACGATGCACGAGCCCTGGCGGTTCTCTACCGGCATCAGGTCGGTGATCTCGCGCCCGACCGGCACCCCGTCGACCTGCAGCCGGTGCCGGACGCCGAAGTTGGCGAGCGCGAGGACGCCGACCGTGTAGGGGTGCCCGTGCGCCTGCACGAGACGCGACGACGTGCCGATGCCGGCCTTGAAGTCGTAGCAGCTCATGCCGGTGCCGGCCCCGACGCAGCCTTCGGCCACGGGGCCGGCGGAGGCGCCGTCGAGCGCTTCGCGGACGTGCTCTTCCTTGACGTGCATGCCGCGCAGGTCGTTGAGGAAGCCGTCGTCGCACTCGCCGACGGCCGGCATGACGGCGTCCTCGATGCCGGCCAGCGGGTTGCTGTCCATCATCCAGCGCACGGTGGCGTCGTAGACGGCGCCGGCGCTCTGTGAGTTGGTGAGCAGGACCGGCGTCTCGATGAGGCCCCACTCGCGGATGGCGCTGATGCCGATGAGCTCGCCGACGCCGTTGGCCGCGAACGCGCCGGCGACGACGCGGTCGTGCCAGATATCGTCGCCGTGCGGGAAGATCGCGGTGACGCCCGTGCGGGCGGGCCCGCTGCCGGAAGGCAGCTCGGGCCCGCCCCACGAGACCGTGGAGTGGCCGACGGTGACGCCGGCCACATCCGTGATGGCGTTCAGCGGGCCGGCCGGCAGCGTGCCGACGGCGACCCCCAGATCGCGCAGCCGGCAGCGCTCGGGCTCGCCCACGCGCCTACTCCAGGATGCCGGCGCGATGAGCCTTGAGGTAGTTGCCGCAGAAGTTGTCCTCGCCGCGCAAAGCCTCGATGGACTTGATGTTGGCCATCATCGCCTTGTTGCGGACGTCGACGATCAAGCCGTCAAGGCCGAGGCCGGCGCACATCGCCACGAACGTGCGGTTGAGGAGGGCGCGGTTGGGCAGGCCGAAGCTCACGTTGCTGAGGCCGCCGGTGGTGCGCACGGGCAGCTTCTCCTTGACCAGCTTGAGCGTGTCCATGGTGACGCCGGGCGCGGACGGGTCGGCCGAGACGGCGAGCACCAGCGGGTCGATCCACAGGTCCTCCGCGGGGAGCCCGGCGCCGGTGCACATGTCGTACAGCTTCTTGGCGACGGCAAAGCGGTCCTCGGCGGTCGGCGGGATGCCCTCATCGCTGAGGCAGAGGCCGACGACCGGGCACTTGTACTTCTCGATCAGCGGCAGGACGGCGTCGATGCGCGGCTGCTCGCCCGAGATCGAGTTGATGAACGGCACCTTGCCGCCCTTGTCGATCACGTGCTGCACGCCGGCCTCGAGCGCGGTCGGGCTGGCGGAGTCGACCATGAGCTGCATCTCGGTGACGCCCATGACGGTGTCGATGAGCCAGGTGAGGTCCTCGATCTCGTTGCCGCCGGCAACGCCGCCGTTGACGTCGAGGAGGCCGGCGCCAGCCGCGACCTGATCGGTGGCGAGGGTCTTGATGAACTCAGCGTCGCGCGCCTGGATCGCCTCGGCGACCTGCTTGCGCGTCCCGTTGATCGATTCACCCATTAGCAGCATCTTCACAACCTCCACGACGGTATTTCGGGACGAACGTCACCGGAGTATATGCGAACGCCGGGCCTCGGGAGAAGCCGGAGGGAGCGCGAGAAGGCGAGCCCGGCGGCAGCCGCGGGCCGGATGGCAGCGGGGCGGATCGCCGAGGCGCGCGGGTGGCCCTGCGGACGCGGGCCGGCGGGACTTCAGTCGGGCGGGACGATCCAGACCGGTCGCGCCCGGCGCCGGTCGCGCGTGCGCCGGTCGAGGCCGCCGGAAGCGGCCTCGCGCCGGCGCTCGCCGGCGCGGCGGTCCTTGACCACCTCTACGCCGTCCCTCCCCCAGAACAGGTGGCGGAAGTGGTCGTAGAGCAGGTCGCGCTCCGGGCCCGTCACGACGAGCCGGTAGGTGGGGTCTGCCGTTATTCCCATGTCTCCATTGTACCCCGGCGCGCTTGCGACGGACGGGAGGGGCCGCGCTCGTCGGCGCGCGCGGGCCCGCGCGCCCCAAGGCGTCTCAGCCGTAGGTCACGTAGACCGTCTTGGTGCGCGTGTAGAACTCGATGGCCGAGGGGCCCTGCTCCTTGAACGTGTTGGCGCTCGAGAGCTTGAAGCCGCCGAAGGGCGCCTGAAGAGCCAGGCCGGTCGTCGGCTCGTTGACCTTCACGACGCCGGCCTCGATGCGGTCGACGAAGGTGAGGGCGCGGCGCAGGTCGTCGGTGACCACGCTGGCGGCGAGACCGTAGCCCACGGAGTTGGCCTTGGCGATGGCGTCGTCGAGGTCGCGCGCCCGCACGATGCCCACGACGGGCCCGAAGATCTCGTCCTGGGCGAGGCGGCTGCCGGCGTCGACGTGGTCGAAGACCGTGGGCTGCAGGAAGTGGCCGCCCGCGCCGGCCCGGCCGCCGCCGGCGAGCAGCTCGGCACCGTCCTTCTTGCCGATGGCGATGTAGTCGAGGTCGGTAGCGAGCTGGTCCGCGCTCACCGCCGGTCCCATCTGCACGCCCTCGTCCAGACCATCGCCGACCCGGAGCGCAGCGGCGGCCTCTGCCAGGGCGGCGGCGAAGCGGTCGGCGATGCCGTCCTCGACGATCACGCGGCTGGTCGCCGTGCAGCTCTGGCCGGTCAGGCCGAACCCGCCCATCACGGCGAGCTTCACGGCGAGCCCCAGCTCGGCGTCGTCGAGGATGATGGTCGGGTTCTTGCCGCCCATCTCCAGCTGGACGCGTGCGAAGTGCTCGGTCGCCTTGCGATAGATGCCGGCGCCGGTGCCGTGCGAGCCCGT
>Ga0194052_1001782_pt1 | contig 12168 bp, 11 predicted proteins | sample SepL226m_MetaG_FD_160117 | JGI IMG/M metagenome (GOLD analysis project Ga0194052, IMG submission 160117) | Anoxic zone freshwater microbial communities from boreal shield lake in IISD Experimental Lakes Area, Ontario, Canada - Sep2016-L227-6m | ecosystem: Environmental > Aquatic > Freshwater >... | reverse complement strand
ACCCGCACCATCGACGAGGGCCAGGTCTTCACCGTGGAGCCCGGCCTCTACTTCATCCCCATGCTCCTCCGTCCCTTCCGGGAGAATGAGCACAAGGGCGCCTTCGACTGGGCCCTCATCGACGCCCTGACCCCCTGCGGCGGCATCCGCATCGAGGACAACCTGCTGGTCACCGCCACCGGCCACCGGAACCTCACCCGACCGCACCTGCCGGACTGAACCGCCCCTGCTGTCCCCTGGATCACTCCCGCCCATTGGAGCCACGATGTCCTTTCGCACCCTCCTGGCCTGCCTCCTCCTCGTCACCAGCCTGGGGGCCCAGAGCGGGGACACCCTGACCCTGGAAGCCCTGTCCCACCCCACCAAGAAGAAGGCCTGGTCCGGACCGGCAGCCACCCGCCTGGAGTGGCTGCCGGATGGGGGCCTGCTGCAGACCCGCCGGGACGGTGACAAGACCGTCCTCTCCCGCCTGGACGCCAGCACCTGGGAGGCCAAGCCCTTCCTTGACACGGCCCGCCTGGAGAAGGCCCTGGAGGCCGCAGGCGCCGCCATCCCCAAGGCCCAGACCGCCCTGGGCCGGGGCGGCTTCGTGTGGAACGAAGCCCGCACCGCCTTCCTGGTGGACGTGGCCGATGCCCTCTACCTGGTGGAGGCCGCCTCCGCCACCGCCCGCTGCCTCAGCAAGACCAAGGTCGATGAGCCCACCTTCAGCCCGGATGGGACCCAGGTGGCCTTCCTCCGGGGCAATGACCTCTACCGCCAGGACGTCACCAAAGGCACCGAGACCCGCCTCACCCAGGGCGGGGGCGAGACCATCTTCAACGGCCGCCTGGACTGGGTCTACCAGGAGGAGGTCTATGGCCGGGGCAGCTTCCGCGCCTACTGGTGGGCCCCGGACTCCCGCCGCCTGGCCTACCTCAGCCTGGACGAGACCAAGGTCCCGGTCTTCACCCTCCTGGATGACCGCACTCAGCCCCAGAAGCCCCTAAAGGCCCGCTATCCCAAAGCCGGCGACCCCAACCCCACCGCCCGCCTGGGGGTGGTGGATCTGACCGGGAAGACGGCTTGGATGGAGGATCCCCACGCTGGCGAGGAGACCCTCATCGTCCAGGTGGGCTGGGATCCCCAGGGCCGCCTGCTGGCCTCCCTGCAGGACCGCATCCAGAGCTGGCTGGAGCTCCGCACTTATGAAGGCACCAGCTCCAAGGTCCTGCTCCGCGAGGGAGGCACGGCCTGGCAGGAGCGCCTGCCCCTGCCCCTCTGGCTCCCGGATGGAAGCTTCCTCTGGGAGTCCGGCCGCACAGGCCAGCACCACGTCTACCGCCATGACCGGGACGGCAAGGCCCTTGCCGCCGTCACCGCCGGCCCCTGGGACGTGCGGAAGGTCCACGGCGTGGATCTGGCCGGCCACCTGTTCTTCGATGCCACCGAGCGCAGCCCCATCGGCCTCGACGCCTACCGCATTGGCCTGGACGGCAAGGGCCTCACCCGCCTGACCACCCAGCCCGGCACCCACCGGGTGCGCTTCAATGCCACCTACACCCAGTTCCTGGACACCTGGAGTGACCTCCAGACCCCGCCCCGCCAGTCCCTCCACAGCGCCACCGGCCAGTCCCTGCGCCTCATCGATGCCAATCCGGCCACCGATTGGCAGGCCGTCAAGCGGGGCCGCGTCAGCTTCCAGCAGGTCAAGACCCGGGACGGCTTCCCCATGGAGACCCTGCTGGTGCTGCCCGTGGACTTCGATCCTGCCCGCAAGTACCCGGTCTTCCAGTTCACCTACAGTGGCCCCGGCGCCCAGTCTGTGCGGGATGCCTGGAACCGGGAGATGCCCTGGTACCAGTTCCTGGCCCAGCACGGCATCGCCACCTGGATCTGCGACAACCGCAGCGCCTCGGGCAAGGGCCCCGCCAGCGCCACCGGCATCCACCGCAACCTGGGTGCCCAGGAGCTCCAGGACCTGCTGGACGGCCACGCCTGGCTGAAGGCCCAGGGCTGGGCGGACATGGACCGCCTCTGCCTGGACGGCTGGAGCTACGGCGGGTACATGGTCACCTTCGCCCTCACCCACAGCAAAGCCTGGAAGCTGGGCATCGCCGGGGCGCCCGTCACGGACTGGAGCCTCTACGACAGCATCTACACCGAGCGCTACATGGGGCTGCCCGCCGACAACAAGGAGGGCTACGCCGCAGCCTCCGTCCTGAAGGCTGCCGCCCAGCTCAGCGGGCGCCTGCTGGTCCTCCACGGCACCCTGGATGACAACGTGCATCCCCAGAACAGCATCATGCTCATCGATGCCCTCCAGAAGGCCGGGCACCCCACCCAGCTGGTGCTGCTGCCGGGCTCCGACCACAGCCCCCGCGCCCCCCAGCACGGCTGGGCCCGCACCCAGGCCATGTGGGAGTTCCTCTCCAAGTACCTGTGAAACGGATGCACGTTCAAGGGGAACTGGGCAGGCGCCTGACCAGTGCTGGAGCGTGCATGGGTGGCCCAACCCAACGGGCCCTGCACTTCTTGGCGTTCTTGGCGCCTTGGCGGTGATCAGTTCTGGTCGACCGGGAGGGTGGGCAATGGCTTCGCCGGCAGCATGCGGTCGTAGGCCCAGAGCAGCAGGGCAGTCAGCACACCCACGCCGGTGATGGTCCAGAGCATGCCGGTGGGCCGGTGGGCCACCTCACCGAAGTGGTGCATCAGCTTGCCGCCAAACCAGCCACCAATGAGCGACCCGAGGCCGATGGGCAGGAAGGCAAAGCCCATGTAGGTCCCCTGCTGCCCCGGCGGTGCCAGGCGGGAGATGTATTCGTAGTAGCGCGGCGACTGGACGATCTCCCCGAGGGCCACGCAGACCAGGGTGATGATCACGCCGGTCACGGTGGGCATGAAGATCAGAACGATCCAGGCCAGGGACGACATCAGCGTGCCGAGGGTGACGGCCTTCACGGAGGCGATCTTCCGGGTGGCCAGGCTGATGAGCACCGTCAGGCAGATCACGGCCAGCGGCCCCGTCACCAGCAACAGCTCCGTGTCAGCCTTGGGATCGATGTACTTCACCACGTAGAGGGGCAGCGTGATGAACTCCTGCCAGTACACCACCCAGTACCCTGTGAAGATGAGCAGGAACAGCATGAACCTGGGGTTGGAGAGCACCGTCAGGAAGTTCTTCCCGGTCTGGGCCAGGGTGGGGGGTGGGGCATCCCCCTCCTTGCGCGGCTCCTTGAACAGGATCAGCACCGCGAAGAACATCACGAACACGCTGACCGCCGCCACCCGGAAGACGTTCTCGACGCTCATGTGCCGGTGGACGTAGGACGCCGCATAGGGTCCAGCGGCGCCGCCGATGTTCACCAGGGTGTAGTAGATCGAGTAGCCGATGGAGCGGACGTTCTCTTTCGAGGCCCGGGCCGTGGTGCCCACCACCGCCGGCTTCACCAGCGCAATGCCCAGGGCCGGGAGCATCAGGAGGACCGCCACCAGGCCGCCCATGGGAATCAGGTCGCGGAGGGGCGCCATCCAGGTGGACCCGATGGAGCCCAGCAGGAAGTAGGAGCAGCTGAGGATCAGGTAGGCCAGGGAGAGCGCCCGCCGGAACCCCAGGCGGTCCGCCACGGCGCCGCCGAAGGCCGCCAGGAACCACACCAGCCCGCCGAACAGGCCCGTCAGGCTGCTGGCCTGCTGGGTGGGAAAGCCCAGGGACTCGTTCAGGTACCGGGCCAGGGAAGCAAACGCCGCGTAGTAGGACAGGCGCTCGAACAGCTCGCTGACATTCGCCACCCAGAAGGGGCGCTCGAAGCCGTCGCGGAGTTCACGCAGGCGCTGGATTGTGCTCATCGGGCCTCCCGGCATACAGGCAAGCCCCCCGATCGCCTCGGGGAGCAAGCGGTCAGGTTAGCCCGAACCGCCTAGACGCCGCTACTTGCTGACCTTGGTGAACTCCACCACGGCCCGGAGCATGTCGCCCACAGACATGATGCCCACCAGCGCGCCCTGGCCATCCACCACACAGAGGCCGTAGAGCTTGTGGTCCAGGATGGCCTGGGCGGCGGTGCTCAGGTCCGTGTCCGGGGAGACGGTCATGGGCGCCGTGTTCATCAGGTCCTTCACCGGGGTCTTGGAGAGCAGGTAGTGGACTTCCCAGGTGTCGAGGCTGGTGGCCTTGCCCGGGCTGTAGTCCTTGATCATGCGGTCCGTGATCAGGCCCACAAAGCGCCCGGCGGCCATGACCGGCAGGCGGCGGACCGACTTCTCCTTCATCAGGTGGATGGCCTCGATGATGGAGGCATCCTGATCGATGGTGTAGGGGTTCTTCGTCATCCAGTTCGAGACGGTGGTCATTGGAATCTCCTCACATGCCCAAGAAGGCTTTTTTCACGTGTTCATCGTTGAGCAGGTCGCTGCCCTTGCCCGTCAGCACCACCCGTCCGGTCTCCATGACGTAGGCCCGGTGCGAGATGCGGAGGGACTGGTACACGTTCTGCTCCACGAGGAGGATGGTAACGCCTTCCTTGTTGATGCCGGTAATGATGTCAAAGATGTTCTTCACCAGCAGGGGCGACAGGCCCAGGGAGGGCTCATCCAGCAGCAGCACCTTGGGATTGGCCATGAGGCCCCGGGCGATGGCCAGCATCTGCTGCTCGCCGCCGGACATGGTGCCGCCCAGCTGCTTCTCGCGCTCTTTCAGGCGGGGGAACAGGTTGAACACCCACTCGATGTTCTTCTCCCGGTCGGGGCGGGTGGCCTTGACGTAGGACCCCATGCGGAGGTTCTCCATCACGGTCATCTCGGGGAAGATGCGCCGCCCTTCCGGGACCTGGACCAGGCCGGCTTCCACCACATGGTGGGGGGCCATCCTGCTCATGTCCTGGCCCTCGAAAGTGATGCTCCCGGAGGTGGGCTTCACGAGGCGGGAGATGTTCTTCAGGGTGGTGGACTTGCCGGCACCATTGGCGCCAACCACGGTGACGATCTCGCCCTGGTTGACTTCCAGGTCCACGTCCCAGAGCACCTTGAGATCGCCGTAGGCGAAGTTGAGCTTCTCGATCTTAAGCATGGGGTTCACCCAGGTAGGCGCTGATCACGTCAGGGTTGGAGACGACTTCCTGCGGCGTGCCCTCGGTGAGCTTCTCGCCCGAGGTGAGGACCACGATGCGGTCGGAGATCCGCATGATGGCCTTCATGTCGTGCTCGATGACCATCTGGGTCAGGCCACGCTTCTTGATCTCGAGGATGAGTTGGATGATCTCCTCACTCTCAGCGGGGTTCAGACCGCCCATGACCTCGTCAAGCAGGAGCAGCTTGGGCTGGGTGGCCAGGGCGCGGGCCACCTCGAGCTTCTTGCGCTCGCCGATGGGCAGGCCCCCCGCCAGGAAGTTGGTGCGGTGCTCCATGCGGACCACCTTGAGCTGCTCCATGGCCAGCTCACGAGCAACCTTCAGCGAGCCGGTGCGCGCCAAGGCGCCCACCATCACGTTGTCGACCACCGAGAGCTTGGCCAGGGGCCGGACCTTCTGCCAGGTGCGCACCATGCCCAGCATGCAGACCTTGTCCGGATCCAGACCGTTCATGGGGCGGCCATCGAAGATGACGTCGCCCTTGGAGGGTGGGTAGTAGCCGGTGATGCAGTTGAACAGGGTGGTCTTGCCGGCGCCGTTGGGGCCGATGAGACCCATGATCGTGCCCTCGTGAACGTCAAAGCTGACGTCCGAGTTGGCCGCCAGGCCCCCGAAGAACTTGCTGACGTTCTTGATTTCCAGGATGGCCATCAGACCGCCTCCCGCTTCTGGCGCGCGGCCATCTTCTTGACGAAGCCCATAAGCCCGTCAGGCATGAACAGGATCACCACCACCACCAGGATGCCGTAGAGCAGCACGTGGGCATGGGAGAGGTTCTCCTTGAGGAAGATCCCGATCTTCGAGTCGGCACTGACCATGCCCACCTTCACCAGCAGGTCGGTGACCATGTTGCTGCGCAGAGCCTCGGAGAGAGGCACCAGGATGAGGGCGCCGAGCACAGGTCCCCACAGGGTACCCATGCCACCGATGATGCAGATGAGCATGATCTGGACGGACACATCCAGGCCGAGCACCGTGGGCGGGTCCACGAAGCCGACGTAGATCCCATAGAAGCTGCCGGTCAGGGAGGTGAGGACGGCCGAGATGACCAGGGCGACGTTTTTGTAGAACGCGATGTTGATGCCCAGGGAGTGGGCGGCGTCCTGATCCTCACGGATGGCCTGGAGGAAGTAGCCCAGCTTGGAGTGCTGGATCCATAGGGTCAGGACGATGGTGAACAAGGCCAGGAAGAGGCCGAGGTAGTAGAAGGGCACCTTGGTCAGGAAGTCAGTGATCACCGTGGCGCCGATCTTGAAGGCCGGCAGCTCCGTGGCGAGGATGCCCTCGGCACCGTTGGTCAGGGCGGTCAGGTTGATGGCCGACAAGCGCATGATCTCGGCCACGGCGATGGAGGCCAGCACGAAGTAGGGGCCGCGGAGGCGGAAGCAGATGCTACCGATGATCAGTGCTACCACGATGACGGCGGCCATGCCGGCCCAGACGCCCACCCAGGGTGGGATCTGCTTGGTGTGCATGAGCATCATGGTGGTGTAGGCACCCACGCCGAAGTAGGCGGCATGACCCACGGAGTGCTGGCCCGCATAGCCGCCCAGGATGTTCCAGCTCTGGCCCTGAGCCACGCTCAGGAACAGCAGGATCATGATGTGCAGGGCGTAGGGGCTTTCCAGGTAGCGGGGGATGATGAGCAGGCCCCCCAGTGCGAGGAGCAGGAAGACGGCCTTGAGGATGGTCTTGTTCATGGGGTTCTCCTCAGGTCCGCGACTTGCCCATCAGGCCCGAGGGCTTGAAGAGCAGAACCAGCAGGAAGAGCACGAAGACCACAACGTCCTTCCAGCCGGAAGAGATGTAGACCGCACTCATGGACTCGGTGATGCCGATGAGCACGCCGCCGAGGGTGGCGCCGACCACGCTGCCCATGCCGCCCAGCACCGTGATGACGAAGGCCTTCAGGGTGAAGACCCCGCCCACCTGCGGGAAGATGTAGTAGGTCGGTGAGATCAGCGCACCGGCCGTGCCCGCCAGGGCCGAGCCGAGGCCGAAGGCGATGATGGACATGCGCTTGACGTTGATCCCCATGAGCTGTGCCGCATCCCGGTCCTGGGCCGTGGCCCGGATGGCCTGGCCGGTGTCCGTCTTGAGCAGGAACCAGTACAGCGCCGCCGTGATGGCTGCGGTGATGAGGAAGGAGACCAGCAGCGGCCAGGACACCGAGACCCCGCCGCCCACCTGGATGGTGGAGGAGGAATACGAGGTGGTCAGGATCTTGTAGTCCGAGGTGAAGATCAGCATCACCGTGTTGCTCATGATGAGCCCCAGGCCGATGGTGAGCAGGATCTGGTTCTGGGCCACGGCATCGAGGATCCGGTTGATGAAGACCTTCTGGAGGAAGCCTCCAAATGCGAACATCAGCGGGAAGGTGATCAGCACCGAGACGAAGGGGTCGATCCCCATCATGGTGAAGATGATGTAGGTGAGGTACATCCCCACCATCAGGATGTCGCCGTGGGCGAAGTTGATCACCCGCATCACACCGAAGATCAGCGTGAGACCAATGCCGATGAGGGCATAGACACCGCCGATGAGGATGCCGCTTATGAGGGATTGAAAGAAGACAGCCATGGTCGCCTGGGGCTCCTGGAATAAGGCAGGGGGCGCTCGTTAGCGCCCCCTGGATAGGGTGGATTCACTTCCACTTGGGGAAGGGGTAGACCGCCTTCTTGGATGCGAACTTGGCCGGCAGCACCGTCTCATAGTTGCCTTTGAGGATCTGCTGGACCAGCATCTGGTGGTCGTTCTGGTTGGTGAAGCCGTCGTAGTCGGCGAACTTGACCTCGCCCATGATGCCGTTCCACTTGCCGGCCTTGAGGCCATCCCGCGTCTTGGCGCGGTCCCCGCCGCTGCCTTTGGCCGTCTCGGCCATGACCATCATGGAGGCGTAGGCGCAGGCCGCGTGGTAGGTGGGTTCCTTGCCGAACTTGGCCTTGTAGCGCGTGTAGAACTCCTTGGCACCGGGCCAGCTCACGTCCTCCGTCCACTGGGTGCAGGAGATGACGTTCTCTGAGATGGCCGTTTCCTTGGCGAACTCAACCGTGGTGAAGCCCGCACCAGCACCCAGGAAGGCCTGGGGCTGGAGGCCCACTTCCTTGGACTGCCGCATGAGCAGGATGGCGTCAGCCACGTAGGAGACCATGAACACCAGGTCGGGATTCTTGGACTTGATCTGGGCCAGGGTGGAGCGGTAGTCGGCGCTGCCCTTGGGGTAGGAGACGTCGGAGACCACCTGCATGCCCTTCTTGGCCACGTACTCCTTGGCCGTCTTGGAGGTGCTGGTGCCGAAGTCGGTGTTCTCGTAGATGAAGGCAATGGTCTTGGGCTTGCCCAAGCCAACGGCAGCGTCGATGAGGCTGGAGGCGTACTTGTCGGCGGGGGCGTTCATGCGGAACACGAACTTCAGGCCCTGGCGCGTGATCTCTTCCTTGGCAGCAGCGGGGATCAGCAGGGGCACGTGGTACTTCTCAGCCAGCTTGGCCACGGCGTTGGAGCAGGCCGAGGTGTAGGGGCCCACCACGCCCACCACGTTGTCGCGGGTCGCCAGCTTCTCCATGGCGCTCATGGAGATCTGGGGCTTGCCGGTGTCGTCCTCCCACACCAGCTGCAGGGTGCTGTAGCCCTTCTTCTTGAGGTCTTCCTCGGCCAGCTTGATGCCGTTGGTGATGTTCTCTCCGATGGGCGCCTCGGGGCCGCTCATGGAGTTGATGACGCCGATCTTCTGCGCCACCAGGCTGGGGCTTAGCACCAGTGCTACGCCAAGGGCCAGGAAATGCTTTCGCATGACAGCTCCGTATGAAAGATGACGTTGGGGTGAACTGGTTTATTTTACCTCAGGTTAGTCCAAAAAGCGAAGGGACTTCTGGCAGTTGCCAGAAGTCCCTTTACTTGGTCTTACTGCATCAGATCAAGGAGCTGATCAGAAGCCGATCATGAGGGAGGCCACGAAGCTGTCGCCGCCCTGCTCGCCAACCTGCCCGGCGCGAGGGACGAAGAAGTTCTTGCTGCGCATGATGTAGTCCAGCTTCAGCTTGCCGGTGGTGTACTTGCCGGGGTTGAAGAGGTAGTTGTAGCCGAGGGTGGTCTCGGTGTACTTGGGGGTGTAGTCCACACCACCAGCCAAGGGCGTGTTCACGGCGCTCTGGGTGTAGGGGTTGTAGGCGGTGTACCAGTTGCTGCTGGAGTTGTAGTTCAGCACGTCGTAGCGGGCGAGCAGCCAGTGGGCGCCCATCTTGTAGACCACGGTGCCGACATAGCCAGCGAACTTCTGGTCGAGGTGCTCGCGGCCAGGAGCGGCGGCGGCGGCGAAGACGGTGGGGAAGCGGCGACCCAGGAGGCCCGTCGCGTACTCGAAGTCGGCGTAGAGGTTGCCGGCGTTGTAGGCGTAGTAGAGGCCCTGGAGGGTGGTCTTGTCCTTGTTGTCCTTGATCTGGGTGGCGGTGGGGGCACCGACGGTCCAGGAGGAGGGGATGGTGCCGTTGGTCAGGGTGCTGTCCTTGAGGTTGGTCACACCCTCGCGGTAGTAGGCGCCGAACTTGTGGGCGGTGCCGACAGCGCCGTCATAGCGGAAGGTCCAATCCTTCTGGGCGTTGGCGTCGTTGTTCTTGCCGCCGCTGCCGTCATCCGTGGTGCCGTTGGACACGGCCAGGTTGAACTTGCCCTGGTAGTTGGCGCTGCCGAAGGCGTACTGGGCCCAGACACCGCGGTCGCGCTTGTCACCGAAGGCGCGGTTCAGCTGGTTGCGGTCCCAGAACAGGATGTCGCGGGCGCTGACGATGGTGGCCTCGTAGGTGGTCGGCATCTTGAACTGGCCGGCCTTCAGGGTCAGGCCCTTGGCCACGGTCCAGGTGATGACGGCGTCATGCAGGACGTTGTTGCCCACGGAGGAGGTGGTGTTGTTGGGATCAAACATCAGGTTCCAGCTGACGTCATCGGACACCTTGCCGCTGAGGTAGACCTCAGAGCGCTTGATGGCGAAGGTGTTCTCAGCAAACAGAGCGTTGACACCGTAGTAGTTGGAGGTCCCACCGGGCTTGGCGGAGGTGCTCAGCCGCAGGTTGTTGTCCATCATCTGGCTGTACCAGAACTCGATCAGGGCACCGTCGAACTTGACGGCCTGGGCCTGCGCAAAGCCAGCGGCGAGCAGGGTCGCGATACCGGCGAGGCGGGAAATCTTCATGTTCTTTCTCCTTAAAGGGAGGGGTTGGGAGGGCAGTTGGGAGGATCCCAAAAAGGGTTCCTGCAGGCGCAAGACACCAGGGGATCGGGAAAGGGATCGGACCGTTCTAACCTAATCGCAGGCCGAGGATGCGTCCATCAAAATCCTAGGAAAGTTCCCGGGGATGTGATGGATTGCACATTCACGTGGGAACAATATTGGCATCTATTGTTTACACTGATGTTACAACTCGGTGCTAGGAGTCCGAAAAGCCCTTCCGAGGCCCCCTTCAGCCCCCTTTGCACCCCCCCAATAGGCTTGGGAAAAGCCGCAAAGAGCATAAAATTATTCCGACCACTTGTGCGGTTTTTGCCTGTCATCAGGGCTGGAAGCGGGGGGGCAGGAGAATCGGGTTCACGGAGGTCCGGCGCCGAAGGCCCCGGCGCTGGAGGTCGAACTTGAAGAGCCAGGTGGTCTCCTTGGCCTTGATGGCCGAAGTTCCCAGCACCCTGATGTAGAGGTAGCGCCCTGCCCGGTCCACTCGGAGGTCCTCAGCGCGCTCATGGGCGGCCAGCAGGAGGCCGTTCCCCTGGCCGGCGGGCGCACCAGAGTACTGAATGGTGATGGCCTGGCTCCGGTTGGCGGCGGTGATGCGCACAAAGGCACCCCCTGCGAGCGGCACCCGGTCATCCCACTGGAGCAGGGGTCCCTGCCCATCCGCGCCGACATGCAGCTGGATTGGAGCGGCTTCCAGGTAGGCCTGGGCCAGGAGGTGGTCCGAGATCTTCTGCCAGCCCAGGTAGACGCCCGTTCCCATGAAGAGGATGACGAACATGGCGAAGCTGGTGAGATAGGTCGTGGGCTTGAAGGTCATGCGGGTCTCCAGACCGGGGCAGTCGGCCGCCCCAGCCTACACTGGCCCCGGAAAGGGCCGGCACGAATGGGGTCGGCCTACTTGGCCGCTGGCGCCTTCCAGCTGCGGGAGATCTTCACGCGGTAGGGCTCCTTTGGGTTGGAGACCTGCCGGGGGTCCGTCACCAGGAAGTAGACCTCCTCGGGGGCGCTGCCCTTGTTGGCAAAGTACTGCTTGGCATTGAGGGTGGCCCGGTCCTGCCAGTTCGTTTTGCGCCGGCCCGTCCACTCCGCCTGGGTGGCCATGGTGAGTGCCAGGACCGCCTTCCGCGGGTGCTCCAGAGCCACCTCGACATTTGCCCCGGGGGGCACGATGACGAGGTAGGCCTTCCGGCCGGCGGCCATCTCGGAAAAGCCCAGGACCTCATCCGCATCATCGGGGATGGGATAGACCTGGATGGCAGCGCTCTGCACGTTGTCCGTGAGGCCGACCCAGGTCTGGGCCTGCACCGGGGCAGCAGCGGCAACAACCAGCAGTGGGCAAAGGCAGAGCGCAGTCCAGGACATGGGGGCCTCAGGGAATGGGGCAAGGATCGCAGAGAGGGGGCCAGGCCAGCAAGGGGCTCTCCATGCTCGATCCTGGACAAGGACGGGCTGTGGGGAATGGCCAGAACAGGTACCGACCAGGGCAATGATGCCCTTTGCGGACGGCGCCGGCGCCGGTACAGAACAAAGCCCCAAGGGGTTTGACCCAATGGGGCTTGCGGTTGAGTGGTGGTCCCGGAGCGACTTGAACGCCCGACCCTCAGATTCGTAGTCTGATGCTCTATCCAGCTGAGCTACGGGACCGCGTGAAGGTCTGATTCTACCGGATTCCTTGGGACTGTCCAACCTAAAGGGCGGAGGGTAGCCCTGGGAGGCCGCACGGCCGAGTCTGGATATTCCAGGCGAACCGGGCGGGCCAGAGTATATTGGGTCGAATTAATTAATTGCCCTCGAAGGAACCCCATGACCCCCCGCAAGGCGCCCCCGGCCAAGAAG
>Ga0194052_1001781_pt1 | contig 12171 bp, 8 predicted proteins | sample SepL226m_MetaG_FD_160117 | JGI IMG/M metagenome (GOLD analysis project Ga0194052, IMG submission 160117) | Anoxic zone freshwater microbial communities from boreal shield lake in IISD Experimental Lakes Area, Ontario, Canada - Sep2016-L227-6m | ecosystem: Environmental > Aquatic > Freshwater >... | reverse complement strand
CGACGTGGTGTGCGCCTCCATGCCGACCCCGTTCCTTGCGGTCGGGGAATCGTTCTGGGATTTCACCCAGGTCACCGATGACGAGGTGCGCGAACTTCTGGCCAGGCCCACCTCCGGCGCGTCCGCGCAGCCGACGGCGGTGTCCAGCCCGGCGGGCCTCGTCGCCGCGGCGGCGGTCGACGCACCGGGTGGTGTGCCGCCGGCCGATGTGCTCGAGGATCTGATCGGTGACGCCCGGGTGGTGCTGATCGGCGAGAGTTCGCACGGCACCCACGAGTTCTACGAGGCCCGCGCGCAGATCACCAAGTGGCTCATCGAGCACAAGGGGTTCAACGCCGTTGCCGCCGAGGCGGACTGGCCCGACGCCTACCGCGTCAACCGCTACGTCCGGGGAGTCGGAGCAGACTCCACCGCCGAGGAGTCCCTGCGCGGGTTCGAACGCTTCCCGGCCTGGATGTGGCGCAACACCGTGGTCCGCGACTTCGTCGAGTGGCTGCGCTGGCACAACGGCCGCTGCGCCGCCGACGGGCGCCGCCAGACCGGCTTCTACGGGTTGGACCTCTACAGCCTGCACCGCTCCATGCAGGAGGTGATCGGCTACCTCGACACCGTCGACCCCCATGCCGCGGCGCGCGCACGGGCGCGCTACGCCTGTTTCGACCACAGCGACGGCCACGACGGACAGGCCTACGGCTATGCGGCGGCGTTCGGCGCCGGCCCGAACTGCGAACGCCAAGCCATCGAGCAACTGGTCGAACTGCAACGCGACGCCGCCGCCTATCTGAGCAGCGATGGCCAGCCGGCCGAGGACGAACTGTTCTACGCGCAGCAGAACGCGCTGACGGTTCGCAATGCGGAGGCCTATTACCGCAGCATGTTCGCCGGTCGCGTCACCTCGTGGAACATGCGCGACAAACACATGGCCCAGACCCTCGAGGCACTGATGAGCCACCTCGACTCGGTGGGCGCAGCCTCCGGTGAGCCGGCCCGCGTCGTGGTGTGGGCACACAACTCCCATGTCGGCGATGCCCGCGCCACCGAAGTGTCCGCCGACGGGCAGCTGACCATCGGCCAACTGGCACGGGAGCGCTACGGGCCGGCGTGCCGGTTGATCGGCTTCTCCACCTACGCCGGAACGGTCACGGCCGCCAGTGAATGGGGCGGCGTCGCTGAGCGAAAGACCGTACGTCCGGCATTGCCGGGCAGCATCGAGGAGTTGCTGCACTCGGCCGGCCCCGAAAACGGCAAGGATGCGTTCATCGTGACGATGCACGACGACTCCCCCGCCGGGGCGGCGCTGGAGGTGGTGCGACTGGGCCGTGCCATCGGGGTGATCTATCTTCCGCAGACCGAACGTCAGAGTCACTACTTCCACGTCAGACCGGCCGATCAGTTCGACGCGATGATCCACATCGATTCGACCCGCGCACTGGAGCCGCTGGAGCCCGACAGCGTCTGGATCGAGGGCCAGCATCCCGAGACCTACCCGACCGGCCTGTAACGGGAAACCGGCGGTGAAACAGATCGTCACCCTGTGCATGAACCCCGCACTGGACATCACGACGACGACCGAGGTGGTGCGACCTACCGACAAGCTCCGCTGCACAACGGCCCGATACGACCCCGGCGGCGGCGGGATCAATGTCGCGAACGTGGCGCAGGTTCTGGGTGTCCCGTCGACTGCGGTGTTCCCGGGGGGCGGCCCGGCAGGTCAGCTGGTGCACGATCTCCTAGTCGCCGAAGGGATTGCCGTGCAGCGCATCTCGATCGGTGGCGCCACTCGGGAGAGCTTCACGGTCGACGAAACCGGCACGGCACGCCAGTACCGTTTCGTCCTGCCGGGTCCGCAGCTGACCGTCGCTGAGCACACCGAGTGCCTGCTGCGACTGCGGCGCACAGCCGTCGGCGCCGGCATCGTTGTGGCCAGCGGCAGCCTGCCGCCCGGAGTGCCGGATGACTTCTACCAGCAGGTGTCCACCGCGTGCGAGGAACTCGGCGTGCCGCTGCTGCTGGACACCTCCGGCGAAGGCCTCGCCCATGTGAAGTCGGGGGTGTTCCTGCTCAAACCGAGCATCCGTGAGCTCCGTGAGGATGTCGGTGAGCCGTTGGCGCGCGAGGAGGAGCAGGTCGATGCGGCGCGCGAACTCATCACCAGCGGTATCGCCGGCAATGTCCTGGTCTCCCTGGGTGCCCAGGGCGCACTGCTGGTGAGCGCACGGGAGGCACAGCGATTCGCGGCGGTACCGGTGCCGCCCGGCAGTGGCGTGGGCGCCGGTGACGCGATGCTGGCCGGCGTGGCGGTGGGGATCAGCCGGGGCTGGCCGCTCGCCGAGGCGGTTCGCCTCGGTATCGCGGCAGGGGCGGCCATGCTGCTGACCCCGGGCACGGCGCCGTGCACGCGCGAGGACACCGAGCGGCTGTTCGGGCAGACTGGGCACCCGGTCGACGTCATACAAGCGTGAAGGGTCAGTGATGCCACAGGCGGAGTCGTTCACGGCCCCGTTCGTCGTCGTCGGCGTGGACGGATCCCGCGCCGCGCTGCGGGCGGCGGTGTGGGCGATCGAGGAGGCCCGCAGCCGCGACGTACCTCTGCGGCTGGTGTGGGTGGCCGTCGACGATCTGCCCGACCCCCTGCCCGCAGCGGTCGAGGCCGTGCTGGGAACCGGCAGTGACGTTCGGCTGCAGACCGAGACACTGACCGGCGAACCGGCTGCCGCCCTGCTCGCCGCATCCGGGGGCGCGGTGATGATCTGTGTCGGCGCGGCCGGACTCAAGGACTCCGGAGCCCGTCGCGTCGGCTCGACCGCAGCCGCACTGATCGCCACCGCCCACTGCCCGGTCGCGGTGGTTCGCGGTTCCACGGGAACCGGCGGCTGGGTGGTCGCCGATCTCGACGAGACTCCGGACAGCGCGGCGGTACTCCAGACAGCCGTGGCGCAGGCCCGGCTTCGCGCGGCCCCGCTGCGCGTGCTGGGCGCCTGGCAGTCCCGCTACACCGACGTCCACGACCCCGCCGCGGTGTCCGACGGAAACCGCCTGGTGCGCACACAACTGGACCGGCGGTTGTCCCAGTGGCGCAGCCGCTACCCCGACCTCGACGCGGAACCGGTCGCGGTGCACGGCGGCGTGCTGGAGTACCTGTCGGCGCACTCGGCGTCGATCCAGCTCGTCGTGGTCGGCGCCCGCAACGCCGACGCAGTGGCAGAGCTGTTCGGACCGGCCCTGCACGACACCGGCTGTTCGATCCTCGTGGTGGATCGGCAGCGCCTGCTCTAGCTGCGCCGCTAGGGTGGCGCCATGGCAGCGGTGAAGGTTTTCCTCGTCGACGATCACGAAGTCGTCCGGCGCGGGCTGATCGACCTGCTCAGCACCGATCCCGAACTCGATGTGATCGGCGAAGCCGGCACCGTGGCCCAGGCGCTGGCGCAGATCCCTGTCCTCAAACCCGACGTCGCCGTGCTCGACGTCCGACTCCCGGACGGCAACGGCATCGAGTTGTGCCGCGATCTGCTGTCGAAGATGGACGGCCTGCGCTGCCTGATGCTGACGTCGTTCACCTCCGATGAGGCCATGCTGGACGCGATCCTGGCCGGGGCGAGCGGCTACGTCGTCAAGGACATCAAGGGCATGGAGTTGGCGAAGGCCATCAAGGACGTCGGCGCCGGACGTTCCCTTCTGGACAACCGGGCGGCCGCGGCGCTGATGGCCAAACTGCGCGGCGCCTCCGAGCGCTCGGATCCGCTGTCGGGGTTGACCGAGCAGGAACGCGTCCTGCTCGGACTGCTGGGCGAAGGCCTGACCAACAAGCAGATCGCGGCGCGGATGTTCCTCGCCGAGAAGACCGTCAAGAACTACGTGTCGAGGCTGCTCTCCAAGCTCGGGATGGAACGTCGCACCCAGGCCGCGGTATTCGCCTCCAAACTCGGCCAGCGCACGCGCCGGGACGGATAACAGCGCTGTGCCGCACGCTGGGCCCGGCCACTCGCCGTTGCGGGACACCCTGGTCGAGGCCATGCTGTCGGTCACCACCGGCCTTGAACTGGAGGCCACCCTGCGCACGATCGTGCGCACAGCGACCGAACTCGTCCACGCCCGTTACGGGGCACTCGGCGTCCGCGGCGACGCGCACGAACTCGTCGAGTTCATCACCGAGGGAGTCGACGACGACGCTCGCGCACTGATCGGCGCGCCGCCGAGTGGCCGCGGTGTCCTCGGGGTGCTGATCGACGAGCCGAAGCCGATCCGCCTCGACGACATCCGGCAGCATCCTTCATCGGTCGGGTTCCCGCCCAACCATCCCCCGATGCGGACATTCCTGGGGGTGCCGGTGCGCATCCGCGACGAGGTCTACGGGAATCTGTATCTCACCGACAAGGCCGGCGGTCAGCCGTTCAGCGATGAGGATGAGGTGCTCGCGGAGGCGCTTGCCGCGGCGGCCGGCATCGCTATCGACAACGCCCGGCTGTACCGGCAGGCGCGCAACCGCCAGAGTTGGATCGAGTCCACGCGCGACATCGCGACCCGGCTGCTCGGCGGTGGCGAACCGGCGCACGTGTTCGGCCTCATCGCGCAGGAGGCGCTGAGCCTCAACGGCGCCGACGCCGTCGTGGTGGCGGTGCCCGTGGACGGCGACGTACCGACCGAGGACGTCGACGAACTGGTGATCGTGGAGACGAGCGGAATCGCGCGCCATCCCGACGCCGGTCGTGCCATCAGCGTGCCGGGCAGTGCGGTCGGCGCGGTGTTCGCCGACCGCGTACCGCAGCGGCTGCACGCCATCACCGACACACCCTCGGTCACCGCACTCGTCGACGACGCCGGGCCTGCGATGGTGCTGCCACTGCGGACCACCGATACGGTCGCCGGCGTGGTGGTGGTGCTGCGGCGACGCGGCGCAAGGGATTTCACCGACGAGCAACTCGACATGATGGCGGCGTTCGCCGATCAGGCCGCCCTCGCCTGGCAACTCGCGCAGAGCCAGCGACGGATGCGCGAACTCGACCTGATCGCCGACCGGGATCGCATCGCGCGGGACCTGCACGACCATGTCATCCAGCGGCTCTTCGCGGTCGGGCTTTCGCTGCAGGGCACCATTGCGCGTACCGGATCGGCCGAGGTGGCCGAGCGATTGACCGACACCGTCGACGAGTTGCAGAGCGTCATTCAGGAGATCCGCACCACGATCTTCGATCTGCACGGCGGGGCGTCGGGCACGACGCGGCTGCGCCAGCGGATCACCGAGGCGGTGGACGCGTTCGCCCATGCCGGTCTGCGCACCACGGTGTCCTTCGTCGGCCCGCTGTCGGTCCTGGAACCCGCCCTGTCCGATCACGCCGAGGCGGTGGTGCGCGAGGCGGTCAGCAATGCGGTGCGCCACGCCCACGCCACCACGGTGACGGTGACGGTGCGGGTCGAGGACGACCTGAGCATCGAGGTCAGTGACGATGGCTGCGGCATGCCGGCCGATGTGACGGCCAGCGGGCTGAACAACCTGCGCACCCGTGCGGCCGACGTCGGCGGAGCCATGGCGATCGATGCGGTGCCCGGCGGCGGGACGTCGTTGCGCTGGACGGCGCCCCTGTGACTCAGCGCCCCTGTGATTCAGCGCCCCTGTGACTCAGCGCGCGACGATGACCGGCATGTGCGCGCCGTGCACCACCGCAGAACTCACCGAGCCCAGAAGCGCGCCGGCGAACCCGCCACGGCCGTGACTGCCGACGACGAGTAACTGCGCCGACTTGGCCTGCTCGAGGAGTTGGTGCGCCGGGCGGTCGGGAACGACAAGCCGGCGAACCAGAACATCGGGATAGCGCTCCTGCCATCCCGACAGCCGCTCACTGAGCGTCTGCTCACCCATTTCCTGCTGCGCCGACCAGTCCGCGCCCGGGAACTCGAACACGCCGGTGTCGCTCCACGCATGCACCGCCAGCACGTCGACGCCGCGGAACGACGCCTGCTCGAAAGCGATCGCCAGTGCACGCTCGGAGGCCGGGGAGCCGTCCACGCCGACGACGACGGGCGCCTTCGACGGATGCGGCATCAGCGGGTCCTCGTCGTGGATGATCGCGACCGGGCACATCGCGTGATGCACCAGGCCGGTGCTCACCGAGCCGAGCAGTCCCCGGCTCAGCGCGCCGCGTCCACGGCAGCCGACCACCACCATGCTCGCCGTTTTCGATTCCTCCACCAGGGTGGCGACCGTCGAACCGCTGACCATCTCGCTGCTGACTTCGACCGTCGTGCCGCCCGCGGCTTCGGCGACCATCGCGCGCGCGCTGTCGAGCACCTTTCGGGCCTCATCCTCCTGCCACCGCAGATATCCCGGCGGCATGGGCACCTCGGGGAACGCCATCACCCCCGGCGGGACGAGGACGTTGAGGAGTTTGATCGGCACGCCGCGCATCGCGGCGTCGCGTGCCGCCCAGTCGACAGCCACCCTGGAGGCGGCCGAGCCGTCCACTCCCACCACGATCGGTTCAGCGGTTGGCGCAGTTGACATTTGGACGTCCTTCCTCAGTGCCCGCCCCCTCGGGCAGTCGGAGCCACACAGCGACCCCACGGTGTTCAGGATAGAGCCGGCGCAGAGGCGTGTCGTGAGCCGTTGGTCCTCACCTGTGACGGCAAGGCTTAAGGTCATTCACATGGGTGGCGACCACGCGGCAGACGCTGTGCCCGCGGCCATCGACCCACGTCACATCGACGCCGTCCTGTTCGACCTGGACGGGGTGATCACCGACACCGCCACCGGGCACCGGGCGGCCTGGCGGGAACTCTTCGACACCTACCTCGCCGGCAGGGCGACCTCGCCGGCCGAGGACCAAAGTCCCTTCACCGACGCCGACTACCGCCACCACATCGACGGCAAGCCGCGCTATGACGGAGTGCGCGACTTCCTGACCTCCCGCGGCATCACGCTGCCGTGGGGCGATCCGTCCGATCCGCCTGACGCGGTCACGGTCTGCGGCCTGGGAAACCGCAAGCAGATTCTGTTCGCCGCCCGCATCGCCGAGGGCGTGCCGGTGTTCGAGTCCACCGTCGCACTGGTTCGCCGCCTGCGCGACGCCGGCGTGCGCGTGGCGGTCTTCTCCGCCAGCCGCAACTGCGAGGCGATCCTGTCCGCGGCGGGCATAGCCGGTCTGTTCGAGGCGCGGGTCGACGGCGTCGTCGCAGCCGAACTCGGACTGGCCGGCAAGCCCGACCCGGGCATGCTGCTGGAGGCGGCACGGCGACTGGAGACCCGGCCGGGTCGCACCGCGGTGGTCGAGGACTCCGAGGCCGGGGTAACGGCTGCGCGCGCCGGCGGTTTCGGTCTGGTGGTCGGCGTCGACCGCTCCGGTGCGGACGCGGCCGCGCTGCTGGAGTGCGGAGCCGACGCGGTGGTCGGCGATCTTGCCGAAGTCACTGTCCGAACGATCGACCGCCGGATGTCGCAGCTGCCCGATGCGCTGCTGTCGTTCGGGCAGCTCGCCGGGGTCGTGATGGCGCGTCGGCCGGCGATCTTCTTCGACTTCGACGGCACCCTGTCCGACATCGTCGAGCAGCCCGGTGCCGCGACGCTCGTTCCCGGCGCCGCCGAAGCCCTGCGGTCGCTGGCCGCGCTGTATCCGGTCGGTGTGCTCTCGGGCCGCGACCTCGCCGACATCCGCGACCGCGTCGGCATCCCCGGCCTCTGGTACGCCGGCAGCCACGGATTCGAGATCCTTGCACCCGATGGATCCGTGCACCGCAATGAGGCTGCGGCACAGGCGGTTCCGCTGTTAGCACAGGCGGCTGATGAGCTCCGCGATCATCTGCGCGGGATCGACGGCGTTGTTGTCGAACACAAGACGTATGCCGTTGCGGTGCACTACCGCAATGCCGGACCCGAAGCCGCTTCCGCGGTCACCGCGACGGTGCACGACGCCGGGCGTCGTCACGGTCTCAAAGTCACCTCGGGACGCAAGGTGGTCGAACTGCGGCCGAACGTGGACTGGGACAAGGGCCGCACCCTCGAGTGGATTGTGGACCGGGTCGCCGGACAGGATCCGCTGTTGCCGATCTTCGTCGGCGACGACCTCACCGACGAGGACGCCTTCGACTCGGTACTGCACGACGGCGTCGGCATCGTGGTCCGCCACAGCGAGGACGGCGACCGCGCCACCGCCGCGCGTTTCAGTCTGCAGGACCCCGGCCACGTCCGCGACCTGATCGAACGGCTCGTGGAGCAGTGCGACATCGACCGGCAGATACTCGCCAGCCCCTGGTCGTTCACCTACGGCGGCTACATCCCGGAGCAGGAGCGCCTCCGCGAGGCGCTGTGCACGGTGGGCAACGGCTACCGGGCCACGCGTGGCTGCGCACCCGAAGCAGACGCCGGACCCCACCACTACCCCGGCACCTACGCGGCCGGGCTGTACAACCGTCTCACCGACGAGGTCGCCGGCCGACAGATCGAGAACGAGAGCCTGGTGAATCTGCCGAACTGGCTGTCGTGCAAGTTCCGCATCGACGGCGGTGACTGGTTCGACATAGACGCGTGCGACGTCATCTCCTATCGGCAGTCCATGGACCTGCGGCAGGCCGAGCTGACGCGCGAGTTCCGCTTCCGCGACGCGAGCGGGCGCACCAGCAGGGTCTCCCAGCGGCGCATCGCCGCCATGCACAAGCCGCACGCGTGCGCACTGGAGACCACCCTCTGGGCCGAGGACTGGTCGGGCACCGTCGAATTCGAATCGGTCATCGACGGCGACATCCGCAACAGCGGCGTGGACCGCTACCGGGATTTCTCCGGTGACCACCTGATCGTCACCACGACCCGCGAGCTGTCCCCGGGGGCGAGCCTGCTGGTATGCGAGACCACGCAGTCCCGCATACCCGTGGCGGTCGCCGCCCGCACCACGATGTGGCGGGGCCGGGCGCCGGTGACGGCAGAGAGCCGATTCATCGATGAGCCCCGCCGGACCGGCCACGACTTCGTCGTCACGCTCGAGGCGGGCCAGTCGGTGACGGTGGAGAAGATCGCCGCCATCTTCACCGGCCGCGACGAGGCCATCTCCGAACCCGGGGATGCCGCGGCGCGCCTGCTGAGCCGGCTGGGCCGCTACGGCGAACTGCGCGAGGGGCACAGCCGGGAGTGGGCGCACCTGTGGGAGCGCTTCGACATCGCCTTCGAGGACAATCCGGACGCCATGCGGGTCGTGCGGTTGCACATGCTCCATCTGCTGCAGACGGTGCCGAACCGGGCCGAAGACCTCGACGCCGGTGTGCCCGCCCGCGGATTGCACGGCGAGGCCTACCGCGGCCACGTCTTCTGGGACGAGTTGTTCGTCTTCCCGGTGCTGAATCTGCGGTCCCCCGCCGTCACGCGGTCTCTGCTGCGCTACCGCTACCGGCGCCTGCCCGAGGCCCGCCGCGCCGCAGCCGCGGCCGGCTACCGGGGCGCGATGTTCCCGTGGCAGTCCGGAAGCGACGGCCGCGAGGAGAGCCAGACGTTGCACCTCAACCCCAATTCGGGCCGGTGGAATCCCGATGCCAGCGCACGCGCGCACCACATCGGCATCGCGGTCGCCTACAACGTGTGGCAGTACTACCAGGTGAGCGGCGATCTGGAGTACCTGACCGAGAACGGCGCAGAGATGCTCGCCGAGATCGCCCGGTTCTGGGCGAGCCGGGCGGAGTTCGACGAGGCCCGGGGCCGCTACGTCATCAACGGTGTGATCGGACCCGATGAGTTCCACTCCGGTTATCCGGGCGCTCCCTACGACGGAGTGAACAACAACGCCTACACCAACGTGATGGCGGTGTGGTCGATCGTGCGGGCTCTCGACGCCCTGGACGCCATGCCGCTGCGGGATCGTCTCGATCTGCTCGAACGCCTCGGTATCCGCGGCCGCGAACTCGACGACTGGGACGACATCAGCCGCCGGATGTACGTCCCGTTCCACGACGGGGTGATCAGTCAGTTCGAGGGTTACGCCGACCTCGAGGAGCTGGACTGGCACGGTCTGCGCGAGCGCCACGGGAACATCCAGCGGCTGGACCGGATCCTGGAGGCCGACAACGACAGCGTCACCAGGTACCGGGCGTCCAAGCAAGCCGACGTGCTGATGCTGTTCTACCTTCTCTCCGCCGACGAGTTACGGGAGTTGTTCGCCCGCATGGGCTATCGGTTCACACCCGAGCAGATCCCGGCAACGGTCGACTACTACGTCCACCGCACCTCGCACGGCTCGACACTGAGCGCAGTGGTGCACGCCTGGGTTCTCGCCCGTGGCGACCGCGAACGCGCGATGCGGTACTTCCAGCAGGTACTTGCTTCCGACATCGCCGACATCCAGGGCGGCACCACCGCGGAGGGCATCCACATCGCCGCGATGGCCGGCAGTATCGACTTACTGCAGCGCTGCTTCACAGGTCTGGAGACGCGCGCCGACCGGCTGATCCTCAACCCGATGTGGCCGGAGAGCCTCGGCGCGCTGCGGATGCCGATCTTCTACCGCGGCTACCGGCTGCACCTGACGATCAAGGGTCGCAGCGCGGAGGTGTCCGTCGATCCGACCGACAACCCCGCGATCGCCATCGAGTGCCACGGGCGGATCGAGACCCTGACGCCTGGACGCTCACTGCACTTCGTGCGCTAGCTGTACCGGGACGACTGGCGCCGGGGTGAACACCTCGGGCAGCGGACGGCGCGGGGTGGCCGGCAGCGGGTCGGCGTCGGCGGCCGCCCACCCCAACCGCATCAGCATCTGCGGATGGGCGTTGCCACCGAAGACATCCGTTCGCACCGCCTCGCGCGTCTCGGGAACCTCCAGCGGTTCGGTCACCGGGCAGCTGGCCATCCCCATGGCGGTGGCCGAGAGCAGCACCAGACTGGTCGCCTCGCCGGCCCGCAGTCGCGCGAGCTCGTCGTCACGCTCGGTGCCCAGCGCCACCACGACGGCGGTCTCCTTCACCCCGGGGATCTGTTCGATCTGTCGCAGCATCACCCCGGCCCGCGCGGCGCGGGCGCCCATCAGTGCGATGTCGCCCCACACCACCGGCCAGGAACTGTAGGTCCGACGATCGGTCCGCCTGCGGGGGATGGCGGCGGCCAGCGTCACATCCAACTCGCTCGGTGCCTGCATGCTGACCTCGATGGCGGCGAGGTGGTCGCGATCGGTGGGATCGGGCAGCCGGTGCACCGTCGAGCGCCACCCCATCGCCGCGAGCGCGACGGTGCAGTGGTGCAGCGCCGCTCCGCAACTGAGCACCATGTCGCGACGGTCGGGATCGGAGCACGGCCGATGACGCGCGGGGTCGGCGTAGAGCTGCAGACCGCGCGGATCCGCCCACCAGTGCCACGGCTGGGAGTTGTGCGACGACGGCGCCCGCGTGGCGAGGTCGACGACAGCCTGCACCGTCTCAGCGTCGGGAAACGCCGTACCGGTATCCGCCGCACCTGCCATCAGCCCGAACCTGCCATCAGCCCGAATCTGCCATCAGCCAGAGTGTGACGAGCCGAGGGGCACGCCAGAAAGGGCCGGAAGTCCCTCAGATCGGATTGAATTCAGAGATCAGCCACTGATCCCCGGAGCGCTGCAGGGTCATCATCACGCTCGACGTGGCCAGCGAGGGCGTGGGGCGCTCCTTGCTGGTGGTGACCTGGTTGACGAACAACAGCACCTGGGCGGTGTCGGGGTGCATCGCCGATACCGCCGCGCGGGCCACGTTCGCCTCGGTCTTGACGCCGCGCTCCTTGGCCGCCGGCCGGACGACCTTGTCGGCGAAGTCGGAGTATTTCTGCAGAAACGCTCCGGTGAGGTGCGACTTGGCGTCGGCGAGGTTCTTGTCGACGGAGTCCGGCGAGTAGGTGAGCACCGCTTCGGCTCCCGCCCGGGCGGCGGCGAGCACCTCCTCCTGCGCGGCATCCCCGGTCATCCGGTCGGTGCGGTAGACCCACCAGTACACCGATCCGGCGGTCAACGCCGACACCAGAAGCGCCGCGGCGGTCAGTGTCACGCCCAGATTCCGGCGGCACCACGCCAACATTCCACCCGTGTGCCCCGACTCGGGGTCCTCCGAATCGGGGACCTCCGACTCGGGGACCTCCGGCTCGGCAACCTCGGGTTCGACGGTCTCCGGGTCGGGACCCGTCTGATCCTGCTCTTCGGCGCTCATGGCACAAACTCCAGATTCGACATCTTGTAGTGG
>Ga0194052_1001780_pt1 | contig 12173 bp, 11 predicted proteins | sample SepL226m_MetaG_FD_160117 | JGI IMG/M metagenome (GOLD analysis project Ga0194052, IMG submission 160117) | Anoxic zone freshwater microbial communities from boreal shield lake in IISD Experimental Lakes Area, Ontario, Canada - Sep2016-L227-6m | ecosystem: Environmental > Aquatic > Freshwater >... | reverse complement strand
TTGGGATATATTTTTCATGACGAAAAGAGACGCAACCGTTGCCGCCGTTTCCCGCTTTGATATAGATTTCTGATTCATCAATAAACATAAAGCTTACTATAGCATAAATCTTCTGGCTTAGCTAGTGGCACTTGGCCAGGACTTAGGTCACAGGACTTAGGTTCTAGGTTATATAAGTCATTGTTATTTCCGCGAAAACGGGGATCTATAGAATCAGTCTGGATTCCAGCCTTCGCTGGAATAACAAAAGCTCTAAGCCCTGCGACCTGAGTCCTGAGCCCTAATTTAGAACGGACTAACCGTGTGCCCATTTACGATTTTTTCGAAGTGAAGATGAGGCCCAGTCGAACGCCCAGTACTGCCCGACAGGCCGATTCGCTGACCTTGCGAGACTGTGTCTCCTGGAGAAACGAGAATTTGGCTAAGATGACCATAGCGGGTAGCGACGCCACCACCATGAGAAACGACGATCTCGTTGCCATAGCCGCCGGACCAGCCAGTTGAGATTTTGATGACGACACCGTCAGCTGCTGAGACCACAGGGGTTCCGATATTTGCCATATAGTCGATGCCAGTATGCCCGCCGACTCCATATCCCTGAGAAATTCCCTTGTGATTGATCGGCACGATCAGAGTCACGCCTCCATAATTCTGGTACTGAGCTGAGGATGTCTTCATGATCGTCGCCGTATTTTTGGTAATTGTCTTGTTCTTCGCGGCAGTAGCGGCAGCAAGCTTGGCGGCCTTGTCAGCGGCCTTCTTTGCAATCAGCGCAGCAGGAACTTCATAGCCGCGGACTGATATTTTCAGCCTCATCCCAGGCTTGACTGAATTTACATTTTCAATATCATTTACATATTTGACTGTGGCGACTTTCAAGCCAAATTTCTGAGCAACTGAGGACAAATTATCGCCAGGACGCAGGACGTAATAAACCGCTTCTTTGGAATTGTCCGGCAAAGGCTCGATCCGCTGAGTGATTTGGGTGTCAACTGGTGCAACGTTGTTGACGAAGCCAGTAGCCTGACCAGCCAATTCGTTGCTCTTCTCAATCACCATCGCGTCAGACATAATCTCTGGCGTGTAAATATCGATCGAATCTGCGATCTGATACTCGTCATCAGGATTCAAGCTGACAAGATCCGCTGCCAAGCTCTGTGCCTGCGATCGCTCAGCCACATTTGAAACTACAACGATGATGATCAAGAAAACTAAGGCCGCATGAGGTAAGTAATGGCTATAGATATTCGAATCCTGGATATCTTTTTTGATTTTCTTCAAACGTAAAAATGAGTCCTTGATAGAACTCACTATTTTCCCTAGCGATGATCCCGCTTTCTGAATTTGAGGAACATCTAGGTTCACTATATTTTGTTGTTCATTGGCCTCATCTGTCTTCTCGGACATCTTCGGCTCGAACGCATCGGGTAGTGCCATATTTGTATCACCAAGCTTTTCACTCGGTGTGAGAAAATATTATCATTGATCTCGTTATGATGTCAAATTAAAAATAAACACAGTCAAAATCGCTCAACTGACAAAATAATCAGTCTGAGAATGGATAATTAGTTACTTTACTTTGCTCTGAAGACTACTTGGGTCGGCGTGACGCTCGACACAGTCACATCGGCTGGTGTTTTGATATCTGTTGGCGCTATCGGATAGGTAATTTCACCATTTATTGCAGCTCGATTGTCAGGATTTACTATCACGGCAAATTCTGAGCCGTTTAGAGCGTTGATCGTCGACAGTGGACCACGAACACGAATTTTGATCGTATCTGGTGCATGCGTATAGAGGCTTGAACCGGTGTATTGGAAGAGAGAAACGTCAAATTCACGAAAGGCCTCAGCAAGCGAAATCTGCATCGTGACATGAACTTTGGTGCTGCTCGCGTTGTAAAGCGTGACGCCACTTGGCAAGACCAGTCCAACATCAATAGCGGTATCTGCTGCGAGATCGCTCACATCGATCGGCTGTGTTTCTAAGACTTTGATCTTGTCGATAACGTCTTTCGGCCCAGAAATATCAATCGTATCTGGAGTGATCTGAATACCCGAAATATAATAATTGGTCCTGACAACGCCACTCGTGTTCGCAGTAATGCCAACAGTTTTGATATTTGCGCCCTTGGCAAGAGTGACAGTTGCTTCGGTCTCAACAGGGTCAAGTGTGAAGTTTGAGCCTGCAGCAGAATCAAGAGTAACAGCGGCTTTTTTGACGAAGCTAACTACTTCACCATCTGCCTTGACAGGTACAGTAATCTCTAAAATAGTATCAAGTACCTGCTTAGAGCCGGTGACCGTCACCATATTTGGATTTAAGGTGATTTTATCAACAACCATACCCTCAGCGAGGTCACCATCAATTTTTCCTTTTAATGGCACTTCTTTGCTGATAGTTTTTTCCATAGTGACCATGACTTTGTCGGGAGTTTTGGAAACAACAGAAACGGTGCTTTGTTTTGAGGTAACTACTACATCTACAGTATTTGTGCCCTCTTTCAATCCAGCGAGGTCAACATAAGCGGAGAAATTGTCGGGTGAAAGCTTCTGCCAGATACCCTGCTTCGCCATTATTTTGATCTGAACTGTCTTGTCGTCTATGATCGGCGTGAGACCGGCTGGGACATTGATCGCCTTGATCGTGAGATCTCCAGGAAACTTGGCAACCATACTCTGAGAAGAAGCAACATAGCCCCAAAGCAGCGCCGCCGCAACGAAGCAAAGTATTTTGACCAATAAATTTCTTTTTATAATCGTAAGCATGGTAATTTTCTTTTAATTTTTCTGGCGAAGTAGTGCAACTAGCCGATTCCGAACTCGATCTTCTGCAATTCGTCTCTCGATCTTACCATCAACCGCCATCGAGATTGAGCCGGTCTCCTCGGAGACAACAATAGCAATCGCATCGGATTTCTCAGTAATGCCGATCGCGGCCTTGTGCCTAGTGCCAAAGTCTGAAGCCATATAGTCATCGGTCACAGGTAAAGTTGAACGAGCAGAGACGATTTTATCGCCGACTATGATAACAGCACCATCATGAAGTGGTGATTTTGGATAAAATATTGAGAGCAAAAGATCAGATTTCACTGTAGCGTCGAGCTCAGTGCCGTTTTCTATATACTCACGCAAACCAGTCTGCCGCTGGAAGATGATCAGGGCACCGACTTTTTGCCTAGAGAGGACATTGACGGCGTTCTGCACTTCATCGATCACCTTGGTCTTGCCGACTTTGGTGAAAACATTATCGCCAACAAATTTTGTCCGGCCAAGACGCTCAAGCGCGGCTCGAAGCTCCGGCTGAAAAACAATCGGGATCGCGACCACTAGCATCGTCGCGAAGTAGCCAAGAACCGTATTTAGCAGTATCAGATTGAACAATTTGCCAAAAATCATCAGCAAAAATAGCAAAGCAAGGCCATAAAGAATTCGCATCGCCCGAGTCTCATGTAAGAAAATGTAGATCCAATAAATAATGATGGAGACGATGATGATATCGATCGCCATAAGCGGGAACGAAAAAGCGCGAATATTTTCAAAAAGATATTTGGTATTTTGAACTACACTGATAAATGTGTCAGAAATCATAAAGATATGACCCTATATAAATGAATGCATTTACATTATACAACAGTTATATCTTGTTGGGAAGGATGAAAAATATGAAATTTAGCGCAAATATTCGTCAAAGTATATTGACATTTTAGCTCAGAAGTGCTATAATGCATACATCTGAAAATGGGGGTTACTGAAATGAGTAACAAAAAATAATATAGTCAAAGACATTAACGACAGAGCTTTCGAAGATGAAGTTCTGAAACAAAAAGACAAAGTCGTTTTACTCCTTGTTTGGAACGAGTTTGGTCAAAGGTGTAAAAACGCCAATTGCGAGATACTTGATGCAATTGAAGACGAAAAGCTCGTGGGCAAAGTAGTTTACCGCCGGATCAACGGAAATGACTCAAGTAAGGCGTACAACTACGGATATCCCACATTCCCGACTGTCCTTGTCTTCAAAAAGGGCAGGCACGTCCGCTCAATCAACGGGGTACGCGACTGTGACGAGCTCGTGGAGCTCATCACACCGTATCTAAACTAAAGCACAGATCACCATCTCGCAATTGCAGATGGTGATTTTTTTATTCCACATCGACATTATCGCAATTTCGTGCTAAGGTGTGCTTATCAAAACGTTCGGGAGGTTACTTATGCCATGCGGTGATTATTCCTATCGCACCATCAACGATCACATCTTCGAGTCTGAGATTAATCGTGCTGATGGTAAAACAGTTTTGCTCTTAGTCTGGAATGATGGGAAAAACAGCAGAGCAATGAATCGCACCCTGCTTACCTATGCGAAGCAGCACCCTGAGATAGTATATCGGGTAATAGTTGGCTTCGAGTCCAAAAAGATTCTGAAATATGTTGGCGGCGACATGCCAATGACTATCGTCTTCCAAAAGGGCGAATTCAAACAAGTCATTGCTGGCGTGTCAGAACTGCAGCACATCGAAAAGCGTCTCAAGCTCTTATCCGAGTAAAACCACAACACCACGATCAAATATGATCGTGGTTTTTTTATTGCCATTTTTTGTTTAGCTTAGTTGACAAATTGTCGATAATAGTATATTATATGCACTGCGTTACTCTAAGGAGGTAAGCTAATTGATAAATATTGATCTGAAAGGTTACGAGCTTTTCTTACTAAATCTTGGTATGAAAAAAGCCTCGGACTACGGTACTCTGATAAGCAACATTGCCAGAGTCCCACAAAAACCACCCACGGCTATCCCGTATACAACCGAGATGCTGTCGATGAGCATGCTGAACAACGTCAGCGATGACGATATCATTGATAAGTACTTTCGGAGATACTATGACAGGTATGAAAGCTGGATGCCGGCCTTGTGCATGCAAGACCAAATAGCGATCTTGTCCCAATTGATAAAGGTATTGCCAGGTTCGGAAAGAATCCTGGACGTTGGCTGTGGAACTTGCCATGTATACACCTATCTGAAAACGATTGGTGAGCTCATGCTCGCAAATGTCACAGGCCTCGACGGGGCAGAGGAAATTCTTGAAGAAGGCAGGCAGATCGCCGAGAGAAATGGTGTCGAGCTAAACTTGGTGAATTCTCGTATGCCCTCACTTGAAGAAGCGATTGGCGTATACGACTTCATCTCTGCGATTGACTCTTTGCATTGGAACAAGTCATGGAGAGAAACCGTGCCACGAATGTGCGAACTACTCGCACCGAAAGGCAGACTGTTCATAGTTTATTCAGAGCATTGTACCCGAGCGAAGATCAATTTCAGTGAAATGGCAATTCTGCTCAAAATGGCAAAAATGAGAAATGTACAGGTTTCGACATTCTCGGCGCCGGTCTCACTTTCGCCTCGCATATTCCTCACAGCCGAAAAGTGCGGCTAAAATCAGTAAACTGCAGTCTGCGAAGATTGCAGTTTTTTTTATTGCATAAAAAAAGGACGACTATATTGTATAGCCGCCCAATGCATGTAATCATTTTGATTCGTTCGTCATGAAAATGATATCAGAAATATAATTGTACCCAAGTTCTTCCGCAATATCTTGCGCTGTCTTCCCGTTCTCGTCGGTAGCGACGATATCCTCAGCAGTGATAATGCATGCTAATAATTCTGCTGCGATCTCAAATCTCTTAGCAAGAGCCCAGTGAATATTTGTCGGATATCCATGGTCTACGTCGAGACCATTCTTTAGGATATGGTCGAGAATACAAGCGACGATCTGACCATTTCCAGCTCTTTCGGCAGCCTTCACGAAAATTTCTGAAAGTTTGCTAAGCTCTGGAAGCAGTAACAATCTCTCGATTGCTATCATCCGCTCTCTGTTTATTGCATGGAGCAACTGCATCCCTGGTGTACGTTCTTTAGTGATCATCTCGGTTTCCCCCCTTTGTTTTGCTGAGCGAACAGTACCACATTTTTAGAAAAATGCCAACAAGCGGGCTGTAATATATAAAATCGTAATTATTTATTGGATTAAAAAAGGACGACTATATATAATAGCCGCCCAATGTGCATGTAACCAAATTGATTAGTCCCGATCTTCGAGAAGATCAATCACATCGAAGTATTTAAGTTTCCGCGCAATTTCGAGCGCTGACATGCCATTGCTGTCGGTGGCGAGAAGATCTTCCTCGGTGATGACGGAAGCAATATTTGCGGCAGCCATCCTGAAGCCTCTGGCCATTGCCCAGTGAAGCTGAGTTGGAAAGTCATGATCGATATCCAGCCCATTGTTCAGAATATGATCGAGAACACAGCCGACAATATCGTCGTTATCTGTCCTCTCAGCGGCCGCCATCACAGACTCTGAGAGCCTGCCTATAGTTGGCAATGCCAGGAATCTCTCGACATCTTCGAGATTTTCTGTGTTGATTGCAAGAAGCAAGAGCTCCTGCGGTTTCGGTTCGAAAGTACTCATCTCAAGCATTTCCCTCCTTTATTTACTGAGCGAACAATAGCACATATATCGGAAAATGCCAAGATCGTGTCTCATTTCGACCCTATTTGAGCTTGACAAAAGACCTTGCCAAAGTGTATAAATAGTTGTCAAGTAAATCATCTACTTGAGGAACGACGTGCCAAAGGAGGTAAATTCTTATGGCAGAAAAAATTGAGGAACCCCGTCAAAGAGTTGTAAAGGTGTTTCAATTCAAAGATTTGACACCTGAAATGCAGGCACAAATGCTTGCACCGACTGCACCAAAGAGAAAAGTCTCAGCTGCCCCAGATCAAGCTGCACAAACAGATCAGCAAAAAGAGCTACCGATGACTCTCGAGAGAGCAAAGAAGCTCATGTCGACCATGAATAGGGCAAAAAAGCTCGAATTTATTCGAGAAATAATCAACAAAAAAGATCCGCCAATTCATCGAGACATCATTATTGCAATCGGTCAGTCAGCAATGACTGGTATGGACAAAGCAGACATGCGCGAGTTTATCAACATTCTGGCAACAGCCCAGCGGGCCGAAAGAGCCAAGGTAAATGCCAAGAGAGAAAATGAGCTTGTGAGTAGATTGCCAACTCCAGAAGTGGTGGCCGTAGTCGAGGAAGCTGAAGAAGCAGCAGCGCAAACCGAAGAAAACTCCGGCACAACGCTGACTCTGCCAAATTCTGCTGAAGAGACTACTGGTACAGCTGCTAAAGTGGCTGTGAAGCCAAAAGCACCTGTTCACCGTGCAAATGGGACCAAGCCCAAGCACAAAGGCAAGAAACATTCGGCAGTTGCAACCCAAAATCACAAAGCGGCGAAAACAAAACCCGCCGATGTGCCAGAGGAGACACAATCTACTGGAGTAATCGATCCCGAGATTGTCACAGCTGAAAATTCGGAGCCAGAGAAAGAAATTATCGAGCAGCAAATTCTCCCAGGCACAGTAATTTCTTCCGCGCCGAAGAGCCTCTCTGACCCGTTACCGCCTATCGAGGCAATGACGAAAACCGAGACTCCAGGAGAGAAGAGGAAAGCTGCAAAAAAAGCGGTCTTGGTCAACATCAAAAAAAGACCGACAGTGGCCAAGATTGAGACAGTAGCGCCAGAGGAAGCCCCAAAGCAGACTGATTTCAGAAAAGTCCTGCCAAAGGCAGATCCGATAGCTATCGATATCGGAGATAATCTAACAGACGTTGCGAGAGTAATCCCAGCGCCAATAGTCGAGAAGCCACTTGCAGAAGCTGAGATCGAAGAGGTGAAGATCGTTGCAAAAGGCAGCTCAACATCTATCAAGATAGGAGCTGAATCCTTCTCGCTCAGTGGTACTAAGCTTGTGAAAATGCAAGATGGCTCAATCAGACTCGAAATAGTCGCGGAAAAAGTGATTGTCAAAGACCCAATCCCCTTGCCGAAGAAGGCAAACGAATTCGAAATGACCTTCGGATTTGAAACCAAGACTGAAGTAGAAAAACTAATTGAAAAGCCATGCACGGACGGTATCTTTGCGATTGTCGATGGAGACAATTTCACACGATACGTAAAGTATCAAAACCATGCAGATATGGCGGATGTCGTTCGTTACTATGTCAAAGGCCGACAAATGTCCTTGCAACCTCAATACTTCGTCTCAGTTGACGATGTACCAAGTAGGCATGTTCGATCATTCCGTGACCAACATGCACACACGATCAGGGCAACAGGATATTTCAACGTCTCATGGACACGTATCAAAAAGGTCTATGAAGATGAATCAATGTTTGACCCAGATCTTCCGCTAAAACCGAAAGACAGACTGCGGGGATATGGCGATGCGGATGTCGCAAGCTTTCTACTCCATAAAGAAATCTTGGACAGCTACGACACTTTACTCCTGTTTACCCACGATCACCACTTCGTAAGTACCGTCAAATATTTACAAAGTCTTGGGAAAAAAGTTGAGCTCTATCATACCGGCTGGTGGTGGACTCATAGAGACCTAATCAGTGCGTGCGACGCACACACTGATATCACGAAGATATTCGCTCCAAAGTATCCACCGGAGATACTCGAAGAGATCCGAATACGAAAAAAATAAATATTGAAGACGCCGAATGGCACATCTCTAAGATGTGCCATTCTTTTATTAGAACACGTCTTGACTATATTGGCAAAAAGGCGTAAACATAGTCCAAGGAGGTGCGGAGATTATGTATAGCGAACAATATGATCGAGCATCTATCGAAAAAGCCGGTTTCGAAATCCGCTGGCTTAAGTTGTCACAAGACATCGCTGAAAAAATGAAATCTTTTTTTAGCAAAAATAATCAGCCAATGGTTTTTACTCAGACTACACGGATAGCTGGCAACCCCAAGGACTACTACGGTATCATAGTCCGTTTCAAAGAGGGCTGTGATTACTCCGCAGCGCTCGATTGGCTCTACAAGGAGCTGCAAAAGCACCCGAAGATTTACTACCGCGTATCGTCCCATGATGACGCTACATTTCTCGTCCGAAAGGATTTCCCCTATGTGGGAAGGCTCAAGAACAGACTGAAAAAGAAAAAAGTGCCATCGAAGGCCACTTTCCACGAGAGCACCTAAGCACAGACTGCTTGCAACAAGTGAAATATAATTCACCGCAAGCAGTTTTTTTAATGTTCACTTTCTCCTGTAGACCAGACTTTAGCCTGCATTCCACACGCTAAAGCGTGGACTACACAAAAAGTAGTGTACTTGCTAAAAAGCTTACGACAACAAATAAACGACCCTTTCGGGGTCGTTTATTTAGAAGTGCTTTGCTTTGATTCTGCGAGATAGATTTAGTAATTACCAGTTTTGATCGCGGTGAAAATCGCACTAATTTGATTATATATATTTGTATTTGTGTCTATTTCAGTATCGATAAGACCTGAATAGTACTGCGCTGTAGCATAATCATTATTAATGATTGCAGTGTATCCCTTTGAGAAGTAATTCAACAGGGCACCGGCTGACTGATCGTATTGTACAAATAGAGTTTCTGTCTGATTAAATTTAGCAACGCCTCTTTGAGCCTTAGCTAAAGTAACATTTACTGATGCGAGCTCAGCTTGCTTTGTGCTCAAGCTTGCTTGAATACTTGCTAGCTCTGTCTGCTTCGCGGTCAAGTCAGCTTGTGCTTTTGCAAGCTCAGCCTGTTTTGCATCAAGTTGCGCTTGTTTTGCATTTAGCTCAGCCTGTGCATTTTTCAAATCTGATTGTGTTTTTGCAAGATCAGCTTTTGCCTTTGCAGCAATCTGTTCTGCCGATGTTGCTCTTGTATCTAGAGCTTTGTTTTCTACGTCTACCTGAGCCTTCGCAAGCTCGATCTGTTTTTTTCCTTCTTCTGTCTTGCTGAGTGTATCTTGAAGAGCAAGCAACTCATTTCCCTTTTTCTGCAAGTTTATGTTTAGACCAGCAGCAATATCTCTTTGCTCCTTCAAAAGATTATTTGTCTTGATAGTAAAGAACGTCAGAGATGCGATCGAAATTACCGTAATCGCAAGAGCGACTATGTATACCAACGAGTTATCCTTAACTTTTTTCACTGCATCTTTTGGAAAAAATTCCTCAATTTCCTGCTCAAGCTTGCCGCCACAATCGTGGCAGTAATTTGATTTTTCATCAACCGAAACCTTGCTGCACTTTTCACACTTTTTCATCTAAATCCTTTTTTAGTTTCTTGGACAAATTTTTTTAAATAAAACATGCCCGCTAAATACGTAACTTGCCAATGTAGCACTATCGTTGTGTAATTACAATACTTTGCTACGATATAATAGCTAATAACAAATAAACGGCTCAATCGTGAGCCGTTTATTATATATAGATTCAAATTAGATTTGTACTTTTGTTCTTAGTCTATGACACGTTTCTTGTATGAAGTCTTAAATGCAACGAAGGTATCACCGACAGCCACATTTGCCCCAATTGGGAGACCAAAGCCACACTCTGAGCCAGATTGGACTTCTTTGACGTCGCTCTTCTCTCTTCGAAGTGAGAGGATCTTCGCCCGGTATTTCTCATTTTTTCCTTGGAAAATCTTGATCTCATCGCCAACTGCAAGGTGACCGCTCTCAACCATACCACCAGCAACGTAGCCCTTTTTGTCATCACGGAAGATTCCAAGAACTTTGCCATTACCGACTTCATCTTCGATCACGATAGGAGGTAGGATTGCAACAATTTCTGCTTTGATATAATCAATCATTTCGTAAATAATTGGGAATAGCTTGAACTTGACCTGCTCTTTGTCGGCGATTCGCTTGGCTGCACCAAACATCGCAACTCGGAAGCCAAGAACTTGTGCACCCGTGGCTCTAGCAAGAGTGATGTCTGATTCTGAAATTGTACCAACGCCGTCAGCAATAATCTTGATCTGATAATCTTCACCGTAGATATTCGCAAGTGATGATTTGACCGCTTCTAGTGAGCCTACGACGTCACATTTGATGATGAGTTTGAGCTCATGCATCTCTGTCGCCTCTTCGCCCTCTTCGTGGGAAATCTTTCTCGCAGTTGCGATTCTGACTGTTGGCTTGAACTGTTCGGCCTTGATCGCATTTTCACGAGCTTCTTTCTCATCTGCAAAGGCAAGTAGTCTATCACCAAAATTTGGCATAGATTTGAGCCCAGCGATGCGGACAGGTGTGCTTGGACCAGCAGAGTCAATCGTTCGACTTGCAAAATCTTCAAGAATTCTGACTTTACCGTATGAAGAACCGATCGCGATTGGTTGGCCGCGTCGAATCGTACCGTTTTCAATAAGGACAGTCGCCATGGCGCCTGCACCTTTTTGCATGTGTGATTCGATGACAACACCAACAGCGATTTCAGCTGGATTTGCCTTTAGCTCCATCATTTCTGCTTGAAGCAAGATCATCTCGAGAAGTGAATCAATACCTAAGCCAGTTTTGGCTGAAATTTCAACCATAACAGTTTTACCGCCCCACTCTTCTGGAAGGAGCCCAGCATCTGAGAGCTGCTGTTTCACTTTCATAACATCAGCATCAGGTAGATCGACTTTGTTGATGGCAACAATAAGGGGAACATTTGTAGAGATAGCATTTTCAATGATTTCTCTTGTCTGAGGCATGACACCGTCATTTGCGGCAACTATCAAAACTACGATATCAGTGATAAGTGCACCGTGCTCACGCATGGCTGAAAAAGCGGCATGACCAGGAGTATCGATAAAGGTAATAGTTTTACCTTTGACATCTTTGTTTTTCGCATTTGCGAGAGTGACTTGATATGCAGAGATATGCTGAGTGATTCCACCTGATTCACCAAGTGCAACATGCTCTTTGCGAATAGAGTCGAGCAAGGTAGTTTTGCCGTGATCTACGTGACCCATAATTGTGACGACTGGAGGGCGCTCGACAAGATCTTTTGGAGCCGAAACAACACGTACAGCAGAGTTTGTCTTCTTCACCTCTTCTTCAAGAGAGACCTCATAATTTAAATATTCGCCGATAATTGAGGCTGTTTCAAAGTCGATAGTTTCGTTAATCGAAGCCAAGATACCGTTTTTCATGAGCTCAGAAATAACAACACCAACCGGAAGATTTGCTTTTTCAGCAAAAGCTTTGACGGTGATGACTGCTGGGATTGAAATTGGTTTTTTCTTGATTTCGATCATGTTTTAGCCTTATTGCATGCTAGTTATTAAGTATTTACCATAGCATACTTTCTGCT
>Ga0194052_1001776_pt1 | contig 12184 bp, 9 predicted proteins | sample SepL226m_MetaG_FD_160117 | JGI IMG/M metagenome (GOLD analysis project Ga0194052, IMG submission 160117) | Anoxic zone freshwater microbial communities from boreal shield lake in IISD Experimental Lakes Area, Ontario, Canada - Sep2016-L227-6m | ecosystem: Environmental > Aquatic > Freshwater >... | reverse complement strand
GATGTAGAGATACCAACAAGAGATGTATATGTTAAAAGTTTAAAATTTATAAAATTGCGAAAGATAAATAATAAAAAACTTTTTGAGAATATTGAGCACAGAATAAAAAAAGTTAACGGGCCCGCCTCGACTCGCGAAGGGAAGCCGACGCGAGGCGGGGATTTCAGGCAAGAAGAAATTTTAAAAATTTGGCGGAAAAAACTTGAAAAAGAAAATAATTTTTATATCGGAAGTTTTAAAATAAAATGTAGTAGTGGCACTTATGTTCGTGGAATTGCAAATTCTCTAGGAGAAAAATTAAATGTACCTAGTTTGGCATTCTCTATTAAGAGGACAAAATTAGGTAAATATATGATATAATCTCGAATATATATGATAGATACCGATAAAATAAGGTCAGATTTTAAGCTTTTAAACGGCAAAAATGTGCCAGTTTATTTTGATAGTGCTTGTATGAGTTTAAAACCAAATTGTGTCGTAGAGGCTATGAATGAATATTATTATGAATTTCCTGCTTGTACCAATAGAAGCCCTCATAAAATGGGACAAAAAGCTACTAAAAAAGTAGAAGAAGCAAGGAAAAGTATTGCAAAATTTATAAATGCAGGTAGTGAGAAAGAAATAATTTTTATTCGCAATACTTCTGAAGGAATAAACTTACTGGTAAACAGTTTTAATTTTAAAAAAGATGATATTGTTTTAATTACCGACAAAGAACACAACTCCAATCTTGTGCCTTGGCTACGACTGAAAGAAAAGACGGGAATAATTTTAAAAATAATTCCAAGTCATGAAGATGGAACTTTCAATTTGGAAAATTTTAAGGAATTGGTAAAGGGTGCGAAATTTGTTTCAGTAGTACATACTTCAAATTTAGATGGAGTTACTAATCCCGTAGAGGATATAATAAAGATTGCTCACCAAAATGGAGCATTGGTTTTCTTAGATGTAGCTCAGAGTATTGCTCATCAAAAGATTGATGTTAAAAAATTAGATATTGATTTTTTGGCATTTTCTGGACATAAAATGTTTGGCCCGACTGGTACTGGTGTTTTTTATGGTAAACATAAATTATTAGAGGAACTTGATCCATTTTTAGTTGGAGGGGATACAGTTTTGTCTTCGACCTATGATAGTTATGAAATGTTACCAAGTCCTGAAAAATTTGAAGCGGGTTTGCAAGACTATGCTGGCATTATTGGTCTCGGTGAAGCAGTAAAATATTTGAGCAAAATTGATTTTAGGGATATCGAGGAACATGAATATAAAATAAATAAATACATTACAGAAGGATTACAGAAATTTCCACAAATAAAAATTATTGGACCAGCCGACCCTGCGTTACGTTCAGGAATTATAAATTTTTATATTGAAAATACTGATATGCATAAATTTGCAATCATGCTTGATGAATTGAGCAATATTGCAATTCGTTCAGGCCGACATTGTGTGCATTCTTGGTTCCATTCTAAAAATATTTATAATTCAGCGAGAGTTTCAATCTATATATACAATACAGAAGAGGAAGCAGAGGTCTTTATTAAAAGTTTAACTAAAATATTAGGAATACTATAAATTATGCCTTGTCTTATATCTTTAATTGTTTTTGGAATAATGGGAATATTTAGTGCATCTCAACGAGCACTTGCCAAAGAGGCACTTGATTGTGTTTTTAAGCGTGTTACATTTCGACCTTGTAATACTGGTTTTCAAGAGAAAGTAAAAGGAAAGCTTCTTGTAAAAGTTTTGAAGCGTTCAGCTTTTTTAGCGAAAGTTTTGAATAAATATTATGAAATTTTTTCTTGGATATTCTTTATCTTAATGGTAGGTAGTACTATTTGGGTATTTCGGGGAGTATATAATTTCTATGTTTATGGATCATGTAATGGTCTAAATGCTACTGGCTTTTGTGCTTTTGATCCAAGTGGAGCAAATAATAAAGTTACACCACTAGGAGATGGGGCGACTTGTGGCACCGTGCAGAAAGTAGAAAAGAATGTGACACTTAAAAATGTTGATTTGTCTTCTTTCCCAACACAACAAGTTGGCTCGAAAGACACTGTAGTATTTATAGGATGTTATGATTGTGATTATTCTCGTAAAGCTTATCCTGATATTCTTAAATTAGTAAAAAATAAAAATGCGAATTATATTTTTGCACATTATCCAGCGAAAGGTTCTATCACCGACGATTTAGCGAATACAGCATATTGCGTAAGCAAAAATTATAAAGATAAATTTTGGGATTTCAATAGTTATTTATTTAGTACTGACAAGAATTATGTTTTAGATAAAAAAAATATTGATACAATTTTAACTAAATTTAATTTTGATGCAAATCAAATAAGTAAAATAAATGAGTGTGCAAGTAGTCCTGAGACGAAAGTCGCAGTGGAGGCACAGGTGAAAGAATTAAATAAAACAAATATGTACGGCACGCCAACAATCTTTATAAATAACAAAGCTTTTGTTGGGCCTAAGCCATATAGGGTTTACCGCAGTGCCATTAATAAATTTATTTTCTTTTAATTAGTCGAAATTATTAATTTAATAGGAAATTCTTTCTTGGTATAATTTTTGATAGACACACATAAAATTCTCTCGAAAATTTGCTATGCTCGGCTCGTCAGCCTGCGTAATGTCTCTCAAAAACTACACCTGCGACGAATTTCCCAAAATATATGCGTGGTTTAAATGCAAATATAGAAAAAGAAACAACAGAGAATACAAACTTTAGAAAAGTTTTATACACTGGCAAACATTGCCAGTTGGTTTTGATGAGCTTAAAACCTCTTGAAGAGATAGGCATGGAAGTGCATACTGACAATGATCAATTTTTCCGTTTCGAAAAAGGTAATGGAAAAGTTTTTATCGATGGCAATGTCTATGATGTCACAGACGGTAGTGCGATAATAGTGCCAAGTGGGGCAGAGCACAACGTGGTAAACGTTTCAGGAAGTGAAGATTTAAAACTCTACACGATTTATTCTCCAGCTCATCACCAAGATGGCGTGGTGAGAGCCACCAAAGCTGAGGCAGAAGCCGACGGCCCAGAATTTGACGGCAAGACTACTGAATAAGACAAAAATATCATAATGTAGTAAAATAGAAGCATGTTAATTTCAGCGATAATCACAATCATCGGGCTTTCACTCTTTGAGACCATTTCATCTGTCGACAATGCGATAATTAATGCTGAAGTTTTAGCGACGATGGGCACCAAGGCTCGTAAGTGGTTTTTAATGTGGGGCTTAGTGATTGCGGTATTTTTGGTTCGAGGAGTATTGCCTTGGGCTATTGTTTGGGCTTTCAATCCTTCCTTGGGCCCAATTCAAGCTTTTACGGCAGCGTTTTCAGGAGATAGTGCAGTTAAAGATTCTATCGAAAAATCGGCTCCAATTTTATTGATTGCTGGTGGAATTTTCTTAATCTTTTTATTTTTGCATTGGCTTTTCTTAGAAGATAAAAAATTTGGCCTACCTCGGACAGAAAAATTTTTTATGGAAAGTGGGGTGTGGTTTTATGCCGTAGTATCTATTTTACTTACTTTCATTTCTTACCTTGCTATCAAACAAAATAGTATGATGGCTTTTGGAGCAATCATTGGGTCAACTTTATTTTTTATAACACATGGCTTTAAACAAAGTGCTGAAGTTGAAGAGAAAAAATTAAAAAGTAGTACAAGGTCAGACTTGAGTAAGCTTTTATTTTTGGAAATAATTGATGCAACTTTTTCTATTGATGGAGTACTTGGGGCTTTTGCTTTCACTCTTTCTGTACCTTTGATCTTAATAGGGAATGGATTAGGGGCAGTCATGGTACGACAGTTGACGATTGGAAATATTGATAGAATAAAAAAATATGTATTTTTGAAAAATGGAGCAATGTATTCTATCTTAGTACTTGGAATTTTAATGATATTAAATAGTTTTGGAATAAAAATTCCTGAATACATTTCACCACTTGCGACTTTCTTAATTATTGGATTTTTCTTTTGGAAATCTAAAATGCATTTAAAAAATTTATAATATTTTAGTTTGCCACTATGAATAAATTTGAAGAAAAATACAAAGAACTAAACAAAGAGCAGAGGTTGGCCGTTGACTCTATCGATGGGCCAGTGATGGTTATAGCAGGCCCAGGTACTGGTAAAACTCAAGTGTTGGCTTTGCGCATTGCGAATATTTTAAAAAAAACGGACACTGACGCAAGTGGAATTTTATGTTTAACCTTTACAAATTCAGGTGTTCACGCTATGCGAGAAAGACTTTCTCAATATGTAGGCAGTGATGCAGATAAAATTGTGGTTTCTACATTTCATAGTTTTGCGATATCTTTAATTGAAAAACATTATGAATTACTTGATTTTCTAAAAATTCCTGAATTATTAAGTGATGATAAGGCTGTATTTTTAGTAGATGAAATATTACAAAATAATGATTGGATATATCTTCGCCCACGAGCCAATCCATCAATGTATTTCGCTGATTTAAAACAATTGATTTCAATTTTGAAACGAGAACGTATAACTTCCGAAGAATTTTTATCACACATTGAAGTTGAAATAGAAAGTTTCAAGAATGATCCTGCTTCTATTTCTTCACGAGGGGAAAGTAAAGGACAATTAAAAAAAGAAATTGAAAAAAAGATTGAATCCCTTGAGCGCACAAAAGAAGTAGTGAAATTTTATCGTATCTATGAAGAGAAGAAAAAAGAATTTTCTTTTATGGATTATGATGATGTGTTGGAGTATGCGACAGAGCTAGTCGAAAAATATGAAGACGTCCGTGCGGACATACTTGAGAATTATTTATATGTTTTAGTTGATGAACATCAAGATTCGAGTGGAGTGCAAAATAGTTTTTTGAAAGCAGTTTGGGAAGAAACGGAAATGCCCAATATCTTTGTGGTGGGAGATGACCGTCAGCTTATTTATGGTTTCTCTGGTGCATCATTGTCATATTTTGAAGAATTCGCTCATTTTTTTGGTAAAGCAAAATTAATTATTTTAACAGAAAATTATCGTTCAACTTCTCCCATTCTTTCCATTGCTGATGATTTGCTTAAGAGCACAATGACCGATCTAAAATTAAGAAGCAACACTGCGGGGATACATAAAATAATTCTTGAAGAATATTCATATCCTCGGGATGAGATAATCGGAGCAGGATTATTTTTTAAGAAAAAAATAAGTGAAGGAGTAAAGCCTTCCGAATGTGCTTTACTTTTACCTCGAAATTATCAAGTGCGTACAGCGATTCAGGTTTTGAATGATTTAGAGATACCAGTTTCATCTGGGAAAAATTTATCACTTTTCACAGTACCTGAGACAGAAGTATTTAGAAGAATTTTGGGAATTATTTCTTCGCCTACTAATTCAATTTTAATTGCTGAATCAATTTTAGATAAAACTAGTAATATAAAACCACTTAGTGCACATGTATATTTAAAAAATACAAAACCAAGTAATTTAAGTGTCGAAGAATTAATTTCTTCGGGTAATGACGAGGGATTATTTGCTGGTGAAAACGAAATTGCAAAATGGGGGAATAAATTAAAAAATTGGGTAGAAAAACTTTCAAATGAAAAATTGCAAGTGGTCGTGAGCACTGTTGGTAATGAACTTTTGATTGATAATTCAAAAAACAATGATGAATTATTACATAATATAGAAGTTGTTCGGAGTTTTATTCATTTAGCAACTTTATTTGGAGAAAGAAATACCCATTCGACAGGCTCAGGGCAAGCCCGTTCGACGGGCTCAGGGCAAGCAAAATTGAAAGATTTTCTAGAATATATCGATCGATTGGAATCTTATAATACTCACATTGAACTTGTTAAATTTGGTAGTGATACTGGTGTGCAAGTGATGACATTGCATAAATCAAAAGGGCTTGAATATAAATGTGTTTGGGTTGCACATATGAATGAAGAGGTTTTAATGTCTGAAAAAAAGGGTGGTTTTACTTTACCTGAAAAAATAAAGGAACATATGGGTAAACGTGATGTGGAAATTGCCAAAAAAGAATTATACGTTGCCATCACAAGAGCAAAAGAGTTTTGTGCTATTTCTTTTGCAAAAGAAAATTACAATGGTGTCGAAATGGAAGTCGCACATGTTATCCGTGAGTTACCCGATTTACATTTTTTAAAAAAGAATGCTGAAGAAACAGAAAAAGAAATCTTAGAGAACAATCCTCTTTTTTATACTAAAACACAAGAGAAGAAAAATGATAGTACTATCGAAGATTTGAAAAAATTAGTTAGAGAAAATTATATTGACCGAAGGGTCTCTGTAACTTTACTTAATAATTTTTTTGAATGTCCCTGGAAATGGTATTTCCGAAACTTTTTACAATTACCTGAGGTAAAAGGAGTAAGTTTGGCTTTAGGGAGTGCGGTGCATTCGACAATTGAATTTATTTTAAAAGCTTCAATATTGCCAAGTGAAAAAGAAATTAAAAATGTTATTGATATGAGACTTTTAAAAGAAGGGGCAGAAGAAGATATAAAAAAACTGGGGAAGGACGCATATGAAGCAATAGAAGGATGGGTGAATAATTATTATAAAGATATTAGTCCAAATTTTAAATCAGAAAAATCTGTTTCATATAAAGATAAAAAATTTCCACATTTAAATATTTATGGAAAAATTGATCTCGTTGAGTATCTTGGGGGTGATTTTATTCGAGTGACTGATTTTAAAACTGGCTCATCAAAAACTAAAAATATAATTGAAAAAATAGAAAATGGAAGGATGAGTTCTCTTTTGAGACAACTCGCAATGTATTCGTATTTAATAAATGGTGATGAAAAAAATAAAAATGTTTCAGAGTCGAGACTTTTATTTTTGGAAGAAGATATTAAAAATAAAAATTCACTTTACGCTACGCATATTACAGAAGAAGAAATTGATTTATTGGTGAAAGATATATCTGACTATGATAGTTTAATTAAAAATGGAGAATGGGTAAATCAAGATTGTCATTACAATGCATACGGTAAAAATACTGAATGTGAATATTGCAAAAGAGCTTTGATCTACAAATAGCCAAATAGCGGCTTTGGGCCATTGTCGAGCCAGCCTAAATAAAAGCCCAAGATTGCGAATAGGATTGAAGCGATTATTAAAATCCAGTAAATTTTTTTCATATTTTAATTATACCTTTTTTGTGCTAATATCTAAATATTAATAGCAATAAATGTATATTTTATGTCAGATATAATAATGCACAATATTCGTATTTCATATGATGAATCTCATGAAAGGGTTAGAAATTTTGTAAAATATTTACAAGGAGAAAATCAAACAGAAGAGTTGAGGGCATATTATGAAGAGACAAAACGCAATCAAGACAATAAGATTCATTTAAACGACAAACTCGGTAATGAATTTACCTTAGAAAGAACAGGAGAGCATGTTTGCGAATTGAGATTAAGGGGAATGTAGATTCAATTACGAATTAAAATTACCAATGGATAATCAAGAAATAAAAAAGAATAAAGGCAGGGAACATCCACTCTCAGTAGTCATCAATGAAGCAGTAAATTTTTTTACTTCTTTGGGGTTTGAGGTGGCTACCGGTCCAGAATTGGAAGATATTTGGCATAATTTTGATGCATTAAATGTTCCTAAAGATCATCCAGCTCGTGATATGCAAGACACTTTTTATGTTAAAGGAGAAGACGGAAAAGTTTTAAGAACTCATACTTCTTCGGTGCAAATTCGTTTTATGGAAAATTTTGCTAAATCAGGCAAGACCCCACCTTTTGCAATTATTGCTCCTGGAAAATGTTTTAGAAACGAGGCTACAGATGCGACTCATGAAATGCAGTTTTACCAAATAGAAGGTCTTTTGATAGGAGAAGATATCAATATGGCAAATTTAAAAGGAATACTTTCTAGTTTTTACAAAAAAATGTTGGGTGATGATACTAATCTTCGTTTTCGTCCAAGCTTTTTTCCATTCACTGAACCATCAATTGAATTTGATTTGAAATACAAAGGCAAATGGATCGAAATGGGTGGAGCTGGAATGGTTAATCCAAAAGTATTAGAGAATTGCGGAATTGATTCTGAAAAATATCAGGGTTTTGCTTTTGGTCCAGGACTTGAAAGATTAATGGTTATAAAATATGTGATGCCAGATATTCGTCCAGCACATCATGGGGATTTAAGATTTAATCAAATATAATATGAATCCCGTTAGAAATTTTCAGACGGGAATATCAATAACAACAATGAAACATTATAAATTAAAATTGAATTTCTAACGGGATGAAAATTTCTTACAATTGGTTACAAAATTATTTTAAAGAAAAGCTACCAACTCCTGAAAAAATTTCGGAAGGAATTATTTTTCATTCTTTTGAAGTAGAGGAAGTTGAAGAAATTAAAAATGATACAATTTTTGATATTAAAATATTACCTGATCGGGCACATGACTGCCTTTCGCATTGGGGAATAGCTAAAGAAATTTCTGATATTTTTGATTTAAAAATTAAAAACAAAGAATATAAAGTTTTTGAATCAAAACAAACAAACTTAAAAATAGAAATACAAGATGAAAAATGCTTACGATATATGGGGCGCGTTATTCGAAATATTAAAGTTACGGAAAGCCCGATTTGGTTAAAAGAAAAATTAAATGCTATCGGGCAAAAATCTATCAACAATATTGTCGATGCGGCAAATTTTGTAATGTTTGATTTAGGGCAACCAATTCATTCTTTTGATTTAGATAAATTAGAGAGCGAAAAAATAATAATTCGGAATGGCGTTTTAGGTGAAAAGTTAACTACTCTTGATAATAAAGAAGTAAATTTAGATGAATCTATTTTGGTAATTTCAGATGAGAAAGATCCACTTGTAATAGCAGGCATAAAAGGCGGCACCAAGGCAGAAGTTGATAATAATACTAAAAATATCGTTATAGAGGTGGCTAATTTTAATCCTACGACCACTCGTAAAACTGCTAAAAAAATAAATATTCTTACAGATGCGGTAAAAAGGTATGAAAATGAAATTTCTTCCGAGCTTGCAGAAATAGCCATGAATTCAATCGCTGAAATGATTGTTTCTCTTTCGGGTGGAGAAGTAGAGAATATTGTAGATATTTATCCGAAAAAAGTTGAACAAAGGTTTGTCGTTGTTTCGGTTAATTATATTAATAAGAGACTGGGTTCTTTTTTTTCTAAAGAAGAAATTGAAAGTGTCTGGAAAAAGTTAAATTTTACGTATACAGAAGATAATGGAGAATTTAAAATTGAAATTCCATATTTAAGAATTGATTTAGTGTACCCATATGATTTAGTAGAAGAGGTAATTCGAATTTTAGGGTACGATCGGCTTGAAGAAAAATTACCAGAATTTAAATTAGAATCAAAAATTAATGAAAGTTTTTCAAAAATGCTTCAAGCTAGAGAGAAATTGTTGAGTGATGGATACTCAGAAGTGATGACTTATGCTTTTCGAGATAAGGGGGAAGTCGAAGTTCTCGCTTCTGCTTCTGATAAAAAATTCTTGCGAACTAATTTAACAGATGGCTTGCTTGAGAGTTTAAAATTAAACCAATTAAATGCACCTCTTTTGGAAATGAAAGAAATTAAAATTTTCGAAATTGGCACGGTCTTTTTTAAAGATAGAGAAGAAATGCATGTTGCCTATAATGAGAAAAAACCCACCTCGACTCGTGGCGACTCGTCGACGCGAGGCGGGAATATTGTTGAAGTTTTACTTGAAGATTTTGTTTTAAAAACATCAGATATTTTTTCTTCAGGTCCTCGGTCCTCCTCGCAAATAGTATCTCCTTCGGAGATAGAAGCTCGGCCAGACCATTCAGAAAAAGCATCTGATGCTTTTAAAAAGTTTGTTCCTTGGTCTATTTATCCATTCATTTCTCGCGATGTCGCTGTTTGGATGCCTGAAGGGGAAAGTAAAGATGAATTAAAAAAAATATTAATAGAAAATGGATCAGAGCTTTTAGTAAAAGAACCATATCTTTTTGATTCGTTTACGAAGGATGGAAAAACATCATATGCATATCGATTAGTTTTCCAATCTTATGATAGAACTCTTACAGATATTGAGGTAAGTGATATTATGACAAAGATAAATCAAAAGATTGTCGAAAAAACAAATTGGCAGATACGTTAAGTAAATTATTGTAGCGATTTGCATTTTTTTATTAAATGTATAGAATAGAATTATATTTATGTGGAAGAAAAGAATATTAGCTTTAATAATATTATTACTAGGCACAGGGCTTGCTTTTTTTGTTTTTAAGTCAGAACCTCAATTAAATAAGAATTTTGACAAAACTTACTCATTTTTAAAGAGTCATCCATTTCGTTTAGGATTGGACCTTTCTGGAGGAAGCCATTTAATATACAAAGCTGATGTTTCAGGAGTTCCAGCTGGACAGGTTTCAGATTCAATGAATGCACTTCGTGATGTTATAGAACGTAGAGTAAACATGTTCGGAGTTTCAGAACCAGTTGTTCAAATACAAGAAGGTGGTTTTATCTCAGGTAATAATGAAGAAAAATTAATTGTAGACCTTCCAGGAGTTACTGATGTTGAAAAAGCAACTGAAATGATTGGACAGACTCCATTACTTGAATTTAAAGTTGAAGCACCAAAAGATGCACCACAAAAAGTTTCCGTTGATGCAAATGGCAAAGCAACACTAGACACTACTCCACAGTTTGTTAATACAGAATTAACGGGTAGATATTTAAAGAAAGCAACTCTTGAGTTTGATCAAAATACGCGTGAACCAAAAGTTGGTTTGCAATTTGATGATACGGGTACAAAATTGTTTGCAGATATTACCAGAAGTAATGTTGGAAAAGTTGTGGCAATTTACCTAGATGGTGCCCCAATTTCAGCCCCTGTCGTCCGAGAAGAAATCACTGGTGGAGTTGCTCAGATTTCTGGTAGCTTTACACCAGTTGAAGCAAAACAATTAGTTGGCAGATTAAATTCTGGAGCATTGCCTGTTCCTATTTCACTTCTTTCAAGACAAACTATTGGTGGGTCACTTGGAGCTAATGCAGTGAACGCTGGGGTAAAAGCTGCCATCATTGGATTTTTAATTATTGCCCTTTTCTTAATTCTTTGGTATCGCTTGCCAGGAGTTATCGCAGTGTTAGCCCTTTCTATTTATGTTGCAATCATTTTAACTTTATTTAAATTATTGCCAGTTACATTGACAGCTGCTGGTATTGCTGGATTTATTATTTCGATTGGTATTGCCGTTGATGCAAATGTGCTTATTTTCGAGCGCGTAAAAGAAGAATTACGCTCAGGTAGAACAATTTCTGATGCAGTTGCTACAGGTTTTTCTCGAGCATGGTTTTCGATCCGTGATTCAAATATTTCAAGTATCATTACTGCTATTATTCTTTTCTGGTTTGGAACATCTCTAATAAAAGGATTTGCTCTAACTCTTGGAATGGGAGTATTGGTGTCAATGTTTTCAGCAATAACTATTACTCGAATTTTTCTATATACAATTGAATTTGTGGGAGAAGGAAAAGTCGCAAGATTTTTATTTAGTTCAGGCCTTTCAAAATAATATGTTTATTATAAAAAACAAAAAAATATTTATTAGTATATCAATTGGTTTGGTAGTTCTTTCTATCATTTCGATGTTTGTTTTTAAGATTAATAAAAGATTAGGAATTGATTTTACTGGGGGAGCCTTAACAGAAATCACCTACAAAGATGCGCGACCAGCTCAAGCAGATTTAAATACAGCAATAGAAGCTTTAAATCTTGGGTCAGTTTTAATTCAGCCAGCAGGAGAAAATGATTACATTATAAAGTCTCGCGATTTAACTGAAGCAGAGCACACTTTACTTTTAAAAACTTTAAATCAAGATGGTAAAATAAGTCTTGAAGAAAAAAGTTTCAATTCAATTGGGCCCACCATTGGACAAGAGCTAAAGTTTAAAGCATTACTTTTGATAATTTTAATTTCATTGGGAATAATATTATTTATCGCTTATGCTTTTCGAAAAGTATCAAAGCCAATTTCTTCTTGGAAATATGGAATTATCGTAGTAGTCACACTGCTTCACGACGTTATAATTCCAATTGGTATTTTTACTGTCTTGGCTCATTTTTATAATGCTGAAGTAGATGCACTTTTCGTAGTAGCAGTACTAACAATTCTCGGAC
>Ga0194052_1001774_pt1 | contig 12196 bp, 9 predicted proteins | sample SepL226m_MetaG_FD_160117 | JGI IMG/M metagenome (GOLD analysis project Ga0194052, IMG submission 160117) | Anoxic zone freshwater microbial communities from boreal shield lake in IISD Experimental Lakes Area, Ontario, Canada - Sep2016-L227-6m | ecosystem: Environmental > Aquatic > Freshwater >... | reverse complement strand
CACTAAGCTCAATACCAATAGTTTGTTCAAGTAACGATTATGATCCAAGAGTAAGATACGAAATATTTAAAGACACGATGGACATACCTATGGGAGGAATCTATAATAACAATTGCAACTATTTAGCAAAATATGATCCCTATCCCAAAATCAGATTAGCAGCACTAAAGAGATTAGATAGCAGGGAATATCAAGAAACATTTAGCCTTATAGCAAGCAGAGAAAAAAATCATGAAATACAATTAGAGGCGATAAAAATGATTAGAAAACCTTCTTTACAGGAATATCAGCAAATGCAATCTCATGTTTATAGAAATATAGAAAACATAGCAAAATGAATGATACAAGCAAGCAGAGAAGTAAGACGAGAAGCATTAAAAAAAATAATCAATGATGAGGTACTATATGATATAGCAAGAGAAGATACATACGAACAGTTTAGTCTTTTTGCCCTAGGACAAATTCAAGATAGAAAATACATAGAGTCATTACAAAACACATCAAGGCATAGATCGATAAGAAAAAAAGCTACAAACATAATAGATCCATGAAAATTAAGCCTTATACAAAAAATAGCAAAATGAATCATGGACAATTTTTCTAAACCTAGGTAAGATAGAAAAAATCCCGAAATTACTCAGGATTCCTTCAAAAATATTCCTTCTACTTAGCACTTAAAACTTAGCACTTAAAACTACTTCCCTATATATTCTTTCCCCATATATGGTACAAGCACTTCAGGGATTTTAATTGTCCCATCGGCCTGTTGATTGTTTTCAATAATAGCCACCATAATTCTTCCCATTGCAAATGCAGTAGCATCGTTCATATGTACAAACTCCTTACTTCCATCTTCTCTTTTGACTCTCGTATTTAATCTACGCGCTTGATAATCAGTCATCCAATCAGACGTATGTGTTTCTCTATATGTTCACTGCCCTGCCATATATGTTTCTATATCTACATGTCTATAATCAATATCTCACATATCACCTGTACAACATTCTACCACACGATAAGGTAAACCCAATTTTTGCATCATATATTCTTGTAATCCTATAATAAGTTCCTGCTCTTCTCATCATGTCTCAGGAGTAGAAAAAGTTTCCATCTCCATTTTATCAAATTGATGCACTCTGATAATACCTTTTACATCTTTTCCATATGTTCAAGCTTCTCTTCTAAATGCTGTAGAATATCCTATCATACGAACAGGCAATTCTTTTTCTTCAAACATACGGTCCATATACATAGATCCCATAGTATGTTCTGCACTTCATACCAAAACTTGTTTATCTTCATGAAGACAATATCTTTCATCCATAGGATGCAATCTTCACATCTTTTCCATAACACCCATACTCATAATAACCGGAGGAAGAACAGGAATAAAGGGAGTATTTTTTATAGTAAGTTTTCTTTCTTTGATTATCTCTTGAATAATAGTTGAATTTCATAATGTATCGAATACAAATTTTACAATCCCCATTTGCATAAGTACCAAATCTCATTTAATATAAGTAAATCTAGCACCAGAAACAATAGCAGCAGTTTCCTTATCTATAATATCTCGGAGTTTTCAAAGTTCTTCATGATCTTTAGCAGGGAAATCAAATTTCGGTAAATCTCATACTGTTTTGGTAACAATATTTTCTGCTTCATCTATTCCTATAGGTGTATCGGGATGATAAAAATTTGGCATATTCAACAATAATATATTGAGTTGTTCCTCTACTTTCACATAAGCGTCTTCCAATTGCTGAACATCTACCTTGAGTGCTTTTGCTCAATCATAATCCTTTTTCTCAGCAAGTTGTCTTTGTTTAAATTTCAACTCATCAACTTTTTGTTGCAATTCCTTTCTTTCATCATCAAGTTTGATAATCAAATCTACATCTACATCTTTTTTCTTATTTTTACAAATAAGTTTATATCACGCGATATCGTCACGCACTTTTTTTAAATCTATCATGGTTATAATAATAATTATCTAAAAAATATCTTTTTGTAAATCATCTCTGCTGCAAGTCTAACACTGTTAGAATTTTTTTGTCTATGTCACTTAGTAAGACTATGTTCAGTATATCTTATATGAACTGGTATTTCTACATATTTCATATGATATCTTTTGATCTGTTCATTCACCTCATTAGCATAATGCATTCCATCAGCTGTGAGGACAAATTTTCTCAAGGCAGAAAGTGAGACAACTCTATATCAAATATGTGGATCAGTAACCTTAGTCCCATAAAAAATTCTTGTTACCAATCTTGCAATTTTGAGAATAATTTTTCTCATAGGAGGCATATTATCTACATGGCTTCATTGAATAAATCTCGAGCCAAGATATAAATCAGGTTGTTTATTTTCGAGATCCAATCAAAGTTTTTTGTCAGCATGAATATGTTTCATAAACGTTTCCATATCTTTTACATCCATCTGTCCATCGGAATCAAATCCCACGAATCGTTTGATTTTGAGTTCATCACCATATTTTTTTATGAAATTATATCCCGTCTGATTAGCTGCACCACCACCTCTATTGATGGTATGATCAAGGATAATTATAAGGACTTCTGGATACTGTTTCTTTTTTTCTTGAAGGACATGTAAGCTATTGTCACTCGAGCCATCATTGATAAGAACTAATTTTCTGAATCCTGCATGAACGATTTCATCGATAACCGAGCCAACTGCTTTTTCTTCATTATACACTCTAATATTAAAAACAAAATCATCTTTTTCATCTGCATTGTGTCGCGAGGCAATTTGATCTTTATTGTTAATATATCATGCATTGATAGCAATTTGAGAAATAAGTCTTGTAAGTTGGAAAACATCTTTAGTTTGTTTATTAAGGATAGTAATATAGAAATAAAACAAGAGAATAAGTGAGATATATACTAACATATCAGCACCTCTAGCTATACCAAAGAATTTACCGAAACCATTAAGTAAGTCTTGATTCAGGGCAAATAAGACAACCATTCCGCCACCTATGAAGAAAACGAAAAAATGAAGTACATTCATTTTTTTGCGTTTATAAAAATCCCATCCAAAAAGGATAAATACAAAGGCAGAAATAATAACAACAAACTGAAGCAATGACATACTTTACAACTAATTAACAATTAAAAATTAATAATATTGGTATTTGTTTTCCATCGTTCCATCGTTCTATCGTTCCACTTCATGTTCTTCACCAGTTTTCATATTTTTTATTTTATATCTTTTCAAATCTTTTTCTCCTTGACCGAAAATAACAACATGAGGAATTCATTTTTTGTCTGCATAGGTAAATTGTTTTCCTAGTTTTTCCGCAGATGGATAGACCTCTATAGTTTTACCTTCATTGATGAAAAGGTTAGCAAGCATAAGGATATCTTGTATAGTTTCCGGAAAGTGTACAAATAAATATTCAGTCTGCGTAGTATGTTGAGGTTTCATAGTCTCCAAGATCAAGTAGACCATTCTTGAAAGTCAGATACTTCATCCTACACCAGAATAATTACTTTTCTTTGGATTGATATATCCCGTAAGATTTTCATATCTTCCTCCAGAACTAATACTTCCCAAAGCAATATCATCATCAAATAATGTTTCATATACGGTACCGGTATAATAGTCTAAACCTCTAATAATATACGGATCCCAGACAATAGCATATTTATGTTCTTGATTGAGTCCGCTGACGAAACGAAGTACTTCTTGTAATTCTTGATATCATCTACGATAGGTGTCATTATCTACGAGATTAGGATCGAGTCTATCAAAATTACATTGAACAAAGGAAATGATTTTTTCAACCTCAGCAGCAGAAACAAGTTCTGCAAGTTCTTTTTGGAATATTTCAAATCACATTTTATAATATTTATCAAGCAAGTTATACAATTGTGGTACAACTTTTTCATCGAATTGCGAAAAAAATCATGCAAGAAGATATCTATTATTTACATGTAAAGTAAATGGCTTGTTATTAAGAAATTTTGCTACAATTTCATGTAAAGTTTTTGCAATCACAACGAGCATCTCTGCATCATAATACAAGTTTTTACCTAGCGTTCATTTCTCTGTTTCCTGCCAAATAACATCTATATCTGATTGCCAAAATTCTTTAAATCTTCCTCTTTGAGATCTTTCTCCTCTTCGAACGGATTGAATTTGATAACGTTTAAAAGGGAATGTGATTTCATTTTCTCGGTCCAAGACATATCTTGCAAAAGGCACCGTCAAATCAAAGTGAAGTGCATAGTCCTTGGTATCTTCATTACCTTGAGCCAAACCATACAATCAGAAAATCTGCTTCCCAGCATCTTCACCATTTTTGGCAAGAAGGACACTAGTAGCTTCTACTGCAGGAGTTTCTATATGGGCAAAACCATATTGGCTATAATTAGCTTCAATAATCTTTTTGATATCATCAAATACCAACTGCTCTGCTGGACTATATTCGGGGAATCACCCTGGACGCAAAACCATACTACAAAAATTACGTGATAAATTCACTTTTAATGTAGTTTCTTACCAAAGAATTTCAAGTGATTTATAGTTTGCTACCCAAATACATAGAGAAATATATAGTGAATAATTTTGAGATAAGAACTATACATGATATTCACATTTACGCTACAACACGATGGAGATATTTTCTAGCATAAATATATGCAACAATCAAAAGTAAGGCAACCATACCAAAAGGAGACATTCCTAAATCAATAAGATATCCACCAATAAGTGGTCAGAAAATATTTGCCAAATTACTAAGTGCTGCCATATTACCATTGATCAAGCCAATATCGGGATTATCACCAAGAATCATATTTTGAAATACCGGACGAAATATTCCTTGAAAGACACCACTCAAACCGACAAGTATAATAATTATCCACACCGATCCAGCGAAAAAAGCTCAACCATAACAAGCAACCATTCACAAAATACTAATACTGACGAGTTGCTTATTACTAAATGCCTTCAACCAAAGTCTAAGCAAGAATCATTGATTAATAACCATAACCGCACCAATAATAGCCATAACATAACCACTAGTCTCACCGGTCATTCCAAAGCGTTCACTAAGAAAAAGAACAAAGGACATCTGATAAATCATCAATGCAAGATTGATAATAAAAAATACCAGATATTCTTTATTTTCCTTGGAGACAAACATATTTTTGAAAATCGTAACAATATTGAGAGAAATATTTTTTGCTTTATTGAGAAATTTATTAGTCTCTGGCAATCATCGGATAATAAATAACACATTGAGTAAACACAAAAAGAAACTGACGATAAACGGCATTTTTACTCCATATCACAAAAGTCGTCCTCCTATGGCTGGTCACATAATAAATCACACACCAAAAACCGCTCCAAAAAGTCAGAAATTTTTACTACGCTCTTTTTGATCCACAGAAATATCACTAAGAATAGATTGAATAGAACTAATATTTCACGCAGCAGCTCAGTTTACAATCCTGGACAACAAATACATCCAAATATTCCCTCCAATCCACAAAATTCCATAGCTAATTAAACTGGAAATCACAGAGACAAGGAGCACAATTTTCCTTCCATACTTATCAGAAATCGCTCCCAAAATAGGCGTAGAAAATAAGCCAAACAAAGAGAAAACAGTCGTTCAAAGAGAAATCATAAAGTAACTCGTATGATAGTAATTTACAAGATTAGGAAAAGCTGGGATCATAATAGTCATCCCCATCATATCAAGAAACAACGTGAAAATTACGATTCGTTTTATTCTTTTCATATGTATATAATGTCAATTAAAATATGTTATATAGCTTTAATGGTAACTCAGATGCTTTGTAATTTATTTACAATATCGTCATATCCTCTCGCAATGATATCTTCATTCATAATATTAGTAGTTCATTTGGCCATAATTCCAGCCAAGACCATTGCCCCACCACATCTCAAATCTGTAGTAGACACATATCAACCTCTCAGTTTAGTAGGCCCTATAACAATAGCTTCATGAGGATTGAGAATTTCTATTTTAGCTCATAAATTTTCTAGCTCAGTCAAATAATTAAATCTTCCTTCATATAATGTTTCAAATATTTTTGAGATTCCTGTTGCTTGAGTCAACAACGTTCAGAAAATAGATTGGAGATCAGTAGGAAATCAAGGATAGATTCTGGTTTCAAATTTCACGGCATGATAATTTTTTTTATTCTTAGAGCTTACGCTGATCGTATACTTATCAATAATTTTGAAATCAATTCAAATTTTGTTGGCTACACTATAAATAGCAGACAGATCATCAACATCACATCATTTGATCGTCAACTCACTATCGTCAGCACCAGCTCAGATAGCAAAATATGTACCCGCTTCTATATAATCAGCAATAATAGTAAATTCTTTATTGGTGATAGCGATTTTTGAAGGTTTCATAATAATACTATGATCAACATTCAAATGGATATCAGCTCCGACACTATTGAGGAAATCGATAAGATTTCTTACATGGGGTTCAATAGCTACTTGATAGATATTTATTGCATAGTCGAAATTATTTGCGAATGCAAGATAGGTCAACAAGGCTTCGATAGCAGTCACAGAAAATCATTGTAACATGATATTTTTCTTGGGAGTACCAACCACTTCAAACATTTTATGTTCATCTGTATGTGTTACGCTAATACCAGCTTTTACCAAGGCATCATCAAACATATCTAATGGTCTCTTTCAAATATTACACCCACCACTTCAGACAAATTTTACTTTTCCGTATTTGATAAGTCCAAATGGGATAAGCAAAATAGATGCTCTGAATTTCTTTGCAAGATCATCAGTCAGATCAAAATAGTCTGTAGATTTTGCTATTGCGTCTTGTGCTAATGTCTCCATAGACAACACATCTTTGATATTTGGTTTATTGAGAAGGTGTACCGCATTATCGATACATAAATTTGCAGCTACGATAGGTAAAGCAGCATTTTTACTTCCAGAAATAGTAATTTCTCATTTTAGCTTAGGTGAATATTCGATTTGAAACATGATAAACGAGTAAACGATAAAACGTCGAAACGATTAAACAAAAAGAGTGTAAGAAAACAGACTATGTTTTCAAGAAAAGAAATAAGACGCAAGGAATCCATCATCACCAAATTGCCTCATTTCCTCACTACATTACGTCATTCCCTCACTACATTACGTCATTCCCGCGAAAGCGGGAATCCATCTTGCTATATAGACAATTGGATTCCCGATCAAGTCGGGAATGACGTGACCATAAAAGAGAGGGAATGACGTGACCATAAAAGAGAGGGAATGACGTGACCATAGAAGAGAGGGAATGAAGTGACAATGGGAAACAATTATAAAAAAAGCCCTGCTAAAAATAGCAGGGGCAACAGGTATACAAATGTTTAGAATGTTCAAGCACCCATTCCGATACTTATGTCATCATAAAGCTTTTTAGCTTCAGAACTAAGTTCAGGATTTTCCGGTGTTTCTGTTTCAGCTTTGAGTTCTATAGGAACTTCTTCAATTTCAATAGGTTCTCCAGCAACAACGGGCTCGAAAAAATCTATAGGAAGACCAAGGTCTTCAGACAATTGTTGTTTAAACGAACCAACAAGGCCACCGAGGATTTCAGAATATGAATCATCAACATTAGCTGCGATAGATTCTTCTGCCCGCTGAATCAAATTCAGTGCATCATTAAATGTTACCATAATTTCTCTAGTTTTAATTAATGTATTATTTTGTTTTGAAAAAATACTATATATATCTTTAGATAAATAGCAAGACAAACATAAAATACAGTGAAAAGTGAAAAACTAATAGTGAAAAATGAAGGAATTTTTTTGATTAATAAATAAAAATACCAACACTTTTAGTTTTTAGTTATTCACTATTAGTTAATGTTTATCGTTTTCTTCGAGAGGGGCATTGTTGGTCTACATCGATATGAGCAAATCATTGATGTTTAATACCGTCGACAATAGCTTGAGTAAGTAATGGTAAATCTTTGTCGATCATATGTACAGAATATCAACATCCTGCAGCTTTTGCAAGTCCATTAGGATCAAATGGCAAGAGTTGATTTCCTTCAGGAGTTGATCTTGTTTTGACGTGAAGTGGAGTTGTCGGAGATGCTTGTCCCGTAGTCAATCCATAGTTTTCATTGTTTGCGACGATATAGAGCAGATTAATATCTCTTCTACAAGAATGAAGGAAATGTCAGAGTCCAATTCCATATCCATCACCGTCACCACCATAACAAATTACGGTGAGATCTGGATTGGCTAATTTCACACCCGTAGCAAATGGCAATGATCTCCCATGCAAGGTTTCACATCCATAGCCATCAATGTACTGACTCGTTTTACTCGCGCACCCGATACCAGAAAGAATCACTACCTTATGTTTTGGTATATTCAATTGTTTAAGTGCACTCTTGATAGCAGCGTTAATAAGAAAATTACCACAGCCAGGACATCGTTGAATTTTGGTTAAATTTGTTCTCATCGAGAGAAAGAAAAGAATATAAAATTATTTTTTATAGTTAGTAAAGAATTCTTGTATACATAATTTCGCCTCATCAAGGGTTTGATAATTGCAGCATTAGAGTTTAATATCTTCTGCAAAGATAGGATACAAAGTATATTTTCTTATATTGGTAACTTTATTATTCCATTTTTTATCATGGAGCCAGCATTTATTGGTAATGAGTTCTTGTAATTGCCCACTGGTATTCATCTCCACAAAGATAAGTTTTTTGATCTGTTTCACATGCGTATCTAAGAATTCTTTCAATCTCATATCAAGTGGTTGCAAACACTTAATGACTATTAATCAGTATTTTAATTTTCAATTCTGAATTCTGAATTTTGAATTCTTAATTCTTATATACTCCTCTATCACATAACGATTGACCCCAAACGTCACAAAAAATTCTTTTGCTTCAGGATTGATGATTTCATATCCATAAAAATCTTTGGTAAATTCTTGTTGGACGAAGGTCTCGAGTTTTTTGAATCTTTTATCTTGTTGTTGTTTCTTGATGATAGGATCTTCATTTGTTGCTCCATTTTCATCATGTTCGTATGAGGTAGCAATGAATTCTCAATTCTCCGTACCAGGTAATGTTACTTTTGAGATTCCATCAGCAGAAAGTTCGTATCTCTTGAATCATTCAGATCCGTTGATTTGAAGTTTTCCTCTCAAAATAGGTTCAGAAATAAGTTTAGTTTTATCGATTGAAAGATAGGATTCAGAAAGTTGTTTATCGATAAGGAAGATAACGGGATGTTGATAGATATCAGATCGATTCAATGCTTTTCAGATAAGAGTATATCATTCTTCAAAACTAGAAGGTGCTAACACTATAGGAAATGTATCACCGAAACTTGCATTCAAAGCATAATTCAAGTCTGATTGACCAGTAAAGGTTGGTGTTCCTGTACTTGGACCATCACGTTGAGAAAGGATATATACTCATCAAAGTTCAGCGATATGTGAGAAACTGATAGATTCTGTCATAAGAGCGAATCCTCCCCCACTCGTTCCACACATAGCTCTTTTACCAGCGAATTTAGCTCAAAGCATTGCCATACTTACCGCGATTTCATCTTCTCATTGGAAGAAGGTTGCTTCTTTGTGTTCTACAATCACATCAATTAATGATGACGCTGGAGTCATTGGATACGCAGAATAGAAATTCATGCCAGCTGCAATAGCTCACGTACCCACCATTTCATTTCCATACACAAATGATTTTGCTGGTCAGATATTTTTGGATAAATCATATTTCGCAGTTTTGAAATATTCATATCATTTAGTCATCGTAGCAATATTATCGTTTAACACATCTCCAGCAAATTGACTCGCCAAAAGTTTTTCCCCTTCTTCACGAGCTATACCAAGGAGTTTTAACGATGCTCAGAAAAAATAAACATTCTTATATTTGATAGTAGTGTCTTTGAGTGCGTGAATCTTTTTGAGATTGTAGAGTTTGGAATTTTTGGTCACTGAGTATTCATCAAACGGGAAAAAGTGATCAATAGTTTGAGTGATGAAGGGATATTCATCTGAAATATATAAGAAGAAGTCATTATTATCTCCCTTGATGATGGAAGCATATTCTTTATCTCCTAAAATTGAGTATCATTTAGATGATAAGAGTTGACCAAGAAGCATACCTGAAGTATTTACTCCGGTACCTGCAGCTCATGAGAACCCGATTGAAATTTTCATAGGTTATAAAAAACAAGATAAATAGTGTATCAAATTGTTTATAATAAAAAAAAATCATAAAACAATATAATTGATATTTATAGGGTAATAAGTATACAAGAAAACATTGAGCCATGTAAGCATTTATTCATTTCATCGTTTTTATGGATTGAGAATTATTAGCAGATCAGCCATTGGGACAGAAGTTAATCAAAAAGGGATTTTGGTTATATTTTTTCACAATGATTATAGCTCCTGCCGGATATATTATAAAGGTTATTGTTTCAAATACACTCTCCGTAGAAGATGTAGGAATTTTTTATAGTGTACTCGGATTTATTACACTGATATCAATTTATCATGACTTAGGACTAACAGAAGCATTACAATATTTTCTTCCCAAATATCGGATAGAGAAAAAATATAATAGTTTCAAAACCATTACCATAATAACCCTGCTTGCTCAGGTAACGATAGGTATAGGTATTGCCTGTCTTATGTATTTTGGGGCAGATCGACTAGCAATCAACCATTTCAGATCACCAGAAGCTGCCGGGATTATCAAAACACTTTGCTGGTATTTTATCTGAATCAATTTCTTGCAAGTCTTCGCTTCCATTTTTATATCATTCCAAGACACTATATCCAATAATTTATTGGAGTTTTTTAAATCATATGCTGTTTTGATTTTTACTATCTTTTTTTGGACAGGACATACACTTACCACCAGAAATTTTGCACTATGATGGATAAGTTGACTAGGAATAGCACTGATAGCAGGGATTATTATTATTTGAAAAAAATACTGACATGCATTTAAAAAGGGTTCATGTATATGGGATACATCATTAATTAAAAAACAATTCAAATATGCTCTTCGAGTATTCTTATGAGCGAACATATGATCACTTCTAGGACAAGTAGACCAGCAAATGATTATTAATATTCTTGGTCCAGAAGCAGCTGGATATTACACCAATTTTTTTAGTTTATTACTTTTATATTCCGTAATAGTCGCACCCATTCTTTCCCTCACATTTCCTTTAGTGACAGAACTTATTACCAAAAACCATCACCAACAATTCAAAGAATTTCAAAATATTTTGTATAAATATTTTTCAGTATTTGCACTCAGCATCTGATGATTATTTTTTGCCTTCTGACCAGAGATAGCAAGTATATTTTTTGGAACAAAATTTATATATTCTGGACAACTGCTAGCATATACATCACCCTTTTTGATTCTTAATGTTTTATTTATAATCAATTTCGGTATTTTGGCATGACTAGGTAAAGTTAAAGCAAGAGTTAAGGTATTACTTGTAGCACTCATAGCAAATATTATCCTAAACTTTCTATTATTATATATTTTTAAAATATGACTTCCAGGAGCAATAATTGCTATGATAATAGGATGGGGATTACTCCGATGGGGAAGCTTTAGGATTATACAAAAACATCAGAAAATAGTATTTGATTGGATGTTTTTACTCAAAAATACTGGTATAATAATAATTCTTAGTACCATCTATTCTCTCTATAAGGAAATTTTTATCATTAATAATGATATTTATAGATGGCATAATATTACATATTTCATTGTAGCACTTATGTTTTATTATTGCATCATTTGAGCAATTAATTACAAGGACATTAGATCTTTAACGAAGGAAATTAAAACTATTAGAAAACAATAAAAAAGATTTATATATTTTCTACAAAAATATGAATAAAGAAATAAATAAGCTATCAGAAAAAGCATATTGGGACAATGTCCACAAAAAAAGAAGCATAATAACTAGAAGTTTTTGGAAATTGCCCATAATCAAAAATATTGCGATATGATTTCACAATCGAGAACTTTATAAAATTTGTGGAAAGTATTTTACAAAGGATATGAAGACTATTTTTGAAATTTGATGTGCCCCTGGCAACTATCTTATAAAATTTCACGAACTTTTTTGATTACATCCAAACGGTATAGAAT
>Ga0194052_1001773_pt1 | contig 12199 bp, 6 predicted proteins | sample SepL226m_MetaG_FD_160117 | JGI IMG/M metagenome (GOLD analysis project Ga0194052, IMG submission 160117) | Anoxic zone freshwater microbial communities from boreal shield lake in IISD Experimental Lakes Area, Ontario, Canada - Sep2016-L227-6m | ecosystem: Environmental > Aquatic > Freshwater >... | reverse complement strand
TCAGGTCTATGCGCCCGAATGGGAACGCCCCTGGGCCGGGGATGATCTGGTCCGGGTGCGGAGTCCCCTTGCGCGGCACAACCTCATAAAGGTCCACACTTTGGCACACGCTATTCCGCGATGAATCCAAAAAAGCGGGCCAGCTGGCCCGCTTTTTTGGAGCCGAGAACGGCTATCGCTTGGAAACCACCCCCAACGACACCGCCGCGGTCTGCTCGTTGAGGTGCTGGTCCACGACCTTGACCAGGACGCGGTTGCCGCGCACAACGTCCCGGGGCAGCAGCACGTCGAAGCGCTCCTCCTTCTGGTCGAAGACGCGATCTTCGGGAACGACCTGGAGCCAACGCTCACCGTCGGCGCTGACGGCGGCTTCCTTGAGGATGGAGGTCTCGTCCCGGGCCAGGAACTTCACGCGGATGCCCTCGCCCTCGGCCACGGCGCTCAGGTCCAGGATCACCGGCGGCGTGTGGTCCACCAGGAAGGGGGCCGTGCGCCAGGTGCTGGTGAGGACCGCGTTGAAGGGCGCGCTGGGGGCGTCCGAGGCGCTTACCTCCAGCCGGTAGCGGCCGTCAGGCACGGGCAGGGTGTCGAAGCTGAAGAACTTCTCCTTCCAGGCTTTCTCAACAAGGATCGGCGCGCCCCGCTCTGGCACCAGGCTGATGCCGAACTGGAGGGTGTCGCCATTGGGGTCGTTCACCCGGAGCACGAAGCTCTGGCTGCCCCGGCGGAAGCTGCGCTTCTCGGCGCCCATGTAGCCCAGGGCGGGGATGAGCTTCTGGGTCTCCAGGGGCACCCGCTCGATGCCGATGTCATCCGGCGGCGCGGTGCGGGTGATGACCAAGCCCGGCGGCATGAGGTCCACGCCCTCCCAGACCGGAGCCAGGTTGCGGTGGGCCCAGTAGAGGCTCACGGACTCGACGATGGGCGTGGCGCCGCCCCGGGTGCTGCTGAGGCGCAGGCGGAACTGGGCGAAGCGCGCCGCCGGCAGGGCCGGGCGCTCGCCGCTGCGCAGGGGCGGGGTCCAGGGACTCCAGGTGACGTCGGGGGTCTCGGTGCTGCCGATGCGGAACTGCAGCTCGACGCCGGTGCCCGTGGGCGTCTCGGCATCCAGGTAGGCCCTGCCCCAGTCGGCGATGGGAGCGCCCTTCAGGATGCGGGACTCCAGCGTGCCTTCCGTGGCCTGGGCCTCGGAGAGCAGGTGCAGCTCGGCGGGGTTCGAGCCCACCACCAGCAGGTCCCCGCCCGAAGGAAGGAACGCGGTGGCCTGGGCGGTGCCCAGCTCCTGGACCACGGCGAAGGGATCCGCATCGCGGGCCTTGCCCAGGGGCAGCGAGAAGAGGCGGGACCGATTGCCCGTGCCCACCAGGAGCTGGCCCTTCCAGACGGCCAGCGCGTAGACCTGGCTCTGGGTGCTCTGCCAGAGCACCTCGGGGACGTGGTCCTTATCCAGCCGGATGACGGCGGAGCGTGTGGTGGTGGTGGTGTCCGCCTGCAGGTAGCCCTCGCGGCGTTCCAACAGGCCGGTGCTGAACTTGGGGGTGAGGCCGTTGTCGGCCCCGATGTAGAGCTGCCCGTCGGCGACGGCCAGCGCGCGGACCTCCTCGAAGGGCGTGTCCATCAGGGTCTCCAGGCGGTCCCCCTGGCGGCTGTAGCGCAGCACCAGGCCCCGGCCGTGACTGCCCAGATACCAGCCTCCCTGCCCGTCCGAAGCCAGGGCGGTGAAGGCAGTCTCGTCGGCCAGCTCCGCCAGGCGGCGGCTGGCGCCCTCCCGGGCCTGGACCAGCACAGCGCCCTTCTCAGCCCCGCCCGCCACGAGGACGGCGTCCCCTTCCACGGCCATGGCCCAGACAATGCGGGCGTCAATGTCAGCGAAGGGCTTCACCTCGCCCGTGGGGGTCACGCGGAGCAGCTTGCCCTCCCCGGTGGGCGCCACCACCAGGTCCTGGCCCAGCCGCGCCAGGGCGAAGACGATGCCGCCCTTCACCTGGCCCAGGGGCTTCATCTGGCCCCCGACGTAGTGGAACAGCTTGCCGTCGGTGCCTGCAGAGAGGTAAGCGCCACCGGAGCCATCCGGCACGGCAGCCCAGATGACTCCTTCGGGCAGCTGGCCGACGCGCCGGAGGTTCGGCGCCAGGCGCAGCCGGCCGTCGGCGCCGATCCGCACGCCGCGGGTCTCCGAGCCCAGCCAGTCGTTGAAGCCCGAGAAGGTGGCCGAGGGTTGGTCCGCCAGGGCGGTCACTCCCAGGGCGGCGGCAAGCAGCAAGGTCATCCAGCGCATAGAACCTCTTCCTCGGGAAAGCATCTACTCGATCTCCACTTCCAGCTGGGCCAGGCCGCGCACCTCGCGCTCCAGCGGCAGTACGGCGCGCCCGACGATCCGCCGCTGCAGCCGGTTGTCGCTGCTGGCGCCATCGCCCCCGACGAGGCTGGCCACGGTGGGGGGAATGCCCTCGATGCGGCTGCCTCGCAGGCCTGCGCCGGGCTGCGCCTGTACCAGCAGGGCGTAGGCGTGGTTGTTCCGCAGGGCGCCGTTCAGGATCCGCACGATGTCACCCAGGGAGGCGATCTCGATCACCCGCTCGTCAGGATCCGCCGCCGTCAGGCTGTAGCCGTCCCCGACCATGAGGGTGGCCTTGCCCTTGGTCGCGGAGGAGGGCACCTGGATGTTGAAGGTGGCCGTCTCCCGGACGCCCTGGATGTTCTGGAGGGTCACCAGCACCGGCAGCACCTCGCCCCGCTTGGCCCGGGCCTTCAGCAGGCGCACCGCGGCGATGGCGGTGAGGTCCAGGCGCTCCTCGGCTTTGATGGTGAGTGAGATGCCCTCGAAGGCGGGCTTCTCAAAGGGGTTCAGGCAGACCGCCTGCAGCATGCCCCCCACGTACTGGGCCATGCGGTTGGAGTTCAGGTCGGCGATGACGTTCTCGATCTGGATGGCCGGGTGGCCCGAGAGCTTGATGTTGCCCTGCATGGACAGGCTTTGGAGCCCGAAGCCCCGGGTGTGGGCCTCGAGTGTCTGCGCCACGGCCAGGGCCGCCAGCGAGGCCGTTGCCACGGGATGGTCCATGATCTCGAAGCGGAAGTTCAGCGTGCGCTTGCCGCCCAGGTTCAGGCCGATGCGCAGGGGGACCATGTGGGCTTCGGCCCCGAGGATGCCCGCCACGCCGGAGTTGCGGTCCAGCCGCAGGGCGCCCACGGGGGCCACAGGCATGGCCAGCTTGAAGGAGTTCTGATAGCTGGCCACCGTCGTGGCCACCGTGGCCGACCAGAGCGGCAGGTCCACGGCCCCCAGGTTGAACAGCTGATGGCCGAACATCAGGACGCGCTTGCCTGAGACATAAGTGATGGTGCCGGAGGTGGCCAGGTCCAGGTCTCCCTGCATCAGCATGATGGCGGCCATGCCCCCGGGTTCCAGGGGGCTGGCCTCCTCCCGGCCTCCGGACAGGGTCGGCACCGCGGCGAAGGTCACGGGCCAGCCGGCGAAGAGCCGCTGGGCCTCGGCGCCCAAGGGGCTGCCCACCAGGGTCATGGGCAGGGCCTGGGGATCGGTCTCGCCCACTAGGCTCTGGAAGTCCAGCATCTGGCCCTGGAGGGCGGCCTTCAGGACCTTGGGCGGCTCGAGCTTGGGCAGGATCAGCGGGGTGCGGCTGGGCGCCAGCTCGGGGATGTCCCGCAGCTGATCGAGCATCTCGGCGATGGGCGTGATGCCTCCGATGGCGTCCTTCTCGAACAGGATGCCCGTGCTCAGGGCCCCGATGAGCTTGCCGTCGATGTAGCAGGGACTGCCGCTCATGCCCGCCAGGATGCCAGTGTCTGCCAGGGGTCCCCCAGCCGCCTTGACCATGATGCGGCTACGACCAGGCGCGGCGTTCTTCTGGACGCCCAGCACCTCGAAGTCGAAGCGCTCGATCTTCCCCCCCTGGAACACCGTGCGGCCCTGGCCCTTCATGCCGGCGCGGATCTCGGCGACGCCGAGCGTGGCGGGGGCCTGGGCCAGCAGCGGCGCCACGGACAGCAGGGCGATGACAGAGGCCAGTTTCATGGGGTTCCCGGGAAAGATTGAGCCTAACAGACGGCCCCCTCGGACCTCCCTGTGACCATGAAGTGCCTTGCGGGTGGCATACGTTCCAGTTCCCCCAAATTCACCTTATTTTTACAATTCCGGAAAGGTTCCCAAATTAATTTTTATCGTGTAGCTTGGTTGGGTGTCACGACATTGCTAGCCCTTTCCGCTAACCGGCCCCAAGGCCCCCTGGAGGACTTCATGTTCCACCGCCGCCTACCTGCCCTCACGCTGACGGCCTTTGCCCTCTCCGTCGTCGCCCACGCCCAGAGCAGCCAGACCTCCGGCGCCCTCCGCGGCGCCGTCCGGGACCGCGCCGGCCGCGCCGTCGCCGGCGCTTCCGTCCGCGTCCAGAACCAGGAGACCGGGGTGAGCCGGAGCACCCGCAGCGGCGCCACCGGAGAGTTCTCCTTCCCCCTGCTGCCCTCGGGCGGCTACGACGTGAGTGTCACCGCGGTGGGCTACCTGCCCACCAAGACCGCGGGCGTCCGAGTCACCCTGGGCAACACCGCCACGCTGAACCCGAGCCTCGAGGCGACAGAGGTCGGCGCCACCGTGGAGGTCACGGGCTCCACCGGGGCCATCGACACTCAGCAGGTGAACACCGTGGCGACCATCGACCAGAGCCTGGTGGAGTCCATCCCCCTGGTCACCCGCAACTTCACGGACATCGCCAAGCTGGCCCCGGGCGTGACCTCCGGCTCTGGAAGTCCGGCCCGGCTGGTGGTCGAGGGCGGCCGCCAGATCTTCAACGCCATCCAGATCGACGGCGCCAGCAACAACTCCGCCTTCTTCAACGAGCAGCGTGGCGGGGTCTACACCCCCTTCATCTTCGGCGCGGACACGATCAAGGAGCTGCAGGTCATCACCAACGGCTTCGATGTCCAGTACGCCCAGGCCGGCGCCACCATCAACGCCATCACCCGGGGCGGCACCAACGAGTTTGGCGGCAGCGCCCTCTACCAGTTCCGCAAGACCGCCTGGACCGAGTCGGCCCAGCGCGTGCCCTATGATCCCACCGGGTCCTTCAACACCCCTGCGAACCTCAGCCGCTTCAACGACTCCACCAACGTGAACTTCAACATCAGCGGCCCGATCATCAAGGAGAAGCTCTTCTACTTCTTCGGAGTCGAGCGCTACAACCGGAAGATCACGGCCACGCCCAGCCCCACCACGGTGAGCACCAGTGCGGGCATGACCGCGGCGGACCTGACGACCTTCCTGGCCTCGTCCCTGGGCGGCATCGTCACCAACCGCTCCGGCCTCACCCTGGCGCAGGAGTTCGGGAACCCCGGCGCGGGGATCCCCGCCAGCTCCTACCCCATGGAGAACACCAACACGGTCTACTTCGGGCGCCTCGATTGGGTGGCCAGCCCCAACCACCGCTTCGTCCTGCGCGGCAACTTCCAGGACATGACGGACACCCTGCAGAACACCAGCGCCAGCCCCAATAACGCCGAGAGCAATAACATCCCGACGAAGGTGCAGTCCATCAGCTGGGTGCTCGAGGCCAACGACATCTGGTCGAATGAGCTCTTCACCGAGAGCCGCCTGCAGCTGGCCCGGGAAGCCCGGCCCATGCGCAACAACGCTGCGCCCGGCGTGCCCGCCATCGCGATCCCGACCTCGGCGACCAACATGTCCTTCGGCACGAAGACCTCGACGCCCCGGGAGAGCAACGAGATCACCACCCAGTTCTTCAGCGCCACCACCTGGACCCACGGGGACCTCCAGGTGAAGGGCGGCCTGGACCTGCTCCGAGTGAACGAGGACAACCAATTCTTCCAGAACAACGCCGGTTCCTGGCGCTTTGACACCTACGCCGGGGCCACCGCCTGGGCGGGGGGCACCGTCGGGGCGGCAACGCCCGGCAGCATCGTCTACGCGGGCGGCGTCAGCCCCTACTTCGGCCGCATTCCGATGTGGACCCACACGGACGGGTTCTTCGGCCAGATCCAGTACTCAGGCCTGTTTGACAAGCGCCTGACCCTCACGGCGGGCCTGCGCAGCAACAAGCAAACTTTCTCCGACAACCCCCATCCGAATCCCAACTTCAAGGGGTTGGATCAGGGTTACGGTGGCAGCACCACAGATCCCCGCCTGGGCTTCAGCTACGACCTCGACGGCCATGGGAAGACTGTGATCCGCGGCGGCTACGGCGTCTTCACCAGTCCGACCCCCCTGCTCCTGCACTCCAACACCATGACCGGCAACGGCCAGATCATCACCAATTACTCCTTCGCCCTCGACAAGACCAAAGTCGGGAACCTGGCCCTGTTCAACTCTGGACTCCTGGGCGCGGCGAACCTGCTGAGCGGCACCAGCCTCCGAAAGGCCAACGATGCCGAGCTGGCCGCCATCGCCAGTAGCGGGCTCTTCACGGCCGGCGCCTCTCCCACCTCGCTCTGGGACCCCAACAACAAGCTCTCCCAGTCCAAGAAGGCCAACCTTGGCCTCGAGCACGACCTGGGCAACCGGTTCGTGGTGGGCCTCAGCGGCACCTACGTGAAATACGAGCACCTGCAGCGCTTCGAGAACATCAACCTGGGCCAGAACGACGCCTCGGGCGCCCTCATCGCCGGCGGTTTCTATAACGACGGCTACGCCTCCAGCAGCAACGCCTGGAGCACCGCCAGCCGCCCGGGTCAGGCCATCGTGGCGGGGCGCCAGGTAAAATTTGGCCCTCAGGCCACCGTGCCCGGGAACCCCGTCGGCGGCTTCAGCGACGTCTACCTGGTGAAGACGGATGGCTGGGGCTACTACCGGGGCGTCAGCATCACCGCCAAGAAATCCTGGGATGACCGCACCGGCCTCATCGCCAACGCCACCTGGTCGAAGTCCCAGGACACCGGCTCCTTCGAGCGCGGCACCTACACCTCCGCCAGCACGGACTTCACCAGCGAGCTGGGCGCCTCCCAGACCTCCGACCCCCAGGGTCCCGCCTCCAACTTTGGCTACAGCGACAACGACCGACGCTGGGTGGTCAACGCGGTGTTCTACTTCCCGATCGGGGACAGCGTGGATGTCGCCCTGCGAGGCCTCTTCCAGTCGGGACTACCCTACACGGCCTATTATTCCAATGACCTGAACGGGGACAACATGGCCAACCACGTCCTCGCGGGCCACACCCGGAACGACCTGCGCCAGCCCAGCTACAGCCAGATCGACCTGCGCATCAGCCGCGCGTTCAAGCTGTCCAAGCGGTTCCAGGTGGACGGCATTCTTGATATTTACAATGTTCTTAACAAAGCGGATTACTTCGTGCCCACCTCCAACTACAAGTGGGGAGCGAACACCGCCACGGCGCCCGCGGCCGCCTTCGGCCAGCTGGGCAACGTCGACAAGACCAAGACCCGGGAGGTCCAGCTGGGCATCCGCCTCAAGTTCTGACCCCCTGCGCCCAGGGTGGCCCCAAGGGTTCCCTGACTGCCCTACCAAGCCGCGGCTCCCACTCGGAGTCGCGGCTTTTGTTTATTGCTACTCAAAGGTCATGTTTGTCTTTTTTTCCTTGGCTGCCTTCATATCTAGCTGATTTTATTGATGCACCATCCGAAAACCTTTCTAAACAAAGCGGGTTCCAGGCCCGGGTTCTTCCACCGGGCCTGGGTGGGCCAGTCCACCCCCCATCAAGACGGCCCCGTTCCGAGGGTGTGACTTCGGTTGCTTAACCCCTCGGTCCCCTTTCAAAGGGCTCTTGGGGCCGCTACCCTCAAAAGTGGAGGAACTTCCTATGCGTTCAAGGCACCTGAGCACCTCATCTCTTGCAGCCCTGCTTATCGCCGCGGCCCCCCTCATGGCCCAGGGCGTCTCCACTCAGCTGGGTGGTCGCGTGCTGGATGCCAAGGGCGGCGCCGTGGCCGGCGCCACCGTGGTCATCCGCAACCAGGAGACCGGCCTGACCCGCACGCTCCAGACCAGCGCCGAAGGCCGCTACATGGCCACCCTGCTGCCGGTGGGTCCCTATGTCGTGACTGTCACCAAGGCGGGCTTCCAGACCGCTGGCAACATCAAGCTGAACCTGAACCTCGGTGATGCCGCCCCCCTGACCGTCAAGCTCGCGCCCGAGACCGGCGCTGTGGTTGAAGTCGTCGCCGCTTCAGCGGCCCAGGTGGACAGTGAGCGCGCCAGCGCCGCCGCCATCATCTCCACGGACAACCTGAGCAGCCTGCCCGTCTTCAACCGCTCCTTCACCAACCTCGCCACCCTGGCTCCCCAGGTGGTGGTGGACAGCAGCCGCGGCAACCTCGCCATCGCCGGCCAGCGCGGTGTGAACACCTCCATCAACATCGACGGCGGAGACAACAACGAGCCCTTCTTCGGCGGCGCCATCGGCGCGGCGGAAGGCAAGACCCCGTTCACGATCTCCATCGAAGCCATCCGCGAGTACCAGGTGGTCACCGACGGCGCCAGCGCCGAGTTCGGCCGCATGGGCGGCGGCTATGTGAACGCCATCACCAAGAACGGCACCAACGAGACCAGCGGCAGCCTCTTCTACTACACCCGCCCCAAGCTGTGGGTCGAGCCGGGTCCGACCCTGCGCCAGCCCTCGGGCTCCACGAGCGTCTATCCCGTGGGCGACTTCAGCCAGGAGCAGTTCGGCTTCAGCGTCGGTGGCCCCCTGGTCAAGGACAAGCTCTTCTACTTCGTGGCCTATGACGCCCAGCGCCAGAAGACCCCCTACAACATGGCTTGGGGTGGCACCAACCCCCCGACCGGCCTCTACCCCCTGGACACGACCCTCGCCGGGCATGCCAATGATGCGGCCCTCCTTGCCAAGGCCGGTGCCTACTCCAGCAAGGCCGACTCCGACACCATGTTTGCCCGCATCGACTGGAACATCACCACGGACCAGACCCTGCAGCTCCGCGTGAACCACTCCAAGTTCAACGGCGATGTCGGCGCCGGCATCACCGCCGCCTACGAGAACCTCGCCACGGACGTCGTCACCACCGACGCCTTCGTGATGCAGTGGAACTGGGTGATCAACGCCAACTGGATGAATGAAGCCCGCGTGAACTACACGAAGGACGACATGCCTCGGGCGCCCTACTCCACCATCCCCGAAGTGAGCATCAGCAACGTCGGCTACTACGGTGCCTACCCCTTCGATCGCACCTACAACACCAAGCGGACCCAGTTCCAGGAGAACCTCAGCTACGTCACGCCCACGCTGCAGGTGAAGGCGGGTCTCGACTACAACACCATGGACGTCTCCGAGTTCTTCGCCGGCAACTGGCGCGGCGTCTACTCCTTCAGCAACATCGCCAACTTCCGCTCCGGTGCCTGGTCCTACTACCGGCAGAACTTCGGCCTCAGCGGCCCCGTCTCCGAGGCGGGCCTCTTCAGCGCCACCATGAAGCAGGAAGCCGCCTTCATCCAGGCCGACTGGCGCGCCACCGATACCCTCAAGCTCGGGCTCGGCCTCCGCTGGGACAAGCAGCAGAATCCGGACTACCCGATCCTGGACATGAGCAACCGGCTGGCCACCTCCATGCCCGTGACCGCCAAGATCCCCAACGACAGCCAGTTCTCCCCCCGCCTCTCCTTCACCTGGACCCCCGCCGCCGATCAGGGCAGGACGGTCGTCCGTGGCAGCCTGGGCCGCTATGTCAGCACCACCCCGGCGGTGTTCCTCTATCAGGTCTTCGCCGCCAATGGTCGCCGGACGGGTTCCAAGGACTTCACCCCCGCCGAAGCCGCAACCTACGGGATCCCCATCGGCGCGGCCTTCAACGCCAGCAACCCCTACTGGGTCGCCTCCTTCCCCGCCGGTGTGTCCCTGCCCGCCTTCAACATCTGGACGTTCAGCCCGGACTTCAAGAACCCCTACACGGATCGCTTCAACCTCGGCTTCGAGCGGCCCATCCATGACGTGGTGGTCGGCCTGTCCGCCACCTACGCCAAGGGCAACCAGCTCGAGCGCACCGCTGACGTGAACCTCGGCACCCCCGTGGCCAACGCCTACGGCCGCCTGATCTATCCCAGCACCGCAGTCGGCGGCAGCTACACGCCGGTCCGCCCCAATGCCAGCTACGGCACCATGGGCATGTATCTGTCGGATGCCACCAGCATCTACCACGCCTACACCTTCAGCGTGAAGTACCACAAGGAAGGCAGCGACTTCGACGCGCAGATGTTCTACACCTACTCCATCAACAAGGACACTGACTCCAACGAGCGCAACTACTCGGGCGTCAGCATCCAGGACGTCAGCAACCTGGGTTCCCAGTGGGGCTTCGCCGACACGGACCGCCGTCAGGTCCTCACCGGCTACATGAGCTACCTCGACAGCCAGGTCAGCGGCATCCGCACCTCCTTGTCCGTGCGCTACCAGACCGGCACGCCCTACACGCTGAACTACACGGCCGACGTGAACGGCGACGGCAACAGCTCCAACGACCGCTACTATGCCAATGGCGTGGATACCGGGCGCAACACCCGGCGCGCGGGTTCCGTCCTCTACATGGATCTGGGCCTCCGCCGTGACTTCGCCATCACCAAGCGCGCCAAGATGACCCTGTCTGCGGACATCTTCAACGTCCTCAACCGCCAGGACACCTACCTCTCCACCCGGGTTTCCTACAGCTCCCCGGTTACCCCGGCCACGGTGGATGCGAACTCCGCCGCCAACCTGCAGCAGCAGCAGAACTGGCTGGGCGCAGCCCGCCAGGTCCAGGTCGGCGCCCGCTTCGCATTCTAGTTCCGACACCTCCACAGAAAGGGCGGCGCCTCAGCGCCGCCCTTTTCGTTGAGATATACTCGGGCTCATCGAGGTTCCAGATGATGAGAGATGAAGCCATGCGGAGAATCCGGGAGGCCTTTCCAGCCCTCCAGGCTGCCTATGGCCTTGGCTCCATCGATATTTTCGGCTCCGTGGCAAGGGACGAAGCTCAGCCCGAAAGCGACATCGACTTGCTCGTGACCTTCCTGCCGGGAAGGGCCACCGGGTATTTCGGTTTCTTCCGCCTCCAGAAGGATCTCGAGCGCATTCTCGGAATCCGGGTCGACCTAGTCACCCCTGACGCGCTCAAACCGCAACTCAGGGCCGCCATTCTGGCTGGGGTGGTTCATGCCGCCTAGCCGGGGCTGGACACTTCGTGTCGAGGACATCCTGGGATCCATCACTTCGATCCAGGGTTATACAGAAGGCATGACTCTTGAATCCTTCACCGGGGACGAGCGAACGGTGGATGCCGTCCTCCGCCACTTCGGTGTGATCGGCGAGGCCGCCAATCACCTGCCCGAATCGATCCAGCTTGAAAACCCGAGCATCCCCATCGACGCGATGAGGGCCATGCGGAATTTCGTCATCCATGAATACTTCGGCGTGAGCAAGGAGATCCTCTGGAAGACGCTGCAGGAGGATCTTCCCCCGCTCCTCGCCCCACTCAGAGCCCTTCTGGAAAAGGAACTTTGATCATGGAGAATCAGTTGGTGTCCGAGACCAAGGTTCAGGGATGAGCACGAAGCAGGAGCGAAGTGCCACTTTGGCGACCATTCGCCAAAGGCGAATCGGACCGGCTGCGAAGCAGACGGCCCCGGAGGGGCGAGCGCCGATGGCGCGAGTCAAGCCGAAGCCCGAAGGGTGCGGCACAGGGAGGCTCCGACCCCGCGAGCGCAGCGAGTGGGAGTACGCGCAGCGTGCGTCCGGCGGAGGTGCCGCATGAAGATCCTCGCCTTGGGCGATGTCGTAGGGGAAGCCGGCCGGCGGCTGGTGGAGGAGTTCATTCCCAGCCTCCGCCGGGAGACCGGCGCGGACCTGGTGGTGATCAACGGCGAGAACGCCGCGCACGGCCACGGCATCACGGAGGCCATCGCCCGGCAGTGGTTCGACAACCTGGGCGTGGACGTCATCACCACCGGCAACCACGCCTTCGACGTGAAGGGCATCGAGAGCTACTTCCGCCAAGAGCCGCGCCTGATCCGGCCCGCTAACCACCCGCCCGCCACCCCCGGCAACGGCTGGGTGAAGCTGCACACGCCCTCGGGCGCCGAGGTGCTTGTCATCAACCTCATGGGGCGGGTGCACATGTCGCCCTGCGATTGCCCCTTCCGCTGCGTGGACAGCATCCTCCAGAAGGAGCGCGCTGACCTGGTGCTCGTGGACATGCACGCCGAAGCCACCAGCGAGGCCAAGGC
>Ga0194052_1001770_pt1 | contig 12209 bp, 14 predicted proteins | sample SepL226m_MetaG_FD_160117 | JGI IMG/M metagenome (GOLD analysis project Ga0194052, IMG submission 160117) | Anoxic zone freshwater microbial communities from boreal shield lake in IISD Experimental Lakes Area, Ontario, Canada - Sep2016-L227-6m | ecosystem: Environmental > Aquatic > Freshwater >... | reverse complement strand
TCCATGTGGCGCCTGATCAGTGGGTTGTATGGCCACTTATCGATCGTCACCACTGGAATCAGGGGTGGTGGAAGCTCTGCAAAAAGCTGCTCGCGTTGCTCTTCAAGCTCCGGTTCCTTTTTTTTCACCATGTTTTCCATGTTTTGGAATGTTTCCTCGATCAGGAGTTCTGAGGTCGGCACAAGCCGGCACTCATGAAATCCGTTGGTAGGCTCCTTGTTGTTGACCGGACTGTCCGTGACTGGTCGAGCCACGATTTCCCAGTCGGCAATGGTCTCACCATGCGCCAGTAGGACGACGGCCCCATCTGGTTTTGGTGCTTTGACCTTATAGACATCACCATGTTCCACCTCCATATTTTCATATGAAGGCTTCCATGACATCGTAAATGGCATGTATGTGTCGTCACCGGTCAATTGATATTTGATATGTGCAACGTGTTCAGTTGGGGCGATACCCTCAACGTGTTTCGCCGCATCCCATAAGGAACGGACGGCGGTAAAGCCGTTTTTCCGGAGGAAGTAAACTCCTTGCGGATCATCGCTTGGCACTGCCGTAACCCCTTTCGAAATCACGACTGATACAAGCTCCAGGGTTACGAATTTTTCCTCAGCCAGAGCGGTAGCTGCTGGCTCGGTCGCAATCGGTTGCTCTTTATTTTTTTTCATACGGCATTCAGTTGTTATGGCACACGGTAAGGTGTGCGGGCTATGGTTGTTGCTGCAAAAACCATATCATATGAAGATGATTTATTCAAATATCATTTGTTGACTTTCAAATTTTCATATTGTAATGTACACAACGGCAGTATAAAAAACCGGCGCCAACAGTAGCCTGTTGTCACCACATCCAAGGAGATTATTATGGGAGTCAAAAAATTGAGTCGTGAAGCAAAGCGTCGTGCTGAGCTTGAAGCGCACCGCACACAAAAGACACAGCGGATGTGTCATCCGTCAGAAACGAGCAATTACGCAATGAAAAAGAAACGGGTCAGTGAAGGCGGCCCAATCAAGTTTGGTTGGGAAAAGACCACTGAAGGCCAGGAACACAGCGTCCATACCACCTATCACTTTTCGCACACTGATCCCCCGCCCTTGGTCAGTGAACCGTCAGTCTCCGCGTCACATGATTTTGTGCAGATGAAGATACCCGGCACCGAAAAGAAGGTGTGGGGCAAAATTGTGAATGGCAGAATGGTTGTTTTGTAAATCCTGTTGTTTCGATCGAACTGCACGCATCCATACGGAGGTGCAGTTTTTTATTTCCACAGTTATTCCCTTTTCATTTTTATTATAAACGGTCGAAGAAGTCGTATCGTACACGCAGCACCCACCAGTGAAAAGATCATATCCCCCATCGTATCATCATTGCTTGGCTGTGTGAGGTGGTTTGGCACCCTTAGATTTTCATGGAAAACTTTCATTAAAAATTGATCGTGAGCGAGTTCAATAGTCTCCCAGGTCACAGCGATGAAGGCGACTAGGGCGAGAATGATCAAAGCGTTTTTCCAATAACGGTCATGGAAAAGATTTACTTGTGGAAACTGTCTCGTCACCCACAAAATAAGTAGCACGTCCATAATGCCACTTACGAAATGCAGCACAGCATCGTAACCAAAAAAGCCTGCATTACAACCGAGCAGTGTATAACAAACGGCGCTCGACATTAGATCTGGTCCGTATGAGCCGAGTATCCATCCAAGGAGAAAAATACAGACGGTTATGATGACGGCGATAGTTAGTCGGTTCATGCTAATAGTGTACCACTTGAACATAAAATGGTCATATGTTTGACATAGAAAAAATACGTAGTATCGTTTATGGCAGGTTAGTTTTTAAACAATTGCGGTCAACAACACACCACAGGATTCCTTATGAATAAATCACCGAAATCGTCTGCTTTCCATATCGATCTTAGTCTCTGTCGGGCCAGTTGTATGCACCCCGTCATCCGAATGCTATTCGGTGACACTGCATACATCATGCTTGCTGTCAGGCAAAGTGCCGATGTCACTGGATTTATCCAGGATCTCAAAACGGATCATGGAATTACGCATGTCATTACTGGCACCGCGTTCAACTACGCGAAAAGTGCAGAGTGGTCAACGCTTGTTCTTCTCGATGATCACACCGCTGTCGGCATCTATATTCCCTACGCGGAATTTCGAGACGGTGTTTGTCACTTGCATGGAAAATGAGGAGCGGTCATGAAGACAATACTTTTAACTGCTTTTGGGAAGTTTGGTAACTACCCAGTAAATTCGACGGAGCTTGTTGCACGGAAACTCAGTAACTCCGTCATGTCAGGCCACCGTATTCGTTCGTTCGTTTTTCCTTGTGAAATACCTCATGTGAATCGGGGCCTTACCCTTATGTGGGAATGTGCTCAGCATCGAGAAATAGTGGGCATCATCAGTCTTGGGCTGGCATCTGATAAAAAGGGACTTTGTATCGAGACGTGTGCACACAATCTCATTCGATCAAAGTATTGCTCGTGGATACCTGAGGGCACACGCGTAGATTCGTTACTGCCATACGGTGAGGAGTTGCTTCTTGATCTCGCACCATGGAATCTCCATCGGTTTTGCCAGCGTGCACAAGCGAACCAAATACCGGTGGAGTTTTCCGAGGAGCCCGGTGGTTTTTGTTGCAACCATCTGATGTTTCAGGTGCGATCTGCACAGATACAGTATGGGTTCTTTTCAAAGGTCCCCTTTGTTTATATCCATACCCCGTGTTCGCAGGAGTCAGTGCCCGATATGCACGAATTTGTCGCACAAGGAAAGACGATCATGTCCGTCGACACTGTCATACAAGCGCTTGCGTTACTACTCGCCGACTGAAGCCAGCCATTGTTGCGTTCACCACATAGCACCGTCTAGCAAACGGTGCTTTTTATTTTTCTAGTTGAGAATCCAGATGGAGTAATTGAGAAATGCCGCAAAACTTATCCAAAGAATGTACGGAATGATAAGATATGCTGCTGGTCTTGAAATTTTGTAGAAAAGGGCGAGCATAGTCGCGATAGAGAGCCACAAGAAAATAATTTCAATGAATGCAGTGCCTGGACTATGCATACCAAAAAAGATTATAGACCAGAGCGTATTGAGGATGAGCTGAATAATAAAAACAGAAAGAGCGATTTTAATATTTTTGTGTAGCCACCCTTTTTTCCAAACTAAATAGGCGGCAATGCCCATGAGCGCAAACAATATTGTCCAGACAGGCCCAAAGACCCATGATGGTGGATTGAAGCTTGGTTTCGTGAGAGTCGTATACCACGTGGTGATCGACGGGGTCGTGAAAACTGTGCCGACGATACCCGCGAGTTCTGAGCCGACGATCGCGATAACGAGCTGTTTCCATGTGGTAGATAGTTTCATTGCTACAGTCTAGCACACACTTGATAAACTAGCATTTTTATGGGATATGTGTATACTAGTTGCAGTTCTACTTTCGCCGTCCATCGTTGGTTGGCATAGTGGGTTTGCTTGTGACGTGGTCAGGACGGCGTGCAGCGGGGGTTGTATCGCGTCACACTTCTGAGCGCTTTGTGCAAGCGTATTTAACCCATAGCATGGGCCGGGACGACAGTTCGTCCCGGCCTTATTTTTTTGGGGCAACAGCTGACCGGTCCACCACGTAGACCGTAACAAACTATAACCAAGCCGCATTTGTCGAAAGACAAATGCGGCTTAACTATTTATATACTGAGTAGCTTTTTATTTACAGGAAAGTGTTGCTTTGTTTATAGAATACTGCGGGTCATAACCGGCATGCCCAGCAGAGTCAACGCAAAACAAATTATGTGTTTGCGTTGCACCAGATTTTATCGGGAATTTTACCTGCAATGCATATTTATCTTTACTAGATACACATGTAATACCAGCTTGTGTTTGCGAACTAACTCCGAGTGTGGACAGGATACTATTTGTTATAGCTGGAAGGTCCTTGTAAGCACTTGTATTAATTGTGCCATTTTTGCACAACGATGCATATGACTGTGATTTGCTCCAGATCAATTCTGCAACGGTACGTATGCTACTGATATTTGCTGTGACACGCGCATTATTTGCATTTGTAGAAGTTACAGCGGCCCCCGGGTTCATGCTCATGTAGAGTTCTTGAAAGGTTTTACTATTTTCGGGTGCGGTGATCGTAGTTGTCTTGTTGTAGTCGTTGATTACGATTTCAATATGCACCGGCGCTGACGCGCTGAGGCTTGCCACGGATTTTGCGTCAAAGTCGAGAGCAAATTTGTAGATCATGTTGTCGCTCTTCCCTATCCAGATTTCACCGGTCATCGCGTCGAGTGCAGCCGCACCTTTGTTGAGCTGGGCTGTAGCCTGATCTATCTGATTTTTACTAGATCCAGTTTTCTGTAGGGTGGCGACCATAATATCCTTCTCAAAACTTATTGTGTTACTTGCGTTAAAGATGAATGTATAGTGATACATGACCTTTCCGTTGAGATCTGCTCCATTCTGCGTCTTGATCACAAAAGGCGGCGTCGATTTGTATTTTTCATAGATGGCTGCATACTCATCCTTTGTAAGAGAATCGGGTTTGATGCCAAATGTTGACTTGCTTGCATTGAGACCATCCTGGATCGGTATTTGTATCCACTGTCCCTCGTATTTTTTCAAGTTTAAATACGAATCAATCATTGGGCTTATCGTCGGCGCTTTGACGAGCTCGGCGTAGATCACATTGTTGAGATATCGATATGCAATATCAGTATCGATGTTATACGTCGTTGCTTGCATAAAGTTTGTTGATGCGGCATTTCCTTGTAGCGAAAACATAATGTCGCCCTGCGACTGGGTTGTGCTCGTTGATGTGAGGCCTTGCGCTTGGTTATTGACCGTGACGTTTGCTGTATAGGAGTATGACTTTGGGTCCGAGTACGATGTACTTATTTTAACAGTTGAAGAAAATGAAGTTACGTTTTTTAGATTGAGGATCGCGTCGCTGATTTTTTGAAGCGGGTTCTGCGCGACGTATGTGGTAAATGCAAAATACGCTCCATACGCTACTCCACCGACGACAAGTAACGCAACGAGCGAGATAATACTCGTGCGAAGTGTGTTGTGGTGAGGACGATTTCCATTCATGGATAGTGCGGCAGGATTCATTGTCTGCACTGGCATCGATGGTGCTGGGGTGATTTGCTGTGGAGCAATATCTTTTGCAAGTGTATTGTAGGCTTCTGCAATATCCTGCTGCTGCCAGCCGTTTGCTTTTAGTGAAGCCTCTATATCTGCCGGCGACATGCCGTCGAGTCTAGATTTTCTAATAAACGTAAGTATGTCAGGGGTAATCATGTGGTTTGTGTTAGTTAATAATATGCGTAACTATTGTAGCATGTGCGACTGCGTGCACCCTGTGCATAAATATAGAAATATTTTGACATATAGCGTCATATGTTATATTATATAATTCGCTAATTTGAACAGACTCGCAGTATTTTGCTGTAGAGTCATTTGACAAAAAAAGTACTAACCAACAACCGCAGGATAGTTTATATGAAAAGTAATATAAATAAACGGGAACGGTGGCAGGCAATTCAAAGCAACAAGCAGGGCTGGAGGTTTTTTTGGATCTTCATCGCCGGCGTGATTGCTGCAATCTGTTTCTTCTCCGTCACCATCAAATGAAACCGACCATCAATATCCTTGTCGTAGATGACGACGTGGCAATTGCAAAGTCATTCAGTCGCCTGGTGCGCATTTTGTTTCCGCTATCGACGATTGTAGAGTCTAAAACCAGTGTGCTCGACGCGATCACGGAAATTGCCTCTGCTGGGCCGTTTGACCTCGTCATTACTGACTGCCATATGCCCGACGGCGGTGGTGCGGCGGTTATTACCGCTGCTCGCTTGCGTTGTGCGAACACACATATCAAAACAAAAACAATCCTCATGTCGGGTGAGGCAGGCGAAGAAGAAATAAAAAAAATCGAGCCTGATTTGTTCCTGCAGAAGCCGATTTCGATTGACAAGCTGAAGGTGAGCATCGTGCAGCTTGTTCCGGGCATTGTTCGGCACTAAGCAGGTGCATCATGGCCCTTTTACATCACTCAAGCCCGCAGTCATGAATGACTGCGGGTTTTTTATTATTTTTGACAACTAATACTAGTCGGAGTATTATATCTTGCTGTTAGTCTGTATAGTCTGTTAACCAAAAAGAGAAACGGAAAAGATTATGGGAGCAAAACACAATCGGATCCTCGAACGAGTGCGCGGAACAACGTCAATGCGCCCCACACGGCCACCGGTGCTCCAAGAGCCACTTGGCAAAATGAAGCCCGGTCACCATACCAAGCTCGCTACCAAACCGTCTGCCCGGGTGTTTGTTTAAGCCCGACTTACAGTCCTACACGCGTCTTCCCGTTGGGGAAGACGCTTTTTTATATACAAGTGCATAAGTCCCCGTTTTATTTTTAACTATATCTGATAGAATAGAAGCATGAAAGGATATGTTGCAAATATAGAAAAACTTTCTCTTGAAAATAACAATTTCAGGAGTGTGTTGTATACAGATAAAAATAGCCAGCTCGTACTCATGTCGCTCACTATTGGCGAGGAGATCGGGGTCGAGATCCATGACGTAGATCAGTTTCTACGTGTAGAAAAAGGTACCGGTTCCGCAATCCTCAATGATATTCCTCACGCCATCACTGATGGTAGTGTGATTATTGTGCCCGCTGGTACAAAGCACAATGTCATCAACACCGGAGCTGACTCAATGAAGCTCTACACACTCTATATGCCGCCACATCATCGAGACGGTGTCATTCACAAGACAAAAGCAGACGCAGAAGCCGACACCACGGATGAGTTTGATGGGACAACAAGCGAGTCACTGTAATTTTAGATTAAAAAAATGACATATCAAATAGCTGTCGACAACGTACTCATTTTTTCAGGAAATGTGGTGACGCTTGCTATTGCGGCTGTGATTGCCGTTGTTTTTTTGATTATTATTATTCTGTTTTTTATTAAAAAGATTAGAGCAAGTCAAGTAATCAAATATGAGTTTATTACCATCATCGCCCACAAATTTCGCACACCACTGACTCAGATCAAGTGGCTTCTGGAGACGCTTGTTCCTGAGGAGCCAGATCCGCTTCGTCGAAAAAATCTGCAGGATATGCAAAAAGCAAATGAAAAACTCATCGTCCTCACGAGTACGCTCATCGAACTCACCAACAGTACCCGAAAAAAGTCTGGACTTGCATACTCAATCGACCGCACGCGTATGTATGACTTGGTTAAGGAGGTTGCGGACTCTCTCAAGGGTCTATTTGAAGAAAAAAATATTTCTTTTTCTGTTCAGGCGACGGACCCGACACTCGCTGCAAATATAAACGTACCTGGTATTCGATTTGTCCTCCAGTCGCTCATGGAAAATAGCTGTGCGTATTCTCCTGTTGGTCGCCGCGTCGATATTGTTATATTTGAACGTCGAGGTAAGGTGCACACCGCAATCACCGATAACGGCATTGGTATTCGTCCTCAGGATTTATCAAAAATCTTTTCAAAATTCTATCGTGCATCAAATGCCCGAAAGATGGACACTGAAGGCTTTGGTATCAGTCTTTCGCTTTCCTATTCCATTGTTAGACGAAATAACGGTGTTCTCAAGGTGTTTTCACCTGGACTCAATCAGGGCTCGACATTTACGATCATTTTGCCAAAAGCAAAGGATGAAATGCATTTTCACGAGTATACTACGTAGCCTACTGAGGCTGACTTACTTTTATATACCCGAGGAGTACGCGAGTAAGGCGTATTTCTTTAAACGAAATGCTTGCACCAACTTTTGATTTTATTGAAGAAAGAAGTGGGGGTTTATCTGTGGTTTCTGCAACTTCGCTGAGGGCGATTTCGATTTTTTTAAAATGTGCGTAGGAGATTTTCTTTTTCAAATACTGAATATCAGTGAGCTCAAGGTCGCCACCCTGAATACATTTTTCAATGTGATCAATAACTGTGTCGACCACGAGATCACGCCCCTTCGCGATCTCATCAAGTGATTTTTTTCTGAGGACAAGAGCTGCGGTTTGCTCGTATGTACTGATCTTTTCGCCGCTACTTCCCTCCATGCGGTGCATTGGTGCAACGCTAGCAAGAAACTCTGCTTGAAGCTGGCCGATTGTACCACGAGCTGTCGGGTTTCGTGCTGAGTCCTCAATAAGTATTTCGAGTTCGTCCTGCGCCTCAAGTGATTTTTCCCGAAGCTCATAGTCAAACTCGAGGACTTCATTGTGGACCTTAAATGCCATTTCATTGATACCGAGCACGGTGAGTCCAGCAAGAGTGCGTACACGAGAAAGTGCCACGTAGCCCATACCTGGTGTAAACGACTTTGATAGATCTACCTCAATAGCGTCAAGGCTCATTCCCTGGCTTTTGTGTACAGTGATTGCCCATGCGAGTCGTAACGGGTATTGGGTAATCTCAGCAAGAGGTCGGCCATCCTCCTCTATTTTCCATGTAGCTGGCTCAATGGTGATCGTCTTTAGACCACTTCCTGTACCACCCTCATTTCCACCGACACTGATGCCACTTGTGCGGATAACAGGGGCAACACCAGGACCACAGGAAACGACCACACCAAGTGTTCCATTGACATATCCAGCCTCAAAATTATTTTTAACACACATAACACGTGCACCTTTTCGAAGGCGGAGGACTTCTGGCGCAAGGCAAGATTTTTTAAGAGAATCGACGATATGAGACTTCCCTTTTGACGTCATAAAATATTCAAATTCGTCATTCTTTATTTTTCCAAGCTCAACACTGTTCACCATGTCGACATCAGCATTGTGAGTAAAGAGTCGAGTCGGCTCAATATCGAGGATTATTTCTTTCAGCTCTTTAGCGGTGGCATCGTCAGCTTCTACCAGCTCTTCTCGAATTTTCGTCAGAACATCGATGTGTCGTGCTCGGAGGTGTTCGCGAGCCTCGTCGGAGACTTCACCACTACGGATCTCATTTAATATAGAAAGGCTAACGTCATCCTTTTGACGAAACTGCTCTGAAAGATAACAGATTGTAAATTTTCCTTCACGCCACGCATCTGACGTGTAGATGAACTGCGCTGCAGCTTCACCCATGCGCGCAATCGGCGGGAGCTGAAAGAAATCACCCACGAGCACGACTTGCATACCACCAAACGGTTCGTCAACTTTCTTCATGCGACGCGTAATACGATCAATCATATCAAATCGAAAATGATGAAGCATTGAAACCTCGTCGATGATGAGTACTTTTGCATTGGCAAAACGACGCGAAAGGTATGGCTTTTCAGCGAGTCCTTCGAGGTCGATCTCACTCATACTCGCTTTTATACCCATGCCGGTCCACGCATGGATCGTCATACCACCCATATGTGTCGCGGCGATACCGGTCGATGCTGTGATGCCGATATCAACTTTATGCGACTTGAGATACTTGATGTATTCATTCACGACATGCGTTTTTCCAGAGCCGGCAGGACCAGTCACAAAGACATTTTTCCCCATTTTGAGGATATCGAGAGCTTGGGCTTGGGTCATCGTGAAAAACTCTTTAGTATCTCCTCTTTGCCGACTTTTGTTTTTGCTGAGCAAGGGATGATTTCGAAACCAGATAGCTCGTCACCGATACTTTTAAGTCGAGCGTGAAGCTCGCTTTGGTTTAATGCATCAACTTTATTTGCGACAATGAGCACATCCTGACCTTGCTCTCGGAGGATGCGAAGCATTTCGATGTCCATAACGCTTGGCCCTGCTTTTACATCGAGGACAACGACAACCTTTCGTCGATACACTGGTTCCATGAAATACCATTGGATCATCTTTGCTATCTGCTCGCGGGTTTCTGGAGGAAGTTTTGCATAGCCATAGCCGGGCAAATCGACAAAATACGTATCGTCATTGATCAAGAAAAAATTGATCTCTTTTGTCTTGCCGGGGGTTTGTCCCGACTTTACTAGATCAACTTTGTTGACGAGACAGTTGATAAGGCTCGATTTACCGACATTTGAGCGCCCAATAAACGCCACCTGAACCTTTGGTTCGTGGAGGATATCGTCGGTACCTCTAATACCTTTTACAAATGTAGCGCTACGAATGTGCATGAATAATGGTGTTGTTTATTTCTTTGAAATGCCGATCTCCTTTGCAATTGACTTCCAGTGTCCTTTAAGTTCATCAGCAAAATCAGCGACATCGCTCGCATCAATATTTTTTAACTTTGTGTACTTGTCAGCAACCTGAGCGACGACCTTGTGGTAGATTTCTTCATTTACATCAGACATTTTTTCAAGCTTTTCGAGGACCTCGCCCTTTGCTTTGAGTGACCATGCTTTGACTTGTTTGCGATTTTTTGCGGCATTCTTAGCACCGTATAGGAAGTATGTTCCTGCAGCTGCAGCCGCAATCGCTGCGAGTCCCGCTCCAAGGGCAACCTTTTTTCCAAGTGATGATTCTGCTTTTGCTGGTTGTGTATTTTTTTTCATGTAATTATATAAATTATTACGTAATTGATAGTTTTTCTATAGTAGCACAATAGCCCGAGGAGGCATATACTGAATATATATGAAAAATAAAATAATTATACTCATCGTACTTGTTGCTCTCCTTTTTGCATTTGAGGCTATTCAAGTTTCTAATAAACCTAAGCCTACCACCACGCCTTCTAACCCGGCATCGAGTGCAATCACAGCTGTTGATGCAAAAAATGCCACATATGAGATAGACGGCACTAAGCTAACCCTCATCAATGGTGTATCGATTGTTCCAGTCGCACCTGGTTCTGCATCCACAGTTACTACACAATATTTTGGAAACGAGGTGCACCATGACTTCAATGGCGACGGTCGTGATGATGTTGCATTTCTTTTAACTCAAAATACGGGTGGTAGCGGGACTTTTTACTACGTTGTAGTTGCCCTCAATACACCTACTGGTTACGTCGGTTCACAAAGCTACCTTCTTGGTGATCGTATTGCCCCACAGACAACGGAGATGGGCAAAGGAAACATTATTGTTGTCAACTATGCAGATCGAAAACCTGGCGATAGTTTTGCCGTCGCACCCTCAGTTGGAAAGACCGTTTGGCTTCTCCTCGATCCGGCAACTATGCAGTTTGGGCAAGTTGATGAAAATTTTTCAGGCGAAGCAAACCCCGCAGTTATGACACTCACTATGCAGCCGTGGACGTGGATACAGACAACCTACAGTAACGACACTGTCGTTACGCCGAAAAGTGCAAAAAGATTTACACTTACGTTTAAAAATGACAACACATTCTCTGCGTCAACTGACTGCAACGGTGTTGGCGGTACCTATGCAGCAACAAAAAATGCCATATCTTTTACAAAAATGATGTCAACGCTCATGTACTGTGAAGGCTCACAAGAAAGTGATTACTCAAAGATGCTGGGCGAAGTGAAAAACTATCATTTTACTTCAAAAGGTGAGCTCATTTTTGACCTTGCGATGGACAGCGGATCAATGGTGTTTAAATAGTTCTCTCGTCATAAAAAATGATATAATATTGTCATGACTATATATAGTTTTGACGTACGACTTATTCATTTATTTAAAAAATACTCTGAGCCGATCAGTCGACTTGCGATTTTTATTATTTTTTTCTGGTTCGGCATTTTAAAGGTGCTCGGGTTTAGTCCCGCTGGGGGGCTTGTGCGGGATCTCCTATCAGCAACAATGCCCTTTATGCAGCCGGAGACTTTTATGGTGCTGTTTGGACTTTTTGAAATGCTTATTGGACTACTGTTTCTTGTTCGTGGTCTCGAGAGAGTGGTCATTCCCCTTCTTGCATTTCACATGATCACCACCATCATGCCTCTTTTTCTACTCACATCAGTTACATGGACACATCCGTTTATTCCGACACTCGAAGGTCAGTATATTATTAAAAATCTTGTTATTATTGCAGCCGCAATTGGTATTGCCGCGCATCTACATCCACTGAAAAAAAATTCTTAAAATGTTACAATTATTTGCATGATTTTTCCTGGTCATATTGCTGCTGGATACCTTACAACGAGTGCTGTATTGGCAATCACCGGCGCTACCGGTCTCACTGCCGGGCTTTCATCAAATGAGGTTGTAACATTACTTGTCGCAGGTACTTTACTTGGTGATGCGCCCGATATTGATATTTTGTTCTTTTTTCTGACTAAACGAACGCTTAAACCT
>Ga0194052_1001768_pt1 | contig 12224 bp, 7 predicted proteins | sample SepL226m_MetaG_FD_160117 | JGI IMG/M metagenome (GOLD analysis project Ga0194052, IMG submission 160117) | Anoxic zone freshwater microbial communities from boreal shield lake in IISD Experimental Lakes Area, Ontario, Canada - Sep2016-L227-6m | ecosystem: Environmental > Aquatic > Freshwater >... | reverse complement strand
ATTTTTGGTAAAAAATATATGTTAGAAAAAAAATGGATAAAAAATATTTTTGATTTTTCAAAAGGTTTTACTTTGATTGAACTACTAATTGTAGTTTCAGTTTTAGTAATTATTTCTTCTATTGGTGTTGGATCGTATATGAATTATAATAAAAGCGTACAAATAAATTCCGTTGTTCAAACTGTCGTTTTTGATTTGAAGCAAGCTCAATCAAAAGCGATGAATGGTGAAGGGGGATACAAGTGGGGAATACATTTTGTAAATAGTGCTACAGATTATTATGAAATTTTTTCAACTCCAACAGATTATACAGATGAATCAAAAGTTATTATTTCAACAAATTATTTAGCTGGTAGTGTTTTGTTTACTGATCCAGCTGACAGCTTTGTAAAAAATATTATTTTTAGTCAAATCAGAGGTGGCACTACCGCAACGTCAGTCGTACTAACTTCTCAAGATGTCACGAAAACAATTAGTGTTACAAATATTGGAAGTATTTCAGTTCAATAATTTTATAAATTAAATATGATTTTAAAAATAAAAAAATGAATACAAAAATAAAAGGAGCACTATTACTCGAGTTATTGATAGTCGTATCTATTTTAGGAATAATAATTTTTACTGGAGCGAATGCAGTTTTTCTAAGTATGAAAAGTAGTGAAGCTTCTCGTGAGAGAGATGTAGGAAGTACTCTTGCGAACGAAACATTGCAAGCGGTGCGATCTGTTATCGAAGAAAATTGGCAAAATGTTTATTCTTTACAAAAAAATGATACTCATTATTTTACATCACAATCAAATAATAAATGGATCATCTCGCCGGTTAGTGTGTCTACAGATGAAACAGTTTTTTTTAATAATAAAAATTATACGAGATATATCACTGTTAGCAATGTAAGTCGAAACGCTTTAGATAATAGTATAGAGGATACTTACACTGCCTTGCTAGATGATCCAAGTACTCAGAAAGTCTCCGTTACTGTAATTTCACCAGAAGGGTATAACACAAATACTTCAGCATATTTTTTCCGTTGGAAAAATAAAATATGTGATCAAGCAAGTTGGGTGACGGGTGGCTCTGGTGATAATGTAACGACTTGCTCTGGTTCCTCAAGCTATGACACGATAGATACCGGAGTAGATGTCACTGGTGGTGTGATTAAGCTAAAATAGATAAACAATATTGGAAACACCAACGACAGGTTGGTGTTTTTTTATTTGTTATTTTATATAGAGATATAATACTAAACATTACTAAACATTACTAGTAGATATATAATGTTTAGTAATGTTTAGGTATATATTCTGGCATAGTTAATTAATTATTTATTTTAGAAATTTTTAGATAATAGTAACTAACAATAAGTATTGTGTATTGTTTCTAATTTCACTTAATATTTTTAGTAAGATTTTTATTTACTCATTTCTTTTTTAATGATATTTCAGTTTTAGTATGTAAAATCTTTTTTTGTACTGTTTTAATTAGAAATTATTTAAGCTTTAGTTATCCACAGTATTTATGTGAAAATACTATTTTTTTATATGATATAATTTATACAAACGAACACAGAAAAAACTAATAAATAAAAATATAAAATAAATTTTAAAAATATTTCGAAAAATTTCTTTAAAAATAAATCTCCAATTAAAAAAAATAATTCAAGCTTAAAAAATATATAAATAATAATTAAAATAATTTGAGTAAAGAAAAATTAAAATTAATAAAAAATAAAATCCCAATCCCCAGGCTTGGTTATTTTAGAGACGATGATGGTGGAGGCGGAAATAGCCTAAATCAAGCATTGAGAAAAAAAAGTTATGAAGAAATTATTAATAAAATATTATCAAATAAAATTATAAAAGAAAAAAATAAAATGAAAAATATATTACAAAAATTAAATAGTGGAGTAGATAAAATATTAAAAGTTTTGTATGTATATGCTACATCATTGCCAGTCGTTAATTCTCCTACTGCTACTTCTATTGCAACAACTGGAGCGGTACTTGGCGCAAATGTTTCCTCACTTGGAGATCCAGCGTCAGTTTCAGAAAAAGGTATTTGTTACGGTTTAAGTTCTAGTCCAACTAATTGTGTAAAAGCATTTAGTGTAGAAGCATTAGTTGTTGCTGGAGGAGGAGGTGGACATAATGGCCTCTATGGTGGTGGAGGTGGAGGAGGAGGAATTTTATATAATCCTAGTTTGAATGTATCTGCTCAGAGTTATGCTGTAACTGTTGGAAACGGAGGGAACTCAAATGCAAATGGTGAAAATTCTATTTTTAGTAATTTGACTGCAATTGGTGGTGGTGCTGGTGGAGAATATGGCGGCGTTCATGAATATGGTTATCCTGGTGGTTCTGGTGGTGGTGGTGCGGGAACTCAAAATTTTAGTTCGGCTGGAGGTATTGGTACCCCAGGGCAAGGAAGTGATGGAGAAGTAGGATATAGTAAATATTCATCCGGAGATGGCAGTATTCATGCTGGTAGTGGTGGTAGTTATCAAGAACCACTTTCAGGAACATTTGTTCAAGGGGGAGGTTATTGTAGTGGAATTAATAATACTGGGCCATACTGTCCCGCAGCTATAGATGCTTTACCTAATACTGGTAATGGAGGACAAGGTCAAGGATATATTTCTTTTAATACTTCTGGAGTAGGAGGAAAGGGAGGTTCGGGCTATGTGAAAATTTCTTATTTAACAAATGGAGGAATAACAGCCACGGGCGGAACGATAACATATTCAGGAGGAAAGACAATTCATACTTTTACGACAGGTGGAAATTTTGTAGTGTCATCAGCCTCTCAAATATCTACAGGAATATACACTCAATCAATATCTGGATTAAATCCAAATACTACATATTACTATCGTGGATATGCAACAAATTCTACTGGCACATCATATTCTGCTGATAGTACATTCACGACACTAGCTACTCCAACTGTCACGACTCCTACAGTTACAGGCATTACTACTGCATCAGCAATTGTTGGAGCAAATGTTACAAATTTAGGTAACCCAGCTTCAATTTCTGCTAGGGGTATTTGTTATGGACTAACAGCAAGTCCAACATATTGTGTTGCTGAAGGCGGAACGACTACTGGTGTGTTTACTCAAACAGTAACTGGTATTGCTGGTACAACTTACTATTATAGAGGATATGCAACGAATACAAGTGGTACAGCATATTCAGTTGACAGTACATTCACAACATTAGCTACTCCAACTATTACGACTCCTACAGCTACGAATATTACTACTACAACTGCAACTATCGGAGCAAATGTCACATCTCTTGGTGTTCCAGCTTCAATTTCTACTCGTGGAACTTGCTGGGGAACATCTGCTACTCCTACAACAAATTGTGTAGCTCAAGGTGGAACAACCACAGGAGTATTTACTCAAAATATAACTGGATTAACTTCAGGAGTTACTTATTACTATCGTGGATATGCAACAAATTCATCTGGCACAGTATATTCTGCTGATAGTACATTCGCAACAATGGGTGTACCTACGCTTACAACACCGACTGTGGCTAGTATTGCTGAAACAACGGCAACTCTTGGAGCAAATGTGACTACGGCTGGAGGTTATGCATCTGTAACTGCTCGTGGAACTTGTTGGGGTACATCTCCAAGTCCAACTACAAACTGTCTAGCTGAAGGTGGTACAACTACAGGAGTATTTACTCAAGCAAGAACAGGATTTACTGCTGGTACTACTTATTATTTCAGAGGATATGCGACAAATGCATTAGGTACGGCTTATTCTGTTGATCGAACATTTAAATATGATACAGCTTGGAGTAGTTGTGTCCTTGGTGCTTCAAATGGTACATATACTTTAAATCCTGATCCAATATTGTCCTCAACTGGTTACAATTCCCCTAGTGCAGATGTTGAGGAATTTTTATATAAACCTCTTAATGGTGATGGTTATGTTATTGTGAAAGTCAATACAATTTCAGGAAGTGGATGGGGACATATAATGATGCAAGAAAATTGTACTGCTGGCTCTAAAAAAGTAGCATTAAAAACACAACTGCAAACAATGATAAGAAGTGAAATACGCAACACGACTGGAGGTGCGACCGTATCAACTCAAATTTCAAGAATGGGAGCTAAGTGGTTTAAAATACAGCGTGTTGGAAATCGTTTTGATGCTTATACTTCTTCAGATGGCGTTGGATGGATGTCAGCATTTTCAACAACAATGACTCTACCAAGCACTATTCTTGTTGGTATTGCTTCAGAGGCTATAAATAACACTTCAACTACGGTAGTAAGTTTTAATAATTATTCAATGACTGACCAAGTAGCTCCAACTGTTAATTTAACTTATAGCAATAACCCAACAGGTGCTGGAACACAAACAATTACTGCAACATATTCTGAAGCATTTGTCGGAACTCCAACAATTAGTATTAATCAGCCCGGAACTACAGATATATCGAATGCTGCTATGAGTGGTAGTGGTTTGGTTTGGACATATTATTATACTGTTAAAGCCTCAACTGGAAATACTTATGTTGATGGTACAGCGACGGTGAGCTTGTCTTCAGTTACAGATGCTGCAGGAAATGTATCTGCTGCGCCTACCAACAATACATTTGTAATAAATACAACTCCTCCTTCTGTTGCTTTGACTTATACAGCAAATACAGTGAGTGCAGGAATACAAACAATTACAGCAACATATTCTGAAGCAATTGTCGGAACTCCAACTATTAGTATTAATCAACCAGGATCAACGGATATTTCAAACGCTGCTATGAGTGGTAGCGGAAAAGTTTGGACATATGCTTATACTGTTTATGCTTCAACTGGAAATACATATGTTGATGGTACAGCGACTGTGAGTTTATCGACAATGGTAGATTTGGGTGGTAGCAATTCTCTTGCTCCGACAAATAATACATTCGTAATAAAAACAGTTGGCCCAACTGTAAACTTAACTTATACAAAAAAAATAATTGGTACAGGAACACAAACGATCACAGCTACTTATACTGAAGCTCTTGTGGGAGCTCCAGCCATTAGCATTGACCAACCCGGAAGCATTGATATAACAAATGCAACAATGAGTGGTAGTGGAAAAGTTTGGACATATGATTATACAGTCTATATGGCAAATGGTACTACATATGTAGATGGTGTCGCTACTGTCACAACTTCATCGGTAACAGATGATTTGGGTAATGTATCTAATAGTGTGCCCACAAATAATACATTTACGATAAATACCACAGGTCCAAGTGTTGTACTATCATATAGTGCAAATACTATTGGATCTGGAGTACAAAAAATTACTGCGACATATTCTGGAGCAGTATTAGGTTCTCCAACTATTAGTATCAATCAACCAGGAACGACGGATGTATTAAATATGGCAATGAGTGGTACTGGATCAATTCGTACTTATGATTATGTTGTAAATAAAGCAAATGGAACTACTTATGTCGATGGTACTGCTACAGTTAGTTTGTCTCCAGTTGTTGACCTTGCAGGTAACCCAACAAATGCTCCAAGTAATATTAAATTTATAATAAATACGACAGGTCCTACGGTTGCATTAACTTATGGTTCAAACCCAGCTAGTGTTGGTGCTGATTTAATTACAGCGACATATTCTACTTCAATTGTCGGAACTCCAACTATTAGTATCAATCAACCAGGAACGACAGATATTTTAAATGCAGTAATGAGTGGCGGTGGTTCAGTTTGGACGTACTCATATGTTGTAAATCCAACAGATGGTTCAAATTATCTTGATGGTAATGCTATTGTGAGCTTGTCTTCAGTTGTAGATGCAGGGGGTATTCCATCTAACGCTCCAACAAACAATATTTTAGTTCTTAATACTGCTGGTCCTACTGTTGACTTAACATATAGTTCAAATCCTGCTGGAGTTGGAACAAATACAATTACAGCAACATATTCAAAAACAATTGTTGGAGAACCAACAATCAGTATCAATCAACCTGGAACTATTGATATCACAAATGCAGCTATGATTGGCAATGGTTTGACTCGAACTTATACATATACCGTACATTTAGCAAATGGAACAACTTACAAAGATGGTATAGCTACGGTAGGTTTGACTTTAGTTACCGATTCATCTGGTAGTGTTTCAAGTATGCCAACAAATAATACTTTTACAATTAATACTGCAGGTCCTACTGTTGCTTTGAGTTATACTTCTAATTCTGTTGGCGTAGGAGTGACACAAAGAATTAATGCAAAGTATTCAAAACCAATTAATGGAATTCCTAATGTTAGTATTGACCAACAAGGAACTACTGATGTATTAAATACACCAATGATAGCTCCAGCTAGTGTTTGGCAAGCAAAAACTGGAGTAGAAACAAATGCTTGGACTTCTATCACTTATGGAAATGGAACCTTCGTAGCAGTTGCTGTTGAAGGAAAGGTTATGACTTCGACCGACGGTACAACTTGGGTTGAAAGAACTCCAGCTGAAACAAATACTTGGACTTCTGTCACTTATGGTAATGGAACTTTCGTGGCTGTTTCTCAAAACGGTAGAGCAATGACATCTACCAATGGTACAACTTGGGTTGCAAGAACTCCGGTAAATTTCTATCAATGGAATTCAGTTACTTATGGTAATGGTATGTTTGTGGCAGTCGCTTCAAATGGTACTAAAAGAGTTATGACTTCAACTGATGGAATAACTTGGGCTGAAGGAGAAATGACAACGTCAAATACTTGGACATCCGTTGCGTATGGAAATGGAACCTTCGTAGCAGTAGCTTATGATGGTACAAAGAGGGTCGTAACTTCTACTAATGGAACTATTTGGACCGAAAGAAATGCTGGAGGATCAAATACTTGGACTTCAGTTGTTTATGGAAATGGAACCTTCGTAGCAGTTGCTGATGATGGTGGTGTTATGACATCTCCTGATGGAATAAATTGGATAATGAGAACAGCAGCACAATTAAATGCATGGAAATCAGTTAATTACAATAGTAATATTTTCGTAGCAGTTTCCTCTACTGGAACAAATAGAGTTATGACATCTTCTGATGGAGTAGTGTGGACATCTCAAACTGCTTCTTCTTCAAATTCATGGCAATCAATAACATATGGTAATAATCTTTTTGTAGCAGTATCTTCTGATGGCACGAATCAAGTCATGACATCAGCTGATGGTTATTATTATGATTATCTAGTAATGCCAGCAGATGGAACAAATTATATTGATGGTCTCGTTACGGTAAGTCTATCAACTGTGACAGATTTGCTTGGTGTATCATCTGGTGCTCCGACAAACAATACATTCTTAATTCAAAATGGTTTCTCTCCTGCGGGAACACTAACTTCTTCTGTCTTCGACACGACATCTGCTTCAACTAATATAAAATATAATTCAATTATGTGGAAGGGAACTCTCGGTGGTGATAATGCAAATGAAGGTAAAGTTCGATTCCAGCTTGCAACATCTGCCACACCAACTGGTCCTTGGAATTATTACGGAGGGGCTACCTGTGGAGCACAAGACTGGTTTGATCCAATGGGTCCCAATAACCCCGTTGAACTTAAGGGTGCTGATTGTCTAGCTGCTTGGAATGGTTTACGATACTTTAGATATAAAGTTCAAATTTGTTCTTCTTCTGATTGTATTTCTTTGGGTACAAGTACTCCTACCGTAAATAGTGTAGTAGTGAACTGGTCTCCATAAACTAATAAAATTCTAATTGAAAAATAAAAATTGCAAAAATTTTCTTTTAATCAAAAAATACTTAAAAATAGAGGGTTCAGTCTTTTTGAACTGTTAGTTTATATTGCCGTATTGTCTATTATTGTAGTTGTAATTTCTAACATTCTCATTTCTCTTTCAAGAAGCAATGGACAGTCGCAAGCTCGTAGTGAAGTAAATTCTGCAATTAGATTTGCAGAGGAACTCTTACAACAAGATATAAAAAATGCTTCAGCTGTCGCAGTACCTGCTTCAGGTAATTCTAGTTCTACTCTTAATCTTACTCGAAATGGTGTAAATATTATTTACGATCTTTCAAGTGGAGTTTTGAGAAGAACGGAAGGGGGAGTCGTGTCTCCAATAACTAATTCAAATATTGTTGTGAATACTTTAAACTTTACTCGCATTGAAAATACCAATGCAGTTTTTAGTACTACAAATGTTTCAATAAAAGTTAATATGACTTTTAGTTATAATTCAACAAGCCCCGATTGGTCATATTCTACTTCGCTTGAGAATACTGTTAGTTTATATTAAAAGTATTTTTGTGTTAAAATTAAATGATGAAAAATATTTCAAAAAAAAATGGAATTGCAACTCTGCCTATCATGATGGTACTCGGGATGATTACGCTTGCTGTGGTAGTGAGTATTTCTTCTGTTGCTTTAAATGAATTATTAATTTCTCAAGGAGCTTATCAATCTGCTAGTGCTCTTTCGTATGCTGAAGGCGGAGCGCGTGATGCTTTAATTCGAATTACTAGAAATAAAAATTATCTTTGTGCTACCATGGATTGTTATTCTTTAGATTTTGCTACTAATGGTTGCGTAGAAGGAACAGGTTGTGCATTTGTTACAGTTTCTGGAACAGGGACAATAGCAGATCCGAAGATAATTACTTCAAAAGGGAAAGTTAAATCTATCGTTCGTAAAATGCAGGTAACTGTTACACTGGACGGAGGGACTACGGACCCCGCTCTTCAAAATGGCTTAATAACTTCGACTACGTGGACGGAATTAACAAATTAGTAGGGAAAAGTGTTACTTTTTATTTTTAATTATAGTATAATAATATCGTTGAGGCGTGTTTATTATATTAAATGAAATCGGTTTCTAAAAAAATTTTAATATTAGAAGACGAAAAACCACTTGCTCGAGCACTTGAATTGAAATTGATTCATGAAGGTTTTGAAGTACAGGCGCTTCCTAATGGAGAGGGTGCAATTTCTTTGCTTGCGAGTGGAGATTTTTCTTTAGTTATTTGTGATTTAGTTATGCCCAAGGTAGACGGCTTTGAAATATTAAAAACTATTAAAGAAGAAACAATAAAAATTCCCGTTATTGTTTTAACAAACCTGAGTCAAATGGAAGATGAAAAGAAAGTCCGTGCACTTGGAGCATTGGAGTTTTTTGTAAAATCAGATACACCTTTATCTAAAATAGTAAGTTATGTTAAAAATAATATTTCTTAATTTTTAAAAATTTATTAAATAATTAGTTCTTCCCGAATATTTCGGGACAAGTAAATAAAAAATGAAACTTGAACAAGATACAATTAAAAAAATACTATTAGAAGGTAGTTATGTAACTGAAGAGGATATTGAAAAAGCAGAGGAATATGCGGAAGAACATAGAGTTCCTTTGACAGAATATTTATTAGTTGAAGGTCTTACTAGTACTGATATTATAGGGCAAGCAATTTCTGAATCATTGGGTATACCTTATTCTAATTTACAAGCAAAACAACCATCAAAAGAACAAGTGTTGCTTATACCTGAAGATATTGCCAAGAAGTTTCGAGTAGTATTTTTTAGTCAAAACAAGGATGAAGTTGTAGTTGCCACAGATGAACCAAATAATCCTTTACTTCAAGCGGAAATAGAAAAGATTTTTCCAAAAAAAGAAATAAAAATAACTTTTGCTCTTACTGATGACATTGATGCAAATTTTGTAAATTACCAACAAGGTTTAAAAACTCAATTTTCAAAAATTATTGAAACCAAAGGGCGCATTGCTCCTGAAATTTTAGATCAAATATTTGAAGATGCATTACTTTTGAAAACCTCAGATATTCATTGTGAGCCACAAGAAAATAGAGTAGCTATTCGTTTTAGAATTGATGGAATTTTACATGATGCTGGAGAGTTACCAAAAGAATATTATGAAAATATTGTAAACCGTTTGAAGGTACAGGCTAAGTTGCGCATAGATGAACATTATAGTGCGCAAGATGGGGCAATTCGTTTTACTTCAAAAAATTATCCACATCCTGTTGATTTGCGTGTCTCTATTGTTCCGACCCTAAATGGTGAAAAGATTGCAATTAGAGTTCTATCTTCTTATGTGCGTGATTTAACACTAAGTGATATTGGATTACCTCTCGATTTACAAAATCAAATTAGTAAAAGTTCCAAAAAACCTTTTGGTATGATATTGGTCACAGGTCCAACAGGAAGTGGAAAAACCACAACTCTTTATTCAATTATTAAAGTTATTAATACTCAGAAAATAAACATTACTACTATTGAGGATCCAGTTGAATATAAAATTGATGGAGTGAATCAAATACAAGTAAATCCTCAAGCAAATTTAACTTTTGCCAAAGGCTTAAGGGCAATAACACGTCAAGATCCGAATGTTGTGCTAGTAGGAGAGATTCGAGACCTAGAAACTGCTGATATTGCAGTTAATGCTGCCCTTACAGGACATTTGTTACTTTCTACTTTTCATGCAAATAATGCAGCAACTGCAATTCCTAGATTTATCGACATGGGAGTTGAGCCATTTTTAGTAGGTTCCACAATTGAACTTGTTATTGCCCAAAGATTAGTTCGCAGAATTTGTGATTCATGTAAAGAGAGTGAAAATTTTACTAAAGCAAAAATTGATAAATTTGGGAAAGACGTAAGTAGCTATTTCGAAGGTAAATCTTTTACTTTTTATAAAGGCAAGGGATGTGAAGCTTGTTCTCATACAGGCTATCGAGGACGTATTGGTGTCTTTGAATTTTTAACTACTTCACCAGAGCTTCAAGATTTAATTTCAAAAAGCCCATCGACAAAAGAAGTAACTGACCTTGTTCGAAGTCAGGGGTTTAAATCAATGTTTGAAGATGGAGTAGAAAAAGTAAAAGATGGACATACTACTTTAGAAGAGCTTTTGCGTGTAATCGTTCCTTAATAAAAAAATGAGAGAAATTAAATTAAAAAAATCATATGAAAAAGAGGGTTTCAATAGACCTGTATTTGAGTATCGCCCAGATTGGCCATATATTAGTATTGGTTTTGGTGATGAAAAAGATTATTTTATAGAAAATTTAAGTTTATTAATTTCTTCAGGAATGGGCATGACCAATGCTTTGTCTGCTGTTACTTTGTCTTTGAAAAGCAAAAGCATGAAAAAAATTGCTGAAGCTATAGAAGAAATGGTAAATGATGGAATGCCTTTATGGAAGGCATTGGAAAAAACAAAATTTTTATCTGAACGGATAGTTTCACTTATTCGTTCTGGAGAAGAAGCAGGTAGATTACCAGAACATTTAAACTTAGTTACTATTCAGCAACATAAAGAAAAAGTTTTTAATTCTAGATTAAAGTCTGCTCTTTTATATCCTGGAATTGTATTAATTCTTGCTATAGTTATTGCTATAGTCAGTGCTTATTTTGTTTTGCCAAGATTGATAGTTATTTTTCAAGCTTCAAATGGTGTATTGCCTCTAAGTACTAGAATTTTAATAATAATTGGGTCCTTCTTATCTAAATGGGGAGTAATTGCTGTTCCTCTTGGTATTCTTTTATTAGCTTCTTTTTTATATTTTATTTTTATTAATAAAAAAACTAAATTCATTGGAGATGCAATTTTATTTACAATTCCGGGAGTCAAAAGTTTAATTGAGGGTGTAGAATTGGCTCGTTTTGGTTATATTTTTGGTGTATTACTACAGGCTGGCTTCCAAGTAAATGAAGCACTAGAGTCAGTTAAAAAAGGAACTACTTACAGAAGATATGTAAAATTTTATGACCATTTGCAAAAAAGTATTCAACAAGGTGATTCATTTAAAACTGCTTTTGAAACTTTTCCTAAAACTGAAAAATATATTCCAATTCCAATTCAGCAATTATTTTTAGCTTCAGAAAAATCTGGCAGATTGTCAGAAACAGCTATTAAGGTTGGAGTTATTTTTGAAGAAAAAACCGAAGCAATGTCCAGAGATCTTTCAACTGTCCTCGAACCAATTGTTTTAATAATTGTTGGACTCATTGTTGCTTTTGTTATTTTTGCTATCATGGGACCAATTTATGGTTTATCAAATCAAATTTAAAAAATTTAAAAATAAGATTACTATTGGCCCCACTAGGGGATTTAGTCTTATAGAATTAATTATCGTTATTGGAATTTTTATTTTAATTTTCAATATTTCAACTTCTGGTTTTAGCAGTTATAAAACACATAGCAATTTAGAATTGGCAGCTAATGGAGTGGTTGAGGCTGTAAGG
>Ga0194052_1001767_pt1 | contig 12233 bp, 11 predicted proteins | sample SepL226m_MetaG_FD_160117 | JGI IMG/M metagenome (GOLD analysis project Ga0194052, IMG submission 160117) | Anoxic zone freshwater microbial communities from boreal shield lake in IISD Experimental Lakes Area, Ontario, Canada - Sep2016-L227-6m | ecosystem: Environmental > Aquatic > Freshwater >... | reverse complement strand
AGGGCAGGATGGGCAGCTGGATCTTCTCGAGGTAGTTGATGCCGACGGGTCCCCCGTGGCCCTCGCGCGCCAGGAAGACCTCCGCGAAGTTGCCGACGATGCAGAGCTCCACCAACTCCCGGGCCGACCCGGTCCGGGAATACATCGGCAGGGCCCGATAGGGTGCGCCCGCGGGCCGGCCGCCCTCGACAAAGTGCCGCGCCAGCACCCGCTCAGCCATGGCCGGGAAGGGAAAGGCGCTCAGCGCCCGCCGCATGTGACCCCCCTCGTCGCCATCCTGGAGGCGACGCGCCAGCATCACATCCAGCACCGTGCCCGACACCACGCCGAGCTGGCCGAGGCGCGAGACAGCGTTGGCGAGGGTCCAGTTCGAGATGCCCACGCCCATTCCACCTTGAATGATCATCGGGAGTGCCAAGGTCGGCCTTTCCGGCCGAAGGGATTGGCCACCCATAGAATATCGTTCAGAGCCTAAAAGCCGACCGAAGGATTTGGGCCCCTTCAGCCTCCCGCCACCGCCGCCTTGGGGCGCAGCTGCACCAGCGCCACGGCGGCAAGGATGATGGCCATGCCCACGTAACTGCGGAGGCCAAAGGACTCGTGGAGCCCGAAGCGGCCCAGGAGCACGGCCACCAAGGGGTTCAGGTAGGCGTAGGTGCCCATCTTCGCCGGGGGCCAGGCCTTGGCCAGGTAGCCATAGGCGGTAAAGGCCAGCAGGGACCCGAACAGGACCAGGTAGCCGATGGCGAAGAGGGTCTTCGGCGTCAGGGGGCCCCGCAGGAACCCGCCGGTGAGGGGGGCCAGCAGCAACCCCATGAGCGCGGCTGTGGCCATCTGGTAGGCCACGTTGGTGAAGAGGCCCCCCCCGCGCACATGGCGCCGGCCGTGCAGGGTGCCCCAGGACCAGGCCAGGGGCGCCGCGACCATGGCCGCCACCCCTCCTGCGTGGAGCCGCGTCTGACCCTCGGGCCAGACCAGCACGGCCACACCCAGGAGTCCGAGCACCAGACCCACCCAGCCCTTGGGGCCCAGGGGCTCTTGGCCCATGGAGAAGACCGCCAGCCAGAGGGGCACCAGGGCCGAGAGGATCGCGGCCAGGCCCGAGCTCACGTGCAGCTCCGCCCAGGAGACCAGCGCGTTGGCGATGCCCAGCAGCAGGGCCCCCACGATCACGAGGTGCCCCGCCTCGCGCAGGGTGGGCCAGGCCTCCCGCCGCAACCGGCCCAGGCCCAGGGCCAGCAGCGCGGAGAGGGAGAAGCGCACCGCCACCATGCCGTAGGGCGTGAAGGACTCGATCCCCAGCGCGATGGCGAAGTAGGTGGACCCCCACACCACGGCCACCGTGAGGTAGGCCAGCCAGGCGAGCATCAGACCCTGCGTCCGCTCAACGCTTGGCCTTCTTCGCCGCGCTCTCGATGGGGAAGGGGCTCGGACCCGCCTTCTCCCAGTGGGTCTCCAGCACCATGGTGGTGCGGGTCGTGACCATGGGGCCCAGCATCCGGATCCGGCGCAGGCGCTCGGCGATGCCCGCGGGCGTCTCGGCCACGATCTTGAGCAGCAGGGCGTCCTCGCCGGCGATGGTGTGGGCTTCCAGGATGTCGGGTTCGTCCTCCAGGGCCTTGATGAAGCGCTGCTCGATGGCCTCGTTGTTGTCCTTGTAGCGCACCGCCACGAAGGCCACCGTGGGCTTGTTCACGGACGCGGGCTTGACCCGGGCCGCATAGCCCCCCAGCACGCCGTCCGCTTCCAGGCGCTTCACGCGGTCGATGATCGTGGGCCGGCTCACGCCCAGGCGCTCGGCCAGCTCCGCGTGGCTCATCCGGCCATCCTGCTGGAGCAGGGCCACCAGCCGGCGGTTGAGGTCGTCTTCCATCAGCAGCTTCGCCATGCCTGGCTCCGGATAAGAGGGTGAGGGGATCGCCCGAACAGTATGCCAGCGGAATTAAGCGAATGGATGACGACCCGTCAATCGCCCCTGGGAACAACAGAACCGTCTAAACTGGGCCCTGAGGTAGCCATGGACTTTGCCCGCCCCTTCACCGACCAGAGCTTCTTCCTCATCGCGGGGCCCTGTGTCATCGAGAGTCGCGAGCACAGCCACTTCATGGCCTCGAGCCTGCGGGATCTGGCCGAGGCCCGGGGCATCCCCTTCATCTTCAAGGCCAGCTTTGACAAGGCCAACCGCACCAGCCTCGACAGCCACCGGGGCCCGGGCATGGAGGACGGCCTCGACATCCTCGCGGAGGTGCGCAGCCGCTATGGTGTGCCGGTGCTGACGGACGTTCACGAAAGCGACCAGTGCGCCGCGGCGGCCCAGGCCGTGGACGTGCTCCAGATCCCGGCCTTTCTCTGCCGCCAGACGGACCTGCTGGTGGCCGCCGCCGCCACGGGCCGCACCGTGAACCTTAAGAAGGGACAATTCCTCGCGCCTTGGGATCTGCAGCACGGCGTGGAGAAGCTCAAGTCCGTCCCCGGCCACGGCGAGGTGTGGGTGACCGAGCGCGGCTCCACCTTCGGCTACGGCAACCTCATCGTGGACTTCCAGAGTTTCCCGCACCTGCGGAAGACGGGCTGCCCCGTGATCTTCGACGCCACCCACAGCGTGCAGAAGCCCGGCGCCCTGGGCAAGGCCACCGGCGGCGCCCGGGAGGCGATTCCCACGCTGGCCCGAGCTGCCGCCACCGCGGTGGACGGCTTCTTCTTCGAAGTCCACGACTGCCCCGAGAAGGCCCACAGCGATGGCCCCAACGCTCTGCGCCTGGATGAGTTCGGCGGACTGCTCGACCAGCTGCTGGCCCTCTGGCGAGCGGGCCGCACGGCCGCGCTGCAGGACCCCGCGGGGCGATGATGGCTCCGATCCTGAAGGCCGGGCGGGGCCTCGAGCTGCGCCCTCTGAACCTGCGGGACGCCAAGGCCCTGTTCGCCCTCATCGAGACCAATCGGGAGCGCCTGCGGCTGTGGCTGCCCTGGCCCGATGCCAACCGCAGCCTGCTGGACTCCCGGGCCTACGTCCTGCGGGTCCGGGCCCAGGCCCGCCTCGGCGTGGCCCGCTCCTTCGGCCTCTGGTCCGCGGAACGGCTCGTGGGAGTCGCCGGCTTTGTGTGGATCGATCCCGTCAACCGCAGTGCCGCCATCGGCTACTGGCTGGCCCGCGAGGCCGAGGGGCAGGGCCTCATGACCCGGGCTGTGGCAGCCCTCCTCCGACACGGGTTCCGGGACCTCCAGCTGAACCGCATCGAGATCCGCGCCGGCGTGCGCAACCGTCGCAGCCGGGCCATCCCCGAGCGCCTGGGCTTCCGCCGCGAAGGCACCCTCCGCCAGGCCGAGCGCCTCGCCGACCGCTACGTGGACCACGCCGTCTACGGCCTCCTGGCCGAAGAGTGGCGGGCAGCTAAGCGCTAAATCAAAAAGCGAAGGACAAAAACTCACCACCAAGGCACCAAGGCACCAAGGCACCAAGAACCAAAAAACAGTGGCCCTGCTTTTCTTGGTGTCTTGGTGTCTTCTCGGTATCGGCTAAGCCGATACGCGAGACATACAGAAACCTGGTGGCGGCTCTTATTCTGGCTTTTGGATCACTCCACCCCTGCCGCGTAGGTCAGGTTCAGGAGGGCCATGACGCGGGTGACCTTGCCGACGCTGTTCTTGGTGGTGTCGGTGTACTGGATGCCGCGGCGCTCCAGGGCCTCGTAGTCGAAGTTGCCGTCGCCGCTGAGGTCGAAGCACAGGGCGCCGTCCTTGATCCACTCGGTGTTGATGCGGTAGCCGGGGGCGGGCACGGCGCTGACGATGACGTCGGCCATGCGGATGAAGCCCTCCAGGTGCTCCTTGTTGGTGTTCGCGTGGCAGAGGATGGGGGTGGCCTTCAGGTTGGCCACCATGGCCGTCAGCGGGCGGCCAATGCGCAGGCTGTCGTTGATCACCAGCACGGTCTTGCCCGCCAGCCAGCTGTCCCCGTAGCCCCGCTTCAACGTCTTCACGATGGCCCGGGCCGTGCATGGCGTCATGCAGCGGTGCTGGGTGCCGTCGTCCATGCGCTTCCGGTACTTGTTCAGGAAGCCGATGTTGATGGCGTGGAGGCCCTCGATGTCCTTGCTGGGATCCACCAGGTCCATGACCTCGTCGTCCTTGATCTCGGGGTAGCGCAGGGGATAGAAGATGAACACGCCGTGGGTCTTCTCGTCCTGGTTGAGCCGGGCCACCAGCTTCACCATCTGCATGCCGTTCTCCACCCGGAGGTCGTGGGCCGCGATGCCCACATCCTCGCAGTCCTTCATGAGCCAGCGCTGGTAGGTGACGCTGCCCGCATCCTGGCTGCCGAGGATGACGCCCAGCCCCGGGGCGAAGCCCAGCTTCTTGACGTTGGCCTTCACCAGCTCCAGGTAGTGGCGGGTCGTGTCGTGGCAGTCCAATTTTCCAGTCAGGGTCGTCGGCATTCAGCACCTCGGGGATCAGTCTAGCGAAACCCCAGGTTTCGGATGCAGAGGCCTATCCTGGAGGCATGCGTCCCACCAAGCCCAATCCCCGCGACTTCCAGACGAGGCTCCGCGCAGCCTATCCTGACGCCAAGTGCGCGCTGGACCACGCGGACCCCTTCCAGCTGGTGGTGGCCACGATCCTCAGCGCCCAGTGCACGGACGCCCGGGTGAACCTCACCACGCCCGCCCTCTTCGCCCGCTTCCCGGATGCGGCGAGCCTGGCGGCGGCCCACGTCGAAGACGTGGAGGTCCTCATCCGCTCGACGGGCTTCTACCACAACAAGGCCCGCAACCTCATCGGCCTGGGGCAGGCCCTGATCGCCCGCCACGGCGGTGAGGTCCCCGCGGATCCCGCGGCCCTGGGCGCCCTGCCCGGCGTGGGGCAGAAGACCGCCAACGTGGTGCTGGCCAACGCCTTCGGTGTGCCAGCTCTGGCGGTAGACACGCACATCTTCCGGGTGGCCCGCCGCCTCGGCCTGTCCAAGGCCAACACCCCCGAGAAGGTGGAGGCCGATCTCTGCCGCGCCTTCCCCCGCGAGGACTGGATCGAGCTGCACCACCAGCTCATCTTCCACGGCCGCCGCACCTGCGACGCCCGCCGCCCGGACTGCGCCGGGTGCCCGGTGCTGGACCTCTGTCCCACGGGCCTCGGGACCATCAAGGACCCGCACCTCGGTGTGAAGCTCGCGGCGGTGACGGCCGCGCCCCGGCCATCGCCCTCCGCGGCCGAGGCCCTGGCGCCGGGCCAGCAGGTCCCCCAGCGCATCATCAGCCTCGTGCCCTCGGTGACGGAACTGCTGGTGCAGTGGGGCCTCGCCGCGCGGCTGGCCGGGAGATCCCGCTACTGCATCGAGCCCCGCTGGATCCGCAACACCGTGCCCGCCGTGGGCGGCACCAAGGATCCGGATCTCGGGCGCATCCGGGACCTGGCCCCGGACCTGGTGATCCTGGAGAAGGACGAGAACCCCAAGGCTGTGGCGGACGCCCTCGACGCCCTCGGCATCCCCTGGGTGGCCCTGGAGATCCACACGGTCCAGGACTGCGCTGCGGCCCTGCGCCTGCTGGGCGCGCGCCTCGGGGTGCCGGAAGCCGCGGAAGCCCGGGCCGCCGCCCTGGAGGGTCGCCTGAAGGGTCGCCGCCGCAAGGGCCCCCGCGCCCTGGCCCTGATCTGGGCCTCCCCCTGGATGAGTTCCGGCCCCGACACCTACCTGGGCGACCTGCTGAGGCAGGGGGGCCTCACCCCCATCGGCCCCGACCGCTATCCCGTCCTGTCCGAAGCGGACCTGGAGGCCCTGGCGCCGGAGCTGATCCTGCTCCCCACAGAGCCCTACCGCTTCAACCGCCGCCACCAGGCCACCCTGCAGAAGCGCTTCCCCGACACCCGCATCGAGCTCGTCGACGGCCAAGCCCTCACCTGGTACCTGAGCCGCACCGAACAAGGCCTCGACCTCGTCCAGGGGCTCTCGGAACGGGCATAGGAAAAGAGAAAAGGATCACCACGAAGACACAAAGACACGAAGAAAGAAGGGCTTTTCCTTTTGCTCTTCTTCGTGTCTTTGTGTCTTCGTGGTGGATCAGTTGCTTTTATCTTTACGGGCGCTAGTTGATCCGCCGCTCGCGGCCTTTCCACTCTTTGTCGCGGAGCAGGAACTTCTGGATCTTGCCGGTGGAGGTCTTGGGCAGGCCACCGAACTCGATGTGGCGGGGCAGCTTGAAGTTGGCCAGACGGGTGCGGCAGTGGGCCACGAGCTCCTCGGCAGTCAGCGTCGCGCCGGGCTTGAGAGTGACAAAGGCCTTGGGCACCTCGCCCCACTTCTCATCGGGCACGGCGATGACGGCGCACTCCATCACGGCCGGGTGGGAGACCACGGCCTGCTCCACCTCGATGGTGGAGATGTTCTCGCCGCCGCTGATGATGATGTCCTTCATGCGGTCCCGCAGCTCAATGGAACCATCCGGGTGGCTGACACCCAGGTCGCCCGAGTGGAACCAGCCGCCCTTGAAGGCCTTGGCGGTGGCGGCCGGGTCGTTGTAGTAGCCCAGCATGACCACATTGCCGCGCATGACCACTTCGCCCATGGTGGCGCTGTCCGCGGGGACGTCCCGCATCTCGTCATCGACGATCCGGACTTCGCCGGCGCAGACGTTGGCCATGCCCTGGCGGGCGCGGAAGTCAGCCTGGTCCGCGGGGGACATGGTCGCCAGGCCCGGGGGGGGCACGTTGATGGTGAAGGGTCCGTAGACCTCGGTCAGACCATAGACGTGGTCCAGGTGGAAGTTCAGCTCGGACATGCGCGTGATGAGCGTCGGGGAGGGCGGGGCGCCCGCCGCGAAGAGCCGCACGGGCTTGAGCAGCTGGTGGGCGGCGGGGTCGTTCATGAGCATGGTGCAGACCGTGGGAGCGGCGCAGAAGTGCGTCACACCCGTGTCGAACAGCTCCCAGGTGGGGCCGGGCTCGATCTTGGGGATGCAGACGCTCTCCGCGCCCACGGCCACGACGCCCCAGGTGAAGCACCAGCCGTTGCAGTGGAACATGGGCAGCGTCCACAGGTAGCGGGACTCGAGCTGGAGGCGGTGGTCGAGCACCATGGCCAGGGCGTTCAGGTAGGCGCCCCGATGGTGGTAGACCACGCCCTTGGGCCGGCCGGTGGTGCCCGAGGTGTAGTTGATGGTGATGGGCTCGTCCTCGCTCTCCAGCACCAGCTCGACGGGCTCCTCGGAACCCCGGGCCAGCAGGGCCTCGAAGTCGGGTCCCAGCACCACTCGCTGGATGGTCGGGGGCACGCTGGCCAGGGTGGGCAGCAGCTCCGGGGACACGAAGACCTTGGTGGCACCGCAGTGGTCGATGATGTAGGCCACCTCGTCCTGGTTCAGGCGGGTGTTGATGGCCACCAGCACGCCGCCCGCAAGGGGAATGGCGGTGTGCGCGATGAGGAGCGGCTCCGAGTTGAAGGCCAGGAAGGCGATCCGATCGCCCTTCTTGAGGTCGTCCGCGCGCAGGGCCGAGGCCAGGCGCCGGGTCCTGGCCCGGGTCTCGCGCCAGGTGTAGCGACGGTCCCCGTCGGTCACCGAGGTCCGGTCTGCATAGACCTCGCCCGCCCGCTCCATGAAGTGGATGGGGGAGAGCTCCTGCCGGTAGACTTTCGGCTCAGCGGACGGGGGCGGGGCTGGAGCTTTCGAAGCCTTCATGGGGGTTTCTCCTTCGGGGGCGGTGCCGGTGTTTGGGACTGTGGACGACCAGGGTGTGTATTAAAAACAATGCCACAGCTGGCCCGGATTCCCACCGTTCAAACCCGGGGAGCCCCGGGAAGTCGTGACCTCTGACAAGCATCAGCTCCCGAGGTAAACTGGAGGCTGCGGCACCGAAGGCCGCTGGAGGTTCCATGGCCCTGCCCCTGCTCAGCCTGATGATGGTCGTGCCCGCCCTGCAGGCCCCGGCGCCGGTCAGCGAGGCGCAGGCGGTGCTGGACGCCGCCAAGGCCAAGCAGAAGGCCGTCGGCGAGGCCCGGGCCACCTTCATGCGGACCGGGGCGAACTCCCGGGACTTTCGGGGCGACTGTGCGAAGGAGCTGGCGGCCCTCGATGCCCGGCTGACCTCGGAGCAGCGCCCGGAGGTGCGCCAGGCCCTCCTGGTGAGCCGCCTCTTCCACCTGTCGCTGGCCAAGCAGGAACCCACAGAGTCCTTCCAGGCCCAGCTGCGCCGCGAGGTGCCGCCGGTGGCCCCGGCCTGGACCCTGGATCCGGGCCTGCTGACGGACCGGGCCGAGTTCGCACCCGAGGGCTGGACCGCCTACGTGGCCGCCGCCCGCACCGGGCACCCGGACGCCGCCCTGCGGCGCAAGCTGGTGTTCGAGCACTTCTGGGAGCGCCTGGACGCCAAGGATGAGGCCGCCTGGAAGGCTGCCTGCGACCAGCTCCAGGGGGAGTTCGCGGGCAGCCGCGAAGCGAAGACTGCGCTGGTCATCCTGGAGGGCGAGCGGAAGACCGGCCTGGGCCGGCCGGCTCCCGCCTTCAGCCTCCCGGCCCTGGGCGATCCCCAGACCGCCTACACCCTGGCCAGCTTCAAGGGTCGCTATGTCCTCGTGGACTTCTGGGCCACCTGGTGCCCCTCCTGCCGCGCCGAAGTTCCCGCCCTGCATGCGGCCTGGGCGAAGTTCAAGGGCAAGCCCTTCGACCTCCTGTCCCTGTCCTTCGACCGCCGCGTGGAGCACATCGCGCCCTACCGCGCCCAGGCCGCCACGCCCATGCCCTGGAAGCACGCCTTCATCGAGGGTGGGTTCCAGAACCCCGTCAGCGAGGCCTACGGCGTGAAGGGCATCCCCAAGGCCCTGCTCATCGGCCCCGACGGCACCATCGTCGCGAGCGGCGCCCAGCTGCGCGGCTCCAATCTCGAGAAGACCTTGGCGAAGTTTTTGGGGAACTGAATTCGCGCAGCGAATTCAGTTGGGAAAAGAGTTAGTCCGGGTGATCACGATTGGGGGCTACTTGGCTTCGAGCCACGCCAGCATGTTCTGGGGTTTCTGGTAGCCCAGGAGGCGTCTCAGCTCGCGGCCATCGGCGTCGAGTAGGAGCACGGTGGGGTAGCTGCGGATCTGCAGCTTCGTCGCGAGGTCCTTGCGCTTGGCGTCGGTGTCGATGCGGATGGGCACGGCGTTGGCCTTGATCCAGGCCTGCACGGCGGCGTCCGGCCAGGTCTTCTCGTCCAACTCTTTGCACTGGGCGCACCAGTCCGCGTAGATGTCCACCAGCACGACCTTGTGCTCGGCCTTGGCCTTGGCGAGGGCGGCTTCGAGGTCCTGTTCCAGCCAGCCCTTAGCCGAATCGCCTGCGGCGATTTGACTATTGGAACTGCCTAGGAGGGTGAGGGCGAGCCCGGCTTCTGCGGCTCGGATGCCGAGCAGGACCGCCAGGGCCAGCAGCAGGACGGCGGCACCTCGGCGCACCTGCGCCACCAGGCCGGAAGCGGCCTCGAAGGCGCCGAAGACGGCGGCACCAACCAGCAGCACGAGACTCCACATCCCGTAGTTGAGCCACTCCGGCACCACCAGGCGCACGTTCCAGGCGGCGAAGCCCAGCACCACCAGGCCCATGCCCTGCTTGAAGCGGGTGAGCCAGTCGCCACTGCGCGGCAGCGCCGCGGAGAAGGTGCCGACCACCAGGAAGAGCACGCCCATGCCCAGGGCGAACACGAAGAGCTGGAGGCCTCCCAGCCACACGTCTCCCTGCTGGGCGATGGCCACCAGCACGGCCCCGATCACCGGTCCCACGCAGGGTGCCGACAGCGGCCCGAGCACCAGGCCCATGAGGAAGGCCCCCCCGAAGCCCTTGCGGGAGCCATCGCCCTGCAGCTTCGCCGCCAGCCCTGCGGGCAGGGCGATCTCGAAGGCGCCGAAGAGGGACACCGCGAAGACCGCGAACAGCAGGGACACCGGGATCAGGAAGCCCGGCCGCTGCGCGAAGGCGCCGAAGGCCGCCCCGCTCTTGGCGGCGAGCACGCCCAGCGTGGTGTAGGTGACGGCCATGCCCAGCACCAGCGTGGCGGAGAGCGCGAAGCCCTTGGCCTTGCCGCCGCCCTTGGCGCCGATGATGGCCATGGTGATGGGGATCATCGGGAACACACAGGGCGTCAGCGAGGCGCCCATGCCCGCCAGGAAGACCAGCAGCAAGGACAGCAGCAGCCCCGAGTGCTCCGGTGCTGGAGCGGGACTGGGCGGAGCCATCACCACCGGAGCCACCTCGACCTTCACGCCCCCCTCAGCTTTTTCTACCTGAAATACCGGCGCACTTTCCGCCGGTATTTCAGCAGGGATCGCCTCCGCCTTCACCGAGAGCGCCCGCGTCGTAGGGGGATAGCAGACGCCGCCCTCCCCCTCGGTGCAGGGCTGGTAGGTCACCGCCAGGGTCACGGTGCCGCTGAGGCCCGCGCCACTCACGGGCAGCTTCACCTGGCCATGCCAGATGCCATCGCCCAGCTCGTCCTTGGCGGTGGTCGGCGGCAGCTTGCCCAGCTTCAGGGTGCCGGGGCCCGCCTTCTTTTCCACGGCCATGAAGGAGGCCTTCAGGTGGGCCCCCTCGGGCACTGCCACCACCACGGCGCCCCGCTCGAAGCGGAGGCTCACATCCTTGACGGGATCGAAGCCGGGATCCGCCCGCTGGGCCCAGGCCGCCACCGCGAGGCCGAGGCTCAGGACAAGGGTGGTCAGCACACGCATGGGGCCTCCGGGCCGGAACCCTTCATGCTACGACGATCCGCGCCTTCCGCCGGGCCCCGGGGGAAGGCTAGGCTGGAGAGATGGCCCAACCCTTTCCCTACTCCTGGTCCGAACCCCTGCTGGCGCGGCTCCGCGCGCACCTGGCCACGGAACCCTTCCAGCGGGATGCGGCCCACGACCTGGGGCACATCCTGCGGGTGGCCCAGCTGGCCCAGGGGCTGGCGGAAGAGGAAGGCGCGGATCCGGAAGTCTGCGTGGCAGCCGCCCTGCTCCACGACCTGATCTACCGGCCCAAGAACCACCCAGAGTCCCCACTCACGGCCGGGCTGGCCGCGGAGCAGGTGCCCCGCTGGTGCCGGGAGACGCCGGGCCTGGAGAGCCGCGCCGGGGCCGTAGCCTCGGCCGTGGCCAGCCACAGCTGGAGCGGCGGCGGCACCCCCGCCAGCCTCGAGGCCGAGGTGGTGCAGGACGCCGATCGGCTGGAGGCCCTGGGCGCCATCGGCATCGCCCGGGTCTTCGCCACGGGCGCCAGCTTCGGTGCCGGCCTGTGGCACCCGGAGGATCCCTGGGGCGAGGGTCGCGAGCTGGACGACAAAGCCTGGAGCCTGGACCACTTCGAGCGGAAGCTCCTGAAGCTGGCCGAGGGCATGAAGACCGCCGCAGGCCAGCGCCAGGCCGGAACCCGCCAGCGGGCGATGCTGGGCTATCTGGAGGCCCTGCGGGGGGAGCTGGGGCCGAACTGACAGCTGACAGCCACTGGTCGATAACCGACCGCTATACTCTCCCGATGGCCTTCACCCTCTCCCTGCGCCGCCCCTTTGTGGCGGACCACTTTCATGACCTGCCGGGCTTTCAAGAGGACCGGCACGGGCACAACTGGGAAGTGGAGGCCACGGTGGAACTCGCCAGCGAGGCCGGAGAGGCCGCTTTCGCCGCGGCACTGGACACCTGGGTGGGCGGACTTGACTACCGGCTGCTCAATGACCTGCCGGGCCTGGCTGGCCGCAACCCCACGGCGGAACTCCTGGCCGAGCACGCCTTCCTCCACCTGCAGGCGTCCGCGCTTCAGCCCTGCTGGGTGAAGGTCCGCGAGAAGAACAACTACTGGGCCCTGTGCCGCGCCGGAGAGGGCCGTTGAGGCTCCGCCAGACCCTGGCCCTGGCCCTGCTGCTGACGGCCTGCGGGCGCAAACCGCCGCCCCCATCCCCGGCGGCTTCGGCGCCCTCCTTTCCCGTCTCCATGGCCTGGACCTGGCATCCCATCGGCGCTCTGGCCGTGATCGAGGGCGAGGTCGGGGAGGCCACGGACCTGGTCCTGGAAGGCAAGTCCATCAAGGAACGCCGCTTTGCGGAGCCCGGCCCCATGCGCTGGGAGTTCTTCCGGCCCCCTGCCGGGGAGACCGCCGTGCTGCGCACCGAGGACGGCCGGGTGCTGGCCCGCTTCGAGTTCTCCGACCCGGAGTCGGCCGCACGGCCGAAGCAGGCTCAGGCTGGCGCGCCCTTCCGGGCCGAGCCCCCGTCCGCGCCTGCGGCCCGTGTCCCCC
>Ga0194052_1001765_pt1 | contig 12243 bp, 8 predicted proteins | sample SepL226m_MetaG_FD_160117 | JGI IMG/M metagenome (GOLD analysis project Ga0194052, IMG submission 160117) | Anoxic zone freshwater microbial communities from boreal shield lake in IISD Experimental Lakes Area, Ontario, Canada - Sep2016-L227-6m | ecosystem: Environmental > Aquatic > Freshwater >... | reverse complement strand
CGCTACCCCGACAATCTGCCGAAGGTGGCCGCCAAGGGCGGGCCCCAGTGCACCGACCTGCCCAACGTCGGCTACGAGGTGCGGCCGCCCTACGTCGTCACCGACATCGGCGCGAATCAGGCGCAGTACGGCAACCAGGGCATCCTGCTGAACTCCGACGGTCTCAAGCAGGCGCTGTTCGGCCCACTCGGCGGCCCGCCGCGCAACACCGCACAGATCGGGCAGCCGGGCGGATGATCAACATGCGAGGCCTGATCGTCAAGCTCGCCATCTTCGCAGTGGCGATGCTGGTGCTGACCGCGGCTCTGTTCGGCATCTTCAGCCAGTTCCGAGGCGGCCCCCAGAGCACGTACTCCGCGGAGTTCGCCGATGCTTCGAGGCTGAAGGCCGGCGATTCCGTGCGTATCGCCGGCGTACGGGTGGGGACCGTCAAGGACGTGACACTGCAGCCCGACAATTCCGTACTGGTCGGATTCGGGGCCGACCGTGACGTCGTTCTCACCTCGGGCACCAAGGTCGCGGTGCGCTATCTCAACCTCGTCGGTGACCGGTACCTGGAACTGATCGACACCCCCGGGTCGGCCAAGGTGCAGCCGCCGGGATCACGGATCCCCGCCGATCGCACCGCGTCGGCGCTGGACCTCGACCTGTTGCTCGGGGGCCTGAAACCCGTTGTGCAGGGGCTCAATCCGGAAGCGGTGAACGCGCTGACGAGTTCGCTGATCCAGATTCTGCAGGGCCAGGACGGCAACCTCGAGTCGCTGTTCGCCAAAACCTCGACGTTCTCCAACTCGCTGGCCGACAACAGTCAGACGGTGCAGCAGCTGGTCGACAACCTCAACACGGTGCTGGGCACCATCGCCAAGGACGGCGACAAGTTCTCCGGAACCGTGGACCGATTGGAGACGCTGGTCACCGGGCTGGCGCAGGACAAGGATCCCATCGGTAATGCGATCAGCGCACTGGATGCCGGCACCGCGTCACTGGCCGACCTGCTGACACAGGCCCGGCCCCCGCTGGCGGGCACCGTCGACCAGCTGGCCCGGCTGGCGCCACTTCTCGATGAGGACCAGGCGACGCTGGACATCGCGTTGCAGAAGGCGCCGAAGAACTACCGCAAACTCGTCCGGCTCGGCTCCTACGGAAGCTGGATCAACCAGTACCTGTGCGGCATGTCCTTCCGCGTCACCGACCTCCAGGGACGCACGGCCTACTTCCCGTGGCTGATGCAGCACACCGGAAGGTGCGCTGAGCCCTAATGCTGAGATACCGCGGTTCTGCACTCATCCGCTCCGGCTTCATCGGCCTGGTGCTGATCCTCCTCGTCATCACCGTCGGTCTGCAGCCGCAGCGGTTGCTGACATGGGCGACGTCGGTGCGCCACCAGGCGCTGTTCACCGAGGCGGCCGGACTCGCACCCGGCAATGACGTCGTGGTCTCGGGGGTCAACGTGGGCAGCGTCTCGGATGTGGCGCTGGACCGCGGCCGGGCACTGGTCACGTTCATGGTCAGCGGCAAGGTCCGACTCGGATCGGACACCACCGCCCACATCCGCACATCCACGGTGCTCGGCCAGCGGGTGCTGACCCTGGAGTCAGACGGCAAGGGCACCGCGTGGCCCACCACCGAGGTCATCCCGGTGTCTCGCACCGGCTCGCCGTTCTCGCTGACCGACGCCGTCAGCCAGTTCACCGCCAACACCCGCGACACCGACACCGCCGCACTCAACCAGTCCCTGGACACGCTCTCGACCACCCTCAACCGGTTGTCCCCGCAACTCGGGCCGACCTTCGAGGGCGTTAGCCGGATTTCGCGCGCCCTCAACGACCGCAACGAATCGCTGGCCGCCCTGCTCAAGAGCGCTGCCGAGGTGACGGGGATCCTCGGCCAGCGCAGCCAGCAGGTCAACACGCTCATCCTCAACGCCAATGAACTGCTCGGGGTGCTCGAGACGCGCCGCGCGGCGCTGGTGAACCTGCTCGCCAACACCTCGGCTCTCGCACAGCAGCTGAGCGGGCTGGTCGCCGACAACGAGGCCGATCTCGCGCCCGCGCTGGAGAAGCTCAACTCGGTGACGGCCATGCTGCAGCGCAACAACGACAACATCGGCAAGGCGATGGCCGGGCTGGCCAAGTTCCAGGTGACCCAGGCCGAAGCCGTCAACAACGGCTTCTTCTACAACGCATTCGTGGCCAACCTCAACCCCGCCCAGATCCTGCAGCCGTTCTTCGACTACGCACTGGGCTTCCGTCGCGGCGTAAACGCGGGGCAGCCGCCGGACAACGCGGGGCCACGTGCGGAGATCCCGTTCCCCTACAACGGTGTTCCGCAGCCCTACGAGCGGTGGGGGCAGCCATGACGGCCTCGAGGAGAATGGCCGCCGCACTCGCCGCAGCGTTGGCGGTGCTCCTGGTCGCCGGTGTCACGCTGCTGGTTCGCGCCACCGTCTTGAAGCCCACCACCATCACCGCTTATTTCACCAGTGCCACCGCGATCTACCCCGGCGACGAGGTGCGGGTGTCGGGAGTGCGGGTCGGCACCATCAAGGCCATCGAACCGCAGGGCACCAAGGCCAAGATGACGCTCGCGGTCAACCACGGCGTGCCGATCCCCGCCGACGCGAAGGCGGTGATCGTCGCCCAGAACCTGGTCGGCTCGCGCTACGTCGGCCTGGCGCCGGCCTACGGAGTCGACGGTGTCACCGGACCCAGGATGGGTGACGGAGCGGTGATCGACACCGATCGCACCGGGGTTCCGGTGGAGTGGGACGAGGTCAAGACCCAGCTGATGCGGCTGGCCACCGAACTCGGTCCCAACAGTTCGGTGTCCACCTCCTCGGTGGGCCGCTTCATCGACAGCGCGGCCAACGCTCTGGGCGGCAACGGCGACAAACTCCGGGAGACCATCAAGCAGCTCTCCGGGTTGAGCCGCACCCTGGCCGAAGGCAGCGGCAACATCGTCGATGTCATCAAAAACCTGCAGACCTTCGTCACCGTGCTGCGCGACAGCAACGCCCAGATCATCCAGTTCCAGGACCGGCTGGCTACCGTGTCGAGCGCGCTGGACGGCGGCCGGTCCGACCTCGACGGCGCGCTGACCAACCTGTCCTCTGCGGTGGTGGACGTGCAGCGCTTCATCGCCGGCAGCCGCAACCAGACCGCCGAGCAGATCGAACGGCTCGGCGACGTGGTGCGCAACCTCAGCGACAACCAGATGGCGCTGAAGAACCTGCTGCACGTCGCCCCCAACGCCATCGGCAACAGCTACAACATCTACGACCCCGACATTCAGAGCGGTCTGGGCGGTTTCGCGCTGGCCAACTTCTCCAACCCACTGCAGGTGGTCTGCGCGGCCATCGGCTCACTGGCGAATGTCACCGCGGCCGAGACCGGCAAGCTGTGCGCACAGTATCTCGGTCCGGCGCTGCGGCTGGTGAACTTCAATTACCTGCCGTTCCCGTTCAATGCCTATCTCGGTAAGTCGCCGAGCCCGTGGAACCTGGTCTACTCCGAGCCCAAGCTCGCGCCCGGCGGCGAGGGCAGCCCGCAGCCGGTCGAACTGCCGCCGAACATCTCGGCCTACACCGGGCTCGACGGCGACGTGCCACCGCCGGCAGGCTGGGGCGATCCGCCGCCGCCGGGTGATCCGCACGGCGTCTACGCACCGAACGGTCTGCCGGCGGCACCCCAGCCGGCGCTGTATCCGGGCGCGCCGGTGCCACCCGGCGTGCCGGCGGCCGAACCCGGCCAGGCGCCGTCGAACCTGGAGAGCGTCCTGCTGCCCGAGGGCAACCCGCCGCCGGCGCCGCCGCCCGGACCGCAGGGGGGACAGCCGTGAGCGCCTCGCCTATCAGCCGCACGCTCGCCGTCGCGGCCGCCGTGGCGGTCAGCGCGACGGGCTGTGCATTCGGCGGGTTGAACTCGTTGCCGCTGCCCGGCGCGGTCGGCCGGGGCGCCGAGTCCACGACCTATCACGTCGAGTTGGCCAATGTCAGCACGCTGGAACCGAATTCGCCGGTTCTGCTGGGCGACGTCGTGGTCGGCAGCGTGGGCTCGATGCGGGTGCGCGACTGGCACGCCGACGTGGACATCTCGGTCAAGCCCGATGTGGTGATCCCGGCCAACGCGGTGGCCACCGTGGGACAGACCAGCCTGCTGGGTTCGATGCACCTGGCGCTCAACCCGCCGCTGGGTCAGGCGGCGAGCGGCCGGCTGACGCCGGGCGCCACACTGCCGCTCAACAAGACGTCCACCTACCCCTCCACCGAGCAGACGCTGTCGGCGCTGTCGGTGGTGATCAACGGCGGCGGTGTCGGACAGCTCGGCGACATCGTGCGTGAACTCGGCGCGGCGTTCGACGGCCGCGAGACCAAGATCCGCGACCTGCTGACCCAACTCAACGATTTCATCGGCACGCTGGCCACCCAACGCGACAGCATCAACGCCACGGTGGCCTCGCTGAACCGCCTCGCGGGCACCTTCGCCGGACAGCGCGACGTGCTGACCCGGGCGCTCGACCGGATCCCGCCTGCTCTCGATGTGCTGGTGGCCGAGCGGCCGAAGCTCACCACCGCGCTGCAGAAGCTGGGTGAGTTCGGCGCCCTCGCCAACGGGTTGGTCACCGACACACAGGCCGATCTGGTCCGCAATCTGCGCAACCTGGAGCCGACGCTGCGGGCGCTCGCCGACGTCGGGCCGGACCTCGACAAGGCGCTGGCGTACTTCACCGCGTTCCCGTACGGGCAGAGCACCATCGACCGCGCGATTCGCGGCGACTACCTCAACCAGTACATCATCTTCGACTTCACCGTCCCACGGCTGAAGAAGACGTTGTTCCTAGGCACCAGCTGGGGTCAGGAAGGCGCGAAACTCGTTCCCGCGCCGGGCGATCCGTGGTATGCGACCTACACCTACGATCCGCTCAACGCGCCGTTCAGTTCTCGACCGACCGCTGTCGCCGGCGTCGGACCAGCCGAGGATCCGGTGCCCGCGACGCCGGTCGGCGCACAGGCTCCGATGGCGCCCCGCGAACCCGTCCCCGAGGCGGCACTTCCCGGCCCCGGCGCTGCCGAGGTGACGCTGATCCCCGGCATGGGGCCGCTACCCGGTCCGGCGCCGGAGCAGGGAGGCAACTGATGCTGACCCGTTTCGTGCGCAATCAGCTGGTGATCTTCACCGTCGCCTCGGTCGTCGGCATCGCGGCGATGGTGATGGTCTACATGCAGGTTCCGACGCTGCTGGGCATCGGCAGGATGTCGGTCACCCTCGAGCTGCCGCGCACCGGCGGACTGTATCGCTTCGCCAACGTGACCTATCGCGGCGTGCAGATCGGCCGGGTGACCGACGTGCGCGCCACCCGCGAGGGTGCCGAGGCGACCCTGTCGCTGTCGTCGTCGCCGAAGATCCCGGCCGATCTGCAGGCGAGCGTGCTCAGCGTGTCGGCCGTGGGGGAGCAGTATGTCGATCTGCTGCCGCGCACCGACGCGGGCCCGTACCTGCGCGACGGATCGGTGATCAACGCGCAGAACACCACCGTGCCGCAGAAGGTCGGGCCGATGCTCGACCAGGTCAGCGCGCTGCTGAGCAGCATTCCCAAGCAGCAACTCAACAAGTTACTCGACGAGTCGTTCAAGGGACTCAACGGCACAGGGGACGATCTCGCCACACTGCTGGAGTCCACCTCGACGGTGTCACGTGACTTCGACGGCGTCGCGGAGCGGGCGCGGACCCTGATCGAAGACAGCAAGCCTCTTCTGGACGGTCAGGTGGTCTCCGCCGATGCGCTGCGGACGTGGGCGCGCAGCCTCGCCGGTGTGACCGGCCAGCTGGTCGCCAACGACGAGCAGCTGCGCGGAGTTCTGGCCAACGGAGCGGGAGCGGCTGACGAGACGTCGCGGCTGCTGGAGCAGGTGAAACCGACGCTGCCGATCCTTCTGGCCAACCTCACCACCGTCGGTCAGATCGGCCTCACCTACCGGCCCTCGCTGGAGCAGTTGCTCGTCCTGCTGCCGCCGTTCATCGCCTCGATCCAGGCCGTGGGTCTGCCGCGCAACAACCCGACCGGCTACACGCAGGGCGACTTCACCCTGACGCTGAACGACCCGCCGGCGTGCACGGTCGGATTCCTGCCGCCGTCGTCGTGGCGGTCACCGGCGGACCTGTCCGACGTCGACACACCCGACGGCCTGTACTGCAAGCTTCCGCAGGACTCGCCGATCGCGGTGCGCGGCGCCCGCAACTACCCGTGCATGGGTCAGCCCGGCAAGCGGGCTCCGACGGTGGAGATCTGCGAGAGCGACAAGCCCTATGAGCCACTGGCGATGCGTCAGCACGCCAGCGGGGCGTACCCGTTCGATCCCAACCTGATGGCGCAGGGCGTGCCGCCGGATGACCGGACCACGTTCCAGGACCACATCTTCGGCCCGATGGAGGGCACGCCGTTGCCGGCCGGGCCGCCGCCGGCCGCCGGCGGGGTCATCGGTCCGGCCGCCGGTGCTCTGCCGCCGGCGCCGGCACCTGCCGAAGCGGTTGCACCGCCGCCGCCCGGTGTCGTGCAACCCAGCGCGCGCCATTCCGAATCAGGCGGCCCGTCGGTCGCGATCGCCACCTACGACCCGGCCACCGGGCAGTTCGCGGCTCCCGGCGGCGGCGTCTACCGGCAGTCCGACATGGCGCGTAAGGGTGCCGCGCAGTCCTGGGAGGATCTGCTGCCCACCGCGTGACGTCGGGTCAGCCCTGCTTGACCAGTTTGAACGGCATGGCGATGAACAGTGGCAGGTTGCGGCCACACCCGCCGCTGACGCCGGTGGTGGTGTCTTCACCGACCAGCGTATTGGAGTTGGGGTCGATCATGTCGCCGTCGGGCGTCACGGCCTTGAAGCGGAACACCTGGTAGCCGTCGGCAGTGCTGCCGTCGTAACACGGCATCCATCGCGGCACAACATGTTTGACGTACCACTCACCGCCGGTCTGATAGATCGGTGCGGTCCAACCCTGATCGCTGGTGACCGTTCCGGTGCACTCGGTGGGGTAGCTGCACCGGGAGGTGATGGTCCAGATCGCCCGCACGCTGCGCTCGTCGTGGAACACGTCGTTGTTGCGGGCCCACTCGCCGTTGGAGGTGGCGGTGTAGGTGCCGTTGAGCGCCCAGTTGTCGGCCGCCTGCGCCGGCGGCGCCAACACGACGGCGGCGAGGACTGCGGCACTGAGCGCTCCGGTCATGACGCGGGACATGGCTGCAATTATCGCGGTTTTGCCATGTCCAGCGCAGCCAGATGGCTGAACAGCATGGAGGCACCGATCGGGTTCCCCCCACCGGGATAGGTGGCGCCGCTGACCGCGGCCATCGTGTTGCCCGCCGCGTACAGGCCACCGATGACCCGGCCACGGCCGTCGAGCACTCGGGCGCAGGCGTCGGTGCGCAGTCCGCCCTTGGTGCCCAGATCGGACAGCCCGAAGGCAGCGGCGTGAAACGGCGCGGTGTCGATCGGCACCAGCGGCGGCTTGCCGCCGGAGAACGCCCGGTCATAGGCCTCGTCGCCGCGACCGAAGTCGGCGTCGGATCCGGCGGCCACCATCGCGTTGAACCGAGTGACGGTGGCCCTCAAGGCATCGGCGGGAACGCCGATCTGCGCGGCGAGGTCCTCAAGGGTCCGGCCCGTGCGCCACAGTCCCGCGTCCCGGTAGCTCTGCGGGTCGACCATGGACACGTTGGTAGCCTTCACCGGCGGGGCGCCACCGGCACGGTCGTCGTAGACCATCCAGAACGGCACGCTCAGACGGTCTGCCTGCAGTTCGCTGATGATCGTTCGCCCGATGCGGTCATACGGCGCGGACTCGTTGACGAAGCGCTCACCGGACTGGTTGACGAAGATGCCCGCCGTGAACCACAGCGCGAATGCCGCGCGGCCGTCGGGATGTATGAGTCCCGGCGACCACCACGCCTGGTCCATCAGGTCGGTGTCCGCACCCGCCCGGATCGCGGCCCGGTGCGCCGAACCGGTGTTTCCGGGAGCGCCCATGCTGTCCTCGATGCGGCCGGGCACCCCGTACTCGGTGCGCATTTCCGCGTTGTGTTCGAACCCGCCGGCGGCCAGCAGCACACCCCGACGTGCACCGATGCGCAGCACCTCACCGTCGTCACCGCGGCGGACCACCGCGCCGGCGACGCGGCCGTCCTCGACGAGGAGGTCGACGAGTTCGGTGTTCGCGTACAGGGCGGCGCCGGGGAAACCGGCCAGCGCGGCGAGGAAACGGCCGATGAGTGCGCGACCGCCGAATAGTTTCGCAGGCGCGGGGGTGCCGAGGCGATCGTTGTCCAGCGGGCCGCGCACCAGGCCCGCATAGGGGCCGAGCCGGTCACCGGGCAGTGGCGCGGCGACGATGTGCCGCAACCCGTCGAGGCGAGCCGCCGGTGCCCTGCCGAAGTAGTCGGGCCACGGCAGCACGCTGAACTCGAAGTTGGCATCGGCCTCGAGGTAGTCGATGAGCGCCGCGCCTCCCCGGACGTAGGCCTCCTGGAGGTCACGTGGCGTGCGATCACCGACGACCGCATGAAAGTAGGTGAGAGCCTGATCCACGGTGTCGTCGCAGCCGGCCCGGCGCAGCACCGCGTTGCACGGAAACCACATGCCGCCCCCGCCGGAGTAGGACGTCGTGCCGCCGAATTTCTCGGTGGCCTCGACAAGGGCGACCGTAAGACCCTCACGAGCGGCGGTGTAGGCGCCGGCGATACCCCCGCCCGACCCGGCGACCACGACATCAACGACCTGATCGAAGACAGTGGCGGTCGGCGGCATGGCTTCCATGGTGGCCGAATCCGATACGGCCCGAACGCATAACTCCAGTTCACAGGAGTCACATCTGTCCCAATCGTCACATCGACTGGTAGTCTGCCCCGGGGTCTGTCCCCCGGAGGCATACCGATGACGAAGCCGGAGATCGCCGACTCCGCGCGCAGCAGGTGGGCGGTTGGCCGCAACCTGCTCAAACACGTCAGTATTCAGTCGAAGCTCATCCTGATGCTGGTGCTGTGCACCATCCTCGGTGCCGCCATCGTCGGTGCGATCGCCTACCAGACCGGTCGCAATTCACTGCGCACGGCGGCGATCAGTCGGCTCGTGGAGACCCGTGAGACCCAGCGACGGGCAATCAGCGACGAGGTGGGAAGTCTGCGCAACGCCCTGGTCACCTACACCCACGGCACGACGACGCTCAACGCACTCAAGGAATTCAGCGACGGCTTCGACCGATTGGCGAATGCCGCCACCACGCCCGAGCAGATGCGGGCGGTTGTCGACTACTACAACAAATTCGCACAGGACACCGAGAAGTACAGCGGCGCCAAGCTGGATGTGGCCGCTCTGCTGCCCACCTCGAACGCCGAGAAGTACCTGCAGTACTGGTACACCTCGAAGCTGACGACCAACGAACTGGCGATCGCCGCCGACGATCAGCGCGACGGCAGCGCATGGTCGGCGGCGAATGCCAAGTATCACGAATTCTTCCGGGAGATCGCCTCGCGGTTCGCCTTCGAGGATGCGTTGCTGATCGACGGGCGCGGGAATGTGGTGTACAGCGTCTACAAGAACACCGATCTGGGAACCAACATCCTGACCGGCCCCTACAGCGGATCAAAACTGCGCGATGCGTTCGTCGACGTGATGTCGTCGAACCGAGAGGAACGCGTGGTGATCACCGATTTCGAGTTCTACCAGCCGGCCACCATGGCGCCCACCGCATGGTTGGTCGCAGCACTTCCCGCAACCGGCAAAGCCGAGGGTGTGCTGGCCTTCCAGTTCCCGATCACCAAGATCAACAAACTGATGACATTCGACAAGAACTGGGTGGACTTCGGCCTTGGGCAGACCGGCGAGACCATCCTCGGCGGCTCGGACTATCTGATGCGATCGGACTCGCGGTTGTTCCTTGAGGATCCGGAGCGTTACCGCCAGGAGGTCATCGACGCCGGGACCCCGCCGGACATCCCCGACATCGCCATCCGGCAGGGCGGCACCACGCTCGTGCAGCCCGTCACGCCCGATGCGCACCGGCAGGCCCAGGAGGGCCATTCCGGAACGCTGATCACCAGTGATTACCTCGGGCAGGAGACCCTGCAGGCCTACGGACCCCTGACGAGCAAGTACTCCGATGTGCGGTGGTCGATCGTCGCCAAGATCACTACGGCAGAGGCCTTTGCGCGAGAGGCCACCTTCACGCGGATCGTGGTTGTGGCCACCACCGGCATCATTTTCGCTGTATGCCTGCTCGCAGCGATCCTGGCCCGGGTGTTCACCCGTCCGATTCGCCGCCTCGAGAACGGTGTGCAGCGCATCGCGGCCGGCGATTTCAACGTGCAGATCCCAGTGGAGACCCGCGATGAGATCGGCGAACTCACCGGGATGTTCAACGATATGAGCCGCAGCCTCAGCGTGAAAGAGGACCTGCTCACCGAGCATCGCCAGGAGATACACCGGTTGCTGCACGCCATGATGCCGGGCCCCATCGCAGAGAAATTCGCCCAGGGCGAGGAGATCAGCGCCCGCGACCACCAGAACGTCACCGTCATCTACACCGACATCGTCGGGCTGGCCCGGCTGCAGGCGGAGATGAAATCCGAGGAGTCGCTGTCGATCGCCAACGAACTGCTCCGCCAGTTCGATGCCGCCGCCCACGACCGCGACATCGAACGGGTTCGCGCAATCCGCAACGGTTACCTCGGGAGTTGCGGTCTGACCATTCCGCGCCTCGACAACGTCGGGCGCACGGTCGACTTCGCGCTGGAATGCCAACAGATCATCGAACGGTTCAACGCCGGGTCCGGTCTGGATCTGAGCCTGCGGACGGGGATCGACGCCGGGCCGGTGAGCAGCGGGCTGATCGGTGATCCCGCGGTGGTCTTCGACCTGTGGGGCACGGCGGTCAACGTCGCGCACCGCATCAGAGACGACCTGCCCTCGGCGGGCATCTACGTCACCTCACGGATCCGCGACGTCGCCGGTGACGCCTATGAGTTCACCGAGGCCGGCGTCGTTCGGTCCGACGGGGTCGACGAACCGATCTGGCGGCTGACGGAGCGCACCTGATGAGTACGGTCTTGGACGCTGCGTGGTTCTACTGGGCGGTGGGCCTTGCGGTGGGCCTGCCGTTGACATTGGTCGCCCTGACCGAATGGCAGCACTCGCTGCGCCGGCGTGGCAGCGCACTGTTGGGTCCGGTGACCCTGCTCCGCAACTTCCTGCTGCCGTTGGGCGCGCTGCTGCTGATGATGGTCGGTGCCACCCAGATGCCGGCCGGCTCCACACCGGTGCGCATCGTGGGGACACTGGTCGCGTTCGTCGTTCTCGTGCTGCTGCTGTCCGGATTGAAAGCGTCGCTGTTCTCCAGTGCGCCGGTAGCATCCTGGCGGCGACGCGTGCCCGGCATCTTCCTCGACGTGCTGCGGTTCGTGATCATCGCCGTCGGTGTGGGGCTCATCCTGGCCTACATCTGGGGCGCCAAGATCGGCGGACTGTTCACCGCTCTCGGTATCGGTTCCATCGTGATCGGCCTGACCCTCCAGAACTCGGTCGGCCAGATCATTTCAGGCCTGCTGATGCTCTTCGAGCAGCCGTTCCGGATCGGCGACTGGATCGCGACATCCGACAGCAAGGGCCGGGTGGTCGAGGTGAACTGGCGCGCCGTGCATGTCGACACCGGATCGGGTCTGCGGATCACTCCGAACTCCGTGCTGGCCGGAGAGTCCTTCGTCAACCTGAGCCGGCCGGCAGGCGAGCACGAGATCACAGTCAAGACGGTGTTCGCGGTGGAAGACCGGCCCGATCAGGTGTGCGCGATGCTCGAGCGAGTCGCGAAGCAGCTGCCACAGCGCGATCCGGACAGGGAGCCGAGTGCCGGTCACGACGGTGCGATGAACTACAGCATCGACATACCTCTGTGTTCTCCCAGCGACGACTCGAAAGCGAGGAAGACGTTCCATCGGTGGATCTGGTACGCCGCGCGGCGCGACGGACTGCATCTCGACGAGGCCGAGGACGGCTTCGACGATCCTGAACTGCTCGCCGAAGGGATCCGGTCGGTCGTCGCGCCGGTGCTGCGGCTCGATCCCGATCAGCAACAGGCGCTGGCCCGCTTCTGCAGCATTCAGAGGTTCGGTGCAGGCGAGCTGATCCAGGCCGACGGGCACGTGCCGGAGGCGGTGTCGTTCGTCATGTCCGGCGGGGTCATGCTGACCGCGGAGGTCGAC
>Ga0194052_1001762_pt1 | contig 12253 bp, 20 predicted proteins | sample SepL226m_MetaG_FD_160117 | JGI IMG/M metagenome (GOLD analysis project Ga0194052, IMG submission 160117) | Anoxic zone freshwater microbial communities from boreal shield lake in IISD Experimental Lakes Area, Ontario, Canada - Sep2016-L227-6m | ecosystem: Environmental > Aquatic > Freshwater >... | reverse complement strand
ATCCAGACCCAATCCATTACCGACGGCACCGGGCGCCGCAGGATCAGCGCCCCCACCATCGCACTGCAAGTCATCGGCCAGCTCGCAGGCTTCAATGCCTCGCCCGTCGCCGGGACTCCCTACTACGAATGCGACGAGACCTGGAGAGGGGTTTACATCCTCGTCCCATCTGGCGCATGACCTTCGATACCTCCAAAATCAAAGGCCCCAAATGGCTCAAGCAGGCGTTTTCGGACGTTGACGCGAAGATCGAAGCCAACAAGCCGATCAGCGGGATCGGCACGCAGGTTTTCGACTCGGCCGGCGGTCGGCCAATCAATTCGGTTGGCAGGGGAGTGGGAGCATCCGCGGGAGGATATTTCCCGTTCCAGGTGATCGCCGCCGGCCAAAACCTCGGCATCTCCCCGGCCAGCTCGCTGTTCAAAAATCTCAAAGGCGAGACCATCCCCATCACCGGACTCCTCGCGGACGAGACCAATATGTCCGACCCCGGCTGGTTCGCATGTCCAGCCATCGGCAAAAAAATCTGGCTGCAGATCGGCACCTGTGCCAGCAGCGGGGCCGCTCCCCGCCCGCTCGCGCTCACCGCTGCCACTACCCAGATCCGCTCCGGCGCGGTCGGCTCAACTCTCTGGGATGAATACCCCGACCCGATTTCCATCAACAGCGATGATCCAACAAAGCCATTTCAAGAATTTTACAACCTCCTCATCGCCGAAATCACCGATCCAGAAGTTGATCCGCGCCCATCATCCCTCGTCGTCACCGTCGGAGAGGAAAGGCGACAGATCACGCAATGCTGGTGCCGCGATATACTTGCGGTCACTTGGCTGGTCAATGGGGCACTCTGCTTTGTCCCGGTTGATCCATCCCCGGACTATAAGCCGACAGCATGAGCGATTACCTGTGCGTGCCATTTCCAGAATTTAGGGCGTTCCCTTTTGCGATCCCTAAGAAAACGGAAACGGATTATGGCATCCCCATTTCGCTAGCAACGGCCATAAAGTTTTTTTGGCGGGTGAAGACATGGGAAATTGTAAGGCCGTCATGGATGCCCGAGTATTGGGTAGGAGACATATCGGGACCGCACATCCCCGATGCCGTGCCGGAACAAAGGGAGAGTTATTCCGCAGGGACACTAACAGCCGATTATGTGCCCGATCCAGAAAACCCCGAATCATATTTATACACCGCCACGGCACAGCAGTTATCCGGCGAAAGATTCCTTATGACACAAGGGGCGGCAAGGTTCATATTCCCTTGGTCGGGGCCGGTAGGATACCTATACGCATCATCGGTTGGCATTACAGATTTGAACATCGGTTTTGATATGCAACTCAAAAGGGATGAAACGGGGAACCTGTTCATTTCCATAATCGGACTGGATTCGGTAATCCCCATACTCACATACGGTTTTCAAAACATACCCGGTTCGGAATTTTCAACCCCCGACATTTCGGTGGATGAGACAACCGGAATAATCACGTTAGGCGTTGCATATTTGAGCGGCGGAAGAATCCCTTCCCCTTGGGAAAACGGACACTACGTTGATCCGGTAGGCCCATTCCTAGAGACATCAATAGCCAGAAGCCCCGATATGTTTGATTTCCTTTTACCGCTAACGCTTTCCCCTAAAGAGTTCTGGCCCTACAAGAACAGCGCGGGGGATTCCGTATGGGACACCGGAACCGGAAATCTGATTACTCCGGTGTCTTGACCCTCCTTATTTTTGACACAACCCCACATTTATGAGCCTCTCCGCAGTCCGATTGATCGCTAATATCGCCAGCCCGGACAAAACCGGGCTTCTTGATTCGTTTTTCTCCCAGCGCCCAGCATCACAGGGGCTTTATTTCCGGGGGGACAAGAACCGCGTCGAATTTTACCCCGTTTCCCCCGCCGATGGCAGCGCGACCATGTTCTGGCTGCCCGAGGTAATCGACCCGTCCCATCTCTCGCTCGGGATCGGAGATGCCGACAAGCCGGCAGAAAGCGGAACATTTTCCCTCGCGTATAGCGGCAGTTCTACCGCGCTGACCGGTCTCAGCTATGCGGTGGACGCCGCAACCCTACAGTCGGCACTCAATGCCAATACGGCCATCGCCGCGCTGCCCGACACCGTTGCAGTGTCATTGCTGGCAACCGGCGTTTACCAGGTCGCATTTCAAGCAGTCGGGGCACGGTCGCTCCTGACCGGAGACCCGACCGGGCTACTCCCCGAGTGCAACGTGTTTGTTTCCAGACTGCAAACCGGAAGCGCGACCACGAAAGAGATCCAGATCATCCAGATCGTTCAGCGCCCATACGTTTACGTTTCCTCATGGTCCGCGACTTCCGGCCCATCAGCCGCCGTCACGACAATCCAGACCGGAACAGTCAGCGTGGCCGCGATGTTCGAGGTCGAGATTTCCCCGCTCCCGTATGCCGGATCATTCACCGTGGCGGGGTCTTCCCCGTTGGCCTACAACGGGACGCAGGACGATTGGCAGACCGCACTTGGAACCGGATGGAATGTCGTCAAGACAGGAGAGGCGCAATTTACGCTTTCTCGCACTACTGTTGGCGTTTACGCGATCACATCTGCCGACATCAATGTTTCTGGATTGAGCGTGTTTTCCGGACTTTACGGGACACTCGCATTCAATGCGGCAACCCTTTTCAAACGGTTCATGTCCGAGCCGACCGGAGAGTTTTCTACCACGCTCGAAGTGACATACGATGACGGAACCGTCCGATCTGTCCTATTGCACGTCCCGGTCACGCTCACGAAAGAAATCCTTTCCGCCGGATCTCTTTCCCCGTCGAACTGGAACGGTGGATTTTACACGAAAACCGAAAGCGACGCGCGTTTCGCCCCGATCTCGGCAACGGACATCAAACTAACAGTCCCCAACCAATCCGCCCTCCTCGCCCTTACCCTAGCCGACGTGCAAAACGGCGACTTCGTTTTGCAGAGCGACACGAACGTGCTCTACGAAGTGACCGACCAATCCGCGCTCGGGACAGCCGGGGCGTTTACCGCTCTTGCCACAGTCACATGGGATCAGGTGACGGGGAAGCCGACGAGCTTCGCTCCTGTTGCCCACAAGTCAACCCACGCCACAGGCGGCAGCGATGCGCTGGCACCCAGTGACATCGGGGCGGTTCCAACATCGCGCACCATCAACGGCGTTGACCTCTCCGCCAACCGCACGCTCAACGACATCGGCGCGGCATCTGTCCGGCTCATCAAAACCACGAATTTTACCGCCGACATCAACGGGCGATACACTGTGGCCGGAACGGCGACAGTGACCGACCCCAGCGGCACCACCAGCGGCCAGATATACAGCGTCGTGATCGGCAGCGGGACCGCTACCATCGGCGGCGTGGCCTACGCCCCGAGCCGCGTGGAGGTGATACGGTATTACAATGGCAGCGCGTGGACGACTCTCAGCCCGACGTTTTCCGATAACTTAACGCTCAATGGCACCGGCAATCTTGCGCCAAATCAAACGTCGGCGAGCGCATCGTCTTTAATGACTCGGAGTCTATGCGACACTCGCTACCAGTCAACCGCTCCGCTTTTCCGAAAATTTAATGCCGATATTATTTATCCAATCGGGCTATACGCGGTCACCGGAGGCATTCTGACAAACGGGGGAAATACAATTTTCAATTCTGGGATGAGGCAAATTCAAGCAACCTCGACAGCAAATTCCACAGCACTATTAATATTTCCAGGAATAATCACCAACACATCAGGGAACACTGATTTTTCTTATGGGTGGACGGGATTCAGCGTAATAATGAGCCTGCCGTACCGCGAGGGATGTACGACTCGCGTTGGCATTGGAGGAGTTCTGACAGCCGATACCGTCATGCCGGTTGGCTCGATGAACTGTCGCGGAATGGCCATCGAATTTCAGATGAGTTCCTCCGTGCTGCAATGGCGGATGATTACGGAAAACGACAGCGGAACCGAGAATATAACGTCGTGGGCTGGAATCGGCGCACTCGCATTATTTTACGAAATTGCAGTTTTTGTGAATAACGCAACTGCTTACGCGCTTGTCCGTCCCATTACTGCCGATGTGTCAACTGTCCCGACCTGGACGGTAAATGCGTCGCTTTCAGGTTGCACGGCCGGAATTGTGGCTGGGATGGTTGGGTGCATGGTTGGCGTTGTAAATAACGGCGGAGCGGCTGGAAGCTGCTCCGCGCAAATTCACGCACTCACGTTCTTTCACACTCAAAACGATCCTCGATGAAAACCCTACGCCTCGTCATTTTTACCCCGTCCCAAAACGTCGCGGCCCGTTACTGGGAGGAGGACGGATTCCGCCGCAACGACCAGCTCCAAATCTCAGCGCTAGCGCCCGACCAGCAGGCGGTCGTGGCAGGCGCGATGGGCTGGGCAGAATCGAAACTTCCAGAAGGCTTCACGGTTCTCGAAAGCGTCGAACTCCGCCGCGAGGCCGACGTGCCGACAGCATGGAGCACGCCCGCCACGCCGGACGAACAGCCGCAGCCGACCGCCTTTGGTCCGTCGTTCGTTGCTTCAATCACCGGCCACGGCCCACTCGGCCAGCAATCGGTCGAGATCCACAGCGACCAGAGTCCTGTGTTCTTGGCTCTGGAAGCGCTTTGGGAGCAGTTTTCAACTTAACCTCAGAGCCGCAAGGCTAGAAGACCAAACTGATGCCAGATGAGCAACGACCAGACCGTTACGACGATGCCCATGAGTGGAGGAGAGCCACTGACCAGCAGATTACATCCCTGCGTGGAGCGGTGTCCAGTTTGGAGACGGGACAGGCAAAGGTTCAGTCTGGTTTAGACTACCTCACCAATACCGTAAATAATGCGGTGACTGTGTTCCAGCAGACGGCGAAGCCAAAGGAAACTCAGTGGGGAGTGCTGATCTCCCTCCTTGCACTCATAACCATCATCGCTGGCGGATTTACGAAGCTCACGACCGATCCGATAACGTTCACCCAAGAATCAAACGTCAGGAGGATTCAGGCTTTGGAGGATACGGATGCGGTATTCGCCAAGTTCGCTGGTGCTTCCGAAGCATGGCGGGAGGGCGCACGGCGGGAACTGGATCGCCTTTGGGAACACGCGCAGCAAGCGGAAACGGATCACGTTTCAATGGTAGATCCCACGGCATACGCTCGCGGGAGACAGGACGCTTATGAAGGCCGTCTGAACAGGCTCTCTCAGCGACTCGAAAAACTCGGTGAACGAACTTACGCCGCAAAGCCATGAGCAATTTCGACCGTTTCCTTGTCGGTATTTCCGCAGCAGCATCTTTTGTTGCGGCACTTGCTGGACTGATGCTTCTACTAAAGCCATGAAATGCCCGAACCTGATTATTGCCCTCATCTGCCTACTTTCTTTTGCGGTCGGCGCGACATCTCAAACCCTCTTTGCCTGAATGAATCCCGCCGACCTACTCTGCCAAGACCGCCAAGCGGAGGGCAACTGTCCGATGCAGAGAGTATTCCTGCGGCACGGAATCCATCCGACATCTATCCGTCGGGGAATGACATACCAGGCTAGGCTCGCACTGGCGTTTCTGGCCGGGTTGATCGCCCTCGCAGTTGCTTGTTTCGCCATGTTCCTGATCACATCTGCTATCCAGAACCCGCAGTATCCAGACATCATCGCAACTCAGCCACAAATCCAAAAATGAAAACCCGCAATCTACTCCTTGCCGTTTGTCTTTGCTTCTCACTTTCGGCCTGTCAGACCCCTTTCGGAAAATCCGTCTCCGCGTGGTGGGCAAAACCGGCGACACAGCAGGGGGTCGCCTGCGCGGAGGAGGCGGCAACCCAGTTCGCCGTCAACGCCGCCCTGGCCGCTCTCCAGCAGTGGGCGGGCGGAGGAAAGTTGAACTACCAGCAGATCGCGCTCCAAGGCGGTATCTCCACCCTCTACATGCAGGCCAGCAACATCCGCCAGCTTCAAGGGACCAGCTTAGTTCTCGATCCGGTTGCCACGGCGCAACTACTACAGCAAGGAGGAACGCCAGAAGAAATCAGCCGCAAGCTCGCCACTGAACTCGTCGCCAACGCCAACGCCCTCATTCTTCAAACCGGGATCACCCCGAGTCAGGCCGCCGAGATCAATGCAGCGGCATTGGATAAATCCGCCGTCGTCGTCAAAACCATCACCACGCCATGAACGCAATCAAAGCATTTTTCGTCAGCAAGCTCGGCAGCATCCTCACACCGATCATCGCGGGCGTTGTCGCCGTGGCAGTCACAAAGATCGCGGCACTCGATCCGAACCTCGCCAGCGCAATCGACCAGAACGCCGTGACGGGATGGATCGTCCTCGCCGTGATCTCCGTCATCAACTACCTCACGAACAAGCAGAGTGCGGACGGCATCAAATCCATCCAAGCACTCGTCAACACCAAGCAGGACGGCGTTGCCGGACCCGTGACCTATACGGAGGTCAGGAAGGCCATTGCCGTGGCTCCTGTGACCCTTCCGTGAACGATAGGGAGATCATGGAAGCAGCGATCCGTCACATGGGCGACAAGCCGGTTCCCGCCCAAGACGACCGGCCATTTTTGGTTCGCCTGTTCGCCAGCCTCCGCGCAAAGCTCATCGGGCCAGCCAACAAGCCAACCGGCATCGAGATAACGGGAGGGACCGACTTTTGAAACACATCGTCATGGCTTCTTCGTTTGCGGACCCCGCCGATGTCGCCGCGTTCCGCCGCTGCAAGGCCAAGGGCATGTCGGACATCGAGGCGTTCCGATTCGGCGACAATGCCATAGGCCGATGGGGAGACTCGACGGCAGAGGGATCTGGTCCGTCGTGCGCTCTGCCGCCAGAGGATTGGAAACCGCTTGGCGACAAGGCCCATCTTGCCAAGGTGCGGGTTTTTTCAAACGGGAAAGAGGTTGTCTGTCTTCTTAAGGACACAATGCCTGCACGCGCCCACATCACGAATAAATGCGGGATAGACCTGAATCCTGATGCGTGCGAGGCGCTCGGGCTGCATCCGCCTGTATTGACGGCGGCTACTTGGGAGTGGGTTTAATCCCAGCATCCTCCTGCGCCATGTCGCAAGCAGCCGCAAGGAACATGATCGCCGCTTTGTGCTGGCCGTCCTTGTTGGCGATGGTCGCGCAGGAAATGGCCGATGACAGAATTTCTTGTCCGGTGACCTTGGCGCGACCTTTGATGATCTCCTCAACCTGCTTGCGTTCTTCCGGCCAGCGAGTGCCGTAAAGGTCGCGCATGGTAGGTGTCCCTGACCGCCGACGTTCTGCATATAAGAATTGTGTTCCTCGCGTGGTTTCCCAAAATGTTGTTCCGCGCATTTTCGGCAGTAAAATTCTCCGCAATAGAGGCACCGATACGCGAATCGAAGCCCTATCGTCTTGCCGCAATGACACGTTACATGTGCTCCCATGATTCCTGCTTGTAGGAACTGCGCTGCTACCCTTTCCCGTTTTGATGAAGTCGGCATTTATCGTGTGGGCTTGAGAAGCAGGACCACGAGCGTCCAGAAGATCAGGAAGAGGCTCCAGTCTATCGCGTGCAGGAGCTTCAAGGCTTCGGTGATTTGTTCCGGCGTCATACTACGAAGAGAATTGCAGGATTCCGTCGATCAGCAGGAACGGTTGCGCCCACCATTGATCTTGGTTTCGATCCAAGAACGTGTGGCCGTCGGCCTTCATCTGCTTGTGGGTTTCGTTGAGGTAGTCCGGCCTATAGGTGGCGCTGGTCGCGCATCCCGAAATGCAGAACAAGGCGAGGCAGCTAATCGCCGCCAGCCCGGTGTTGAATTTACGTTTCATTTTACGAGTTCCCTTTCACTGTTTTTGGTTGTGCCGCGTCGGGCGGCGATTGCTGCTCTTAATTATTTTTGCATGAGCGAAAAATATCTTGAGAACAAGGCCGTTCAGAGAACGGCGGGGCGACACAACTTTCGATTTCACGCCTCATCCTCCCGCCGTCCCTGACGGCCAGCGTTCGCAGAATATATGCGCCCCCTACGGACTCCTCGCGGGTAGATCAGCACGATTTTTGTCGGCATGAACTCCGCGTTTAAGGGCAGCCATTTCCGGCTTTTGATTTTGTGGGCACCGTAAACGTGCCAGTGATTCGGTCCCATTTGCAGAGGCTCGCCCCAGAAAATTCCGGCATCCTTCCAGCGGCGCATTGTTTCCGGCCCGTTGGCTCTGATGATCCGCATTCTTGAAATATCGTGCGAACAATCCGGTGCAGGAAATCGCTGGCCGGTGGGTGTTGAGATGGAGCGAGTCGTCATATCAGTGTGTTTTCGGTTCCGCCGTGCCAGCCAGCGATTTCTGACCGGCAGCGTTCGCAGGAATATCCTCCGGTTCGTAGGTCGCAGCGAAGATGTCTGGCTTGCACGGATAAAACTCTCCCTTCACTCCCTTGATGATCCAGTCGCCAATAGATGCTGTCATTACGCCTTCAAGAGTTGGAATAAACACGCCTTGCGTGTCGCTGAATGCGATGTGTTCAAGCCCCATGAATGCAAGAATTTCTGATCTGCTATCGGTGGTTCCGTTGTATTGGATTGCTTCGATGACTACTGGTTTTTTGCGGTATCTCATATTATTGGTTGCGGGTTAAAAATCACTGCGAACAAGTCAGTGGGCCGAATCCTTCGGATCGGCCACTTTTGCGTTAGCCAAAATATCGCGGAGCCTGTATATGACCGCCGCCGTGGGTTCCGCATCCTTCCAGAGCGGCGTTTCCCATCGGTCAACCACGGCTTGCGCGGCCATCTCCACTTCCTCCAGACGCTCGGCATGTTGCCAAAGATTTTCCCTGAGTTTATTGTTTTCCGCGATCAGTTCCCGAACCCGATGGACTACCGAGTGACCGGGGGCAATCGGCGTTCCGATAGCCTCCGCAATTTGCTGGAGATGTTCCGCGAAGCGTGTCCGCATTTCACGCGCGGCAGAATACGCGGATTGTAGGTCTTTGTGGTCCGGATATTGAGAGTTCATTCCTTTTCCTCCAAGAGCAGATGCAGGATATACTGTTCCTCCCCCATGATCTTTTGGCAGAGTTTGTCGCAGTCGAGTTGGCGCGAGTGCCTGAGATCAGATCCAGCCTTCGCTTGCTCCTTGAGTTTTGCGGCGAGCGCATACGCCTCATTCAGATTCTTGAGGTTGGCGACATGGGTTCTGATTCGCTGGTCCATCAAGGCCAGCTTGCCCTTGTAGATCGGCGGGAGTTTCGAGATCAGGCCGGTGATTGACAGGTATTGATCCCATGCGTCGTCTCCGGTCCTCCATTGCATTTCGCAGGATGCCGTTGAGCGGAATCCTTTCGGGGTCCGCTTCATCTTTTGCACGGTGATTATCAGTTTGTCCCGCATGTCGGCGGGGTTTTCGTCGGGTGTCAGTTTCATAAAAATTGGCTAACAATGTGGTGCAGGAGAATGGCTCCGCTTCGCTACGCCATCCCTGACCACTGCGTTAGCCTTATCGTGGTGACTCACCAGTATTGCGTGCTCCTTGTCGGCGTTGGTCACAATCTCTCGTAGTCTGTCGTTTCCCCACCTTAACTCCGGCCCGAGGGTGGCAAGTGTTCCGTCCACACCGCTGATGTAGTATTGCACATCCCCACCATACAGCCCGTAGTGGATTCTTTCTTGCAAATCCACAGGTAGAGCGGCTAACAGCCCATCCACCGAATCCTCACCCGTGCGGGCTTGGGGTGGTGGCTGCGTTTCAGTTTCGTTCGATGTCGTAGTTTGCATATTAGTCTTTCTTTGGGTGAGGATCGGTGATGGTGATGTTCGGCCTACGGCAGCGGATGCCTTTGGTGACAGTAGGCCATGGCAAGTAGCAAAGCTCTTTTAGAAGCCGGAAGTTCTGGCATACATCCCGCCATTTTCCATCCCAGCGGACCTGATCGCCTTCCTGCAACTTTGTGCCGGGTTCAAGCTCGTTGGGATCGCGTTCAGAGTCGAAGTGTTTGCCGCATCCGCCTTTGTCTTTTTGGCAGTAGTGCCCGAAGTAGTGAGTTCCATCGAAGTCGATGTCTCTGGTCCATGTATAGACGTGTTCCTTGCTGTGGCATTGCGGGCACGATATGGCCGAACATGCGATGGAGCGAACCACAGGCCGCTCGGGAGTTTCATTTGGATTCATAGGTTTTTCTTTCTGCGGCCCGTGGCCGCTCATCTGGTCGTTCGACAAAATACCGCGCACTTCCGAGAGCGGAATGTCGCTGCCTTTCCCAGATGAGATATGCACCGGAAACGCCCGATTTGAGAAGTCCATGAGACATCCCTTTGAGCAGATGTCCCAATCCTTTTGCCGGTTTAGTTCCACGAGTTGCGTTGAGCCTCCATGTTCCTTCAGCGAATACCAGCCGGAGAACGGATGCCCTCCGATCCAGCCGGAGCCTTCGTCGGTGACTTCCTTCCCGCAGACATCGCATTTCAGAATTGTTGATTTTCGAGTTGCCATAAAAATGTCGAACCAAGTCGTCCAGCGAACCCCTACCCGCCAGACGGTTGTTTTTGATTTTCGGGATTCTCGCCAGCGGGCAGGGGCCGCTGACGACCGACGTTCGACAAAATATGGGATGCGATTTCGTTGACCTCACCGCAGGAAAGGCAGTCCTCGTGGCATCCTGCGTAGGATTCCGTTTTGATCTTTTCCATCGCGGCGCGAAACTGGCCGTTTCGTTTCCAGTGCCGGTCGCGTTGTGCGAGAGTTGCGATCAGGTCCGCTTCGAGCTTGTCCCCGGCATTGATGAGCCTCGCGTTCTCGGCGGCGAGGTTGTCGCGCTCTTTCCTGTCCTCATCGCGAATAATTTCCCCATCGCGCCACATGTTCAACTCGGTTTCGATGGAGGCGTTCTCGGATTCAACCTTGTAGTATTTCGCAACGATGTCTGCGGCGGCGAGCAATGCGGGGACCTTCCCTGCCAGCGTTCCTTTTTTGAGCGTGGCGGCTAGCTCGCGCAGGGTGGTTTCGGTTTGGTTGGTGGTCATACGTTCAAAAAGTCCCGCCGCGCTGGCCGTGAGGGGTTGTGATATTCAATGTCATAAATGCTATAATAACTTTGCTGGTTCCGGTTTCGTGTAGATCGGGTTGTATCTGTTGAGCCTTCCCCGGATTATCACCCTGTCTCTTTCGGCCTTTGCGAGAGCATCGTAGGCGACGGACTTCCCGCATCCGGTGAGGTCTTTGATCTTGTAAAGGAGTTCTGTTCTCGTGATCTGATCCTCGAAAAGATCGGCAACGTCTTGGCTTGAAAGTGCGGCCTTTTTATTCCCTGGCGCTTTCTTTTCGAGCCCTACGGACTGCCGGAACTCCTCCGGGTCGAAGTCGGGGTTAATCCGGTAGATCCCAACTTCCTCATCAAGCATCACGCCCATCTCCGGGAACTGTGCGCCGTTGTTGTTCTTCCCGCATGCCATTACCATCAGGCGCGGGTTGTCCGGGTCTTGAGGTGCCAGGTTCACCTGTGCACGGGTCCATGCGTAGAGAGCTTTTGAGTTGCGCCCGAAAGATGATTTGTCCCATCCTACGGCCTTTGCGGCTCCGAGTTTTCCGGTAGCCGAGTGATGCACGACGACAGGGACACGCTGCGGGTTCCCCTTCTTGACCGCCCGAGAGAGAGCTGTAACAACCTGCTTCATGTCACGGTCGTTGTTCAGTTCCAGACTGGTGAAGGTATTGAGCGGATCGAAACAAACGAAGTGCGGGTCGTGGTCGGCAATCGCTTGCTCGATATGCCGGATCTCGTCAGTCTCCAAGTCGAGGAAGGTATCTTCGTCCTTCTCTACCGTGTGGATGACAAAGCAGTCGTCGATAAGAAGCGTATCCTCTTTTTGAAATCCCAACCCTCTCACCATCTTGGTGATGTCAGTTTTTAGGCGGCGGTTTGAGTTCTCCGTTTGGAATACGAGCCACTTCTTCCCGCGAGCGTGTGTTTCAATCCCGAGGAACGGGCGCCCGGTTATCATGCAAAAAGCTAGCTGCATGAGGAGTCTGCTTTTCCCGATCCCTCCGGGGCCGAGGATCGTTACCGGCTGGCTGGCGGCGATGATCCTATCCCCGAAATAATTGTCGGACTCGTCGAAGTCCATATTCACGAGTTCTGTAATCGTGCGGATGGACAGGCGGGACTTCTTGCTTTTTACCGTGTGGTTGAGCTGCTTGAAGTTCAGCGCGATCTCTGTCGGGTCTTCGCCCTTCTTCACCGCTACTTGGATTTGCTGTGAGACGGTCGAGTTGTGCGCGTTGACCTTGTGC
>Ga0194052_1001761_pt1 | contig 12254 bp, 19 predicted proteins | sample SepL226m_MetaG_FD_160117 | JGI IMG/M metagenome (GOLD analysis project Ga0194052, IMG submission 160117) | Anoxic zone freshwater microbial communities from boreal shield lake in IISD Experimental Lakes Area, Ontario, Canada - Sep2016-L227-6m | ecosystem: Environmental > Aquatic > Freshwater >... | reverse complement strand
AATCCGCTTTTCCTCGACGAGGCCTTCAAGCAGCCACGCCGGCGGGGAGTGGAATGGTTTGCCGGTTTTCGGCGGGTGCTTCCTGTAAATCCAATCGAGGCTGAGTGCGCGATAAATCTCTACGTCCAAAGCAAGACTGCGAAACACAGACGCGTCGTAGATATCTGTTTGAATCTTCATCTCCCCCCCGTCGCCTTCAAAAATTCCGGTGAGCGCGTTCGCGTTGCCGCGTGGCTTGGTGCCGCCAATCAGGTCCTGAATGATGATCGGGTGGTTTAACGTTCCATCGCTGCCGATTTTTTGCACCCACTGGCTCCGGGCTTCATCCGCCCGCTGCGCGAGATTGGTGCGGCGTGTGGCGTCTTTCGAATAGATCACGAACTGGCCGGAAGCGCTGGTCGTCTTTCCGGCGAGCGTGTTCTCGCGGGCCTCCGATGAAGCCAAGAACAACGCCAGGACGCAGAGGCCGGTCAGGGGATTTTTCCAGTGCCCGGCCATTGAAGGGTGGCATCATCCGGAGTGATGGTCACTGATTTTGCCTTCTTGAGGAGTTCCAGTGGCTGCGCAAGACCGGTGATGGCCGGCTCGAAGAGCCGCAGAAATACCGGCATCAGAGCCGGATGGATCGGCATGCGTCCGATGGCTCCACCGACAGGTTTGGCACCCAGCCCGGAAGCGGAGGTCACCGGATCGAAGTCCAGCAGGAAGTAGAGGTGGGTTCCGAAAAACTTCTGATCGACGCAGAGAGCAAAGCTTCCTTTCTTGAGCTTGATAAAAGCCCTTTGAAACCGGGCGCTCAGCGAAGAGACGCCGGCATCGTTCGGTTTCATTTCGATGGTGGACTCGAGGAATTGGTTGATAGCCTTGCTGTTGATGGTCCAGCTGATGGCTTTGGGGGATGCTCCCAGATCTTTGAGCGTTGAAAATGTTTCGTGGGCGGCCAACGTGTCGGCCCCGACGGGAGCGGGGACGTTGTCCGGCTCCCGCGCCATCTGAATCAGGCAGGCCAGCATGGCTGAAACACCAGCCAGCCAGAATAGGCTGGAAACTAGGAAACCAGTCACTCCGCGCTCAGCTTGCGCCGGCCGGGTGGATGGCTGCGAGCTTCTATCCGGCCTTTTATACGGAACTCCGGGCAACGGCGGAGCGGCGAGGCCGGGAGCGGATCCGGTGGATGGCTTGCCTGCGGACTCGGCAGGGTCCGATGGCGCTGCCTCGGGCAGCCGCATCCCGCAATTGCCACAGAACACGCGCGTGTCGTCATTCTCCCCCCCGCAATGTTGGCAGGCCCGCATGCGTCAATCCGCCTTGGAAGGCTTCGCTTCCTTTTTCGGCTTGGTCTCCGTTTTTGTCGCCGGCTTGGCCTCCGGTTTCGTTTCGGATTTGACGGACTCTCCGGAGTCTTTCTTCGCGGCCTGCTTGTAGCCCTCGCTACGGTAGTCGGTGATGTAAAACCCGCTGCCTTTGAAAATGAGCCCCGCGCCGGTTCCCAGAAGTCTGCGGACTTTGCCTTTGCCCCATTTCTTCATTTTGCACCGGGCCTGCGGACAGGTTTTCAATGCATCGTCTTTCATGGACTGGAAAAAATCGAACGTCTTCCGGCACCTTTCGCACTCGTATTCGTATGTTGGCATGCTGAGGGAGCAGGTTCTAGCAGTTCCCCATCCGGTCCGCAAGCGGCGGGATGAGTGCAAGGAGCGGGCGCAAGCCTTACGAACTACTAAAAGTCTCGCATCGGCAGTCCATACCGGCTACATTTTCATGCTCGGTGAAAACGATTCTCATAGCGTCCCTCTTGTTCTCCTCCCTCGTGTCCGGGTTTTCCCAGACGCAGGAAGTCAAACTCATGGACCGGATCATGAAACCGAACAGGGAGATGGCTAACCCGCTGCAAAGCAAATCCTTTTCGGGGACAAGTTCGGTTCCGCTCAGAAAAGCTCCGGCAGCCAGCCAGGGGTTCTATGGGGTCAAGGATGCCACCATTAAAGATTTTTCCACGCATTCCTTCCTCGGATTGAAAAACCCGTGGTTTGGTGGCAGGGTTTTTGCGACGAAGGGAGAGGCCGCGTTGTCGAGATATGACACGAAGAATGCGGGGATCACAAAAACAACCGATGTTGCGGCTTACTACGGCGCCACGAAAAGCGCCATTTCCGGCACCCAGGTTGTTCCCGTCTCGACTTTTGTTCCCGAACCCTCGGCCAAGGGGGCCGTAAGCCGGATGTCGGACAAAATCACCAAGAAAATGACGATCGATGATGTGCGGGAGCTGCTGAACAAACCCCATTGAGTTTTCCGATGGTAACGCTTTCCACTCTCATCAGGGGTTGTGCAAAAATCCACAGCGAAGCCGAGCTGGCCGCCAAGCTGGCCTTGGGGCGTCCGCTGAAAGTCAAGCTGGGCGTGGACCCGACCGCCCCCGATATCCATCTCGGCCACAGTGTCGTGCTCTCGAAGCTCAGGGATTTCCAGGATGCGGGGCACGATGCGATCCTCATCATCGGGGATTTCACGGCCATGATCGGAGACCCGAGCGGGCGCTCGGTCACGCGTCCGCATCTCAGCCACGACCAGGTTCTCGCAAACGCGAAAAGCTACCAGGAACAGGCATTCAAAATCCTGAAACGCGAACGTGCCCGGATCGTTTTCAACGGCGAGTGGTTCGAGGCGATGAGCTTCGAGGAGGTGATCAAGCTCAACAGTCGCGTGACTCTCCAGCAGATGCTGGTCCGCGAGGATTTCCGCGAGCGCATCGAAAAAGGCCAGCCGATCCACGCCCACGAAATCCAGTATCCGATCATGCAGGGATGGGATTCCGTGATGGTCAAGGCCGATGTCGAGCTCGGCGGGACCGACCAGCTTTTTAATATCATGGTCGGCCGCGACCTCCAACGCGAGGAGGGCCAGCCCCAGCAGGTCGCCATGACGATGCCGATCCTCGAAGGTCTCGACGGGCGCCAGAAAATGAGCAAGAGCCTCGGGAATTATGTCGCCCTCAACGAGCTGCCGGGGGACATGTTCGGAAAGATCATGAGCATCAGCGACGAGCTGATGGTGCGCTATTACGACATCCTCCTCCATGAAACCATCCCCGCGGACGCGCACCCGATGGATGCCAAAAAAGCCCTCGCGCGTCGGATCACCGCCCGCTTCCACGACGAGTCCACCGCCGCCCATGCCCTCGAGGAATTCAGCAAGCGCTTCAGCGCCCGTGACCTCGACTCCGCGGAGCTTCCGGATTTTGCGCCGGGAGCCGCACGCGATTTCGTGAGCCTTGTCGTCGATGCTTATGCTCAGTGCTTCCGGGTTTCCCGATCGCGTTCCGACGCCCGCCGCCTGATCGAAGGCGGGAGCGTCCAGTGGCGCGGCGAAAAAGTCTCCGACGCCAAAGCGGTTCTCCCGCCGGGGGAATCCGGAGTCCTCAAACTCGACAAAACCCGCGCTGTCAGAATCGGAAGCTGAGCGATCTTCCAAAAACCCGCCATCTCAGCCGAGATCGGCTGAACCCTGTCCCGGGCCTTCCCTTTCCGGCTTTCCAAGGATGAGGGTTGCCTGCTAATTCCTTGCCTTATGGACCGACCGAACAAAACGCAGGAGCAACTGGCAATCGTATCCCTCGTGCTCTTCGTCGTTGGCTTGTTTGCAATAGTTGTTGTCTGGTTGCCAATTTCAGTGATGGAGCATCTCACCGACGCGACGATACAAGGCATTTACGTCGGCACGGGACTTCTGGTTTGGATTCCAGCAATAGCTTGCGGACACATTTCCCTTTCAAGAATCCGCAAGTCAGACCATCTGAAAGGCAAGGGATTTGCCTATGCAGGCCTGGCGTTTTCCTACGTCGCCATGGCTTTGCTGATCGCTTTGATCGCGCTCGCACTTGTCCTGGGTGCGGGTTCTGGAAAATGAAGAGGGGATGCGCCTTTTTCCGGCTGGTGGAATCCGGCAATGCGGGATATCTCTTCCGGGAAGCGGGGGTATAGCTCAACGGTCAGAGCAGGCGGCTCATAACTGATAAATGCTCTTTTTCGTGGTTTTTCATATCTTTGCATGGGCTATCTAAAATGCTAATGGAAAGCGTGATGCATCGCATTTTCTTTTCACAGCCTTGCGTGGTTTTCCGATAAAAATTCCGAAAAGTGTAGAATGGAGGTGTAGAACAAAAACACCTGTCCGATTTCATGTTTGGTCGGCATAAACCCGCCGACCATCATCATAAATTGATCGGCTTGGCGGAACTGGATAGTGACAGCAACGGCCCCTCTCCCTGCGTTATATAAAATTGAGCAGCCCCTTGGGTTGCTCCCCGGTGGAAAATGCTTTCCGTCCGGGTTCACCACAACAACGCATGCGATTCGCACACTACTCGCCTCCCATTCGCCGGGAGATCGTTCGGGTTCTCTACCACGAGCGAAAATCCCGGGGCATCCCGATGACGCGGCTCGTTGACGAGCTTCTCACGGAAGCTCTCAAGGGCAGCCCGCATTGGGGGATGATGGAGGATCCCGCAGAATACAACCAACCCTCCGCTCAGGAACAGTCCTGACCGGAAACAACAACCAACTCGGCACGAGACCAGCCCGGCCATCACGCCGGGCTTTTTTGTGCCCACAACGAAAGGAAACACCATGGCACTCAAATTGATCGCCAATTACTCGAAACGTCTGGGTCTTCCCGGATATTCGAGCCACCAATACTCCGTCTGCGTCGAGACGGAGATCAGCAACATCAACGACGTGGCCGGGGAAAGCTCCCGCCTCTACCAATCGCTCCAGCAGAGCGTGGACGAGGAAATCCAGCACACGGGGTTCGTCCCCGATCACGGATACGGGATGGAGGGCAAAACCAACGGCTCCGCCAACGGGCACGACAACCGCACCAACGGCCACAGCGCCCCCGCCAACGGAAATGGGAACGGCAACGGCAACGGCCACGCCAACGGGAACGGCGATGGCTGGACCTGCTCGGACAAGCAGCGGGATCTGATCCTCAAGCTCGTGGACGAACACCAGCTCGACAAGGGGCAGGTGGACGACACCAGCCGCGACATGTTCGGCGTCGGGGTCCGGGAGCTGAACAAGCTGCAGGCATCCGGCCTGATCGAACGCATCCTCGACGAGCACGGCGGCGGTCGCAACAAAGCGCTCCGCACCCGCAGCACGCCGCCCCGCCGCGCCTACGCGAATGGAGGTGTGCGGTGATCGCGCTCGCCCCGACAAGGAAGCAGGTGGTCCCCGATCCGACGGAGCACCTGACCAGCGTGGTATCTGCCTCCCGGCTCAACTGCTTCCACTCCTGCCGTCTGAAGTTCTACTTCCGCTACGTGCTGGAGCTGGTCAAGCCGGGCAGCGCCGCGCTCTTCGTGGGCAAGGCGGTCCACGCCGCGCTCCAGCAGTGGAGCACGGCCCGCTGGCGGGGTCAGGAGCACGACGCACCGGCCCTGCGCGAGGGGTTCCTCATGAACTGGGTAACCGGTCAGGAAGAGGAGCCGGTCTCATGGGAGGACGACGAGGACGCCCAGCAGGACAAGGCTTGGGGGCTCGTCGAGATGTATCTCCGCGACACTCCGATCCCGGCGGAGGAAAAACCCGAGGCGGTGGAGGTCCGTGTCGAGGCCGATCTGGCCAGACACGGGTTGCCAACACTCGTCGGGATCATCGACCTCGTGCGTCCCGGCGGACGAATCGTTGACTTCAAGACCAGCGCCGCCACCCCGAACGCAGAACAGGTAGTCCACCGCAATGAAACCCAGCTCACCGCCTACGGTCTCCTTTACCGGGAGGCCACGGGAAAGCAGGAGTCAGGTTTCGAGCTCCATCACCTGGTCAAGACCAAGGTGCCCAAGCTCGTCGTGAGCGAGGCCCCGGCAACCACCGAGGCGCAGCGCACGAAACTCTTCCGTCTGATCGAGTCCTACACGGACGGGGTCGAGCGGGAGGATTACGTGCCCTCGCCGGGGCTGCAGTGTGCCGCGTGCGAGTTCTTCAACGAGTGCAGGAATGGAGGTGCGGCATGAGAAAGCTCACCTTACTCCTGCCGCTCGCCCTCACCGGCTGCGGTAGTAGCGCCCCAGACTTCGGTCCGATCGGGGCCGGCCTGTCGGTGATCGGGCTTGGAATCGTCATCGGTGCATTGATCATCGCGATCTTCCGTAAAGGGGGTGGCGGCGATGATTGACCTGCTCCAGCTCCTGCGCGTCATCCTGCCGATCGTGGGCGTCCTGCTCGTCCTGCTGGCAGTCGTAACGCTGCTCGCCTCGCTCGGGCCTGTGCTCGTGCCGATTGCCGTCCTTGCCGCAGCCGGCCTCGTGGCCTGGCTCTGGCTCGCACACAGATAACCATCAACCAAAAGGCCGGGGGCACCAACGCTCCCGGCCTTTTCCATTTTCAGGCTTCCGGCATTCCGCTGGGGCCAACCCGCCGCACATGCGGCCATCAGTAAAACCACTGGTGACCGCTGCGGGCGCACTGCGTCCTGCGGTCGCCTTTCAACCAGGAAAGGAAAACACAAATGAGTCCCAAAGCTGGATTTGTTTTGTTGGATCAGATCGAACCCCGGCTACGCGCCACCATGCCGTATATCCGTGGAGTCGGTTCAGAAGACACCGAGGAGCTATTGCAGGATGCCCTGACCGTGGCAGCCAAGATGCTGCACGATCTCGAAGAACGGGGGAAGGAAGTCACGCCGGGGAACGTGGCATATTACACGATTCTCCACATGAAGTCCGGTCGCCGGTCGTATTCGGCTGGCCGCACGGATGTCATGAATGCCGGAACGCAGTTGGACAGCAACTCCATGGTTCTCTCGTTCGAGGAACCGGCGGGGTATGACGCGGAAACCGATGAGGAGATCCCACTCGGCGACATGCTGGCGGGCAGTGATGACGATCCCGCAGGGGCGGCAGCGAGGATGATGGACTGGGAGGATTTCCTGGATACACACAACCCACGCTACGAGGCGTTCGTGTGCGATCTCGCACAGGGCAGGCACGCCAAGGATACGGCCGCCAGGTTCGGGTTCAGCAGTTCGTGGGCGCACGACTTGAAGGAAAACCTGGCCGAGGATCTGCGGGAGCACTTTGGCGAGGACGCCATCGCGGACTCCATGCAGGCACCTTCGTGGCGCGGCAACATCATGGCGGACCATGAGAAGGCAGCGTGTCGGGCAGACCGTCGGCGGGGGTGACCCTCCCGCCAAGGGGGCTGCGGAATCCACCGCAGACACCAATAACAAACCGGGGCCAATGCCCCAAAAATCAAAGGGCCGGGGGCATCACGCTCCCGGCCTTTTTCATTTCAACAACAGAAAGAACAATCCATGCACACAACACTTCATTACATCGATCAGCGATCCAACAAAGTTTACCGGATCGTCATCGAACCGCGTGACGGCGGATACGTGGTCAACTTCGCCTACGGGCGCAGTGGCTCCACGCTCAACACCGGCACGAAAACATCCAGCCCGGTGTATTTTACGATGCCGCGAGGCTCATCTACGACAAGGTCGTCCGGGAAAAGCTCGCCAAGGGGTATGTCCTCGCGGCCGACAGCCAGACCTACGTCACCGGCAGCCGGAAGGTGACGGACATCCACCCCCAGCTCCTCAATGCCGTCGATGACCCCGAGCCACTGCTGGCTGATGACCGATTCTGCATCCAGCGTAAGCACGACGGCAAACGGCTCCTGCTGCACAAGCAGGGGTTCGAGATCACCGGCATCAACCGCCGGGGCATCGAATGCGGGTTCCCGGAATCCATCCGGGCAGCGGTGGCAGCCCTGCCGCACAACTTCCTTCTGGACGGCGAGGCCGTGGGCGACACGTTCCACGTCTTCGATCTGCTGGAGGTGAGGTTCACCGACCTGCGGCACGTCCCTTACAAGGTGCGGCTCGTCGAGTTGCTCAACCTGCTCGCCAGCACCGAGCAAAGCGCAATCCAGTGGGTTGCCACCCACAATGGGAAGGAAGCCAAGCGCCGGACATTCGATGAACTCAAAGGCGACAACGCTGAAGGTGTCGTCTTCAAGCGGATCGGCGCACCGTATTCGCCGGGGCGTCCGAACTCCGGCGGCGACCAGCTCAAATACAAGTTCGTCGAAACAGCCTCGGTGATCGTGAATGCGATCAACGCCAAGCGCAGTGTGGCCATCGCTGTGTGGGAAAACGGCACGCTGGTATCGGCTGGCAACGTCACGGTCCCGGTCAACCAGCTCATCCCGCAGGTGGGTGATGTCATTGAGGCTCGCTATTTGTATGCGATGGAAGGCAGCGGCAGCCTGTTTCAGCCGGTCTATCTCGGCGTGCGCGACGACATCATGGCCGCCGAATGCACCCGCGATCAGCTCAAGTTCCGCAGGGAGGAGGTGGCGGCGTGAACCTCATCGCAAAGTTCGTGGGCGAGGCCGCCCGGAAAGAGGCGGCAGGCAAGCCGCCCTTCGGTGCCGGGTTCAATGCCGAGGTCGTGGCAAAGACGGAAACGCTCGAAGTCCACGGCTCGGAGATCAGCGACCCCGGCCCAGACTACTGCGAGTTCCGCGCCTTCGATGCCAGCGGCAACCCTGTCGGCACCAAGAGGGTCAACGGCTACTGAACATGGCCTCGATCCTCTCCAAGGCAGGCGTCAATCCGGGAATGTCATTCAAGTGCTGCGACTGCGGCGACACCATCACCGGCCGGCAGGTCCTTGATGGGGATTACCTCTACATCGTGGCAGCCAACCGGGAGAACCCCGAGGCATCGGTCTTCCGGTGCGAGTGCTGCCAGGACGAGTGGGAGGAGCGCCGCCACGAATGACAACCCCTCCCGGACCATCGGGATTTTCAAACATGCGCCGGGATGGATCCCCGGCTCAGAACATGACACATCCATGCACCTGGACACCAACCGCATTTACATCTGCACCAATGTCACCAACGGGACAGTTCATCTGCTCCTGCCAAAAACACTCAACTTCGAGGTGATCGAGCTCCGGCTTGATGACCCCGACCCTTCCCGGACGGACGCGGCCGAGTTCAAGCTTCTCCGCGAGGAGATGAACGAGCACGGCTTCGACCTTCCGTAAGAACAACAACCTGCGAAAGCGGCCCGCCTGTCACCACGACACGCGGGCCGTTTCCGTTTCAACAACCGAAAGGAAAACATGATCAGTATCCCAATCAGCGAATTGAAGTCCGCGCTTGCGGGCCTCGCCAAAGTCGTCTCCAACAAAGCCACCCTCGAATGCCTGCGCTGCATCCGTGTGGACGCCACACCCGAGCGCACAACCCTCCTGGGCACCGACCTGGAGATGTTTGCCAGAGTCGCGTTGCCCGAAGCCAAGTGCGACACGGCGGTGAGCTTCCTGCTCCCGTTCGAGCGACTGCAATCGATCGCCCGGCGTTTCCCGCCGGCCACGGTCCTCAACATCAAACCCGAACGGATATCCTGCCACCTCGGAAACGGCCAGCTCAACGAGCCGATCACGGCACCGAAGCTGGAGGAATTCCCGGAGGAGTGGGCGGTGGCCATACCGCCCGTGCCCATGCCGGAAACCTTCGCGCGGCGGTTCACCGAAGCCATGGGCTGCTCCTCCACGGACGCGACCCGCTACGTCCTCAACGGCATCCAACTGGATGTCAGCGGCCCAGAGGATGCCGGGCATTACCTGGTCGGCACCGACGGCAGGCACCTGTTCAGCGCGAACAGCTTCACCCTGCCGGTCCCGGAGTCGGTCATCATTCCCAACCACAAGCTTCTGCTGTGGCGCGGGCTCGCGGATCTGCCGTGGGCGCTGGCGGGAGAAAAGAAGCGCGACAACACGCTTGTGCGGATCACCGCCGGGGCCTGGGCGCTGACCTTGAAAACCATCGAGGGCAACTATCCGAACTGGCGTCAGGTCGTGCCGCACTTCCGGCAGCACCGCACAACGGTCGCCCTGCCGGAGGGACACGGGTTTGCAAAGCTCGTGGGCGGACTGCCCGGCGCGGACGCCAACAACAGCCCCGTCGATCTCGTCATTGAGAACGGGGCGGTTGCGGTGAAGGACACCACCGGCGCGTCCAGCATCGCCCTTGAAGGAGCCAAGGCCAAGGGGCCGGACATCAAGGTCCGCCTCAACCGGGATTACCTCACGAAGGCATTCGACTACGGGCTGACCAACATCGGGATCATCGATCCCATGTCGGCCCTGCAGTTCACCCGCGAGGGCAGGCAGATGGTCGTCATGCCGCTGAGGGTGGCGGACGTCATGCCAGCAGAAGAACCGACCGACAAACAAGAGGTCTCGGGAGGCCCCGCAGCAGAACCAACAAACCAAACGGCTCCCAAGGAGCCACAACCCGAAAGGAAACCCATGACCGCCACAAACGGACATACCAACGGGGCGGCAACGCCCCACCTCAACGGAGCCCAGCGCTCCACAACGCCGGGCATCCCGGCAGCGGAGAAGCCGGCCCTTGAAGCCGCCATCGATAAACTCGACAGCTTCAAGACGGTGTTCCGCGAAGCCCTCGTCGGCGTCACTGAACTCTCGACCCTGCTCCGGCAGGCCGTCAGGGACCAGAAGGCCGGGGAGAAAGAAGTCCAATCCGTCCGCCAGACCCTGCGCTCTCTCCAGAGCGTGAGGATCTAAATCGGGCACAAACCAGCCAGAGGCCGGGGGCAATCACGCTCCCGGCCTTTGCTTTTACATACATACTATGAACATCATCGAACCACCAGCACCCCGCGCACAGGCTCCGCGCGGAATGCTTCTTCATTGCGGAGCCGAAATCGTCAGCCGCAGCCAGCTCTTTGACGTGCCCACACCTCCAGGAACCCGGACGTGGTATCCGCTGCCCCACCGCACGATCCTGCGCGAGGTTGAGACCCAGCTCGACACCAGCGGGTTTACGATCCTTGAGGAGACGCATGCGCTGAGTCATGCCGGGGAGAGATACTTCGGTGTCCTCTCCGTCACCCTGCCCAACCGCGCGAAGGCGGATTTCGGGTGGGTTGTTGGCCTGCGCAACAGCCATGACATGAGCTATCCCGCCGGGCTCGTGGCTGGAACAAGGGTCCTTGTTTGCGACAACCTCTGCTTCAGCGGGGAGGTTAGGATCAGCCGCAAGCACACGCGGTTCGCGGAGCGCGACCTCCGGCACCTGACGGCCCGCGCCGTGGGACAACTTGGGGACCGGTTCCGGGGACTGGACAATCGGGTGGAGGCCTACAAAGCCGAGAGACTGTCAAACGCCCGCGCGCACGACATCGTGATCCGTGCGGTCGATTGTGCAGCGATCACCCCGGCCCAGATCCCGGGTGTCCTTCAGGAGTGGCGCAAGCCTGCCCACGAGGAATTCGCAGCCCGCAATGCGTTCAGCCTCTGGAACGCGTTTACTGAGGTCTATAAAACCGTGAACCCTCACACCGCCCTGCGGAGGGGAGAGGCCCTGCATGGGCTCTTCGACGCCGAGACCGGGGTGGCACTTGTGTCATGAGCGCCAGACCGACCCCATTCGAGCGGATGCATTACGGCAAACTCGTGGGCCGGAAGATCCTGGCAATCCATTGGGAGGACTTCGAGGGACACCCGCTGGCGGCCCTCATCCTCAGCGGAAAGGACAGCAAGGGCCATCCTGCCACTGCTGCCGTCATGTGCGACCCCGAGGGCAATGGCCCCGGCCACCTGGAGCACTCGCTATGAGCCGGAGAACCCCATGGGGGAAGGACTACCCCCGTATCCGCTCCATCCACCTGAACCGCTGGGAACGTCCCAAGAAGGCAACGGTCTGGACAAAATACGGCATGGTCACGGTTGTATGGAGGGATGTTGCGGGAAGCCGGTGCTGGTTCTCCAGCGGCACCGGGGATGCCAAGCGGGAGGCTGTTCCTGTAATCGAGCACATCGAACAGATGTGCCAGACCATGCACTGAACCGTGCGTGGTCGAAAAAAGTCTGTCTGCACGCGGGGCAGGCTTTTTTTACATATCAGCTTCATCTCATCAGTGGAGGCCAAGGCCGGTGACAAGCTCGTGCGGGTCGGGTTCTCGAATTCCTACCGGGGCACGACCGACGATGCCGCCATCCTTCGCGTGACCGGGGCAAAGGGAGCCTCATTCTTCAAGCAATCGTTCGCGCTCAAGATCAAAGGCGACCTGATCCCAGAAGCCGCTGCCGAGGAGATCATCGGCGAACTCCAAGCCCTGTTTGCCCGTCACAACGCAGCGGCTGCCCTCAGCGCGAAGGCCGTGTTCAAGCCGACCAAGGAATTCCACACCGCCCGCCACACGCTCTATTC
>Ga0194052_1001760_pt1 | contig 12255 bp, 9 predicted proteins | sample SepL226m_MetaG_FD_160117 | JGI IMG/M metagenome (GOLD analysis project Ga0194052, IMG submission 160117) | Anoxic zone freshwater microbial communities from boreal shield lake in IISD Experimental Lakes Area, Ontario, Canada - Sep2016-L227-6m | ecosystem: Environmental > Aquatic > Freshwater >... | reverse complement strand
GACTACGCCGCGCTGGAGGCGGCCTGCCTGAAGGAGAGCCTGCTGCCGGGGCTGGACCTGGGCCGCTTCTATCCCGAATACCAGGGCTGCATCCTGTGGTGCGCCACGGAGCTGCACACCCGCCAGATGATCGAGAGCCTCGTCGAGATCCTCGCCCGTGTCCCTGTCCTTGCCGAGGAGGTGTGACCATGTTCCTGCGCCAGCGCGAACCCCTCTCCTTCGAGCGCTCGGTCCCCGGCAAGCGGGGCATGGACCTGCCCAAGCTCGACGTTCCCCCGGCCCGCGACACCCGCCCCGCGCACCTGAAGCGCAGCGGCTTCGCCGCCCTGCCCGAGCTGAGCGAGGTGGAAGTGATCCGCCACTTCACCCGGCTTTCGAAGTGGAACTACGGCGTGGACGACGGCATCTATCCCCTGGGTTCCTGCACCATGAAGCACAACCCCCGGCTCAACGAGAAGGTCGCGGGGCTGCCGGGCTTTACGGACAGCCACCCCATGGCGCCCGACGCCCTGGTGCAGGGCAACCTGGAGATGATCTACACCCTGCAGGCCTGGCTGCAGGAGATCACGGGCCTGCCCGGGGTCACCCTCCAGCCCAGCGCCGGCGCCGCCGGCGAGCTGACAGGCGTGATGCTCATCCGCGCCTACCATGTCAGCCGGGGCGCCAAGCGCCGCGTGATCCTCATCCCGGACAGCGGCCACGGCACCAACCCCGCCACCGCCGCCATGGCGGGCTACGAGGTGGTGGAGCTGCCTTCCCTGCCCGACGGCACCATCGCCTTCGACGACGTCACCGATCCCGCCAGCGGCAAGACTCGCAAAGGCCTGCGGACGCTGGTGGCGGAGCTGGGCCCGGAGATCGCCGGGGCCATGATCACCAACCCCAACACCGTGGGTGTCTTCGAATACCGCTTCCAGGAAGTCAGCGACCTCCTGCACAGCGTCGATGCGCTGGTCTACATGGACGGTGCCAACATGAACGCCCTGGTCGGCGTGGCGCGCCCCGGCGACTTCGGCGTGGACGTCATGCACCTGAACCTGCACAAGACCTTCTCGACACCCCACGGCGGCGGCGGCCCCGGCTCGGGCCCGGTCTGCTGCGCGGAACGCCTCATGCCCTTCCTGCCGGTGCCCGTGGTCGTCCGCGACACCGTGAAGGTGGGTGAGGGCGAAGTCCCGACCCACTCCTACCGCTGGGACTGGGACCGCCCCCAGAGCATCGGCAAGGTGCACACCTTCTACGGCAACTTCGGGATCCTGGTGCGCGCCATGACCTACTGCCTGAGCCACGGCTCCGATGGTCTCAAGGCTGCGACGCTCCGCGCCATCGTGAACGCCAACTACATCCGCGTCCGGCTCAAGGGGGCCTACTCGCTGCACATCGACTCGCCCAGTCTGCACGAGGTGGTCTTCAGCGACACGCTGCAGGCCAAGCACGATGTGCACACCCTGGACATCGCCAAGCGCCTCATCGACCACGGCTACCACCCGCCGACGATCTACTTCCCGCTCATCGTCCCCGGCGCGCTCATGATCGAGCCCACCGAGAGCGAGGGGAAGGACGAGCTGGACGCCTTCTGCGACACCATGCTGCAGATCGCCAAGGAGGCCGAGGAGAACCCGGACCTGCTGCACCAGGCGCCCGTGCTGGCGCCCCTGCGTCGCCTCGACGAGACCACCGCCGCCCGCAAGCCCGTCCTGCGGTGGACCCGGCCCTAGGCTGTCGCTTTCAATTCAGACAAAAGAGAAGCGGGGTCGCCCCCGCTTCTCTTTTGTCTGCTTGCCTGGCCCTAGGGGCTACTTAACCACCAAGGTGCGCATCATGTCGTGCTCTTCGTGCTCGAGGATGTGGCAGTGCCACACGTACTCGTTGCCGCCGGTGCGCGGGCTCACGGGGACCACGAAGGGCACGGCGGGCAGGGCGAGCTTCATGATGACGGTGGTGATCTCACCGGGGTGCATCTTGACGGTCTCCTTCCAGCCGAGCTCGGTGGCCTCGGGGCCGCGGGCGGTGCCCAGGCCCGTGGGCGTGGCGGCCGCGCCGATGGCGGTGGTGGCGCCGTAGGTGATGGGGTCGAAGCCCTGGCGGGAGAGGATCTGCACGTTGGAGAGGTGGAAGTGGATGGGGTGCGTGTCACCGGTGAGGTTGGCGATCTGCCAGACCTCGACGGCGTTGTTGGTGGACACCTCGGTGGGGATGGAGCCCTCAGGATCCTTGGGGTCGTAGTAAGGACGGCCGAAGTCACCGGCGGGGGTCTTGATGTTGGTGCCGAGCATTTGGATGAGACGGTTGTAGGCGTCCACGGCCTCGTTCAGGGTCAGCTGACGGACCACGATGCCCTTGCGGGTGGGAATGGGCAGGGGCGCGGTGGTGATGGAAGCCCAGCTCAGGGTCGTGGCGGTGGCCACGGGGCCCGCCAGGGGGGGATCGATCTTCGCGTCGCTCACGCTGGCCAGGGCCGTGGTGGGGGTGAGCTTGAAAGCGGGATCTTTGGTGATGGTCTTGGCGTCCAGCTTCACCTCGAAGCGCATGAGGATGGAGGTGTCGCCGACGAGGGTGGGGCTGGGATAGTCGTTCTCAGGAGCCCCATTTGGGTAAGGGCCAGGGGCATTGTTGTAGAGGATGTACTTCTTGCCACCCTTGCCGTTGAGGTCGAGGATCAGGTCCAAGCGCTCGGCGGGGGCCACGATGAGGCTGCCACCGGGGGCCGCGGGGTTCACATAGCGGCCACCCGCAGCGTCCACCAGGGTGGTCAGGTTGGCCTGGGCCACGACAACGGGCTTGGCCAGGAAGCCGCCCTCGGTGCCGATGACGGTCCAGGCGGGGCCGGGCTTGGTGAAGTCAGGGACGCCTTGGCCGTTGTCTTCGTAGAGGGCGAGATTCAGCACCCGGGCATTGCAGGCATTGAGGACGCGCAGGCGGTAGCGGCGGGGGTCCACGGTGGCCTTGGGGTAGGCGGCGCCGTTCACCAGCATGGTGTCCCCGAAGGCCTCGGGCACCACGGACACGCCAGGGGCGGTGCTGGTGTTCCACAGGTTCGCATCGTATTCGTAGGGGTACCAGAGGTCTCCCACATTCTTGGCAGAGCCCGGGAACGGGCGGCTGCGGTCAGGCACGTTGCCGTTCTGGAAGATCTTGTCCTGGAAGACCAGGGGCAGCTCGCGGCCGCCGTTCTCCACGAAGGCGGGCAGCCCGAAGTCACGCACCAGGGCCGCCTCGTAGGTGTCCCGGAGGAGGTAGGCGGAGGCGATGCCGGCATAGGCATTGAGGCGGGTGATGCCCATGGCGTGGTCGTGGTACCACATCATGCGGGCGCTCTGGTTGTTGGGGTAGTAGTACTCGGCCTCGTTCTTGGGCACGGTGCCTGCCGCCGTCTCCAGGGGACGCAGCACCTTGTTGTTGAGGAAGCTCACGCCCTGGTGGCCCTGGTCATCCCAGAAGCTGAAGGGGCCGCCGTCGCTGGTCCAGGGCACCTGCCCGCCATGGAGGTGGGTGGCGGTGCGGTTCTGCTGCACGGAGGAGTCCGCGCCCTGGATGCTGCTGTCCACCGGGAGGATGTGGGCGTTGGGCAGGTTGTTGCGGAAGGTGATCTGGGTGGGGACACCCTTCTGGGCGATGATGATGCCACCCAGGTGCTTCTGGAGGGGGATGGTGCCCACAGCCACACCCAAGGCCCGGGTGGGGTTGTAGCCCCAGAGGGTGGTGGGGGGCAGGCTCGGGTGGAGCTGATCCGTGTACTGGTTGATGTCGATGGTGTAGTGGTTGGCCACCAGCTTGCTGCCGGTGAAGGTGCGGGTGCCGTCCGGCAGGGCCACGGGAATCAGCCCGGGAGCCCGGAGCTCGGTCATGAACTTGGTCAGCGTCGGACTGGACTGCCAGGTGGGGACGGGGGTCACCACGACGCCCTGCGCGACGAGGCTTTGACCCGAGGCCAAGAGGATCGCGGCCAGGCCGAGGAAGGGAAGGCCGGACCGGAAGGACCGGGGGAAGAGGCTGGGTTGAGGCAGGCAATGGCTCATGGGTGAAACTCCAGGGTTACAAAGGTTGAGCAGCGGGGACCCCGCAGCTGACAATCCGGGTAGACCTTAAAGTCTATGGATCCTTAGGTGTTTCACCAGTTTGTACTAAACCTTAAGTATTACTACGTGCTGTAATGGTTAAACCTACATTGAAGTCAATAATACAAACATTGATTAAGCCTTTTTTTGATAACAACTTGAAAAATGACCTCGAGATCAGGGAAGCTGCCTGGGATGAGGTCGACCCTGGACGCAGAAACGCAGGAAGCGGGGGCGACCCCCGCTTCCTGCGTTTCTGTATCTACCCGGTGGGGTTGGCTTACTTCACCACCAAGGTGCGCATCATGTCGTGCTCCTCGTGCTCGAGGATGTGGCAGTGCCAGACATACTCGTGGCCGCCGGTGCGGGGGCTGACGGGGATCGTGAAGGGCACCTTGGGCAGGTTGAACTGCATGATCACGGTGGTGACCTCACCGGGATGCATCTTGATGGTCTCCTTCCAGCCAAGCTCGGTCGCCTCGGGACCCCGGGCCGGAATGGTCGGGTAATAGGTCGGGACCGCGGGCGTGCCGGCTGCCGTGTTCTGGTAGGCGAGGGTATCAAACACCCGCCGGGACAGGATCTGGGCATTGGCGAGATGGACATGGATCGGGTGCGTGTCACCCGTCAGGTTGGCAATCTCCCAGACTTCGGTGGCGCCCGCCGCGGGGGTCTCGGTGGCCTCGGAGAGCGGATCGGCCGGATCGAAGTAGGGTCGGGAAAAGTCTCCCGCCTTCGGCGCCACATTGGTCCCGAGCATCTGGATCAGGCGGCCGCTGGCGTCGTAGCCCTCGTTGAGCGTCAGGTGGCGCACGGTGACCCCCTTGCGGGTCGGAATGGGCAGGGGCGCGGTGGTGGCCGTCAGCCAGCTCAGGAGCGGCGTGGGCATGGCGGGCAGCCGACCGGCCAGGGGTGGATCGATCTTGGCGTCAGGGATGCCGGCCATGGGCATGAAGGGCGTGAGCAGCCAGGGGGCGTCTTTTAGAATGGTCCTGCTGTCCGCCTTGACCTCGAAGCGCATGAGGACCGACGTGTCCCCGATTCCGGCGGCATTGGGATAGTCGTTGGTGAAGGCGCCATTGGGGTAAGGGGCTGGGGCATCGTTGTAGAGGATGTACTTCTTGCCGCCCTTGCCGTTGAAGTCCACCACCAGGTCGAAGCGCTCGCCGGTCGCCACGATCAGGCTCCCGCCCGGGGCGGCCGGATCGACATATCGACCCGCCAAGGGATCCACAAAGGTTGTCAGAGGCGCCGAGGGCACGTTCACGGGTCTGGCCAGGAAGCCACCCTCGGTGCCGATCACCGTCCAGTGCGGCCCGGGCTTCTTGAAGTTCGGCTGACCATGGCCGTTGTCCTCATAGAGCTGCAGGTTGAGCACCCGAGCCTGGCAGGCGTTGAGGACCCGGAAGCGGTAGCGCCGGGGATCCACGGTGGCCTTAGGGAAGGCGGCACCGTTGACCAGCATGGTGTCGCCGAAGGCCTCGGCCACGACGGAGGTGGGAGGCAGGGGATTGGGCGCGCTGGGGTCGCGGTCCCATCGGGCCAGGTCGTACTCGTAGGGATACCAGAGGTTCCCCTTGCCCTGGGCGGACCCCGGGAAGGGGAGGGCCTTCGGGTCGCTGGGCCCGCTGCCGTTCTGGAAGATCTTGTCCTGGAAGACAAGGGGCAGCTCGCGGCCCCCGTTCTCCACGAAACCGGGGAGGCCGAAGTCCCGCACCAGGGTGGCTTCGAACTTGTCCCGGATGATGTAGGCGGAGGCGATGCCCGCATAGGCATTGAGGCGCGTGATGCCCATGGCATGGTCGTGGTACCACATGAGGCGGGCGCTGGCGTCGTTCGGGTAGTAGTACTCGGCTTCGTTACCGGCGGCGCCGGGATTCAGGACTGTGTTGTTGATGAGGTTGATGCCCTTGTTGCCGCTGGCATCCCAGAACCCGAACGGGCCGCCGTCACTGAACCAGGGCACCGCACCCCCGTGCAGGTGGGTGGCGGTGCGGTTCTCGGTCACGCTGGGGTCGGCCCCCTGGATGCTGCTGTCGACCGGGAGGATGTGCTTGCCTGGCAGGTTGTTGCGGAAGGTGATCTGGGTCGGCTTCCCCCGCTGGGCAATGATGATGCCGCCCAGATGCGCCTGCGGAAAGCCGCCAAGGGTCACGGTGGGGTGGTAGCCCCAGAGCGTGGTAGGCGGGAGAGCTGGGTGCAACTTGTCGGTGTACTCATTGATGTCAATGGTGTAGTGGTCAGCTATGACCGTGCCCCCTAGATAGCTCCGGGTGTCGTCCGGGAGGGCCACGGGAATCTGCCCCGGCGCCCGCAGCTCGGTCTTGAACTTGCTGAGCACGGGGCTGGACTGCCAGGTGGACGGGGGAGGGGGTACGTATACAGGTACAGTCCCCTGCGCGACGAGAGTCTGACCCGAGGCCAGCAGGAGCGCGGCCACGCCAAGGAAGGGGAGACCGGTCCGAAGGGTCCAGGAGGAGAGGCGCGGATGCTGCTGATGGAGGGTCATGGTTGGCTCCTGTTGGGGGGATTCAGGGGGCTGCCCTGAGGGGGCGGGAGAGCGCCGAACGTGGGACCGTGGTTCGGCCCGAAGGGCAGAAAATCGGCAGGAGGCTAGATCGAAAAGTCTAGGAATGGAGGCCGGTGGCGTGAATGGGGAGTTCTACTACTTCTTGCTCCCAGAAACCCCCCTCCGCACCTCGGAAACCATGAATTCAAAGAATATAAAAAGGAGTTCTTTGGCTGACTGGACCCTGGCGGGAACCCCCCATCCAAGCGGGAGCGGGCCCGTGCTGACGGGAGGCGCTCCGGGAGGCACAATGGAGGATCGGGCCGGAGCCCGGCCTTCCCCCTCCTCTCCTCGCCGGAGTCCCGATGCCCCCTGTCCTGTCTGTGTCCTTCGGTGGCCCTGCGGCCGAGGGCCGTGGGCTGGCCGGTGGGCGAGCCGGGGGCTGGCCCGCATGAGTGGTGCCCCCCAGCCAGTCCGCGTGCTCCGGGCCCACACCCGGGACGCCCAGATCCGCCTGTCGGCCCTGGACGCGAGTCCGCTGTGGGACGGCGTGCGGCGCAGCCACCCGCACCTGGACCCGGGCGCCTGCGCCTGCCTCACGGAGCTGCTCTGTGCCACGGCGCTGCTGCAGAGCCGCAGCCTCTTCTCGGAGCGCCTCCAGATGCTCATCAAGGGCGCCGGCAAGGCCCGCGCGGTGGTGGCCGACTCCTGGCCCGACGGCACCATCCGGGGTGTGCTGGATCCCGGCGTGGCGGAGGCCGCGGACTGGGTGCTGGCGCCCGGCGTGCTGCAGGTGATGCGCTCCAATGCCACGGGCCAGCCCTACATCGGCAACCTGCCCCTGGTGGAAGGCGGCATCCAGGTGCAGGCGGAGCACTACCTCCAGAACTCCGAGCAGGTCCAGGCCAGTGTCACCCTCTGGTGCGATCCGGGTACGGGCGAGGCTGGCGGCCTGCTGGTGGAGCCCCTGCCCGACTGCCCCCCGGCCCGCCTGGCGCGGCTCATCCAGGCCCTCGACGGGCTGGAGGTGGTGCCCTTCTGGGAGCGCACCCCGGAGTTCCTCGCCGCCTGGATCGCCCAAGGCCAGGGCTCCGATGAGGTGGCGGTGACGGAGGTCTTTTACCGCTGCCGCTGCTCCCGGGCCACCCTGCTGGACACCCTCAGTGGCTTCTCGGAGGAGCAGAAGGCGGACCTGTTTGTAGAACCCGGTCCCGTGGAGGTCCGCTGCGACTACTGCGGGCAGCGCTATCCCATCGCGCTCGAGGATCTGCGGAAGGGGGACGCCTGATGGCCGGCGTGGACATCGCCGATCGGGGCCGCCCTCTGGGTTCGCCGCTGTCGGTGTGGTTGAACTTCCGCCTGGTGCCCTTCCTGGTGGCGGGCCTGTCCAAGCTCTGGTCCTATACCTTGCGGGTGCGCCACGAAGGCTTCGAGGCCGTGGAGGCCCTCGCCGCTCGGGACGAGCGCTTCATCCTCACCTTCTGGCACCGCCGCCTCTTCATGATGCCCCTGGCCTACCCCTTCCGGCGCCGCAACGCCCTCGGCGAGGACCGGGGCGTGGCCATCCTCTCCAGCGACAGCAAGGACGGGGAGCGCAGCGCCGCCACCTGGCGCTGGTTCGGCATCCATGCCGTGCGCGGCACCGCCAGCGAGGACGGCGCCAAGGCGCTGGTGCGCATGATCCAGGCCGTGCGCAAGGGCTGGGACTTCGGCATCACGCCGGACGGCCCCCGGGGGCCGGTCATGTGCATGAAGCCCGGCACCGTGGCCCTGGCCCGCAAGACCGGCGCCTGGGTGGTGCCCGTGAGCCTCGCTTTCGACCGCTCCTTTGAGCTCAGAACCTGGGACCGCATGGTGATCCCCTTCCCCTTCGCCACCTGCATCGTGCGGTTCGGCACTCCCTATCAGATCGGCCCCAAGGCCGACGACACCGCCGAGAACCTCCGCCTCCAGCAGGAGATGGATACCCTCGAAGCCTGGGCCGATAGTCAGAGCCACGGGTAAGCCCTTGAACACGCCAACCGCAGAGAACGCAGAGAGCGCGGAGGGGACATGGTAAGCAACGAAAACGCCCTGGATGATCTGGCGCATGCTGTTCTTGGGGCCTGTATTGAGGTTCATCGTCACCTCGGCCCCGGCCTGCTGGAATCTGCCTACGAGGAATGCCTGTGCCACGAGCTGCGGTTGAGGAACATTCCATTCGAGCGGCAGGTCCCCTTGCCCATCACCTACAAGGCCATCAAGCTGGACGCCGGCTATCGGCTGGATCTGGTGGTGGATGGCCGAATCATCCTGGAACTGAAGGCCTGCGATCATGTACCGAAGGTGGCCCAGGCCCAACTCCTCAGTTACCTGAGATTGACTGGACTCACTCTGGGCTATCTGGTGAACTTTCACGCCTACCGTCTGACTGAAGGCATTCAACGCCTGGTCCTCGGCCACCCTGAACCGCCTTCTCCTCCGCGTTCTCCGCGTTCTCTGCGGTGAGCCAATTCATGGGAAATGCCATGCCCACCAAGCGCTCTCCCAAGGCCTCTCTGCCGAACCCGCTGCCTGCCTTTGTGGTGACGCGGCCCACGGGTCATCTCGACACGTTCAAGAGCCCCCGCCCGGGGCGGCCCTTCACGGTCACCTTCGAGTCCGACGAGTTCACCTGCCTCTGCCCACTCACGGGTCAGCCGGACTTTGCCAAGCTGCGGATCACCTATCAGCCCGACCAGCTCTGCGTGGAGTCCAAGTCCCTGAAACTCTACCTGTGGACTTTCCGGGACCGGGGCGCCTTCCATGAGGACGTCACCAACCAGATCCTCGATGACTTGGTGAAGGCCCTCAGCCCCCGCTGGATTCGCATCGAGGGGGACTTCCTCATCCGTGGTGGCATCCGCACCCTCGTGGATGCGGAACACGGAAACAAGAAATGAAACCGCAGATGACGCCGATGACACAGATGGGATTCACTGGCTCTTATCCGCGTCCATCTGCGGCATCTGCGGTGAAAAAGTGAAGGCCGTCATCGCCCTCGGCTCGAACCTCGGCGACCGCCGGGCGCATCTGGCTGCCGGGCTGGCGGCGCTGCGGACCCTGGGCACGGTGGTGCCGTCACCGCTGGTGATGGAGACCCCGGACGAGTCGGGCACCGGTCCCGCCTACCTCAACACCGTGGCCCTCCTGGTGACTCGCGAGACCGACCCCTGCCGTCTGCTGGAGGCGCTGTTGCGTCTGGAACTGGCGGCAGGCCGGGACCGCGGCACCGGGAAGAACGCCCCCCGGACCCTGGACCTGGACCTCATCACCACGGATGGCACGCGCGGCACCTGGACCTGGGAGGCGCCGGAGGACCTGCGGAGCTTGGGCCTGGAGCTGACCCTCGAGCTGCCCCACCCCCGCGCCTTCCGCCGTCCCTTCGTCCTCGAGCCCTGGCGCGCCCTCTCCGACCCCGGCGAGTGCGGTGGGATTATCCCCCGCAGCGACTCAGGCATAGACTAGAGAGTGCTGTTTAACCGCAGATTGCGCAGATAAACGCAGATATAAAGCAATTTTGCATGGCCATCGGCGCCATCTGTGTCATCTGCGGTTCATTCATTTTTTTTCAAGGCTGCGTCCAGCGCTCGCACCAGTCGAGGACGGTGTCGTACCAGAGCTTGCTGTTCTGGGGCTTGAGGACGAAGTGGGTCTCGTCGGGGAAGTAGAGCAGCTGGCTGGGCACCCCGCGCACCTGCAGCACGTTGTAGAGCTGGAAGGCCTCGGTGACGGGCACGCGGAAGTCCAGCTCGCCGTGGCTGACCAGGTGGGGCTTCTTGAAGTTGGCCGCGCCGCTGCTGGGGCTCTGGTCGCGCCAGCGGGCCAGGTTTTCGGCGCTCTCCCAGGGCCAGCCCTTGAACTCCCAGCGGGGGAACCAGAGCTCCTCGCTGCCCAGCTGCATGCTCTCGGTGTTGTAGATGCTGGCGTGGCTCACGAAGGCGGCGAAGCGGTCCGCGTGGTGGCCCGCAAGCCAGTTCACGGCATAGCCGCCGTAGCTGCCGCCCGCCGCGATCACCCGCTTGGGGTCGGCGTTGGGGAAGGCCTTGAGCACCCCGTCCAGGGTGGTCAAGAGGTCTGTCATGACCGCGCCGTTCCAGTCGCCGCTGATGGCGTCCGTGTAGTCCTGACCGAAGCCCGTGGAGCCCCGGGGGTTGGGCAGCACGGTGAAGAAGCCGCGCCCGGCCCAGGCCTGGGCGTTCCAGCGGGCATGCCAGGCGTCGGCCCAGGCGCCCTGGGGGCCGCCGTGGATGACGAAGGCCACGGGATACTTCTTCATGGGGTCGTAGCCCACGGGTTTGACGATGAAGGCGTGGGTCTTGGTGGGCTTGCCGGCCACGGGGACCGTGTCCAGCCACAGGTCCTCGCCTTTGTTGAGCCCCCACTCCCGGGCCTGGGCCTCGTTGTGGGTGGAGGCCCGGGTGGCCAGGCCCGACGTCAGGTCCAGGGTGTAGAGATCCGGAGGCGTCGTGAGGCTGGAGGAGAGCACCACGGCCCGGTCCGCCGCCAGGGCAAAGCCTTCCACGTGCAGGCCCGTGCTGAGGCGCTGCACAGCCTGGCCGTTCCAGCGGTAGAGCTCGGTGTGGCCCTGCCGCTCGGCTGTGCCGAGGAGGTCATCCCCCTTCCACTGGAACGTGCCGAAGCTCTGCTCCGCGGCCTGGGTGGTGCGCACCACCTTGCCGCTGGCGCGGTCCAGCACCCACAGCTCCCACTTGTCGGCCTCGAAGCCCGGGCGGCGCTGGGCGCGCCAAGCCAGGTACTTGCCATCCGGCGAGTAGCGCGGCGTGTTGTCCATGGCGGGGTTGTCGGACACCTTCTTCGGGGCGCCGCCCTTCAGGCTGACTTCGTAGATCTCGCCATTGGTGCTGGTGGCCTGGGTCTGGTCGGGATGCGAGTCGAAGGCCAGGGTCTGGCTGTCCGGGGCCCAGTCATACCCGTCCCCGGCGGAGACATCGGCGAAGTTGGGCACGTCCGTGGTGAGGCCGGCGGTGAGATCCCGGGGCGCAGTGCTGCCATCGGCGGGTACCACGAAGAGGTGGCTCACCTGGCGGGCATCCTTCCAGGCGTTCCAGTGCCGGAACATGAGCTTGGTGTAGAGCCGGCCGGTGACCTTGGAGTCCTTCCGGCTCTTGAGGTAGGCCACGTTCTCGGCCTCGTTGCCGCTGGGCACGGTGGTGGAGAGGAAGGCGAGCCACTTGCCATCCGGGCTCCAGGTCTGGCCTTCGGCGCCGCCGCTCAGGTGGGTGAGCTGCCGCTTGGTCTTGGTGGCCAGATCTACGAGCCACACCTGGCCCTCGGCCTGGTAGGCGAGACGCTTGCCATCGGGGCTGAACCGGGGTCGGGACTGGCTGCCGCCGCCCAGCTCCAGCTCCCGGGCTGCGCTCCCCGACGCCTTGAACCAGATGCGGGTCTCCGTGCGGTTGGCCTGGAAGTCCACGGTGCCGACCTGGTAGGCCAGGTCCCCCGCGAGGGACAGCTGGGGATCGGCGACCCGCTTCACCCGGAAGAGGTCTTCCACCTGCAGAGGACGCGCGGCGAACAGGGCCACGGAGGCCATGAAGAGAAGGGCGATGCGCATGGGGACTCCGGGGGGTGCGCTCAGCGGGCGGCGGCGAGGGCCGAGGGGGCCTTGCGGGGCAGCAGCTGTTTCTTCTTGAGCAGGGTGTCGGC
>Ga0194052_1001759_pt1 | contig 12259 bp, 17 predicted proteins | sample SepL226m_MetaG_FD_160117 | JGI IMG/M metagenome (GOLD analysis project Ga0194052, IMG submission 160117) | Anoxic zone freshwater microbial communities from boreal shield lake in IISD Experimental Lakes Area, Ontario, Canada - Sep2016-L227-6m | ecosystem: Environmental > Aquatic > Freshwater >... | reverse complement strand
CCCCAATAGAGGGAGGTAAGAGCGCTAATACCCCATATCACTATCACCAATTTACCTCTCAGACCACCTATTTTCTAGGTAGGCGGGATTAACTTCTAATTCCATTTTTAGCTATATCTTTTTGGATTGTATTTGATAGGTCTGATATGCCTTCTATTAAGTTATTTCGATTATTACTTGTATTAGTTCCTGATTTAAATTGCACCATTCTCTGATATTGAACACTTTTCACATCAGCTTGTGTTACCACTCGTAAATTGCGTTTACAAATTCCCTTTACTATAGCCAAAATTTGAGCAACAGAGCTTGATACCCCAGAGGCGATGATCTTCAAATGAATGCCTGGAGTCTTTTCAAATAGTTCCTTAGCCTCAATCATTTGTTTGGCTGCATTACCAACAGAAATATAATCCCTCATGGTTTCCAGTGGTACATAAATATGGACCACTTCATTGCTTAGGCTTTTGCGGACCATTTCTGCAATCAAACCTTGTTGCTTGCCATCTTTTGCTTTGAAGCCATAGAGTGTGGATATCCTACAAAAAATCACGGAAGCGCCTTGGCCGCTTTTGTTTAGCTTATTGATTAGTGATTCTTGGGCCAATTTGGTTCTACCATAAGCATTAATGGGGCTTGGGTCTGTGGATTCAGTGATGACACCTTCCGGTGCTCCTGCATAAATTGCGCCTGCTGAACTAGCAAAAACAAATGATCCAGCCTTGAGATTTAGGTTTGGATCATGAAATAAGCTCACTATAAGAGATTCCAGAAGATTGGTTTCTGCTTGCAACTCTTCTTCGCTGCTATGCATGGAGCCTATACCTGCGGTCCAATAGATTACCCAGGGACCTTTACCTGCTTGTAGTGAAAACCGTTGTGTTGCTTGCTGAAGTTGTTCTCTCGCTACGTCGATCTCTCTCCAATTAAATTGGACTGTAGAGTCAAATAGACTATCTTCTGATTGAGCAAGCTCAGTAGACAATGCCTTACCAAGCATTCCACCACTGCCAATGACCCAGGCTAATGACATGGTTATTTTTTTGGCCTAGTCGGTTTAGAGGTGACGACATACAACGGTTTGCCCATCACGATGCCTGTAGTCAGAGCAAGGTATTCAGCGACTACACCCAAAGACACCATGATGAGTCCTGAGAAGAACGAAATAATAATGAGCAAAGAGGTCCAGCCTTGGATGGGGGTGGTCTCGATAAACTTCGAGTAAAGCGCGTAGCCCAATAAAAAGAGAGTCAATACAAAAGAGGCCCCTCCCATAATGGTAATGAGTCTCAAAGGTCTTGTGCCTGAAGTGAGTACCATTCTCCAAAAATGGTTCATGAGCATGCCAAAGGAATAGCTCGATGGTCTGGACTCGCCTCTGAGTAACATGGGCGCATAACCAATACGGTTAGCTACCCAAAACAGGGCCACATCAAGATAGACGCCATTGCCACAATAGGCGGCAATAATTCTGGCGATTTCCCCATCGACTAAGCGAAAGCTATTAAATGCGCCGCTCTTGTATTGACCCCCTAAAAAATGGAGTGCAATTTTTTTAGCCAGCTTGCTGCAAAAATTTCTGAAGGTGCCATGTGGGGGTGGGTTAATGGGCTGGGCATACACAATTTGAAAGCCATCCTCTAGAGCGATATCGAGCATCTTGCCTATTTCAGCGGGATTTTGTTGTCCATCTTCATCCATGGTCACAATCCAATTACCAGAAGCGCTGGCCATACCGGCTAGAGTAGCGGCGTGTTGGCCATAGTTACGAGAAAGCCAGATGGGTTTCACAAAGGGATATTGAGTGGCTAAGCCCTCTAGTACTAAATCAGAACGATCAGGCCCACTATCATGAACTAGCAGCACTTCCTTAATGGTGTAGGCAAGCCCTTCAGGAGTAGAACTTTTCTGGGTATAAGCAGAGATCTCCTGCATGAGTTCTGGCAGACTCTTTTCCCCTTTATAAACCGGGATGACTATCGATATTGTTAAAGCAGCAGGAGAGGTGGGTGAATTCATTTGGGCGCCTTTAGATTGATCGGGGGGTGGGGCGTGATGGTAGGGTGGTAATAACCTATTTCCGTCGCACGTTTGAGAGTAGTTACAGCATAGTCCAGTGAGGGATGCTGGAGGACACCGCTTTCTAAATCCTCATAGCGTGCGGCAATATTTTCTTGTCCATGTCCAAACCAATAAGAAAAAATGACTAATGAAAGAAAGAATCCGACTCCCACTGTACGCATTCTGATCCTTATCGATGAGGCACTGAACAGACAAGTTAAATACACAATCGAGGTAAAGATCAGTGAGTAAGTGGTGTAGCGACTGCCTTGCCCAGTACGAATACCAATAGCTCCCCGAGTGATCGCATTCGTCATCGCTGTTACCAAAAGGTAGGCTGTGAGCCAGAACAAGAAGGGGTATTTGGTATATAAAAATTTCCATTTAAAGAGAAGAAAAGCAGTAAAGGCAATTCCCAGCCCAATGGAGAATTTATAGGTGTTGCCAATATTTCCTAAAAACCCCATCGCATAAGTAACTAAATATAGCGGAGACTCTAAGGCCAGAAAAACATTCGGATGGGTTGCCGGTTGCACATATCCCAATAATGGAAAATAGATAATCAAAACAGCTGCCACTTCGAATACGCTAATCAGTAGATTACGCCACTCTTTTCTAGAGAGGTAGTAGAGAAAGATCACTGGCACAAGACAAATTCCGCCTCCAGCAGAAAAAATGGCACAAGTAAAAAAGCTGAGTGTGAGAGTAATGCTTCCAGAGACTAGGTAGTAAATCGATAAGACGCAAAAGAATACTTGGAAGTAGTGTTGCACACCCGCCATAGCCATCGTCATTAACTCGTAATGCGATAGACACATCATTCCAATCAGGATTGGTGAAAACTCGACAAAACTTACTTGATTCTTTTTGGCATATTTCCAGAAAAGAAACACGATGAGAAACCAGCCAATATTGCCAATCCAAATCATCCAAACAAAATCAAATTTTCCTGTGAGTGAAACCATTAACAGGCTAATCACATTATCCAAAAGGATTCTGTGCTCATTGTTTTGATTAAATAAGTGCAGAAATTGTTGTGGCAAGGTCAGATCAGGTAGTGGATTTAAGAAACCAAAAATGGCATCAAAATCATCTCGATAAGGCATTCCACTAGAGTACCGATAGATGATGTACAAATGAATCGCGATAGCCAAAATTGAAAAGCCTGACGCACACCAGAAATAGAAGGAGCGTTGCTTATTATTAATTGGGCTAGCAGTCATTTTTCTATTATATTGTCGCCAAACCGATTTAAATTTTTTCCTAAAAAGCCGCTGGCTCTAGATATTCAGCCTGCTAAATGCGGGGTTCTATAGATCAATTTCAGTATTTCTTCCAGGGATTTTCAATTGAATGCTTTGAAGTATCTAGAATGATTTCTGGCTTACTTGGCACCTCGTATTGGCTACCTGCACCGGATAAATTTTTAAGCTCACCAGAACTTGCTGAGCATCATTGCATTCGTAGTGTTTCTATTTGCTATCGGAAAAATAGCGATGCAACAACTCTGTGAGCCTACACCGAATAATATGGTTGCCAATGCAGTCACAAGTGCTATAAGCCCAGCGCAACCCCTTCAAGCATCCCCTCAAGCAAATCCACTTTCTTGGGATCCCATTATTCGGAAAGTACTTAACTTTCTTTCAAAAGCTTGCACTCGTTAAATATCTATTCGAATCTGCTCTTAAGGCACCAAGCTTAAGAATAAGTACTCAAAGAAAATGATGAGGTGAACCACCCCTTGTAGAAGGGTGGTTCTACCAATCGCGAGTGTTAAAGCCCCAATGAAAAAGGTTAAAAACATCAGTATCATATTGAGTTCACTGATACCTAGTGTCAGTGGCAGCTTAAAGAAAATGGCAATTGCTGCAATCACCGGAATCGTGAGGCCAATACTAGCAAGGGCTGATCCTAGCGCTAGGTTCAAACTGCTTTGTAGGCGATTGGCTCTGGCTGCGCGCACTGCGGCGTAGCCTTCTGGCAACAGTACCAGCATGGCAATAGCAATACCTACAATCGTTTTTGGGGCACCTAAGGCGGCTACACCAGATTCAATTGCCGGACTGAGTAGCTCTGCCATCGCCACTACGACAATCAACGAGAGTAATAGTAAAACTGTACTGACTGCAGTTTTTGTATTACTTGGCTTTTGTGCATGAAAATTGATATCAGTTTTCTTATCCTGGGCCTTAGGCAGATAGTAGTCACGATGGGTAATTGTTTGAAAAAAGAGAAATGCCATATATAGGGCAAAAGAGCTGATACCGGCAAAAGCCAATTGGCTTTTTGTAAAGTCAGGACCAGGAGTGCTAACGGTCATATTGGGCATCACTAAGATGAAAGTGGCAAGTGCAGTTAGAACAGCTAATGCTGAGTTGGTGCCTTCATTACGGAAAGTCATTTCATGATGCTTGAGGCCGCCAATAAATATACAAAGACCGATTACACCATTAATCACAATCATTACTGTGGCAAATACCGCATCCCTTGCAATCACCTCAGATCCATCATGGCCTGTTAGCATTAAAGAAATAATCAAGGAGACTTCAATGATGGTGATACACATGGCTAGCACTAAAGTGCCAAAAGGCTCCCCTGTTTTGTGGGCAACGACTTCAGCATGATGAACTGCTGAGAGAACCCCGCCAATGAGCATTACTGCCATGAGGGCAATAACCCAGGTTTGACCAGTAAGCTGAGTGAGATTTGACATGGATGAGCTTATATAAAGTGTTGATTGATGAATGCTATTAATATTAGCCAATTATCAAGGCATTAAAAGGAATTTAGAAAGAATGAAGGCAATTATCTTATTTGGGCATGGTGCTAGAGATAGTCGGTGGCGCGAGCCCTTTGATAGACTGGCTGAGTTATGGCGCCAACAGCATGCTGAGACACCAGTAGAACTCGCCTTTCTGGAAATGATGCAGCCTTCTCTGGAAGATGCGGTAGCCAACTTAAGCACTCAGGGTGCCACTCAGATTACGGTAGTGCCTGTCTTTTTTGGGCAGGGCGGACATCTACGCAATGACTTTCCAGTTCTGCTAGATGCCTGCAGGACAAAGTTCCCTGCTGTTACCTTAAGCGCAACGCCAGCTGTTGGCGAAGATTTAGCCGTCTTGCAGGCGATTGTGGATTTTGGAGTTAGAAAAACATAGCATTAAATATTCAATAAAAGAAAAATGATAAAAGTAATTATTCGCACCGATAGGATTGAGGATTTCTTTGAGCGCGCCAGAAAGGCCGCTCAAAAAAGTGACCATGGTGAGCCATTCAATCAGTCAGTCACGTTTTCGTTTGAAGACCCACATGAGGCGTTGATGGTTCTCTCCGAAGCCCGAAGTCTTTTATTGCTTGAGGAAGATTTAACTCAGCCCAACGACTCAGGGCAGTAAAGTTCAAGTAAGCTTTTTTAGTCGAAGGTGGGGCTTAGCCTACTTTCCTTCAATAAATTATTAAAGCATTGAGATGGGTATTTGTGCCAGATCACCTCCCGCTGACGACTCTTCAACCCCTCTTGGATGAAGGGATAAAGTTTTAATAGAGGGTTTACTTTATACCTATATAGGTATAATATGAACATGTCGAATTTTTTAAAACCACTGTATTGGATTGGCTCTTCTAAGAAGGACTTAATGTCTTTACCAGAGTTGGTTAGGGATATTTTTGGCTATGCCTTGCACTTATCGCAGGATGGGAAAAAACATATTCAAGCTAAACCTTTAAAAGGATTTGGGGGCGCAGGAGTTTTAGAGGTAGTTGAAGACTATCTCGGTAATACCTATCGAGCGGTCTATACGGTGAAGCTAGCAGATAGGGTGTATGTGTTGCATTGTTTTCAAAAGAAATCGACCAGCGGTATTGCCACCCCAAAACCGGATATGGATTTAATTCATGAGCGCTTAAAGGTTGCTCAAGAGCATGCGAAAGGCGGTATTAGATGAATGTAATTAAAATCAGTAGTGGTAACGTCTATGCTGATCTGGGTGATGCTGAAGCAGATGAAATGCTGGTCAAAGCCCGCCTGGCTTTTAAGATTGGTGAAATCATTAAGCAACGCCACTTAACTCAGATTCAGGCTGCTGAGCTTTTGGGGCTTACTCAACCTAAGCTCTCTGGTTTATTGCGTGGTCAATTTAGAGGTGTGAGCGAAACAAAAATGCTCGAATGCCTAAATCGATTAGGCAGAGATGTGCAAATTGTGATTCGTAGACGATCGCGCTCTCAAGTCAGTGGGCATACCAGCGTGGTGTTTGCCTAATTTATTAGCATTAACTGAGTCTTACTATGAGTAATTACAGACTGATCTCAAGTGCTTATAGACGGGATTGAAAAAGCCTATATATCTATATTAAGAGGTGGCTAATTTCAGACCTTGCACTGAGAAGCTTATTTCTTCTTCTTTAATGCTAGCGTTACTCAAGGCTTCCCCAACCATAATTAGCGCCGGCGAGCCGCTATCAAACCATTGATCTGCTTTGCCAAGAGCGAGTTCACCTAAGGTGCTCGACCACTGACGCTCACGCGGTGTGCTAACTGCTTCTAAAATTTGTACTGGTGTCTTTGTTGTTTGATTGGGACTTTGCTCAATGAGTTGCTGCGCAATCTTAGCAGCATCTTTACGACCCATGTAATACACTAGGGTATCTGCAGTGGGATTACTAATCGGTTGAGTTTGTTCTGCGTCGCCGTTTTCTGTTGCTTGCGCTAAAGTGATAAACGCAACACTACGAGAAATTCCCCTTAAGGTGAGGGACTGCTGAATGCTCGCTGCACCAGCCAGAGCTGCAGTAATACCTGGCACTACTTCTACTACGATGCCGGCATTTTTAAGGGCTTGGATTTCTTCATCAGCCCTGCCAAAGAGCATGGGGTCCCCACCCTTAAGGCGTACGACGGTTTTGTACTGCTGGGCCGCATCAACTAAACGTTTGTTAATAAAGTGTTGAGCAGAAGAAAGCTTGCCACAGCGCTTCCCCACAGGCACTTTCACTGCGTGTTTGCAAAGCTCTAGCATCTCGGGTTCCACCAATGCATCATGAAACACAATATCTGCCTGCTCAAGCAACTTAGCGCCACGGACGGTTATCAGATCTGCAGCGCCAGGGCCGGCGCCCACCAAATAGACTTTACCGAGAATTGAAGAAGGTTTCATGATTAATAATTAGGTGTTTATTAAAGTACGCTTACTGCGCCAACTGTTTTGTGTAGTCACCGTAAAGAGGTCGAATTGCTTTAGTGCTACAACTATGTCTTGATCTTGGCGTAGCTCAAAACTATCAAAACCTACACGCGCACCTTGCAAGAGTTGATCAATCAATACATCACCAATCATGCGAATTTCTTTGGTCCAGCCCAGCCGATCACGCAAGATAGCGGCAGTGCTAAAGCTTCTACCGTCTCTGAAAATAGGGAAATGGGCTGCCACTAAAGGCCAATACTGTTTACCTTGCTCAATTAGATCGGCATGTTTTAAAACATCATCATCCGTTGCAAACCAAACACTGATTTGCCCATTTTTGGCTTTAGCCAGAACATCAGGATTTTGATGATTTGCTATCCACCAGGTAAATGGCAGCAATACTTGATGTGTACCATGCTCTAGATTAGGGAGCGAAGAATTCGCACCTTCATCTTGCCCACTCCATATCTGCCATGCGTTGGGAGCAAGACTGATCGTGCCGCCTAGGGGAAAGTGCAAGATTTGTTGTTGTGAGCTCACCTTGTTGCTCCAAGTGACTTTTCAGCTTTATTCTTGTACGCAGCCTCTTTAAAGGGGGTGACGCCTAAGCGACGATAGGCTTGGATGAAGGATTCATCTTCGCCACGATTACTGACGTAGGTATTAATCACATTGGTGATGACATCGGGGATCTCATCGGCATAAAAAGAGGGGCCAATGACTTTGCCAATCGCAGCATCATTGCCTTGCTCGCCACCGAGAGTGATTTGATACCACTCTTCACCATCTTTATCGACGCCCAGCACCCCAATATTGCCCACGTGATGATGCCCGCAAGAATTAATGCAACCCGAAATATTTAAAGAGATATCACCTAGATCAAATAAGTAATCCAGATCATCAAAGCGCTCCTGAATGGCTTTAGCAATCGGTAGCGATTTGGCATTAGCCAAAGAGCAGAAGTCGCCACCTGGGCAGGCTATGATGTCAGTCAGTAAGCCAACGTTTGGTAAGGCAACATGCTGTTGCTTAGCCGCTTGCCAAAGCTCAAATAGTTTTGCTTGTTCAACATCAGCAAGAACGAGGTTTTGCTCATGAGTAACCCGAAGTTCACCAAAGCTATAGTGATCTGCTAATTCTGCAATGGCATTCATCTGGGCGGTAGTAGCATCACCAGGGGCAACAGTGCCATGCGGTTTGAGCGACAGAATCACACTGGCATAACCAGGCACTTGATGGGGCTTCACATTGCGTTCTAACCAGCGAGCAAAAGCGATTGTATCTGCCTCATTTGCTTTAACAATAACTTGTTCATTACTCAGTGCAGGCAGTGTCTGATAGGCGGGCTTAGTAAAGTGTTGTGCAACACGCTGCCATTCTGCTTTGGTGAAATTATCATCACTATTCTGAATATGTAACCACTCACCTTTAACCTGGCGGGCGAATTCTTCTGGGCCCAAGGCTTTTACCAAGATCTTGATGCGGGCCTTATATATATTGTCTCTTCTGCCAAAGCGGTTGTATACGCGTAGGAGGGCAGTCAAGTAGCTTGGAAGTAATTGCCAAGGTAGACCTTGTTTAATCAAGGATCCTAAAATAGGAGTGCGACCCATACCACCACCCGCATAGATATCCGCTGTTAATTCATGTGTGAGCTCAACGTTATTCACATCATTGTTTTTCTTGAGCTCAATACCTACGTCATGGCAGAGCAAGACAGTGCGATCTTCTTTAGCGCCATTAACTGCAAACTTAAATTTACGTGGGAGGTGTGCAAATTCTGGATGAAGAGTGGACCATTGGCGCAGTAATTCACAAACAGGGCGGGTATCCACATATTCATCTCCAGCAACACCTGCAAATGCATCACTCGTAATATTGCGAATGCAGTTACCTGAAGTTTGTATGGCATGCATTTCTACTTTGGCAAGATCGGCCAAAATATTAGGAGTGTCTTCAAGAGTGATCCAGTTGAATTGGATATTTTGACGCGTAGTGAAATGCCCATAACCCCGATCGTATTTCTCAGAAATATTCGCTAAGGTTCGCAGTTGGTTTGAGCTTAAAAGACCATAAGGGATTGCAACGCGCAGCATGTAAGCGTGGCGTTGGTGATACAAACCGTTTTGCAGACGTAGCGGGCGAAACTCTTCTTCGGCCAACGTACCGTTAAGGCGGCGAACAACTTGATCTCGAAATTGGGCAACCCGCTGATCTACCAGGGTTTGGTCAATATGGTCGTATTTATACATAACCCACGATTGTCACGGATTTCTAATATTGCTACAAATACTCAAAAGTGGGTTCTATATATCTGAATGGATATATAGATTTTGATGGTTTAAAGCCTAAATTCCCGATAGTACCTATAGAGGTTCGCAATGGATGCAAAACCCAGTATCACTATGAGGACGGCAAAGAGGTAATCAATCGTGAGGTAGGTAAAGATTCCCAATCGAGTGAGAATAGCCAAGCCTATAAAAGCACCGATTGAACCAAATGCGACGAGTTTAAAGTTCGGAATAAAAGCACCCAAGGTAATCGCAATAAAGACGATATAGAGATCAGAGACCAACTGGTCAGCAGTAACAAAAACCGTATTGGTAAATTCTGGATTGGTGAATTTACCCAAAACAGCAATGATAAGGATAGCTGTCAGGACGGCAAAGTTCAGCTTTGATTTCAGAAGGATGGATTTCAGTTGATCGTTCATGCTACTTCTGATTCTTTTTATGAAGCACTGCCATTAAAGACCAAGCTGATGCCAATCCACAGCAGTACAAATGCTACTAGGATCGTTAAGCCAATCTTTTTTAAGAAGTACTCAAGGGTATCCATATACGCTTCATCGTTACGTCCAAAGTAATGGTCAAAACGTTTCCAAACGAGACGGCCCACAACGAGCGGGAAGAGCATGGCAACGATGCCAAGAGTGACGGTGAGCGTGTTATCCATTGAGTCTAAGTTCTTTCTTGCTTAATTGCCGACTTTACTAAATGCCGGAAAGTCATACAGGATACAGGGGTTATCAACCAAGATTGACTTTATGACGGTGGAATCACTTACCCAGGCCCCCAGTAGCTCACAAAGGTCTGCATCATGGGGCATTTCCTTTTTGACCATGACATGAGGCCAGTCGCTACCCCATACCAGTCTTTTAGGATTTGCCTCGATCACTGCATCATTGAATGGGCGCATATCCGTATAAGGAAGATTGCCGTCACAGATGCGGTAGGGCCCTGTCATTTTGACCCATGCTTGTTCATTGCGCATGAGCTCAAGCAAACCTTGAAAGCCTTTATCGCTTACGCCATATTTTGCATGGGTATACCCAAAGTGACCAAACACTAAATCGACTGGAAAGTGCTCAAACACTTTTGCAAGATCGGGATATTCATTAACATGCATCAGTAATTCTAAATGCCAGCCAAAAGACTTAATCCGTTCTGCTAATGCTTTTAACATTTGGATTGGTAGGCCGGCAGACTGATCGGCCACATCGACGATATTGCAACGGACGCCGCGCACTCCAGCGGCATGAAGTTCTTGCAAATAGTGTTCGCTCGCCTCTTCTAGATTATGGGGGATTACTGCCACACCCCTAAATTGCTGGGGATACGATTTAAGGGCGGCTAGTAGCGCTCGATTGTCGGTGCCATACACACTAGGCTGTACCAATACAGCGCGATCAATCCCCAACATGGCTAATAATCTTTGGTAGTTTTCTAAGGTCGCATCCGGCGGGGTGTAGATGCGTTCTGATGCATAGGGGAATTGATAAGCAGGACCGCAGATATGTGCATGACAATCTACCGCCCCAGCCGGAAACTCAATCGAAGGTAATCGAATCTCTGGATCAGTGGCTTGGCACAGTGGCGCCGAAAGGTTTTGTATCAAGTGAAGCGCTTTTTTATTGCGGCTCGATATTGGCTTCTTTTGCAATCTTTTGATACTTTGCCATTTCTTCTCGGACGAATTTACTAAATTCTGCAGGACTCATCGGGGTTGCTTTAATTCCTTTAGTTTCATAAGCAGTTTTTACTTCAGGATCTTGCATCGCTTGATTAATATCTAAATTTATCTTCTTCACAATCGCGGGTGGAGTGCCGGCCGGTGCCCACACACCAAACCACAAGCCAATCTCAAAGTTGGGATAACCTTGCTCTGCAATGCTGGGGATATCAGGTACTGCGGCATTGCGAGTTTTGCTGGTTAAGCCTAGTGCACGTACTTTGCCGCCCTTGAGTTGTCCAATGGCAGTATCTAGTGGCGCCATATAGAAAGCAGTACGCCCTGACATCGTGTCAGAAATCGCTTCAGGCGAACCTTTGTAAGGCACGTGAATGAGTTTGACGCCCATCACTTGATTAAAGTATTCCGCAGCTAGGTGAGTAGAGCTACCAACACCAGCCGAGGCGAAAGTAATCTCACCCGGTTTAGATTTAGCAGCAATGACTAAATCTCGAATCGTTTGATAAGGACCATCAGCCGCGGTAATCATCACGTAAGGTGTTTGCCCAAGGATGGCAACATCAATCAAACTCTTCAGTGGGTCATAAGGCAGTTTTTTATAAATCGCCGGATTGGCTGCATAAGAAGCAGACTGCACTAGTAAGGTATAACCATCTGGTTCGGCATTGACGACTACGCCCGTACCAATGAGTCCACCAGCACCAGGACGGTTTTCAATAATGACCGATTGTTTCCAAGTTTCGGAAAGGCTTTTAGCAACTACGCGTCCTGCAATATCTGCACCTGAGCCTGTGGTTAAGGGAACGACCATTTTGACGGTGCGATTGGGGTAGTTTTGGGCCTGAACCTGGCTGAGCCCAAAGCAAAGGCTCAGGGCAAGCATGAGCTTAGCTAGATTGTGACGGTCTAGGGCAAGCCCCAGTTTCAATGCGGTGTGCATCTTGTCTCCTTGGTCTTTTTATAGTTTTTACTTGTTTCATTGGATAATCTAACATGCTCTTCAGAATAGATAAATAAAGATAAGTAGAGGGTGGAGATAAATGACGC
>Ga0194052_1001756_pt1 | contig 12280 bp, 12 predicted proteins | sample SepL226m_MetaG_FD_160117 | JGI IMG/M metagenome (GOLD analysis project Ga0194052, IMG submission 160117) | Anoxic zone freshwater microbial communities from boreal shield lake in IISD Experimental Lakes Area, Ontario, Canada - Sep2016-L227-6m | ecosystem: Environmental > Aquatic > Freshwater >... | reverse complement strand
GTGTGATCGAAGTCGCCCGAACAGACGACGCGGTTCAGCGGCGTGAGCTCCTCGAGGAGCTGCATCATGAGGCTCATGCCGGGCCATCCTCACAAGCCGCCCGAGCCGCCCAGTCGTCCGGCGTGGCGTCCCGGCACTTGGGCAGGTCGTTGGTATCGAGTCGCGGGAGCGTCAGAGGGTCATCGCGATCGAGGTCGGCCGCGCGGACCTCGACGGTGAACCCGGCCCGGCAGCGTCTCGCCCTGAGGATGCGGAGCAGCGAGTCGGAGTAGGCCCCGTAGGGATACCCGATGACCCAGTCCTCAAGATCGCACCCGACGCGGCGCAGGAACTCGATGGACAGCTCGACCTCTCGCTCTTGACCCGCCTCGTCCAGGGAGTCGAGCCAGAAGTGGTCGTAGCCGTGACTGCCGATCCACATGCCCGCCTCCCTCATCTCCCGCAGGTCGTCGACGCTCATGTACAGCTCCTCGGAGAACGCGGCCTCGTCGTCGGTGACCCACTCGCGGAAGAGCGCATCGGTGATGCGCGCGCGAAGGGCCAGCGGGAGTTCGCGCTGGAGCAGGCGCTTGATCAGGATCACGTCCGCCGGGTCATAGCGGCCGGCGTGCGCGAGCTGATGCTCGTAGTCCTCGCGCGTGCGTAGTTCGAACTCGCCGCGCGCCTCGTCGAGCTGGCGGAACAACGAGGCGAGGATGCGCGCCTTGTCGGGCTGTGCCGCAAGGATGAAGTGGATCTTGTTGACGTCGAGCACCTCGTGCTCGGTGACGGCTTTGGCGGGCGGGAAGAAGCAGCCCGTCAGGCCGTTCTCGGCGAGCACCGGCAGGACGTTGTCAAAGTGGTCCCGGTAGCCGTCGTCGAACGTCAGAAGGATCGCCCGGGGCGGAAGGGTTCCGCCGGGCGTGCGCAGCGCCGAGAGCAGGTCCGTCACTCCGATCGGCGTGAAGTGGCGTCGGACGTAGTCGACCTGGCCTCGGAACTCCTCCGTCGAGAGGCCCTTGATCTCGGGGTACCTCGAGCGGGCGAGGTCGCGGACGAAGTGGTACATCACGACCGTGAGGCGCCGGCCGCCTACCACGCGCTCAGCCCGCCGTCGACGACGATGTTCTGGCCGGTGACGTAGCTGGAGGCGTCCGAGGCGAGGTAGACGAGGGCGCCGACCATCTCGTCCGCGCGCGCCATCCGCCCCATCGGGACGCGCGCCGCGTAGCGGACCTTGAACGCGTCGTTCTGCCCGCTCTCGACGCCAGCGGGGGTCAGCGTGTTCACGCGGATGCCCTGGTCTGCCCAGTAGGTGGCCAGGTACGTCGTGAGCCCCACGACGGCCGCCTTGGAGGTGGAGTACGCCGCGGGATTGCTGATCTGCCGGTCCAGATAGAAGGAGCCCTCGTAAATCCTCTTGTCCGAGCCCCGGATGCCGTAGATCGAAGAGGTCTGGATGATGCTCCCACCGGTACCCTGCTCGATCATCTGCCGGCCTGCCGCCTGCGCGACGTGGAACATGCCGTCGATATTGACAGCCATGATGCTGCGCCATTCCTCCGGGGAGTACTCCTCGAACGGTGCGAAGAACGCCTCGAGATCACTCGACTTGGAGGCGGCGTTGTTGTGCAGCACGTGGACGCCGCCGAGCGTGCCGGCGACCTCCGCCACCATCGCCTGCACGGAGTCGCGGTCGGCGACGTCGCAGGCCACGCCGGCAGCCCTGAGGCCGCTCTCCGCTTCGAGCTCGGCGGCGAAGGCGGAGCACGCCTCGCCGTCGAGGTCGACGACGGCGACGTTAGCGCCGAACTCCACCAGCCCCCGGCAGAAGCCGCGCCCCAGGATGCCGAGGCCGCCGGTGACGATGGCGACCTTGCCGTGCAGGTCGAAGAGGTCTCTATAGTGTGACTTCACTGAGCCGCACGCTCCTTCCGCTCTCCATCGCCTGCGTTCCGGCCATCAGGAGCCGCATGGAGCCCAGCGTGTCCTCCGCCGGGACCGCGGGCCGCCCGCTGCCGATCATCTGCGCGAAGTGCCAGAGCATCCGCCTGAACATGGAGAAGTTGTCGGTGACGTCGTGCCTGGAGGTCCGAGCCGTCCCGAAGAACTCGAAGTGGAACGTGGGAGGGACGTCGCCCAGCGCATCGATCTGCAGAAGGGAGCCGTCGTCCATGGTGATGGCCAGCGAGGCGTGCGGCGCCTCAAGCGCCGCGACCGAGACCGGACGCGCCTTCGTCACCCCGTAGAACGCGTCGACGAGGTGGATGCCGTACTTCTCCCACGACAGCACGACGGCGCCGCGCATCAGCCGGATCCGCCCGTAGTCCGCGAGGGTCGCGCGGACCTCGTCCAGCTCGCGCGCGTAGCGCATGCCCGAGCACGACATGAGCCTTCCGGCCTCGAGGTGGGGGGTGAAGTACCGCAGCGCCTCCGGGTCGAGCGAGAGCGGCTTGTCGATCAGGACGTGCAGGCCGTCCTCGAGGAACGGGCGCGCGAACTCGAGGTGGGTCTCGAAGTCGTCGCGGGCGATGATCACGGCGTCGACCTCGCCGAGCATGTCCTCGAGGCGGTCCACAGCGTGCGGGATGCGGCACGCCGCGCACAGATTGCGCGTGACGTCCGGGTCCTGCGTCCAGGCGTGCGTGACCTGCAGGCCCGCGACGCCGAAGTCGGCCGCGTCGCGCCGCCTGACGTAGGCGTGGATCCCGGGCCAGGCGGACGCGGCCAGCGCTGCGTCGTCGTAGCCGTTGAGGATCGCGGAGAAGGAGAACGGGTGGCCGTTGCCGTCGCTCAGGCCGATCATCCCTACGCGCACGACTGCCGCCTCAGAAGACCCGTTGATAGCGTTCATCCGCGCGGCCCTCCAGCCATTCGATGCCGGACAGATCTGGGAACAGTGGGATCTCGTAGCCCATCCAGAAGAAGCGGCCGGTCGGGCCGTCTTCACCCAGCGACAGGAGGTAGTCCGCGGTCGGATGACACACCGCGGGATCGAGCGGCCCTTCGGGGGCCATCTCGGACCTCACCGGGCCCGGGCTCATGAGATTGATCTTGATGTCCTGGCCGGCGCACTCCCGGGCGGCCGTGACCGTGAGGGCGTTGAGCGCGCCTTTGGAGGCGCTGTAGGCGCCGAACTCCGGGAAGCAGTTGAGCGGCGCGCCCGAGGTCACGTTAATTACGCGGCCGAAGCCGCGCGCCTTCATCCCCGGCAGGATTCGGCGCATGATCATCGCCGGGGACAGCGCATTCACCTGCAACGAGCGCAGCAGCTCGGCCTCGTCCAGATCGGCGAGGGACGAGCGCACCATCTCGCCGGCGTTGTTGATGAGGTGGGTGATCGACTCGTGCTGCGCCAGCATCTCGTCGAGTGCGGCGACGACCGACTCCGGCTCGGCGAGGTCCATCTCGAAGACCGACACGTCGGGATCATGCCCGAATTCGTCGCGGAGGCGGTCGATCCGTCGCGCGGCCGTGAGGACATGGAACCGCCCCGCGAGATGGTGCGCGAGGGAGAGCCCCACGCCGCTGCTCGCGCCGGTGACCAGGATCACGCGGTCTGCGCTCATGTGCCGCTCCTCTTCGCCAGCATCATCTCGGCGAGCTGGAAGTCCGCCGGGGTGTCGATGTCCACCGAGCGCTCAGCCGGCATGATGGCGCCGCCGGCGTCGCCGAACAACAGTCCTCGACCGTCGGCGGGTAGCCGGTCAGTGCGGAAGCAATAGACGGCGCCGCTGAGCTGATAGGCGGCTGGCAGCTGCTGGCGCGGGAGCCAGGGGTCCGCGCCGGGGATGAAGGTGGCCGGGCGTCCGTCCTCGACGGTCCACGCGCGGTACGGATTCAGTTCCGCCTCCTTGAACGCAGCCATGGAATCTCGCCCATCGACGACGACCCCCGAGGCGCAATCGTGAACGTCGGCCGGAGAGCGGAACGGGCAGGTGGGCTCGAGCAGGACCATGACACGTCCCGTCTCGCCTTCGGCCCCGAGCCTCCCTATCAGGTCGCGCAGCGCATCGATGACGAGCGCCGAATCCGTCGACAGGTGGGCGGGCCGCCGGTAGACCTCGGCGCCGTACCGCCGAGCCACGTCCGCGATCTCGTTGTCGTCCGTCGAGACGATCGTCCTGTCGATCGCGCCGACTGCCTGCGCCGTCTCGATCGACCATGCGATGAGGGGCTTGCCGCCGAGGTCCACGACGTTCTTGCGAGGGACGCCCTTGCTGCCGCCCCTCGCGGGGATGACGGCGATGACACGCTCACCGGCCAGCATGGTCTCCGCTCCTGTCGCCCGCCGGCATGGTCACGCGTCCGCCTCGAATCGCTGCAGCGCCTTGCGGTACTCGGTCCACTCGCCTGTATCGATCCAGGCCTTGTCGCTCACCGGGAAGAGGGCGACTTTGCCGCCCGTCTTTTGGGTCCGCTCGATGAGGTGGGTCATGTGGAAGAACTCGCCCTCCGGGATCAGGCAGAGCGTCTCTGCGCGGACGACGTACATCCCCGTGTTGACCAGGAAGTTGTACTCCGGCTTCTCCGTGATCTTCACGAGCTCTCCGCCGTCGGCGATCTCGCAGACGCCGTAGGGGATGTGGTAGGTCTTCAGCGACCCGACGATGGTGATGTCGTTCCGGCCGGCCTCGTGGAACTCGACGAGCTCCGAGTAGTCCGTGTCGAGGATGATGTCGCAGTTCGTGACGATCAGGGATCCGTCCACGGCGCCGCACAGGGTCCGCAGGCTCCCCGCCGTGCCGAGTGGAGTGTCTTCCTCGAGGTACTCGACGGCGTAGGGGGGGTCGAGTTCCTCGAAGTACGATTTGATGATCCGCGACTTGTTGTGCACTGAGAGGTAGAACGTCGAGACGCCGAACCTCAGGAACGAATCGATGATGCGCTCGATCACGGTCTTGTCGCCCAAAGGGATCAGCGGCTTCGGGAGCACCCTCGTGAACGGATCGAGACGAGTCCCTTTGCCGCCGGCCATGATCACGACCGGGAGGTCGATCGGCACCGGCGGCTTGTGCTCGCTGCCGTCCGTGAAGACCCGATCCCAGAACAGGAGGTCGACGACGCAGTCTCCCGCGTCGACCACCGGGACGCAGCCGATCGCCTGCTCGATCATCAGCTGCCGCACCTCGGCGACGTCGTAGCTCTCGCGGACGCGGGACGGCTCCGCGCAGCTGACGTGGTCGATCGGGTCGTCGAGCTTGCCGCCTGCAAGGATCCAGCGGCGGATGTCTCCGTCGGTGAGCGACCCGACCAGGACCCCGCCGTCGTCGACCACGAACAGGATCTTCTGCGCCGTGTCCTCGAGCTGGCGCATGGCCTGGAGGACCGTCGTGGCCCGCCCGATCAGGAAGGGGGCGATGTGCTCGTTCACCGAACGGCCTTGCGGGGGGCGTTCGAGCATGCGAGCGGGCCGGGCGCATCGTGGAAGCGCTTCTTGAGGAGCCGCTCCCCGAGCTCGGCGTCTTTGAGTTGGTCCTTGATGCGCACGCTCACGCTCCCGTCGAGAGGGCCTGCGTACGGGTTCTCCACGCCCTTCAAGCTCGCGCGCCAGCCGCGCGACAGCGCCTGCCGGATGCCGGCGGCGATCTCGCCGGTCGAGGAGCCTACGTCGAGGACGCTCTCCGCCTTGACGCGGCCCAGCTGCCGGTCGCCGATGTTCACGGTGGGCAGGTGGAACGAGGGCGCCTCGATGAGGCCGCTGGAAGAGTTCCCGATCACCAGGTCGAGGTGTTGCAGGCAGCTCAGGTAGGCAGTCCTGCCGAGGTTGTCGTAGAGCCCGTAGCGGGACGGACGCTCGCGGCAGAACGCCGCGATCCGCTCGTTGATGAGCGTTCCTTGCGCGTCGGCGTTCGACTTGGTGAAGACCGCGCCGACGCCTTCCAGCAGCAGCGCCGCGAGGAGGTTCTCGATCTGCCCGCCGGCCGTGTCACGCTCGAGCGTGACGGGATGGTACGTGACGATCGCCACGGGACTCTCGAGCTCGCGGCCGAGCAGGGAGGCAAGCTCCTCTCTCGTCAACAAGTGCATGCCGTGCAGCGCGTCCAGTCCCGGAGCGCCGTATGCGAACACGGTCGCCGGATCCTCGCCCATCTGGACGATCCGCTGCGCGTATGCCTTCGTGGCCGGGAAATGCAGGGCGGCCATCTTGGTGATCGCGTGCCTCACCCCTTCGTCGAGAGCTCCCTGGCTCGTCTCCCCGCCGTGGATGTGGGCGATGGGGATCCTGGCGACGAATGCGGCGATGACGGGTGACAGCAGCTCGTAGCGGTCGCCGAGCACGACCACGATGTCGGGTCGCAGCTGGTCCAGCACATCCGCGAAGGCCACGAGGCCGATCCCGATGACCTTGCTCACCGCTGCATCGCTCTCCGCCGGCAGTGGCAGCTCCACCTTGCGGTCGATGGTGAAGCCGTCCTCCTGGATGTCGCGGTAGGTCAGGCCGAACTCCGGAGTCAGGTGCATGCCCGTGACGACGACCTGGAGTTCCAGGTCGTCGTCCTCGTAGATCGCGCGCATGAGACCGCAGAGCAGACCGTAGTCCGCACGGGACGTGGTGACGACACAGATGCGCCTCGCCGCTATCTCAGGTCCTTCCATGTGATGACGCTCCCCGCCCTGATATCGGCGGTCACGGCAAGGCCCATGACCTTCTCGCGATCGGCGGGCTGGATGCCGTGTCCCGGCCGTTTGACCGCGACGTTGCCGGGGCTGAGGGGCTCGCCGGCCGCGATGTCGCGCTCGGCGACGAGGCTCCTGCGCGCGACTCCGATGTTGCTCGCCTCACACGGGGCTGGAGCCTTGATCCCGTCCCCGAGCGCTGCCTCGACGTTGCGGATCGCCAGCACCATCTCCGCCAGCTCCCGGGGCTCCAGAGAGGCGGCGTGATCGGGCCCCTCCATGTCGCGGCTGAGCGTGAGATGCTTCTCGACGATGCGCGCGCCGAGCGCCACTGCCGCGACGGCGACCTCGGTGCCCGGCGTATGGTCGGAGTAGCCGACCGGGAGTCCGAACGCGCCGGCCATCGTCTGCATGGCGCGCAGGTTGATCTCGGCGAACGGCGCCGGGTACTGGGTGACGCAGTGCAACAGGGAGAGCTTGGGCGCACCCGCGCTCAGGATCGCGTCGACCGCGTCGGCCACCTCGGCCAGCGTGGACATCCCGGTCGACAGGATCAGCGGCCGGCCCTTCTCCGCGAGGTACCTGAGGAACTCGTGGTTGGTGAGCTCGCCGGACGGTATCTTGAAAGCGGCCACGCCGAGGCGCTCGAGCATGTCCGCGCTCTGCTCGTCGAACGGGCTGGAGAGGAACTGCACGCCGTTGTCGCGGCAGATCTCCATGAGCGAGCGGTGGTCGTCCTCGCTGAGCTCCAGGGTCCGGAGCATCTCGTGCTGGGTCTCCGCGTCGGCCGCGCCCCGGCGCTGGTAGGGCGCTTTCCCGGCGCGGCGGCTCACCAGCCGGTCCGCGCTGAAGCTCTGGAACTTGACGCAGTCCGCGCCTGCCAAGGCGGCTTCCTCTACGAGGCGCCTGGCGATGTCGGCGGAGCCGTTGTGGTTGACCCCGGCCTCGGCGATCACGAACGTCCGGTCGCCGGCGATCATGCCTTGCGCCTCGCCGGCACGCCTACGTAGGTCCCCGGCGTCTCGATGTCGCCGACGACGGCCGCGCCGGCTCCGACGAGCGTGCCCGGGCAGACGGTGACGCCGTGGATCAGCGTCGCGCCCGCGCCGATCATGCAATCGTCTCCTACGCTGACCCCTCCGCTCACGGTCGCGCCCGGGGCGACATGGACGTTGTGCCCGATGCGGCAGTCGTGGTCGACCGTGCTGTTCGTGTTGAAGATACAGCCGCGGCCGGTCACCGTCCCGCTGTTCACTATGGCCCCGTCGAGCACGACGGTCCCCGGCCCGAGCGTCACATCCTCGTTGACGACCGCCCGTGGCGAAACGATCGCCGGGAAGCCTAGACCGGCGGCCGTGAGCTCGTCCTGGAGCTGAAGCCTCGCTCGTGACGTGTCGATCTTGCCGATGCCGATGACCCCCTCCATCTGTGGGTCCGCTTCGAGGAGTCCCAGGAGCGCCGAGTCGTCTCCGACGCGCGCCACGCCGAGGATCACCCCGCGGTCTCGCGAGTCCGTATACCCGGCCACGTCCCAAGGGAGACGCCTCAGCACGCTGATGACCACCTTGGCGTGCCCGCCTCCGCCGACGACGACGATCCTGCTCACGACGCCGTCTCGCCGGCGGCGATGATAGCGCCTGCGATCTCGCGCACGTCGCCCTCGGTCAGGTCGCAGCTGCACGGTAGGCTCAGCACGCGCTCCCAGAACCACGACGCCCGCTCCACACGGTATGCGCGGCAATCGCGGTAGGGCGACTGCAGGTGGTTGGGAGGCCAGAGCGGGCGAGTCTGGATGCCGTCGCGCTCGAGGGCGACCATCAGCGCCTCCCGGTCGATGCCGAACTGCCCCGGCTCGACAAGCAGCGAGTAGAACCAGTAGTTCGGCGCCGTGCCGCCCGGCACGCCCAGAAGCCGCAGTCCCTCCACGCCGTCGAGCGCCTCGGCGTAGAGGGCGTGGTTGCGGCGGCGCATCTCGATGAAGCGTGGGAGCTCCTCCAGCTGTGCGGCGCCGATCGCGGCCTGCACGTTGCTGAGGCGGTAGTTATAGCCGACGGCGCCGTGCACGTAGCGCACGCCGTCGTCCTTGGCCTGGTCGATCAGGTAGCGCGCCCGTTCCGCCTGAGCCGGATCGCGGGTGATCAGCATCCCGCCGCCGGCAGCCGTGACGATCTTGTTGCCGTTGAACGAGAAGGCGCCGAACTCGCCGACGGTCCCGGTGTGGCGGCCGTCCAGCCTGCCGCTCGTCCAGCGGGACCCGACGCTCTCGCACGCGTCCTCGATCACGGGGACGCCGTGGCGGGCACACGTGTCGGCGATGCTCGCCATGTCACACGGGTTGCCGAACACGTGCACGGGGATCACCGCCTTCACGATCCGGCCGGTGGCGCGGTCTCTCGGACCTTCTTCCGAAGGGCGGCACTCCTCAGCCAGGAAGTCCGACAGCACCGCCGGATCCAGGCCCATGAAGTCGTTGCACCCGAGGAACACCGGCTCCGCGCCCACGTAGCGGACGGCGTTGATCGGGGCGATGAAGGTCACCGACGGCACCACGACCTCATCGCCGGGCTGCACGTCGGCCAGAAGGAGGGCGACGTGCAGGGCGGCCGTACCGGTGGCACAGGCCACGGCCGCGGGCGCCGAAGTCAGCTCGCGGATGCGATCTTCGAGGAGTCGGATGAAGCGGCCGGTCGTGACCCAGCCGGTGTCGACGCACTCGCGGACGTAGGTCCCCTCGTTGCCCGACAGGACCGGGCGGGCGAGGGGTATCGGCTGCCGGCGACCGGCTCTCGCGTCTCCGCGATCTTCGGCTTCGCCGTGTCCGCCGGTCTCAGGTTGGCTTTCGAGTGGAAGCACGAGGCCTGCCTAGACCGTGTACATGGACTTGTGTCCGGCGCGATCCGGCGACTCCGCGAACCACGCCACCGTGCGGCCGAGCCCGTCGCGCAGCGAGACTGTCGGCTCCCACCGCGCCAGCGCGGCTGCGAGCGCGTTGTCCGACTTGAGGCGCTCGACTTCGCTGCCGGCGGGGCGCAGGCGCTCGTCGTCGGTGACGACCGTCGCCTTGGAGCCCGTGAGCTCGATCAGCAGCGTTGCCAAGTCGCCGATCGAGATCTCTTTGCCCGCGCCGAGATTGACGTCGAGCCCGACGGCCTCATCGCACGAGGCAAGCGCGATGAAGCCCGCGCAGGTGTCCGTCACGAACGTGAGGTCCCGCGTGGGCCGGAGTGAGCCGAGATGGAGCTCCGGCGACCCGGCGAGAAGCTGCGTGATGATCGTAGGGATGACCGCGCGGGCCGACTGGCGTGGCCCGTAGGTGTTGAACGGCCTGACGATGACGGCCGGCAGGTCGAAGCTACGACAGAAGGCAGTCGCCAGCGCGTCGGCGCCGATCTTGCTGGCCGAGTACGGCGACTGGGCCTGGCGTGGGTGCGCCTCGTCGATGGGCACGTATTGTGCGCTCCCGTAGACCTCGCTCGTGCTGGTCACGACGACGCGCTCGAGCCCAAGGTCCCGAGCCGCTTGCAGCACGTTCAGCGTGCCTTTGACGTTCGTGTCCACGTAGCTGTCCGGGGAGTTGTAGGAGAACGGGATGCCGATGAGCGCCGCAAGGTGGAAGACGACGTCGGCGCCCGCAAGGGCCGCCCGCACGCCGTTGGGGTCGCGGACGTCGCCCATGACGACGTTGAGCCGCCCGATGACCTCGGCGGGCAGTGAGTCGAGCCAGCCCCATGAGTTGAACGAGTTGTAGTAGCAGAACGCTGTCACGGCGCAGCCGCGCGCGACCAGTGCCTCCGTGAGGTGGGAGCCGATGAACCCGTCGGCCCCCGTGACGACCACCCTCTTGCCCTCCAGCTCCACGAGCGCCTCTCATTCCGTAGCTGTCTGTGCCCATTCTAGCTCGGAGGCGGCTTGCCCTGCCCTGTCTGGCGTCGGAGCAGGACGTCGTCGACGACGTCGGGGATTGGCGGCGCGCGAGAAACGGGTACTATCGTCTCGCGCAACACCCCGCTCGGCGCCGAGCGCGCGTTGCGCGAAGGCGCTCCGGCGCTGCTGCACACGGAGGACGCGATGGGCTCGAACGGGCCGCTGTTCAGTGTGGTGCTGCCCACGTACAACCGCGCGGGCATGGTCATGGATGCCGTTGAGAGCGTCCTGGCGCAAACGTACACGGAGTTCGGCCTCGTCATCGTTGACGACCGCTCCACCGACGATACGCAGTCAGTGCTGGCCGCGATCACCGACCCCCGGGTCACAGTGGTGGCCAACGCCCGCTCCAAAGGCTCGGCCGGCGCGCGCAACACCGGGATCTTCCTCACGGATGGCGCGTGGATCTGCCAGATCGACTCGGACGATCTCTGGCCCGTCGACATGCTGGAGGGCCTGGCGGCCGCCATCGGCGAGGCGCCGCCCGAAGTCGGCATCGTGTATGGGACGCTTGTGTTCCAGGACACTGCCGACCATGTGCGGGGCGTCCGCAGGGCCGAGAAGGCCGGCCAGATCCACGCGTTGTTCCTGGAAGACCACTTCCTGAGCCACTGCTCAGCCGCGCTGAGGGCTGCCGACGTCAAAGCGATCGGTGGGTACGACGAGTCGTTCAGCCAGCAGGAGGACTCCGACTTCCTCATCCGATTGACCAGTCGCTGCGAGGCGCTCCCCGTGCCCGAGCTCATGTACATCGTCAGAGAGGGCGGCGCGGATCGGCTGATGGAGAATCCCGGCGCGCTCCCTGCGTTCGTACGACTCTACAAGAAGCATGCCGCGGAGCTCGTCGGATTGCCTCAGGCGCGCTATCGGCAACTCGCCAAGATCTTCGATCTAGCCATCATCTGTGGAGATGTCTCGCGGTTGGCCTGGGCTTGGCCCAGGCTGTTGCCGTCAGTCTGGAGGACGCCCGCAATCGGCCGGGAGTTCCTGGGTCAGCAGAAGAGGGCCGCGAGACTGGTCGTGGGCAGGGCCAGGCACCGCGCGCAAGGCTTGCGGGCTGCCCTCCGGTAGGCAGAGGCTAACCCCGAGACGGTGACGCGTTCGTGCGGCTCAGAGGTACGTTGCCTCGATGGTGTCCGTGAGCTCGTCTTCCTTGTAGAAGCGCCACGTGCGGGGGACGTACACGGGGGAGCCGCGCCTGAGGTGGCCTATCGCCATGGGTCCCTCGAGCGGCACGGCGTCGAGCCCTTCGTCGGTCACGCGGACCTGGGCGACGAACCGCCTTCGCGTGAGGTCGGCGATGCCCTCGCCGCTGCGCACGAACAACTGGATCTTGTACACCCGCGGCGTAAGCGGTAGCACGGGGATGTGGCAATCCACCATGCCCGATCCCTCCACAGTGGCCGGACCCGGGCCGTCGATCAGCATGCTCGCTTCGAACACATCGTTGTCGCCGTGGAAGAAGCGCACGTTGAACAAGGGTTCGGGGATCGGCTTCGGGCAGTGATACCGGATCCTGATCGTGCACGCCGACAGGAATGGGAGGTCGCTGGTGGGCACGCCTTCGGCGTTCAGCACCTCGACCGAATCTATGACCATGGGCTCGTCCGCCGGCTCCGCCGCGGCCGGCTTTGGGGCTGCGGCATCGCGCACGTCGAAGAAGGCGCGTGTTGCCGCCGTCCCGCGTCCCTCGTAGGCGACGCCCTCCTCCGCCGAGTCCCGCATGGCTTGCCGCTCCTGGTCGTCCAGATAGGAC
>Ga0194052_1001754_pt1 | contig 12287 bp, 12 predicted proteins | sample SepL226m_MetaG_FD_160117 | JGI IMG/M metagenome (GOLD analysis project Ga0194052, IMG submission 160117) | Anoxic zone freshwater microbial communities from boreal shield lake in IISD Experimental Lakes Area, Ontario, Canada - Sep2016-L227-6m | ecosystem: Environmental > Aquatic > Freshwater >... | reverse complement strand
GGGTTGGGCTCCTTGTGCAGCAGTTTGTTCTCGGTGATGACGGTGAAGTAGAAGAGCACCGAGATGATGAGGAACGGGACGACCGTGAGGACCAGCTCGAGGGGCATGTTGTAGCCGAACTGGCGGGGCAACTCTGCCGCCCCTTTCTTGCGGCGGTGGAAGGCGGCCGACCAGAACATCAGACCCCAGACGATGACACCGACGACCAGGGCGGCGATCACCGAGCCGACCCAGAGATCGCGGTTGGCATGGGCTTCGGGTGTGATCCCCTTGGGCCAGCCCAGTCCGAGGGCCTCCTGCCAGCTGCAGCCGCTCAGGGTCACGGCGAGCGCGGCCGCAGTGATCGCCAGCGCCGCCCTGCGTACGACTCGTCCGCCCCCGACCGGTCCGCGTAGCGTCACCTTTGCGCCTCCTGTGTCACAACCTGGGCAGACAGCCCTCGCAGCGCCCAATACTACGCAGCGTAGACCACCGTTGAGCAGCACGCTGAGACACCCGGCGATTCGCCACGCCGCAGGTCCGGACCCCCAACCGATTGCGGCATACTGGGCCGCGTGTGCGGACTGCTGGCGCTGGTAGCAGACCCGGCAGGCGCCATCACCGCCGACATGGTCGACGCCGTCGCGGGCGCCTCGCCGCTGATGCGCCACCGGGGGCCCGACGAGCCCGGCACCTGGGCCGACGATCAGGTGATCCTGGGCTTCAACCGACTCTCGATCATCGACATCGCGCACTCGCATCAGCCGCTGCGCTGGGGTCCGGCCGATCAGCCCGGCCGCTACGTGCTGGTGTTCAACGGCGAGATCTACAACTACCTCGAATTACGGGCGCAGCTGCGATCCGAATTCGGTGCGGTGTTCGCCACCGACGGCGACGGCGAGGCGATCGTGGCCGCCTACCACTACTGGGGGCCGCAGGCACTCGGGCGACTGCGCGGAATGTTCGCCTTCGCGCTGTGGGACACCCACCGACGCGAGATGTTCTGCGCCCGGGACCCCTTCGGCATCAAGCCGCTGTTCATGGCGACCGGACCGGGCGGGACCGCGGTCGGCAGTGAGAAGAAGTGCCTCCTGGCGCTGGCCGGCGAACTGGGAATCGACACCACGATCGACACCCGCGCCCTGCAGCACTACACGGTGCTGCAGTACGTGCCCGAACCGGAGACGCTGCACACCGGGGTGCGCCGGCTGGAATCCGGCTGCTACGCCGTGATCCGCCCGGGCGCCGTCCCGGAGATCACCCGTTACTTCCGCCCGCGCTTCGCCGCGGTGCCGTTGCGCGCCGGCGAGGAACAGAAACGCTACGACGAGATCACCGCCGTCCTCGAGGACTCGGTCGCCAAACACATGCGCGCCGACGTCACCGTTGGTGCGTTCCTCTCCGGCGGTATCGACTCCACGGCGATCGCCGCGCTCGCCATTCGGCACAACCCCCGGCTGATCACCTTCACCACAGGTTTCGAGCGGGAGGGTTTCTCCGAGGTCGACGTGGCCGTGGCCTCCGCCGAGGCCATCGGCGCGCGGCACGTGGCCAAGGTGGTCAGCCAGTCGGAGTTCGTCGAGGCACTGCCCGAGATCGTCTGGTATCTCGACGAGCCGGTGGCCGATCCGGCCCTGGTGCCGCTGTTCTTCATCGCCCGCGAGGCCCGCAAGCACGTCAAGGTGGTGCTATCCGGAGAGGGTGCCGACGAACTCTTCGGCGGCTACACGATCTACCGGGAGCCGCTCTCGCTCAAGGCTTTCGACTACCTGCCGCGTGGCGTGCGCAGGTCACTGGGCAAGGCATCCAAGCCACTCCCCGAAGGCATGCGCGGCAAGAGCCTGCTGCATCGCGGGTCGCTGAGCCTGGAGGAGCGCTACTACGGGAACGCCCGTAGCTTCTCCGATGAGCAATTGCGGATGGTGCTGCCCGGTTTCAGTCCGGCGTGGACGCACACGGACGTCACCGCGCCGCTCTACGCGGAGTCCGCGGGCTGGGATCCGGTGGCCCGGATGCAGCACATCGACCTGTTCACCTGGCTGCGCGGCGACATCCTGGTCAAGGCCGACAAGATGACGATGGCCAACTCGCTGGAGTTGCGGGTACCGTTCCTGGACCCCGAGGTCTTCGCCGTCGCGTCCCGGCTGCCGTTCGATCAGAAGATCACCCGCGCCACCACCAAGTACGCACTGCGCCGCGCACTGGAGCCGATCGTGCCGGCGCACGTGCTCAACCGGGCGAAGCTCGGCTTTCCGGTTCCGATCCGGCACTGGCTGCGCTCCGGAGAACTGATGGAGTGGGCCTACGGAATGATCGAGGCCTCCCAGGCCGGGCACCTCGTCGATCTCGCCGCCGTGCGGACCATGCTCGACGAACATCGGATCGGCCCGACCGATCACAGCCGGCGGCTGTGGACGGTGCTGATATTCCTGCTGTGGCACGCCATCTTCGTCGAGGGCAGCATCGTGCCGAAGATCCCCGAGCCGCACTACCCGGTACAGCTCTAGGCCGGTACGACTCCAGGCCTGTGCAGCTCTGGGCCGGTACAACTCTAGGAGAGCTCAGGCGGACAGCGCGGCGGTGATCTCGCCCGCGGCCTCGGGTCCGAAGGCTTCCGTCAGTCGTTCCTTGGCGACGCCGAGATCCCAGGTCCAGTTCTGCGTCCCGGTGGTCTCCAGCACCAGCACCGCGACGAGCGACCCGAGTTGAGCCGAGCGCTGCAGGTCGAGCCCCGCACCGCGACCGGTGAGGAAGCCGGCCCGGAACGCGTCGCCGACTCCGGTCGGGTCGAGTTGCGCGGTCTCGGGCACGACGCCGACGTGGATCCGGGTGCCGTCGGCACCGACGATGTCCACACCGTCAGCCCCGAGCGTGGTGACCCGCAGACCCACCTGGGCCGCCACATCGGCCTCGGTCCAGCCGGTCTTGGACAGCATCAGGTCCCACTCGTAGTCATTGCTGAACAGGTAGGTGGCGCCGTCGACGAGCCGGCGGATCTCCTCACCGGACAGCCGCGCCAGCTGCTGGGACGGATCGGCCGCGAAGGCAAGGCCGAGCGCGCGGCACTCGTCGGTGTGGGCGAACATCGCATCCGGGTCGTTGGCCCCGACGATGACGAGGTCCGGTGTTCCGGTGTCGGCGACGACGTCGGCGATCCTGATGTTTCGCGCCTGCGACATCGCACCGGGATAGAACGAGGCGATCTGTGCCATGTCGACGTCGGTGGTGCAGACGAACCGCGCGGTGTGCTGGGTGTCGGAGACCAGCACGCCGCTGCAATCCACACCCGCGGCCTGGAGCCACTCGCGGTAGTCGGTGAAGTCCACGCCGGCCGCGCCCACCAGCACGGCGCTGCCGCCGAGAACGCCGATGGCGTAGGCCATGTTGCCGGCGACTCCCCCGCGGTGGACGACGAGGTCGTCGACGAGGAAGCTCAGCGACACCTTCTGAAGGTGTTCGGCGAGCAGTTGCTCGGAGAACCGGCCCGGGAAGCGCATCAGATGGTCGGTGGCGATGGATCCGGTCACCGCGATGGTCACGAAAACGTCCGCCCTTCTGTCACTGCTAGCCTGCCCTCATTGCCGAATTGCCGAGTCGACAGACTATATGGCACAGAGGACGTCAGGAGCGCACGCGATGGCCGGTCCTTACCCGCCGCACCAACCGGTCGGCGGCGACGGCCAGCCGTTCCCCGGTTCCTATCCGGTGACCCCGTATCCGGCCGGCTATCCCGCTCCGCTGCCGCCGCCGGTCAACTATCCGACGCCGCGGCGCGGCCGCGCCCTGTGGTGGGCGATGGCAGCACTGGCTGTCGCCGGGGCTCTGATCGCCGGGGTCGTTCTACTCGGGGGTCGGGGTTCGGCCGGAGGCGGCGGATTCTCCGACGCGACCGCCAAGAGTGCGATCCAGGGTTACCTGAGCGCGCTGTCGGACAAGGACACCGAAACCGTCGCCCGCAACAACGCCTGTGGCATGTACGACGCGGTCAAGGACCGCAAGTCCGATCTCGCGCTGGCCAGGCTCGCAAGCGACGCCTTCTCCAAGCAGTTCTCCAGCGCCGAGGTGACCTCGATCGACAAGATCGTGCTGTCCTCGCCCTATCAGGCCCAGGTGCTCTTCAGCATGAAGGTGACCCCGACACTGGGATCACGCAATGCTCGCGAACAGCAACAGGGGATGGCGCAGTTGCTGCGGCAGGGCGACCAGATCCTGGTCTGCTCCTACCTGTTGCGAACCGCCGCCCAGTACTAGATCGCCAGTACCAGATGCGACTCAGTTGAACGAGTCGCCGCAGGCGCAGGACCCGGTCGCATTCGGGTTGTCGATGGTGAAGCCCTGCTTCTCGATGCTGTCCACGAAGTCGATGGTGGCTCCCTGCACATAGGGCGCGCTCATCCGGTCGACGGTCAGCGTTACACCGCCGCAGTTTTTGGTCAGATCGCCGTCCAGCGCCCGGTCGTCGAAGAACAGGTTGTAGCGCAGACCCGCGCAGCCGCCCGGCTGCACCGCGATCCGCAGCGCCAGATCGTCGCGGCCTTCCTGATCGAGCAGCGCCTTGGCCTTTGTGGCCGCGGCATCGGTCATGGTGACGCCGTGGGTGTCTATCGAGGTTGCCGACTCGTCGGACATAGTGTCTCCTCGCTGAAGTGTTGTGATGCGTGAGTGTCGTGATGCGTGCTGTGCCTGCAACGGTACCCGCTGGCCGGGTTATTCCCCCGCCAGCCCCGCTGCGGTGACCCGGGCGAGGTCGGTCAACTGTGCCGCGGCGTCCTCGATCGCCCTGCGCACGGATCCGGAATGGTCGGCCAGCGCGTAGGCGGCGGCCACCCCCGCGCCGGTCAGGGCGGTGCCCGCCAGGCTGATCTGCCCGGCCAGCACCAGCACCGGGACGCCGGCCCGCCGGGCCCGCCGGGCCAGCGAGCCCACCACCTTGCCGCGCAACGATTGGGCATCCAGGCGGCCCTCGCCGGTGACGACCAGGTCTGCGGCGTCGATCTGGGCATCGAGTGCGGTGTGCGCCGCGATCACATCGGCCCCCGAGAGCCGGCGCCCGCCCAGTGCCAGCAGGGCCGCTCCGATTCCGCCCGCGGCACCCGCGCCGGGCAGTGTCACGACGCCGCGCCCGCGAGCGCCGACCAGTTCCTCGGCCCAGCCCGACAGACGTCGTTCCAGCAGTGCGACGGTCGCGGGATCGGCGCCCTTCTGGGGTCCGAAGGTCCGCGCGGCCCCCTCCGGACCCAGCAGCGGATTGTCGACGTCGGTGGCGGCGATCAGGCTGACCCCGGCGAGCCGACGCGTCGCAGCGGCCCATCCACCCAGCGCGTCGACCATGGCGCGTCCGCCGTCGGTGCATGCACTGCCGCCCAGTCCGACGACCACCGTCCGGGCGCCCGCGCGCAGCGCCGCGTCGATCAACTGCCCCACGCCGCGGCTGTGGGCGGCCAGCGCGGTCGACACCGCGGGCGGCGTTCCCAGCAGTGAGAGCCCGCAGGCCTGGGCACACTCGATGAACGCCGTCGCGCTCGCCCGGTGCAACGCCCAGTCGGCGTGCACCTCGCCACCCCCGGCGCCGCCGAGGGGTCCGCTCACCCGGGCCCGGTGCCGCTGCATGCCCGGCTGGGCGGCCAAGACCTCGACGAATCCGGGCCCCCCGTCGGACTGCGGGGCGAGCCGCAGCGTGTCGGCGGGCCGGGCGCTGCGCCAGCCCGCGGCGATCGCCGCTGCCGCCTGCGCCGCGGTGAGGCTGCCGCCGAAGCAGTCCGGAGCGATCAACACCCGCACGCGCAGCACAGTAACCTGACAGGCGTGAAGCTGCTGGGCCGCAAGAACGACGACAGCGAGAGCGCACCGCAGGAGCCGTCCGCCGATCCGGAGCCGGTGACCCCGGGTGGAACCACGGCGCCGAAGGGTCGGCCGACCCCGAAGCGGGCCGACAAGCGCCGCGGCCCGGTCGCCCCGGCGCCGCTGACCGCCGCCGAAGCCCGCCAGCGACGCAAAGAGATGCGCAACACGATGAGCAAGGAGGAACGCCGCGAGGCCAAGGCAGCCGAGCGCGCCGCACTCGGTCAGCGCCGCGAGCGGATGCTCAGCGGTGAGGAGGCGTTCCTGCTGCCTCGCGACAAGGGTCCGGTCCGGCGCTATGCGCGCGACATCGTCGACTCGCGGCGCAACTTCCTCGGACTGTTCATGCCGGCGGCGATCGCGATGATCTTCGTCATGATGCTGCTGCCCCGGGTGCAGGTGATCATCTCACCGCTGATGTTGTTGTTCATGCTCATCATGGCGATCGACGCGGTCTTCCTGGCGCGCAAGGTGAACAACGCGGTCGACGCCAGATTCCCGGACAACACCGAGACGCGCTGGCGCCTCGGGCTCTACGCCGCCAGCCGCGCGAGCCAGATACGGCGGCTGCGCATCCCCCGGCCCCAGGTGTCGCCGGGCACCACGATCGACTGAACCGGGGTGCGCACGCTGGTTCTCGGCGGGATTCGCTCCGGCAAGTCACGGTGGGCCGAGCAGTCGTTGGCGGCGGAACCGAAGGTCCGCTACATCGCCACCGGCACCGGTGAGGATGAATCCTGGCGCCGCCGGGTCGCCGAACACCGAAGCCGGCGCCCGCGGAACTGGCAGACCGTCGAGACCACCGCGGTCGCCACGGCACTGCGCGATGACTCTCATACCGCGACGGTGGTCGACGACATCGGCGGTTGGCTGACCGGTGTGCTGGACCGACGCGGCTGGGAATCGCCGTCGGTGGATGCCGACGTCGAGGACCTCGTGGCGGCTGTCGCGGCGTTCGCCGGTCCGCTGGTCCTGGTGAGCCCCGAGGTGGGTCTGTGCGTGGTGTCGGCCACGGCGGCCGGGCGGCGCTTCACCGACGAGATCGGCATCCTCAATCAGCGGCTGGCGCAGCACTGCGCCCGCGTGGTCCTGGTGGTGGCCGGCCAACCGATGTGGGTCAAGTCATGACCGTTGGGTTTCCCGACGTGCCGGCGCCGGACTCCCGGGCCGCCGCCGCGGCCAGGCGCCGCCAGGACCTGCTCGTCAAGCCCACCGGTGCGCTCGGCCGGCTCGAAGACCTCTCGGTGTGGGTCGCCGGATGTCAAGGCCGTTGTCCGCCAGAGCAATTCGAGCGCGTCCGGGTGGTGGTCTTCGCGGGTGATCACGGCGTCGCCGCCGCGGGAGTCTCCGCCTATCCGGCCGAGGTCACCGCGCAGATGGTGGCAGCGATCGAGTCCGGCGGAGCCGGCATCAACGTGCTCGCCGCACTCGCCGGCGCGACGGTCCGCGTCGTCGACATGTCCGTCGGCAGGCCCAGCGGCAACATCGCCGTGCAGGACGCGCTGAGTGCCGGGGACGCCGCTGCTGCCCTGGAGCGCGGCGTGCAGGTGGCCGACGAGGAGGCCGACGCCGGTGCGGACCTTCTCATCGCCGGGGACATGGGCATCGGGAACACCACCGCCGCCACCACGTTGATCGCCGCGCTCACCGGGACCGAGCCGGTGGTGCTGATCGGCCGGGGCACCGGTGTCGACGACGCCGGGTGGGCCCGCAAGACCGCCGCTGTGCGCGACGCCCTGTTCCGCGCGCGCGGCCGCACCGGTGATCCACTCGCCCTGCTGGCCTGCTGCGGCGGAGCGGATCTTGCGGCCATGGCGGGCTTTGTGGCTCAGGCCGCGGTCCGGCGCACCCCGGTGCTTCTGGACGGACTCGTCATCACCGCGGCCGCCATGGCGGCCGACCGGATGGCTCCTGGTGCGCGGGCGTGGTGGCGGGCCGGGCACCGCTCGCCGGAGCCGGCGCACCGCGTGGCGCTGGCCGAGTTGGGTCTCGACCCGATCCTCGACCTGGGTCTGCGACTGGGCGAGGGCACCGGCGCAGCGCTGGCCCTGCCGGTGCTGCGCGCCGCCGTGGCAACGCTGGCGTCCATGGCCACCTTCGACGACGCCGGAGTCTCCGGCGGCCCCGAACTCACGTGATCGCCGCACTGCGCAGCGCGGTGGCGTTCGGCACGGTGATCCCGACCGGCGATTCGGGCCGGCGCCCGCCGGGGCCGGCGATGCTGACGGCGCTGCCCGCTGTCGGAGCACTGCTCGGGCTGATCGCCGCGGCGCTGCTGCAGGCCGGCTTCTGGGTGTTCGGACCGCACAGCCTGCCGGCCGGCGCACTGACCGTCGCCGCCCTGGCGCTACTGACCCGCGGCCTGCACATCGACGGATTGGCCGACACCGTCGACGGCCTCGCCTGCTACGGACCACCGCAGCGGTCGCTGGCGGTGATGCGCGACGGTTCCACCGGTCCGCTCGGCGTGGCGGCGGTGGTGCTGACCGTGCTGGCGCAGGCCGCCGCGATGTCGTCGCTGGCGCCGGGGAGTTGCGGTGCGGCCGCCGTCCTCACCGCCGTCGTCACCGGCCGGGTGGCCGCGGTGCTGGTCTGCCGGCGCGGGGTTCCGGCCGCCGCGGGCAGCAGCCTCGGCGCGGCGGTGGCGGGCAGCCAGCCGGCGGCGGCGGTCGCGGCCTGGATCCTCGCCGTCGCGGCGTTCTCGACGGTGGCCACACCGCGGGTCTGGCAGGGACCGCTCGCGGTGCTGATCGCGCTCGCGGCCGCGGCGGCGATGGCGCGTCATTGCGTGCGGCGCTTCGGCGGTGTCACCGGCGACGTTCTGGGCGCTGTGGTCGAGATGGCCACCGTGCTGACCGTGCTGGGCCTGGCCATCAGGTCCTGAGGAGAGCAGGCTTGACCCGTGTTGGGTGAACTGACCGCATCACAGGTCGAGGAGCTGCTGCGCGCAGAGGTGATCGCGCGGATCGGCTGCATCAGCGAGGGCCGCGTCTACGTCGTCCCGGTCAGCTACGCCTACGACGGAACCTACGTGTGGGGTCACGGCATGGACGGCGCGAAGTTGCGGGCCATGCGGGCCAACCCGGAGGTGTGCGTCGAGGTCGAGCACGTCGATGACCTGTCGAACTGGCGCAGCGTGATCGCCTGGGGCACCTACGAGGAATGCCACGGGGACGACTGGAAGGCCGGGATGGCTCTGCTCGTCACGCGAATCATGCCGCTGCTGACGTTTCCGTCGCATCAGCACCCGGATCCCGCAGGCCCCAAACACGGCACCGTGTACCGGATAAGGTTGGCGTCCAAGACCGGCCGCTTCGAGGAGGTGAGCGGTGGCTGACGCGCCTGATTCGCAGTGGTTCGCGCGCCTCGCCCACGACGGCGGCCTGATCTTCTTCGCCCTGCGCGTGGAACCCGACGTCGTCTACGAATACATCTCCGATGCCGTCGCCGATCACCTCGGCGTCACCGCGGATGAGGCGCGAGCCGACGCGGCGACGGTGCACGACCGCGTCGTGCCGGAGTGTCACGGGGTGCTCGCCGAAGCGTTGGCCACCGAACCGGGGCACAGCACCGCGGTGGAGCTGAAATGGACCCACCGTAACGGCCGCGCTGTGCACACCCGCTGCCGCATGACGGCGCGGCGCCGGCCCGACGGGTCGCGGATCCTCGAGGGCACCGTCGCCGAGACCACCGAGTTGCGCGACACCGAGACCGAGTTGCGTCACTCCGAGCAACGGCACCGTCTGCTCGCGCAGAACGCCTGGGATGTGGTGTGGACCATGGGACTCGACGGGTCCATCACCTACGTCAGCCCGGCCGTTGAGCGCGTCCGTGGCCTGACCCCCCGGGAGGCGATGAACCAGTCACTCGAGGAGATCCACCCGCCGGAGTCCGCCGCCCGCGTCGGCGCGTACTTCGCCGAGCTGTTCGCCGCGATCGCCGAAGGCACCGAACCTCCGGTGTTCCGCGGCGAACTGGAGTACTACCGCGAGGACGCCTCGATCATGACCGGCGAGCTTCAGGTCATCCCGCACATCGATGACGGCACGGTGGTGGAGATTCTCGGGGTCACGCGGGATATCAGCGACCGGAAGCGATTCGAGACCGAACTGACCCGGTTGGCGGTCACCGATCCGCTGACCGGCCTGTGGAATCGCCGGCACACCGCCGAACTTCTCGCCGCCGATGTCCAGCACGCGCAGCGGCACGGCCAAGCCCTCTCGCTGCTGATGATCGACATCGACAACTTCAAGGCCATCAACGACACCCACGGCCACCAGACCGGTGACAGAGTGCTGATCGAGGTGGCCAGACGACTGCCCGAAAACGTCCGCAGCACAGACCTCGTGGGCCGCTGGGGCGGCGAGGAGTTCGTCGTCCTCCTGCGTTACTGCGGCCTTGGCGACGCATTGGCGGCCGCGGAGAAGCTGCGGCGGCAGATCAGCGACGTCGCGGTGCCGCCGTCGGGTTCGGTGACCGTCAGCATCGGCGCGGCCGAGTTGGCGCCCGGCGATGACGTCAGCACCTGGCTCGCCCGCGCCGACGCGGCCCTCTACGAAGCGAAGCGGTCGGGCCGCAACGCGGTGGCCGGCTGAAGCGTCAGCGGAGCCGGGTCATCCAACCGTGCGTGTCGGCGAAAGTGCCGCGCTGGATTCCGGTGAGGGTGTCGCGCAGTGCCATCGTCACCTCGCCCGGTGAACCGTCACCGACGGTGAACTCGCCCTCGCCGTAGCGCACCTGGGCGACAGGGGTGATGACCGCGGCGGTGCCGCAGGCGAACACCTCGGTGATCTCCCCGGCGGCCACACCCTTGCGCCATTCCTCGACGTCGATCTTGCGTTCCTCGACGGCGAATCCGGCATCACCGGCCAACTGCAGTAGCGAGTCGCGGGTGATACCCGGCAGCAGCGAACCGCTCAGCTCCGGTGTGACCAGCCGGGCCGAACCGCCGCTGCCGAAGACGAAGAACAGGTTCATCCCGCCCATCTCCTCGATGTAGCGCCGCTCGATCGCGTCGAGCCACACGACCTGATCGCAGCCGTGTGCGGCGGCCTCGGACTGTGCCAGCAGTGAGGCCGCGTAGTTGCCGCCGAACTTGGCGGCTCCCGTACCACCCGGACTCGCCCGCACATACTCGGTCGACAGCCACACGCTGACGGGCTTGATACCGCCCTTGAAGTACGCACCGGCCGGCGAGCCGATCACCAGGTAGCGGTACTCCGCCGAGGGCCGGACTCCCAGGCCCGGTTCGGTGGCGATGACGAACGGCCGAAGATAGAGCGACTGTTCGCCGCCGACGGCCGGCACCCACTCGTGGTCGACGGCGATCAACTGCCGCAGCGATTCGATGAACATCTCGTCGGGCAGTTCGGGGATGGCCAGGCGACGCGCCGAGGCGCGCAGCCGCGCCGCGTTCGCCTCGGGGCGGAAGGAGACGATGGAACCGTCGGCCCACCGGTAGGCCTTCAGGCCTTCGAAGATCTCCTGCGCGTAATGCAGGACGATCGCCGAGGGATCGAGTTCGATCGGACCGTAGGGAATCACTTCGGCGTCGTGCCAACCGCTGCCGTGGCTGTAGAGCACCGACACCATGTGATCGGTGTAGAACTTGCCGAAGCCCGGATCGGCGAGAATCGCTGCCCGCCGCTCCGCGCTCGCGGGACGGTCGCTTCGCCGCACGGCGAAGCTCAGCGGGGCCTCGGACATGGACGCGATTGTATAACCGCAGCTAGGGTGTCGCTGATGAGCGCTCAACCCGGCTACTCCGCCCCTGCCGTCACCGTCGCCAGCACGCTCCCCAAGCGGGGTGTGGCTTCAGCCGTGCTCGTGGTACCGGTGGTCGACGCCGACGGCACCCCGAAGGTGCTCGGTGCGCCGTTCCTGGACACCGGCGCCGTTCGCGAGCTGCAGACCGCGCTGCGCAAACTGGGCGCCAAGGGATCCGCCGAGCAGACCACGCGACTGCACGTGTCAGCACTGCCGTTCGCCAGCGTGCTCGCCGTCGGGTTGGGCGCCCCGCGCGACGAGTGGCCCGCCGAGATCATCCGCCGCGCCTCCGGCGTCGCCGCGCGCTCGTTGAACGGCGTGCACACCGTCGTCACCGCGCTGGCCGAACTCGATCCTGAGGCGGCGGTCGAGGGGCTCATCCTCGGCGCGTACCAGATGCACGAGTTCCGCAGCGAGAAGACCGCACCCAAGGATCCGAGCCTGTCGGCGATCACCGCACTGAGCACCGCCGAGGACGCCAAGGCGGACGTCGCCCGCGCCGTGGCGATCGCCACCGCCGTCGCCACGGCACGCGATCTGGTCAACACCCCGCCCAGCCATCTGCATCCGGACGAATTCGCCAAGCGCGCAAAACTTCTCGGGACGCTGGCCGGCCTGACCGTGGAGGTGCTCGACGAGAAGGCCCTGGCCAAGGCCGGCTACGGCGGAATCATCGGTGTGGGCAAGGGGTCGGCCAACCC
>Ga0194052_1001752_pt1 | contig 12295 bp, 13 predicted proteins | sample SepL226m_MetaG_FD_160117 | JGI IMG/M metagenome (GOLD analysis project Ga0194052, IMG submission 160117) | Anoxic zone freshwater microbial communities from boreal shield lake in IISD Experimental Lakes Area, Ontario, Canada - Sep2016-L227-6m | ecosystem: Environmental > Aquatic > Freshwater >... | reverse complement strand
ATATTGGCTAGTGAAGAAGAGTTGAAAATTAATAATCGATCGAGAAGTGCAAAATTAAGAATTTTAGAAAAAATATAAAAAAATGAAAAAAGCTGCTCAAAAAATAAAAAATTATGCTCCGAATGTAAATATTGTGAATAACAATAATTTAGAAAAAAGATTGCTTAATATTTTACTTGCATCTTTTGGAGTATGTATTTTTGCTTATATTTTTATTCTAGGAAGTATCACTTTTAATGTTGTCGCTCGACAAAGCTTGGGGAGTGAAGTAAGAAGTCTTTCAAATGAAGTTGGAGATTTGGAACTAAGATATCTATCTTTATCAAACAAGATTGACCTAACAATGTCTTCAGAAATGGGCTTTAAAGAAGCAAAAACTCAGTTTGCTGTTAGAAAATCTCTTGGTACTCTAAGTCTATTAACAAATGAATTCTAAGTTTTTTTCAAAATTCAAAAATATATTTTCTAGAATTAGAATTTTGTCTTTTTGTATATTATTTTTTGCACTTATTTTAATTACAAAACTTTTTTTAGTACAGGTAGTGCATAGTAGTTCATATAAAGAAAAAGCAGATAGACAATATGCGACACCTTCTTCTGATATATTTGAACGTAATGGAATATTTTTTGAAAGTAAAAATGGGCAATTAGTTTCGGCTGCAGTACAAACTGCAGGTTATAAAATTGCTATCAACCCGACTCAAATCATAGACATTGATGGAGCTTTTAATAAATTAAAAGAAATAATAGTTGATCTTGATTACGATAAATTTAAAATAAAAGCAGAAAAAAAAGCTGACCCATATGAAGAAATTGCTGTTCATCTTTCAAAAGGCGTAGCAGATAGTGTCTCTTCATTAAAAATTCCTGGAGTTACAATTTATAAAGAAAAATGGCGTTTTTATCCTGGAGAAAATCTTGCTGCTCATACACTTGGTTTCGTAGGCTATAAAGGAGATGAATTAGCTGGACGTTATGGGCTTGAGAGACAATACAATAGTGTACTTTCGCAAAATCAAAATAATCCTTATATTAATTTTTTTGCAGAAGTTTTTTCTAATATAAATGAAAAATTAGGTTCAGGTGATGATTCTAATGGTGATATTGTTACGACGATTGAACCTACTGTACAGGGTTTTTTGGAAAAAACTTTGAATGATGTAAAAGAAAAATATAGTGTTGATTCGATAGGAGGAATTATTATGAATCCGACTGATGGCTCGATTTATGCAATGTCTATTAAACCTGATTTTAATTTAAATGATTTTTCTGGAGTTGAGGATGCTCACACTTTTTCTAATCCAATAGTGGAGGATGTGCTTGAATTTGGTTCTGTGGTAAAACCATTAGTAATGGCTGGAGCACTCAATGAAGGTGTAGTAACTGCTGATACAAAATATAATGATACAGGAAGTGTGGTCGTTGATAAAAAAGTTATTTCAAATTTTGATAAAAAGGGTAGAGGCCCAGGTACAACTATGCAAGATGTTCTTAATCAATCATTAAATACAGGAATGGTCTATGTATATCAGCATTTAGGAAAAGACAAGTTGAGAGAATATTTACTTTCTTATGGTATTAAAGAAAAAACAGGAATTGATTTACCAAATGAAACTAGTGGACTTGTTTCAAATATAATGACGAGTCCAAGAGATATCGAATATGCTAATGCTGCTTTTGGACAAGGAATAGCTTTGACCCCAATCGAGATGACGAGGGCACTAGCTTCGCTTTCTAATGGTGGGAATCTAGTAGTTCCTCATGTTGTAAAATATATTAAATATGATGATGGTACAAAAAAAGAAATGTCATATTCCTTGACTCCGACAAAAATTACGAAAAAGACTTCAGAAGAAATTACCAGAATGATGGTGACGGTGATGGATAAATCTTTTGATAAACTTTCTCCTGGTATCGAGCGTTATAGTATTGCAGCAAAAACGGGCACTGCGCAAGTTGCTAAAGAAAACGGAGGAGGTTATTATCTAGATAGGCATACTCATTCATTTGTTGGTTTTTTTCCAGCCTATGATCCTAAATTTATAGTTTTTCTTTATGCTATAAATCCAAAAGCTGTACAATATGCTTCAATTACTTGGGCAGAGCCATTTTTAAATATTACGAAATTTTTATTAAATTATTACGAAATTCCACCTGACAGATAGAGAAATTATGAATTAACAATTATGAATTCATTCATGCAAATATTTTTTAAAAAAATAATCACATATATATTAAGGATAGAATCACGACTAGTTCTTTGGAAGTACAAACCGAAAGTTGTAGCTATCACCGGCTCAGTTGGAAAGACCTCTACTAAAGATGCAGTTTATGCAGTGCTCTCTGGAGTTTCTTATGTAAGAAAAAGTGAAAAAAGTTTCAACAGCGAGATAGGCTTGCCGTTGACGATTCTTGGTGTTCCAAATGGTTGGAATAATCCAACTGTATGGCTTAAAAATATTTTAAAAGGTTTATGGCTTATTATTTGGCCACACAAATATCCGACTTGGCTTGTGCTTGAAGTTGGAATTGGGAAACCGGGTGATATGAAAAAAACTGCTTCATGGATTAAAAGTGATGTAGTCATAATCACTGCCATTGGAGAGACGCCAGTGCATATTGAATTTTTTAATTCTCGAAAACATTTAATTGAGGAAAAAGCTCAATTGATTAAAACTTTAAAAAAAGATGGACTTTTAGTTTTGAATGCTGACGATGAAGCAGTGCTTGCGATGAAAACAAAAACAAAAAATATTTTTATTACTTATGGTTTCAAAAACGGAGCAGACGTTTTGGGTTCTGGCGAAAATATTTTTTACGACGAAACAAATTCACCGAAAGGAATAATCTATCGGATAGATGATAATGGTAAAAGTTTGCCAGTTATTATTGAAGACGTATTTGGGAAAAATCATATTTATGCTTCACTTGGTGCACTTGCTTTATGTTCAGGCTTAAAATTAAATATGCTTGATGCAGTGAACCGTTTAAAAAATTATGATATTCCTCCAGGTAGAATGAGAATCTTAAAAGGTATAAATGAATCATTTATAATTGATGATACCTATAATTCTTCACCTTTTGCTTGCGAGTCTGGCCTTAAAACATTAGGTGAGGTAAAGAGTAAAGGTAGAAAAATTGCTGTATTGGGAGATATGCTTGAACTTGGAAAACACACAAAAGATGCTCATGAAGCAGTTGGTAAAATTGCGAAAGAAAATGTGGATGTATTAATCGTTGTTGGACAGAGAGCGGATGCAATCAAGATTGGTGCAGAGTCAGTCGGTATGAATGAAGAAAATATTTTCGATTTTTCAAATTCATATGATGCTGGAGAATTTTTGAAAACTTTTGTTAAAAAAAATGACTTAGTTTTTATTAAGGGTTCCCAAGGAATGCGAATGGAGAGAACCGTTGAAGCTATTTTGGAAGATCAAAAAAATAAATCAAAACTATTGGTTCGTCAAGACACTGAATGGGTAGCTAAGAAATAAAAAAACCTGCTTTTGGGGCAGGTCTATTTAAATTCTACTATTGGTATAAATTTTGAGGCCAGAATTTTTTCTGTTTCTATCTTTTTCTGACCTTTTTCATTTACTTCAAAAATTTTATAAACTCCAACCATTATCAATAAGTTTTTTTTATCAAAAAGGATTGAAAGTTTTATTTCAGGCTTATCCGCCACTTCAAGCAGGAAGTGAGAATATATTGGCTCGTGAGGGTTTCCTTGAGTATCGTTTGGAAATCTTAAGTGAATTCCTCTTACTTTTAAGTTTTCCACGATAGCGCCCACAAATGCTTTAAGCTCTTCGTCAGAGCCTACTTTGACCAATGGAAATTGTTTCATTTGATTTATTTTAAATCCTCAATTATCTGAGGAAATTTTTTGATGAAATTTGGTAGGCTGAGAAAATCTTCCCACGAATCCGTTTCTTCCCATTTCTGAGAAGTTGGATTAAGGAAGTACACAGTGCAAAGGATGTTTCCGAACTTATTTACATGTATTTCGAGAAGTTTGTCGTGCTCCTGTCCGTTTGTGATAATTGTAAACATAAAACCATATGTAAGGTTTGATGCTTTAATTTTGTGGGAACAAGGAGCCATCATAATGCCACTTGTCCTTAACGCATAGTGCGTTTCTTCTAAAAAGAGAGTAGCACTGCTTTCGAAACTTACACCCTCGGTGTGTAGGGGTGTGAAAATCATTGTTTTTTCCATAGCTTATTTGTATTTGATTTGTGTGTTTAATAATTATTTAATTGATTGTCCTAAAAACCCTAAGAGATACTTAGGACAACCAATAAAGAATTAATAAACATTTTTCAATGTACTATATTTAATATTCACCTTACTACATATTTTTAAAAATGGCAAAAATTTTAAACTAGTTTTCAATCTATGAAAGAGCGCTGTAATTTTTATAGATATGTATTTGGTTGCTGTTTAGTTTGTTTTTCTACTTGTTCTATAACGTTATCTGGATGGAATTCTTCTAAAGTGATATCTTTTTTTTGCTCAGGCACAAATAAATATGCTCTACGGTTTTTATTATCAAAATAAATATCCGAAGAGCCAACATCTTCTTTAGGGGCAGTTGTTACTGTGGGCTTAAATCCTAACTCATTATAAATAATTTCAGAAACAAGTTTAATTGATTTTTCAAAATTATTAGAATTTCCTCCAAATCTGTTTCCACCATAAATTATTGCATCGACACTCCCTTTTTTAGCTCTCATTGAAATTTTTTTCAAACTTTCTGCTAGGTCTAGTTTAAATGAATCAATTAATTTTGGTTCTAAAAACTTTTTAGGGTCTTGGTGTGAAAGTATTGATATATTTTGATTTGTATTTTTATCTTCTGCGACGACAATAAATCCAGTACAATCAAATAGTCCTTGAGTAAATTTATTATTAGAGTTAGCATCAGAAATCACATAAGTTTCCCAGCCCCCGTTAAGCATTTTGTTTAATTTATAGTAACGAGGACTTGCACTATAATCTACGTCTTCAAAATAATTTTTATATTCATAATTCCCAACGAATGGTGAATTTTCAAAGTTGCCCTTGTTGTGAATGCAAACTTTTATGGGTTGAAAATTTCCTTCAAGGTGTCGAAAATTAACTTTTGGTTTAAAATTTTCCATTTAATAATTATATCAAAAGTTTTGAATTCTCAAAAGAACATAAAGAGTACCTTAATAAATAGGGCTAAAAAATCTGTGACCTCACGGAGAGTCGAACTCCGGTTGACGGATTGAGAACCCGCTGTCCTAACCACTAGACGATGAGGCCTTACTTAAAAAATATAACATTTTTTACAAAAAAATCAAAAAAAAGAAGCGCAACTATGTACGCTTCCGTTTAATAATAGGAAAAATATTTTTTAATTTATTGTGGATAAAACAGGTACTTCAGTTGGTATGATTTCAGCTATGGGCTTATCGTAACTGAATACCCAGTGGGCTTCTTTGGGTAGGTCTATTTTTTTTATTTCGTAATTAAAAGTAAAACCATTCGAATGATAGGTTCCTTTTTCGCCGGTTTTTTTCCCCATGATGGCTTTACCGAGTTGGGAATTGGAGCCAATTATTCTTACACCATCTGGAAGATGATGTTTACAGACACAGACTCCGTCAATGACTGCATATACATGCTCGTCGTTGATTTCAAGTTTTACTCCATTGCCAAGCTCGCAGGTATGGTTTTGTTCCCGTATCTTTACCACGGGAATAACTCTTAGTTTTTTTAGTTGATCAAGTTTGATATTGAGCAACTTTATTGTTTCAGCGTGTGACTTCTCCTTATCTGCTGATTCTTTACTGGAGTCACCGCCTTTATCTTTAAAGGATAGGACAATTCCAAGTTCGTCTTCTATCTCTATTATTTTCTTTTCGATAAACTTGCGACCATTTTCGGTCATGGCAACATTTTGCCCGAAATTTTCTGAGTTTTCCACGTTAAAAATTTTTAAATTGTTTTTAAATTTCTTTAATTAAAAAAATTTGGTTAGCGTTTCCTTAGACACTAACTCATAAGTTAAGGGACTATAATTCCTCATATATACTATGCTTTGTATGTTTTTTGTCAATTAGTCCTCCATTTTGGGTTTATCCAACTGAAGTGAAGAAAGTTCTGGAGAAGAGCCCGCAATACGTAGGACATCCTTGTCTATTTTTTTAAGTTCTTTATCTGAAGTATTGTAATGGTTTACGACAGTGCCTAGAGCATTACCAAGTTTTACGTGGTACTCGTCGTATGATTTTAAATGTTTTCCCAAGTCACCAACCTTTTTAATTATTTCTTTGGCAGATTCTTCGATTTGCATTGCTTTTAGTCCCTGTAAAACAGTTTGTAAATATGCGAGGAACGAAGTAGGGGAAACAATGATAACTTTATATTTTCCAGAAGCACGCTGAATTAGATTTTCTGCATTTTCATCCACGGAGCCAACTTTATTGATAAGTAAATCATAATAAATAGCTTCATGGGGAATAAACATAAAAGCAAAGTCAGTTGTATTTTGTTCAGGTTGAATATATTTTGCTGTTTCGGTAATTCTATTTTTTAAATCATTTACGAAAATAGTTTCTAGACGTTTTTTATCTCCAGGATTTCGCTCTTCAATCATTCGATTGTAATTCTCAAGTGAAAATTTTGAGTCAATAGGAATTATTTTATCTTTTACAAATACAACTGCGTCGACTATGTTGCCATCGGGGAAAGCATATTGCATTTGATATGATCCTGGGGGTAATACGTTTTTTAAAACTGTTTCTAAGTAGTATTCTCCTAAAATGCCACGCTGTTTTGGGTTTTTTAAAATATCTTGCAAGCTTTGTAGTTGATCAGCAAAAGAGATAACTTGTTTATTTGTCTCATCTAAGCGAGTTAATTTCTCAGTCACATCTCGAATAATTTTATTTGATTCTGAAGAATGAAATTGCAGACTTTCGTTCATTTGTTTATGAGATTCACCCAATTTGCCATCGACAGTTCTAGATAGTTCATTTATTTGTTGCATTATAAGCTGAAAGCCAGTATCGTTCTGGGCTTTCTTTTCTGCTTCCTCGGTCGGGGAGTTATTTTTTTTATTGAAGAAAATGTAAACAATTATTCCTCCAACTAAAAGTCCTATTACTATCCATAAAATATTTTCCATATTATTTTCCTAAGTAGTGTTTTAATGTATAAATCCAATCCTCATCTTCAGGGCTTTCTTTTTCTTTTGTATCCAAGAACCATCTTAAATAGCCAGGATCAAGTCGGGCGACTTCTTCTACAGTTTTGCCACTGTGTTTCCCAAAAGAAAATGAATGCATCAGTGATGGGCGGGAAGAAATTTCTATCATTTCTTTTAAAACTTCTTCATCACTAAAATTATTTTCTTTTTTTATTTTATCAAATAATCTTTCAAATAATTTTTCAAGCACAAGGACGTCACCGAGGGCGTCATGAGCTTGTGCTTTAATTTCGATATCTAAGAAATAACGCAAAAATTGAAGTTTGTGTTGAGGGATTTTATTTTCTTTGTCTAGTGCTCGTGCTACGCGCAGGGTACAAATAACGTTTACAGGATTTATATCTTCTTTTTTTATTATGGCTAAATCAAATTTAGCATTGTGTGCAACGAGGATACTTTCCTTATCTTCAAATAGTTTTTTTATTTTCGTATAATCAGTGCTTTTTTTGAAAGGATCTTTGCCTTCAACCATCTTATTTGATATATGGTGCACTGAGGAAGCTTCAGGTGGAATTTTAATTTCTGGTTTGTATAATTCACAGAATTCCGTATCACCAAGCTTATAAGCTAGTTGGCATAAAAAATCTGTGCTATTCACTCCAGTTGTCTCTGTATCGAAAAATATAATCTTTTGCATAGTGCTATTTTACCATATTATTGGTATAATTTGAACATTATGTTACACGAACAAATTAAAAATAATATTAAAGAAGCAATGCTTGCTAAAGATGCTCTAAAGCTTAAGGCGTACAGGGCAATGGTGGCGGCTTTTACGAATGAGCTTGTTGCTAAGAGCAAGAAACCAAATGAATTTTTAACTGATGAAGAGGCTCTCGCTGTAATTACTCGTCTTTCCAAACAGAGAAAAGATTCGATTGACCAATATAGAAAAGGAAATAGAGAGGATTTAGTCAAAGAAGAACAAGATGAGCTATCTATTCTTGAAACTTACTTGCCAAAATTGATGGAAAAGGATGAAGTTTCAAAAATTGCTTTGGCAAAAAAGAATGAACTTAATATTACTGATGTAAAAGAAAAAGGTAAATTGATGCAGGTGTTAATGAAAGACCTGAAGGGTAAAGCCGATGGAATGACTGTGAAGGAAGCAGTAGATATTTTGTTTTAAATTATATGCATACGATAAGACTTCTAACTATACTCGTAGAGCATCACCAAGTGTTGGCATACATTTTGATTTTTTTCGGTTTGGTTTTCGAAGGAGAAATATTTTTAATATCCACTGGAATTTTGGCCCATTTGGGGGCACTAGATATTCATTTTGTTTTTGTATTTATTTTTATGGGTGCATTTGTAAAAACTTTGCTTGGATATTATGTCGGTAAATTGATTCATGATAAATGGCACAATATTAAATTGTTGAAACATATTGAAAAAAGAGTAAATAATATAATGCCAAATTTTCAGGAAAAACCATTTTGGTCAATTTTCATTTCAAAATTTATAATGGGTTTTAATTACATTATAATTATTTTTGCGGGGTATGAGAGGGTTAGTTTTAAGAAATATTTGAAAGCTGAAATAAGTTCTACGATAATTTGGGCACCATCCCTGCTATTTTTAGGATATTTCTTTAGTTCGACGGCGCTTCATATGAGTAGAGAGATTTGGAAATTCTCTTTAATAATCTTGATTTTTGTGATAGGATTTATACTCTTCGACAAATTAGTAGGTTGGTTGTACGAAATTTTCGAGGAATTTTATGGAGAAAAGAAATAAAAAATTAGTTACTCACAATGGATCATTTCACGCAGATGATGTTTTTGCTTGTGCGACATTATCTTTGATGCTTGAAAAGCTAGGACAAGATTTTGAAGTGAAAAGAACCAGAGATGAGGATTTGATAAAAAATGCTGACTATGTTTTTGACGTAGGGGGAATTTATGACCCAGAATTAAACCGTTTTGATCATCACCAAAAAGGTGGGTCTGGACACAGGGATAACGGGATAGAGTATTCATCTTTTGGGTTGGTGTGGAAGCATTTCGGAAATGAAATTACCGGTGGAACTGAAATTTCTAAAAGAGTAGATGAAAAATTAGTTCAAATTGTTGACGCTATTGATAATGGAATGGATATTTCTAGTTCAGTAATACCTAACGTAGTTAACTATGGTATTTATGATATTGTTGCTACATTCCATCCTAGTTATAAAGAAATTAATCCTGACCACGATAGTGCATTTTTAGATATTTTAATTTTTGCTAAAAAATTATTACAAAAAGAAATAGAAAAAGCTCAAGACCAAGAGGAGATTCATCAATATATTTTTAAGCATATTGATACTGCGGCAAAAGAGAGTGGGTTGTTAATTTTAGATGAATATATACCGAGAGTTGAAATATATATTGAATTGATTAATTATCCAGAAATTCTTTTTGTAGTTTCTCCTGGCAGTATAAAAATGACTATGTGGAAACTTATAACACTGCGTAAAGATATGAATTTTTTTGAAAATAGGAAAGATTTACCTGCGATTTGGGGTGGATTAAAAGATGAAGAATTTTCAAAAGCATCTGGAGTTTCAGACGTTGTATTTTGTCACCGAGCACTTTTTTTAGCTGTAACTAAAACAAAAGAAGCAGCAACTAAATTAGCAGAATTAGCATTATTAGCTTAAATTAAAAATATTATGGCATTCATTGATGAAATAAAAATACACGCAGAAGCAGGACGAGGCGGTGACGGAGTTGTTCGTTGGCGTCAAGAAAAATTTGTACCAAAAGGAGGCCCTGCTGGAGGAGACGGTGGCCGAGGTGGAAATTTTTATGTCCAAGCAGTTCGTGATGTCCATGTTCTTTCAAAATATAAAGCTAAAAAAGAATTTTTTGCTGAAAGAGGAGAAGATGGTAGTAAAAAAAGTTTACATGGGAAAGATGGTGAGGATTTTATTTTAGATTTACCTATTGGAACTATCATCACAAGACCTGATACAGAAGAAACTTGGCAATTGACAGAAGAAGGACAAAAAATATTATTATTGAAGGGTGGCTACGGTGGTTTTGGAAATGAACATTTTAAAAAATCTACTAATACGACTCCTCAAGAATGGCGTCCAGGACAAGATGGAGAAACAGGAGATTTTGGTATTGAACTAGAACTTTTTGCTGATATTGGGTTGGTTGGTTTGCCGAATGCTGGAAAATCTTCTTTATTAAATGGTCTCACTAACGCTGATGCAAAAATTGGAGATTATGCTTTCACGACCCTCGATCCCAATTTGGGAGATTTTTATGGTTACATTATTGCTGATATTCCAGGAGTTATCGAAGGGGCATCTGAGGGAAAGGGGCTTGGAGTAAAATTTTTGAAACATATTAAGAGAACAAAAATGATTGCACACCTTGTTTCTTTTGAGAATCCTAATATGATGAAAGTTTATAAAGAAATTCGTAAAGAATTAAGTACTTACGATAAAAAAAATAAACTAGGCGAAGATGGATTGGCAGAAAAAGAAGAAATAATTATTTTGACCAAAACTGATGTAATTGAGGATCCTAAGTTTGTTGCAAAAAAATTAAAAGATTTTGAAAAACTTAGTGAAAAGGTTTTTGCTATATCTCTATATGATGATAAGTCTATAAAATGTGATATAATTTAGCTATGTCGAAGAAATATTATCCAACAATTGGTTTAGAAATTCACGCAGAGCTTAAAACACAAACTAAGATGTTTTGTGCTTGTCGTAATAATCCAGACGAAGAAAAGCCAAATGTAAATATTTGTCCAGTGTGTATGGCGCACCCTGGTTCACTTCCTGTACCAAATAAAAAAGCAATTGAGAATGTAATTAAAGTAGGTCTAGCACTTGGTGCAAATATTGCAGATTTTACTGAGTTTGATAGAAAGAATTATTTTTATCCTGATATACCAAAAGGTTATCAAATTTCTCAATATAAATATCCGATAGTTTCAGGAGGTAGATTGGCAAATTTTGATATTACTCGAGTGCACTTAGAAGAAGATACAGCCAACAATAAGCACAGGGATGGAGATACTTCGACTACGCTCAGCACAGGCTTTTCTCTTATTGATTTTAATCGAGCCGGCGTGCCTTTGATGGAACTTGTTACGGAGCCAAATACTTTTGATACTGACAATGAAGAAGTTGCTAAAACAACTTCCAATTTTGCTAAAGAATTACAATTAATTCTTTGGTATTTAGGAGTCTCCGAAGCAAATATGGAAAAAGGAGAAATGCGAGTGGAGGCCAATATTTCTGTATCTCGAGATAAAAATGTTTTAGGTACAAAGGTAGAAGTTAAAAATTTAAATTCTTTTAAAAGTGTTGAGCGAGCTATTAAATTTGAACTAGAAAGAATGGTGGCATTGCATGAAGAAGGAAAAGGGGATGAGATAGTACAAGAGACTCGTGGCTGGGATGATGCTAAGCAGAAAACCTTCTCTCTGAGAAAAAAAGAATCGAGTCATGATTATCGGTATTTTCCAGATCCTGATTTAACAAAAATGAAATTACATGAAGCTTTTGATTTAGAGAAAATGAAAAATGAATTGCCTGAATTACCAGTTGCTAAAAGAGATCGATATAAAAAAGATTTTGGCATTAAAGATGAAGACATAGAGAGTTATATCAATGATCCTGAACTTGGTAAGTGGTTTGAAGAAATTTCAAAAATTCTTATTTCTCCTGAAAAAGTAAAAACAGCTTCAAATTATATTACTTCAGACTACTTAGGATTAAAGAAAAATAATAAAGAAACAAAAATGCCAAGTTCTGCTAATTTTGCAGAATTGATTAATTTATTATCAGAAAATAAAATTTCTTCTCGAAGTGCAAAAGATATTTTGGCAATGATAGTAGTGCAAGATGAATCACCACAAAAGATCGCTGAAGAGAAAAATTTAATTCAAAAAAATGACGAAGGCTCTGTAAAAATAATTGTTGAGAAAATAATTAGTGAAAATCCTGATATAGTTATTATCTATAAGTCTGGTAAGGAAAATGTAATAATGTCACTTGTTGGGAAAGTAATTAAAGAAAGTTCTGGTAGTGCAAATCCACAAATTGTTATTAAG
>Ga0194052_1001751_pt1 | contig 12298 bp, 9 predicted proteins | sample SepL226m_MetaG_FD_160117 | JGI IMG/M metagenome (GOLD analysis project Ga0194052, IMG submission 160117) | Anoxic zone freshwater microbial communities from boreal shield lake in IISD Experimental Lakes Area, Ontario, Canada - Sep2016-L227-6m | ecosystem: Environmental > Aquatic > Freshwater >... | reverse complement strand
TCTCGGCCAGCGACCCGGCCTGTAGCGCCGACCCGTGTAAGGCGCTGCGGGAGAAGATTGAGGCGCGCAAGGACGTCAAGTCGGTGCGGTTCCTCAACCGCCAGGACGCCTACGCGGACGCCATCAAGAAGTTCCCGCAGTACAAAGACGTCGCCGGAAAGGACTCCTTCCCGGCGTCGTTCGTCGTCAAACTGGACAACCCGGAGCAGCACAAGGACTTCGACTCCGCGATGACTGGCCAGCCCGGGGTGTTTTCGGTGCTCAACCAAAAGGAACTGATCGACCGGTTGTTTGCGATTCTCGACGGGCTGCGCAACGCCGCCTTCGCCGTCGCGTCCATTCAGGCCATCGGGGCGATCCTGTTGATCGCCAACATGGTTCAGGTCGCGGCGTACACGCGGCGCACCGAGATCGGAATTATGCGACTGGTGGGCGCGAGCCGCTGGTACACCCAGCTGCCGTTCCTGGTGGAGGCGATGGTCGCCGCGACAATCGGTGTCGTTCTCGCGATCGTCGGGTTGATCCTGGTGCGGGCGTTGTTCCTGGACAAAGCGCTGAGCCAGTTCTACCAGGCCCATTTGATCGCCAAGGTCGACTTGGCCGACATCATCTACATCGCTCCCTGGTTGCTGCTGCTCGGCGTGTCGATGGCCGCGCTGACGGGGTATGCGACGTTGCGTCTCTACGTCCGGCGCTAGGAATGGCCAACGAATCTCCCCGGAGCAAGGCGGCGGGCGGCAAGCAGGGCATCAAGCCGGGTATCAAGCCGGGTATCAAAAAAATCGTTTCGACTAATCGCAAAGCGCGCCATGACTATGCGATCCTCGAATTGTTCGAGGCCGGCGTGGCGTTGCAGGGCACAGAGGTGAAGAGCCTGCGCATGGGCCAGGCGTCGTTGGCCGACGCGTTCGCCACCGTCGACGACGGCGAGGTCTGGCTGCACAACATGCACATTCCTGAGTACGTGCAGGGGAGCTGGACCAACCACGAGCCCCGCCGCAAGCGGAAGCTGTTGTTGCACCGCCAGCAGATCGACCGGCTGATCGGCAAGATCAGGGATGGCAACCTGGCGCTGGTGCCCCTGTCGGTGTATTTCTTCGACGGGAAGGTGAAGGTCGAGCTCGCCCTCGCGCGCGGCAAGCGCGACTATGACAAACGCCAGGACATGGCCCGCCGCGACGCCCAGCGCGAGGTGGTCCGTTCCCTGGGCCGCCACGCCAAGGGCATGACCTGATCCGGCAGCGCCCTGAACTTCGTGTTCTGGCCGGTGCGGAATAAAAATCCGTTGCCGCCGGTTATCGAGGGCGTATCATGGGAGTTCTCGTCGGGAAACCGGCGGGGGTGCGAGGGGCTGAACGGTTTCGACTTCGCGCATCGAATCAAGGGAAGCGTGCCGGTGCAGGCAAGAGACCACCGTAAGCGTCGATGCAACCATATAAGCGCCGATTCACATCAGCGCGACTACGCTCTCGCTGCCTAAGCGACAGCTAGTCCGTCAGACCGGGAAAGCCCTCGGCCCGGAGCCTGGCGTCAGCTAGAGGGATCCACCGGTGAGTCCGGTCGCGGGACTCATCGGGACACTTACAGCGACTGGGATCGTCATCCCGGCTGGTCTGCGTGACCGGGAGATCCGAGTAGAGACATAGCGGACTGCGCACGGAGAAGTCTTGAGGGAATGCCGTAGGACCCGGGTTCGATTCCCGGCAGCTCCACTGGGCCATGAGGCTGGGCCGAAACCCGGACGAGATGGGAAATCGCCCATGTCGGGATTCTTATTCCCGAGACTAACTTTTGTGACCCACCCACCTGATCGAATGGGTCGCCCCCAGGGTTCTCGGCGACTACGCCAGTTATGGGCCTATTGCAGGACACCCGACCGAATCGTTGTGTCAAGGTTACAGCGGTCATACGTGCCCCACCTCGGCAGACCGGGCCGAAACCTTTTGAGCACACGATCATTTCACCGTGGTCACATAGAGTAAGCACGCAGGAGGCGGCGCCTAGCTCGGGCTGCTTTTACACCGCTCATGGGATGTCACGAGCAAGATGCGTCGAGGAGTGAAAACGAATGACGAGATTGGCCCGCAAGATTGCCTTGATCGCGACTACCGGTATGACGATTTCCGCGCTGCTCGCCGCCTGCGGGTCCGGCCCCAACCGGGCCGCGACGAATCCGGACAGCCCATACCCCGACTACACCGTCACCTACCTCAAGGGCCCGCCTGACCAAGCCCAGATGGAGGCCAAACCGCTCTCGAAGGACGGGCACCGGTTCTGGATGCTTGCGGCGACCCCTCAGACGACCCAGTGGGGCGTCTACGACAACACCGTCCCGCCCGTTCTGCGCATCCACTCCGGTGACACGGTCGCGATCCAGACGTTGCCAGCGGGCGGCGGGCAGGTCGCTCCCGGCATCGACGAGGGCAAGATCGAGACAATCAACGGGGCGGTGAAGAACCGAGGACCGCATACGGTCACCGGACCGATCTACGTCAACGATGCCGAGCCTGGCGACGTCCTGGCGATCCACATCAACCGGATCCAACTCCCCGCCTACGCGACGAACAACACCGCCAAGGACAAGGGGCTCTTCCCCGGCGAGTTCCCCGAGCAGGTCACAAGCTACTACCTGGATACGGACAAGATGCAGATGCGCTTTTCGCCCAACGTCCTGGTGCCGCTCGAGCCGTTCCCGGGAGTACTCGCCGTCGGGCGCTCCGACACCACCAGCTCCTACTGCACCGACGGCAAGTGCAGCACCGAGCAGCCGGGTCGGTACGGCGGCAACATGGACCTCCCGGAGATGCAATCGGGCACCACCACATATCTACCGGTCCAGGTCAAAGGCGGGCTGATCTGGACCGGTGACTCCCACGCCAAGCAGGGCAACGGCGAAATCGACCTTGACGCGCTCGAGACCTGGTACCCAGAGCTCAACATCACCGTGAGCGTCATCAAGCACCAGTCCCAGGAATGGCCGACCGTCGAGACACCGGCGAGCTGGGTCGCGGTGGGCTACGACCTCGACCTCGACAAGGCACTCGACATCAACAAGTCTGAGACAGTCAAGTTGATCATGGACAAGCAGCACCTCTCCCAGTCCGACGCGACAAACGCCATGTACACGACTTGGAACTGCCGCATCTCTGAGGTGGTCGACGATGTCCTCGGGACCTATTGCGTGGTTCCCAAAGACCCCGACGCACCACGCGCGTTGAACCTCCCGACCGACGACACCGCCACCGAGTGGGTCTCTACCGGGACAGCGCAGAAGGCGCTCGACGCCATGAAAATCGCTGCGCGGGCGGCACTGGACAAGATGGCGAGCAACCTTGACATCACCCGCAATGACGCCTATCACCTCGCGACGATGGTCCTTGACTGCCGGATCGACCGGTGGACCGGCGGCGACAAGGCCGTGGCGTGCATGGTGCCCAAGAGCATCAAAGTGCCGCAGTGAAGCTGAGCGAGGTCGGGCTAGCTAAAGGTGATGTTCCGCTGTAGTTTTGCCGGACTTCGCGGGGTGGTGTATCGGTTCGAGCCGTACTCCAATTGCGGCGCGGTCCGGGTGGTTACGCGAATGTGTTGAAGACCGCGCAGTCGCGGGCTGTTTGGGTTGGCGCCGGACTGAAGGGCGTCTATCAGGAGCCCCGCGACAGCGCACCAAGATGCTCACGCCACCCGCCCTTGGCGACGATCTCGCATGCCCCGCCCTCGGCCGGGGACCTGTTGACGCCGTCAACATGTGAAAACAACACCGCAGGTAACGAGCCGGACCGAGCCGGATCGACGCGGAAGGAAACTCCAGTTGAGAATGCATTTTGCTTGGTCAAGGCTCGGGTTCGATTCCCGGCAGCTCCACCGAATAACAGCAGGCCAGGGCCACAAGCCCTGGCCTGTTTTGCGTCTTGTCGACACTCGCGCAACCGTGTACCGGGTGCTGGCGCAGGGTAGGGCTGAGCTTCAGACGCCCCCGAGTCGCCTTCGTCAATGGCGCTAGTATCCGAACCCATGGCCACTCCCCAACGCGTCCACGTCACTCACGAGTTCAAATCCGATCCCCAGGCCGTGTTCGACAAGCTCGCCGAGCACGAGAACCTCGGCCCGGTCTTCGGTGCCAGGGTCACCCGCGTCAGCGACGGCGCTAGCTCGCGCAATGGCGTCGGCTCGGTTCGCCGCCTCAAGATTGGTCCCCTGCCGGCGTTCGAGGAGACCACCACAACTGCCCAGCCGAACATGCTTATCGAGTACAAGATCACCAAAGGCACTCCACTGAGCGGTCACTGGGGTCGCCAGGAGCTGACACCGACCCCCAGTGGCGGCACGAGACTGGACTACACGATCGGTTTCGACTCAGCGATACCCGGGCTCGCCACACTGGTCGGCAAGGTGCTCGCCTCCGCGATCAGCAAGGGTCTGCCGAAGCTCACCGACTAACCATGTGACGTGGACAAGATCCCCATGTCAGCGGCGCCGGAAGTGCTGTTGACGCCGTCAGCAACTGTGGCGTTCCCGCAGGTATTGTCGCGTCGTCAGACGTACTTTCACGTCACCAAATCTAGCGTTTACCTAGCTCAGGGCATTTTCTAGAGCGGGTTCAATTCCCGGCAGCTCTACGATGAGTACAAAGCAGGCCAGGCCGACAGGTCTGGCCTGCCGGTGTCATTGTTGGGAAAAGCTCCGAAGTTGACCGCGGCCACTATCCATCGGCCGATGCCACCTGGAGCGATATCACCGGCCTGACCGACGGGCAGACTGCTCAGCTTGCCGATCTCCTCTAGTGCGAACGACCGGATACTTGATGGTTAACATCGACCTGATCCTCGTGACGTCTAGCGATAGCGCTGGGAGGATGTGTCGGGTTGTGCCCTTCTCGGACCGAATTCCGAGTGGGTGGTCATCCGCGACCCGCTGATAAAATCCAGCGAGACGTGGAAAGAGGCCTTGGGTTTCCCTTCGCCTCGAGTTCGTCCGAAGACCAGAGGAACACTGCATTGGGAACCATGAAGTCTTCGTTTTCTGACCGTGGGTTCCCCGAGTACAACCCGCCCTCCACGCCGTCGTGTGCCGGCCCATTCGGATCGTCATCAACTTCGATCTCCAATCGCAATCGAGCGACTGAGAAAGGACCGTTTCCGTGGAATCCGAAGAGCAAGATCCTAGCGCCGATGGTCGTCGTTACGTCATGGACCTGAAGCCAGGGAGGGGAGTCCGAGAGGCGGGCGATTCTGCGTACAACGATTTCGCCCACACCGACCGGGTTGACAACTTCACGTTGATGGAGGTCACGCTCAAGTCGCGTTGCCATGGCCATCCATTGGAAGGGATGACCTACCCGATCACTCCTGTCGGGATGCATTACCTTCTGATCCATTACGACATTCCGCACATCGACGAGTCGAGCTATCGGGTCAATGTCAGGGGCCTGGTGAACAATCCGCTGTCTTTGGACATGCAGAACATTCGTAGTCGGCCGAAGGTCACGATGCCGGTGACGATGGAGTGCGCCGGGAATGGACGTCTGCACCAGAAATTTCGTCTCTGGACTCACGTTCCCTGGAATAACGAGGCAATCGGGACTGCCGAGTGGACAGGAACCCCACTTCGTGCCGTGCTCGAAGAAGCAGGGCTGACCGAAGGTGCGGTCGACGTCGTCTTCACAGGACGTGACAAAGGTATTCAGGGCGGTCAAGTCCAGTACTTCCAGCGCTCGTTGTCCGTCGACCAAGCGATGGCCGAAGAGGTTTTCCTGGCCTACGAGATCAACGGGCAAACCTTGCCACCGCAGCACGGCTTCCCGCTGAGATTGGTGGTCCCGGGCTGGCTCGGCATGACCAACGTCAAGTGGCTCGACTCGATCGAGGTGATCCCCTCGAAGTTCGAGGGCAGCCAGATGAAGTGGTACAGCTTCGCGAGCAACGACGATGACTCCAATCGCATTCCCTGCACACGCCAGAAGGTGCGTGCTCTCATGATCCCACCCGGGATCCCCGATTTCTTCACCCGCTACCGCTATGTGGAGGAGTCGGACGCGGTCGAGCTCCGCGGTCGCGCCTGGTCGGGATCTGGTCCAATCCACAACGTCGAAGTCAGCACCGACGGCGGAACAACCTGGGCACCTGCGAATCTCGGGGTTCCGGTCGGGAAGTTCGCGTGGGTCGAGTGGACGTTCTCCTGGGAGAATCCCGCGCGCGGCCGACATCTGCTTCGGGTCCGGGCGACCGACTCGGAAGGGAACGTACAGCTCGACGACGATTCGGCACACGACTACTACGCGATGGATGTCACCAAGCCGCAATACGTTGACGTCGTTGTGCTGCCAGCCGGGGCTCTCACTCCGGGCTTCGCGGTCGAGGCTCCCATCCAATTCCCAACACTCTGAGGATAGCGATCCAGTGGCTCGCTTCTCTCAAGGATTCTGTATCCGCAAGGCCGTCGCCTAAAGGTCGGTGAGTTCAACAGTTGCTGCCACTGCAGCGCGTGCTCAGGTGGACGGTCGTTCAGAAGTAATGGCGACGGCCGCCAATGGCGTGCCCGGTGCTACCCAACAGCGCCAGCACCAAGCCGACGGCTAGAAGGAGGACCCCGATCACCAGGCAGACGTGAGCGAAGGCGAAAGCCGGAACGAGGCTCGCGAGGAGCAGCCCCATTACGATGAGGATGATGCCAACACCAATACTGGCGAGTACCTAATTTCTGTGACACCTCGTGTGGGAGTTGGTCCCACCACTTACAGACTCCGCCCTTGCCTACTCGGCCGCTAGGGCCTTCCGGCCTTATCGGTCCCACCGGGCAGTCGCGCAAAAAGCCTTAACGCCTGAGGTTTCGCCTAGGCAGCTGAGACGGGCCACTATTGGCGCGGACCACGCCATGGAACCGCAGTGGGTGGGAATAATGGCGGGGTGGACACCGATATGACACAACCAGAAGGCGGGCCGAGCCCCTCAGACCTGCGGCGCTGGCGCCGGCATCTGGCGAACGAGCGCGCCGAGGCGGCCGTCTATCGCGATCTGGCCCTGAAGTACGACGGCGAGGAACGCGAGATTCTTTCGGCCATCGCTATCGCGGAGGAGCGCCACGTGCGGCACTGGCTGACCCTGCTGCGAGATCGGGTCGGCGACCCGATTCGTGCCGACCTCAGTACCCGGGTGCTGGCTTTCTTGGCGCGCCACTTCGGGTCGGTGTTCGTTCTGGCCCTGCTCCAGCGTTTCGAAGCACGCGCCAGCTACGACGATGATGTCGATGCCACCCCGACGATGGCCGCCGACGAGAAGATCCACGAAGAGGTGATTCGGGCGCTCGCCGGGCGCGGCCGCGACCGGCTGTCGGGCAGCTTCCGGGCGGCGGTGTTCGGCGCCAATGACGGGTTGGTCAGCAACCTGGCTTTGATCCTGGGCGTTGGCGCTAGCGGGGTGGCTAGTCACACCATCCTGGTGACCGGACTGGCCGGTCTGCTCGCCGGGGCGCTGTCCATGGGTGCCGGGGAATTCGTGTCCGTCAGTTCCCAACGCGAGCTACTCCAGGCGTCGGCACCCAGCCCCAACCTCGGCACTGCGCTGACTCAACTTGATGTTGACGCCAACGAACTGGAACTGGTCTACCGCGCGCGGGGAATGAGCGCGGACGAAGCCGCGTCCCATGCAGCCGACGTCCTGAGTGAGACGAGCGCGGCCAAGCATGAGACGGCCGGGGACGGTATGGAACGCCACGCGGCCGTCGGCACCGGACTCGGGGCAGCGGTGTCGAGCTTCCTGTTCTTTGCCACAGGCGCGCTGATTCCGGTGCTGCCCTACCTGTTCGGCCTCAGCGGCGGGGCGGGGATGCTGGCAGCCGCCGGCCTGGTCGGTGCCGCGCTTCTGAGCACCGGGGTGATTGTCGGCCTGCTCTCCGGTGCGCCGCCGATGCGGCGGGCCATGCGTCAGCTGCTGATTGGCTTCGGTGCGGCCGGGATCACCTACGTGCTTGGTCTATTGGTCGGCGGAGGTATCGGGTAGTCCTGCGCCTCGACGCACTATCTGTGCAGGCGCGCGGCGGCCGTGCAATCAGGCTGCGATCCGGCCCGTTCGACACGTGGGAGCCGCATTGATCCCCATAGGAAGAGACTCTGCCTTCAGTCACGGCGAGGGTCTCCAGTCGGCTCAGGTGTGTTCGGCGGCACGGCTGAACCGATCGCAGAAACTCCAGCCCAGCCTGCGGCGTGGAGCCCGTGGCGGCGGTCGTGGCCTCTCGCAGCGGGTGGTGACTCGCGATCGGTCGCTGAATACCGCGAGGTTCACGGGGCGGCGACGTGCTCCCGGCGGTAGGCGTGGGCGTCGAAGCGGATGATCCCTCGGGGCCCGCTCCGGCCCACATCGGGCTGTTGACGAAAAGTGGCAGCCCGCCGGTGGCCCGTCGGGCCTTAACCTGTTCGATAGTGAGGTGCGGAGTTGCGACAGGAGCAATGATCAGAGCCCGTGGATGAGCCTCGGCAAGGCGGCGATGACCTTGATCGATAGGCGCCGCCACACGGTCGCTGTCGCAGCGAGCTCCGCACTCTCCGGCACGGGGGTGCCGTGACCCTTGCCGAGTTAGAACCACGCGGCCAGGTCACCCTGCAGGAGGTGAAGTCGCGCGGCCGCGGCCGCATGGTGCTCGCGCTCTTGGGCCCGGCGTTTGTGGCCTCGGTCGCCTATGTCGACCCCGGTAACTTCGCCACCGACTTCGCCGGCGGCGCCGAACACGGCTACGAACTCGTCTGGGTCGTGGTGATGGCCAACCTGATGGCCATCCTCGTCCACTACCTCACCTCGAAGGCCGGGCTGGCCACCGGACAGAGCCTGCCCGAACTGTGCCGACAGCGATACGGCCGCCGGGTGAACATCGTGTTGTGGCTGCAGGCCGAGGTCGTGGCGATGGCCACAGACCTGGCCGAATTCGTCGGCGCCGCGCTCGGCCTCAACCTTGTCTTTGGTGTGCCCCTGCTACCAGCGGGGCTGATCACGGCGGTCGTCGCGTTCGTGATCCTGGCGCTGGAGCAGCGCGGCTATCGCCGCTTCGAACTTGCCATCATCGCCTTGCTGGCACTGGTCGGAGCGGGATTCATCTACCTGTTCTTCGCTGTCGGCGGGCAAGACTACAGTCAGCTCGCCGCCGGACTGGTGCCACGCCTGGGCGGCGGCGACAGCCTGAGCCTGACCGTCGCCATCATCGGCGCGACCGTCATGCCGCACGTGGTCTACTTGCATTCCGCGTTGCACACGAACCGGGTCTCCGCCGCAAACCCGCGTGAACGCCGCACCCTGCTCACGTTCAACAAATGGGACTGCATCATCGGCCTCGGCCTCGCCGGGCTGGTCAACCTCGCCATGCTCTGCATCGCCGCAGCCCTGTTCCACAAACCCGGACTGACCGACATCGGCGACCTCGCAGCGATCCACGATCACCTCGCCACCCTCATCGGAGGCGGCGCCGCGCTGGCGTTCGGGATCGCCCTGATCGCCTCCGGCCTGTCCTCCTCCAGCGTGGGCACCTACGCCGGACAAATTGTCATGGCCGGATTCATGAACTGGCGCATCCCCCTGTTCGTCCGCCGCGCCCTGACGATGCTCCCCGCCCTGATCGTCCTCGGCCTGGCCGTCAACACCACACAGGCACTGATCTACTCCCAAATCGTTCTGTCGTTCGGGATCCCGTTCGCCCTCATCCCGCTACTACTGATCACCCGCACGCGCCAGACCATGACCGACATGGTCAACCGCCGCCTGACCACGATCTCGATGCTCCTCATCACCGTCATCATCACCACACTGAACCTCTACCTGCTCTACGACACGCTCGCTAGTCTGATCTGACACCACACCTTCGGGAACCGGCGACGGTCTGCTTCGACGCGTCAGGACGCGTCGATACACGTCCACGCGGCTCGACGCCTGCGCGCGAGTTCCACCACGTACCGGTACTTCACGGTCGAAGACATCCAAGAGATCGTCGCGTGCTGTGATCGGCACCGGTGAGTTCAACTCACCCGATCGCCGACAGCATGGGCCGCTTCGGGCAGACCGCTGCGGGTTCGCGAAGGTCGGCGTTCACCCGTGGCGATTGTGGCGGGCAGCCGCTGGCGCCTGCATCACTGGGAGATCAGCGACGACGCGAGCCGGCGACTGCCAGCCCGATGCCGGCCAGCGCGATGATCGGCCCGAGCACCGTCCACGTCATGGTGTTACTCATGAAGCTGCCCTGCACCGTGCCCACCCCCTGCAGGGTGAACAGCACACCGAACAGCACCATCAGGATTCCGAGGACCCGCACTGCATTCCGCATGTCTGTGATCTTGCCTCAGCGCAAGAAGCTGTCGACTTCCACGGGACCACAAGCGTGTCGCACCGCTGGCCGCTCGATTACGGAAAATGCCGCTGGGGCCCTCGGTTCAGAGCGAGATCTCGATCGCGTCGCAGACCCGTTTCGCCTTCGCGCGCGCGGCGTCGGTATCGACGTCGCGGGCCAGCGTGACTCCCATGCGGCGGTGTCCCGTGACCTCCGGTTTGCCGAAGAAGCGCACCTGGGTGTCGGGTTCGGCCAGGGCCTGGTCGAGGTTGCCGAAGCTGACCGTGCTGGAGTGGCCGTCGACCAGCAGCGCGTGCGACGCCGACGGCCCGAGTTGGCGGATGTTGGGGATCGGGAGCCCCAGGATCGCGCGGGCGTGCAGCGCGAACTCCGAGAGATCCTGGGAGATCAGTGTGACCATCCCGGTGTCGTGGGGGCGCGGCGACACCTCCGAGAAGTACACCGTGTCGCCCTTGATGAACAGCTCGACACCGAAGATCCCCCGGCCGCCGAGTGCCCCGGTTACCGCGCGCGCGATCACCTGTGACTTCTCGATCGCGACCGGGCTCATGGCGATCGGCTGCCAGGATTCGCGGTAGTCGCCGGCGACCTGCACGTGACCGATCGGTTCGCAGAAGCTGACGCCGCCGGCGTGGCGGACGGTGAGCAGCGTGATCTCGTAGTCGAAGTCGACAAACCCCTCCACGATCACCCGGCCGGCGCCCGCGCGGCCACCTCCTTGGGCGTAGGCCCACGCGCTATCGAGGTCGGCGGGTTCGTGGACGACGCTCTGCCCCTTGCCTGAAGAGCTCATGATCGGCTTGACGACGCACGGCATGCCAACTTTCTCGACGGCGGCGGCGAAATCCGCTGGTGTGTCGGCGAAGACGTAGGGCGAGGTCAGCAGGCGGAGTTCCTCCGCGGCCAAGCGCCGGATGCCCTCGCGGTTCATGGTGAGGTAGGCGGCCTTGGCGGTGGGCACGACGGTGTACCCCTCGCCTTCCAGCTCCACCAGGGTCTGCGTGGCGATCGCCTCCACCTCGGGAACGATGTAGTGGGGCTGCTCGGCTTCGATCACCGCGCGCAGCGCCGCGCCGTCGAGCATGGACAGCACGTGCGAGCGGTCGGCGACCTGCATCGCGGGGGCGTATGCGTAGCTGTCGACGGCGATCACCTCGACGCCGAACCGTTTGAGCTCGATGACCACTTCCTTGCCCAGTTCACCCGAGCCGCAGAGCAGCACCCGGGTCGCCGTGGCCGAGAACGGGGTTCCGATTGATGTCACGATCCATCCTCTGATGAGTTCTGCGGCCGACGTCATTGGCCGGTGCGGCCGGGCCTTGACAACCTCCGACCGCCCAGCCATCGAGGCTCTGGTTAGGGTATCCCCATGGACCCACACACCACCGTTTCGACGATCGCCGGCCCTCTCGGGGACATGGGTGCCGCCTTCTATTTCTCCCCGGAGTCGCTCGCCCGGGGCGAGGTCCTCGGGCTTGACGTCGTCGCCCTCTACGCCGCCGGCCGGGCCGCTGACCTCGACCCGATGACGGCAGACGCCACATTCCACTTCTTCAAGCCCGGAATGATCGGCGCGATCGTCGAACGAGGTCGTGCCGGAGGCAACCCGAAAGCGGTCATCGAGGCTCATCACGGCGCCGCCGACGACTACGCCGAAGCCCACTTCAACGCCGTCGACCCGGCGACCCTCACCGCGTTCGCCGACGCCGTCTCCGCACTGGCACACACGGTGCCCGTCGGTTCGTGGCCGCTGTTCGACGGCTATCGCGCCGCCCCGGTAGCGGCGACCCCGGCCGCGAAGGCCTATCGGGCGGTCATCCTGCTGCGTGAGTTGCGCGGCGGTGTGCACACCGATGCGGTGAAGGCCGAAGGGCTCGATGCGCCGGCGGCGTGCCAGCTCGACCGCCCGGGCATGGACTTTTTCAGGATGCACGGCTTCTCCGAGGAAGACCTGGTCGAGCCCACTGCTGAACTG
>Ga0194052_1001750_pt1 | contig 12304 bp, 7 predicted proteins | sample SepL226m_MetaG_FD_160117 | JGI IMG/M metagenome (GOLD analysis project Ga0194052, IMG submission 160117) | Anoxic zone freshwater microbial communities from boreal shield lake in IISD Experimental Lakes Area, Ontario, Canada - Sep2016-L227-6m | ecosystem: Environmental > Aquatic > Freshwater >... | reverse complement strand
GCTTGGCTCCAGGCCGCTATTCGCCGCCGCGGCCCTTACGGGACGGCCTCGGCTCGAGAAGCTCGCTGGCGGCGCTGAGGTCTGCTGGCTCCCGGCCCCCGCGCCCGTAGCCTGCGGGCGCCGGGTCCCGTACGTACTGACGGTTCATGACATCTCTTTTGAGGTTGCGGCCGGAAACTTCACTGCATACGAGCAGGCGTGGCATCAAGCCGCACGGCCGCGCAGGCTCGCGGAACGCGCTGCCGCGGTCGTTGTTGACAGCGAAGCAACGCTGCAAGCGATGGAAGATGCCAGCTGGCCTATTGAGCCAGGCGAGGCGACCGTCATTCGCGGTGCTCCATCGACCAACCTGACCGGCGGTCAGAAGGCCTGGCCCAGCGATCGAGGCTATTTACTTTATGTTGGCGCACTCGAACCGCGCAAGGGGATTGACACGCTCGCCAAAGCAATCGAGATCGCGCGCCGAATCGGCCTCACCCTGCCGCTGATCGTCGTCGGTGAGGGGCGTTCGGCGCCGCTGCTCGACGGAGCAGCGGGAGTGAAACTGGTCGGGCGACAAAGTGACCAGCAACTTTCGGAGCTGTACGCAGGAGCTTCGGCGCTAGTGGTCCCCTCGGTGCTCGAGGGCTTTGGCCTGCCGCCTGTTGAGGCAGCCGCGCACGGCGTCGTCAGCGTCACTAGCGATCTACCCGTGTTCCGCGAAACACTCGGTGACGCAATCCTCACGTTCCCGGTTGGGGATGCGGAGTCGCTGGCCAAAACACTCGTGCTGATCAGCGGCGACGAGGGCCTGCGCACCAAACTCGGAGCCGCGGCAAAGCAGGCAATAAGGCCGCTAACGTGGGGAGCGTCAGCACATTCCCTCCATCGCGTACTCAGCGAAGTCGTATCGAAAAGACGATGAGCTTCTCGATCTGCATAGTGACCCACAACTCTGCTCGCGTGCTCGGCGCGCTATTCGATTCGATCGATGCGCATTTATCTGAGCGTCCGCAGATCATCTGCGCCGACAGCGGGTCGACCGACCACAGCGTTGCCGTGGCAAGCACGCGCGGCGCCGAGGTCGTGATCATGGACGGCAATCTCGGCTTCGGTGCATCCAATAACGAAGCTCTAAAGCTGGCGAGAGAGCCGGTTACCGTCTTGATGAACCCCGATTGCCGCCTGGTTGATTCGAGCCTCGACCGGCTGATAACTAAGGCGTCCGAGCGGCGCGCGTTGATCGCGCCGCGGCTACTAAACGAGGATGGATCAATCCAGGACAGCGCCCACCCCCTACCCGGCGGCTGGAGTGGATACCTCGCTGCGATCACCGTCCCGCGCCTGATGCCAAGACGCCTGCGAGAGCGACTCCAACCCTTCCGCGCTAAGAACGAGACGGAAGTTGGGTGGGTAATCGGCGCCTGCATTGTCGCTCAGACCAACTTACTGCGGGAGCTCGGTCCGTTCAGTGCGGATGACTTTCTCTACGCCGAAGACATGGACCTGTGTCTGCGCGCGCGCGCACGCGGAGTCTCAACGGTGTACGACCCTACGATCCGAGTCGTCCACAGTGGTCAGCACTCAAGTATTGCGATTGACGCGGCAGCGCGCATGGACCTTCAGGCACGACGCCGACGAGACGTGATCCAGCGACAGCTTGGGGCGACCGCGCTCGCGCGCGACGACCGCAGCCAAGGACTTACTTTCAAGCTGCGTGAGCTAGCGGGGCACGATCGCGGACATAACAAGATGCTGCTGACGGCACTCCGGCGCGCTCAGAACAGATCTAACTGAGCCCGGTCGTCCGGTTCGCTCGATTCTTCACCTAACTTGGGAGCGGGCGCCGAGTCGAGAGCCGCAGTGCCCGACGGTTGCGTCGGAGCGCCCCGTGCGATCAGCTCGGGGATGAGTGCGAAGTCATCGCGCAGGATAGCCAAGTTAGGCCGACGGTACAGAGCCGCCGCAGGATGGAACACAGGCAGCAGCCAGACCGCCCGGGATCCAACTGTACGAACCTCGGGTGTCCCACGAATAACGCTGATGCCAGTGTCCTCGCCGCGCAGCAATTTGCTCGCAAAGTTGCCGAGTGTCACGACGACAGTGGGCGCCACTATCGCGACCTGCTGCTCAAGAAACTCGAAGCAGTTGGCGATCTCGTCTGACCGAGGATCGCGGTTATCCGGCGGCCGGCACTTCAATACGTTGGCGACATATACCTCGTCCCGACCGATACCGATCCCCGCTAGCAGCTGGTCGAGCAGCTTTCCCGACGCGCCGACGAACGGGACACCTTCCTTATCCTCACGCGCGCCTGGCGCTTCGCCAACGAGCATCAATCCGGCATCGGCCGATCCGCCTCCGAATACAACCTGCGAACGACTGCTGACGAGCTGTGGACATCGCTGACAGCACTCAGCCTTAGATCGGATTGCCCCCTCAAGCACCGCCGCCGGGCTAGCCACCGCTGGAGCTACCTTTCGTCTCACCGGGCCCAACGGATGTTCCGATACGCGCCTTGTAGAGCCGAACTACTTCGATCACCGATGCGGCGGCCAGCGCGAGCATGCTGACTATCGCCACCCAGTGTGCGCCAACGTGATGGAGCGGATAGTCGAAATTAATCCCTTGAGCATTCGGGTCGGGGTTGACGAGGTAGAGGAACGGCACGACGACTGAGCAAACCACCGCCAACATAATTAGGGCTGCAGCAACCCGCCCTCGTTTTGGCAGTGCAGCCTCCCCTCGCTTGTTAGACGTCCCAGCTAAAAGGAATGGAGCGTTTCGATTTGCGGTCTGAAGTTCGACAACGATTCCCGCCGGGTCCGCGGCGCCGTGTGCCAGCTCGCCCACTTTTCCCCGTCTGCGGCGAGTCGTAAGTAACAGTGACCCGAGTAGCGCCAACACCGCAAGACCGGAGATTACGTATGCGTAGTTTGCAAACCGTTGAGGCCCAAAGGCAAAACGCGCATTGATACAGCTTGCGCCGTTAATTCGCCAGCCGTTCGCAAATCCATCGATCTGTAAAGGCGTACCGAGATCGTGCTCACTTCCACGGGTGTCTTTGCACCAGGCTTTCCACCCCGGCGAGTAGCTCTGACCCAACACGAGCCACCCACGCCCGAGGAGATGAACTCTTCCACCCGTTGTGATCACCGGGACGGGCCGCGGAGGAGAAAGGGCGAGCGGCGCGGCGCCGAATAGCAGAAGATGGTCGGGCGCAAAAGTAGTTCCCTGCTGTGCGACGACCAGGTTCCCGCCGCTCTTCAGGCCTAGCACCTCACCCGGTGAACACTGCTGCATCCGCACAGGTCGACCCTGATCTAGATCGATAATGCTCCCACTGGCACGCAGCGTAATCCTCCCCTCGCCCGAATTGACGGCGATCTCGCCGCATCGAGAGCGAAAAGCTCCGGTCCGCCTCGGTTCAGCCCGCGGGAGTCCGGCGACCTGAACCTCGGTAAAGCCGACTTTGCGCGCCTGAATCTCTCCATCGCGTGGGCTAGCGATCCTTTTGACCGAAGTGACCGAGATGCTCAGCTGATCTGTCGACACAGCCACCGGCAGATTGATTATGCCGCTGGCTGGAAGTTTCCGATCGAACGCACCGCGCGAAGTCCCGACTCGAACCGATGTGACGTAGCGAGCAGAGCCCGTCACACGGATCAAATGTATCCGACGAACCGTAATCGGCGAAGCGCCCTTCCACTGAATTGTCGGGAGAACCGATGGGTCGTATTCGGCCTGCCACGAAGTACGCGGATTCCCATCGAAGGCCGACGATGCTCGGTACTCGCCCAAACCCTCGAAACGGGACGAGCTCGAATAGAGCGACTCCCCAGGCATCTGCGCGAGTCGATCGAGGCTCGGGTCTGGCGCTGCTGCTCGAACAGATGCCCAGCCGCTGGCACGAAACTCCCGGCCTGCTGGAAGCGTGACGCTCCGACGAATCCCCGGTTCGGCATCAACCATGTCGATCCTTGAGAGGGCGAAGCTAGGGCCCACAGCAACGCCAGAGTGGCCCGGAAAATCAGCTGTCGTACGCTCGAGCACGACCTCCATCGGCACGCGTGACAGGTCCGACTTGCGGGCCAGGGTGGCAAGCCGGGTCGGCAAGCGCAGTGATTCAGTGACATTGACGCCAGGCAGTCGAACTTCGTCGAGACCAGATGGCGAGCGCAACCCGTACGAGATTGCTCCCTCAGTACGGATTCGGAGCATTCTGACTACGGCTGGCCCAACCGGGATTCGGTTCCACCCGGCGCTGACAACGTGGACTTGCTCGGCCCCCCCGTTAACTGAGACGCCAACTACGCGAGTCGTGGTGATCCGGTCACTATGCGGTTTGATTTCTATTGCGCCAAGCGAGTGGGGATGGCGCAACGTAAACTCTAAATATCGTCGAGCGGGATCCTCATCCTCGGTGATCCATGCGGTATCGGCTCGCCCGTCAAAGGCGGCGTACGGTCGATTCTCAGGGAGAAGAGCAAACTGCGGCGCGGCTGGAGAGAACAAATCTGACAGTCCCGTGTAGGTCGCAAGCGTCTGGGTTGCCAGGCCACCGGACTCGAATGGTTCGTACTGAGGAAATGCCCGGCTAAGCGGTGCGGTAGCCGTCAACGTTGGGCCGGCATTAGCAGTGGTATCGGTGACCAAGCTAACTCGTCGGCGATTGGAGTCGGAGAAAACCAGCGTTGGGTGATCGGCCAACAACCCCAACAATGAGTGTTGCGACAAGTCGCCGGCGTAGAAGAGCGCTCGGGTCGGATCTAGCCGCCCTACCGAGGCCAAGGAGACGACGCCGGCCGCGTCACCGTCGATCACTGTCGCGCCCGACACTGTGTGTACCCGGCTGATGCGAGGGTTGGCCGGCCGCGGAGCCCTAAACGCTTCAACGGTTGCGACGGCAACCGTTGATCCACCACGATTGGCTGGCGGTGGGAATTGCTGAACTGGACCGAACCGGGCCACCGGGTGACGAAAACCGACCTGGCCCTGAAGCGCTTCCCTAACGCGCGCAGGATCTAACGAACGACCACGGAGCGGAGATGTGTCACTGCCAACAAGAACCCGCCCGACTCCGAGCAGTTGCAACATAGGGTTCAATTGCCCCGGTACTAAACGCCCCTGCTGCACTGACGCGTCGACGCTCTCGAGCAGCTGTGCCGACGACGGCGGGGCAGCGCGGACGATCTGACGATCGACTACGGGGCGACCAGAGATACCGGGCGCAATGGCGTTCTGAGTGCCTCCCCAGGTGTACCAACCGAACAGATCTCCAGGGATGACCGAGACTCGGCTGTCGGGGGGCGTCGTTGTCTGCGCGTCGGCGACAGCGCTCGTCCAAGCGTTCGGCACGCTTGAGAAAAAGAGACGGGAGTCGACCGCATTTCCTTGCCATAACGGCCGGCCCCAGAGCACCAACAGCGCCAAAACGACAACGCCCGAAGCGATCCAGACAGGCCGTGTGACGATACGCTTACCGTTGAGCCAAAGTTGCAGCGAGCGCAATCCGTCGAAACAAGTTCCAATAGTCAAGCCGGCAAGAATCGCGATCGAGAGTGCCGCCAGCGGGGCCGCCTTGTATGTCGTGCGCATGAACTGAAGCGGCCCGACGTCGTAGTACAGGCCAGTGATCAACCTTCCCAGCGGGCTAGCTTGAGGAAAGCCCAGCGACATGACCAGAATCGAGAGTGCAAGCATCAATCCAAAAAACGCCGCATATCGCCATCGCCTAAGGACGGCGACTCCGAGCACAGCCACCACAGGGAAAAAGAAGCTGGCCACGAGAGTAGGTGGGCTCAACAGATACACACCAATCGACGGCACCTGCGGGTGGTTGTCGGGATAGCCGTTGATGTAGTCCACCCAATAGCCAAGAATCCTGAGCGACTCTGAAGCGCTCGGCGTGTGGAGAATCGTTTCCGGATGCTCTGTAAACGTTAAGTAGTCAGTCCCAAACCGAGCCTGCACTAGGACGGGAACAAGCCACCACAATGAGGCCAAAACTGAGAGAAGAAAAGTTCGCCAAGCGAGGACAAATAGCCCCCTAAACCCTTTAAGCACGACCGCCTCAAATGCAACGAAAAGGAACACCGCGAAGAGCAACCAAACCAATGGTGTAAGCCCTGCGCAGCTGGCAGCGATCAATAGCGCGAGCGCGGCGGGAGAGCGCCATGACCGGGGGTCTCTAACACCTCGATGAGCCCAAAGCAAAAGCCACGGCAACGTCGCGTACGGGATCAACCAAACGGTCCCCCGATTAAGGCAGACCATCACGAACGGGCTTGTGATGTAGATCAGTCCGACCACCACAGCCGTGAGCGTTCCCGTTCGCGGGCGCAACGTCTCAATAAGTCGAAGCAAACCCCATGCACTAACGCCCAGCAACGCCGCGATCCAGAACCGTTGCACGATCCAGATCGGAATGCCTAGCGCGTCGCCGCCAGCGAAAAACGGCGCCATCGGGAACAGATATCCGATGAACTGACTGGTCTGAATGTGTCCAAGGTCTATCGTCCCCGTCCACATCTCGCTGACCCGGCTCAAAAATAGACCGGGATTCGTCAGCAGCTCAATTCGCGTGTCGCTGAATGCGGTGTATGGACGCTGCCAGAAGGCGAGGAACAGCGATACCCCAGCGAGGAAAAGTTGCGCGGCGAGACGACCGTGAGCGATGCGATAGAACCTTGCTTTCATCAACCGAGATCCTACGACGCTAATTGCGCCTTTTTGGGAAACGCCCCCCAGCTCAAAGCTTCCGAACCCAGATAACGCAGTTCCAAGCCAAGAGCTCTCGAAGCCCCGGCACGTGCATGATCGCGCGCAGCTGAGGCCAGTAACGCGGCTCAACCCTGGTTATCTCGATTGTGTGATCGGCCTTGAGGTGCCGCAGCGTGGATCCAATATGGACGTCCCAAAGTCCGTCTCCGTACGCATTCTTTCGGGGCGCGCCGTGCCGCTTCGCGTAAAGCTCAGGACCGATCCTCGGGCCCAAGAAGTGATAGGGCGAGATGTCGTGTCCACCCCAAGGGGAATACCAGTTAGTCCACGAGATATAGGCCCAGCCGCCGGGGCGCAGCACGCGGCTTATCTCGCGGAGCACTCCAGGTGAATTTGGCGTGTGTTCAAGCAGGTTAGAACTGAACACGCCGTCAACGGATGAATCCTCAAAAGGAAGGTCGGCTGCGTCTGCCAAAACGAATCCCACAGGAGGGTCGCCTTGAAGGGACAGCTCGTCCAGTGAGTTATCGATCGGAACAACTTCTGCTCCGGTGGCGCGCAGTCGTGCGCTGTAGTAACCCGGGCCGCAACCAAGGTCGAGCAACCTTTGACCTGCAAGTGGACCAACGAGCCGGTCGAGCTCTTCGGCCGCCTCACGGGCCAGTAGGTCATAGAAAGGCGCTGGATCACTTACTTCATTACGCCAGAGATTCCAGAGCTTGCGAGCACGAGCCAGACCACCCAAGCTTTGCTCTGGCTCATTCCCCGCACCGTTCGTCGTCTGTGCCACCGTTCTCCCTCGTCGATTAGGACTCGCGACGATAGCGCCGAGCCGGTGGTCGTGTTGTCGCCCACCGCGGCGATCGTTAGTATTTTTTCGTAGTGATGGGGTGGGCTCCCACGGTTGGAACTCGCACGAGGTGCCTTAGTCGTTCATGCACATACTCGTACTCACAGACCGTGATTGGACGCATCCCCAAGCGGGTGGGACTGGCACGCACCTCGATGCGCTGGTCTCTAGGTGGCTGCAGTGGGGGCATCGGGTCACGATCCTCGCTGGCGCACACGCAAACGCACCGTCACTTGAGCGAAGTGGAAACCTAACGATCCACCGAAAGGGAACTAGATCTACAGTCTTCCCGTTTGCGATTCTTCGGCGCCTGACGGGCCGCCTGCCAAAAGCTGACGTGACTCTTGAGATCATAAACGGGGTCTGCTGGTTAACTCCGCTCTGGGGGATAGGGCCGCGGGTTTCGCTCGTTCATCACGTTCACAGGAGGATGTACGTTGACGAGATGGGCCCAAAGGGCCGGATCGCCGCCTTCCTGCTAGAAACCCTGCCCTTGATGACGATCTACCGACGGTCGTCGTTGCTAACGGTGTCAGAAGCCACAAAGAGCGAGCTGGTCGAGGCGCACGCTCTGGTGGGCTCGGCGGTACAGGTCGTTTACTCGGGGATCGACAGCGCCAAGTTCTCCCCGCTGCAAGAAACACCTGAGCCGACGATGCTCTACTTGGGTCGCCTCAAGGCCTACAAGCGAATCGAATTGTTGTTCGGCGTAGTCGCGGCGATGCCCCAGTTATCTCTCGACATCGTTGGAGACGGAGATCACGGTCCTGAGTTGCGTGAGATCGCGCGGCTAAGTGGGCTCGATGACCGGGTCAGGTTTCACGGATTCGTCGACAATGAAACGAGATGCAAGATGCTTGCGGAAGCGTGGGTTGCCGTCACGGCCTCGAACACCGAAGGCTGGTCGCTATCCACACTCGAAGCAGCAGCGTCTGGAACGCCTACCGTTGCGTTTCCGGTCGGAGGACTAAAAGAATCGATCGTCCACGGTGAGACCGGGATTCATGCCAACTCGCTAGATCAGTTCATCGCCGCCGTCGAGCTCATCGTGAATGACAAGGACCTGCGCACTCGGCTTAGCGTTCAAGCCCGCGCGAGGGCGATGACTTTTTCTTGGGATAGAGCCGCGAGCAAAAGTCTGGCAGCGCTTGAGGCAGCGGTTCCCGGCGTCGACGACCTTGAGCGGGCGGCGCAACTCGAGAACAGCCCGCCGCTAGCGGCGGCTGCGAAGGCAAAGGCCGCTGCGAGCCGTGATCGAGAAGGCAAAGCGAGCTTGTAGCTTCGCCGCCGCAGCAGCGTTAGCTTGATGTGGTCGGCTGTACCTATCCACTCGCTCGGTGACTCGCGCGCAGGGTGGCGTCGAGGAGTGCACCGCGCGCCTGCCGTTATCTGACCAAGGCGAGCTCCATTGAGTCGACACATCCTCCGGCGCCAAGTGCGAATTGGACGCTTGAGCTGCTACTCCTGGCCGGCAGCAACGTTCTAAAGCCATTCGGATACACAGTCAGCTGAAGTTCAATAACAGGCCAAGAACTGACTGAGGACATGACAAAGACTTTGCCCTGCGCGGTTGTCTCGCTGAGCCGAACGCTCAGGACCATTGCTCGCCCCGACTTGGTTAACGCTGACGGTACCTGAAACGGGACCACGACACTTCCGGGCTGCAGCCAATCCGCGGAGCGCTTCGAGTATCTACAAGTCTTATGTGTGGGCCCTACCCTATGGTTCGGGCCAATGCTAGGCGAGCGTAGAACGCCCTCTCTATCCGCGGCCAGCAGCACACCAGTAAGCTTGTTGGGAGGCGGGATAGCCAGCCCCGCCGCCATTATGCGTGCCGCCTTTGAGTAGTAGTTGTAGTCCTCGGTTGACGGCACCCTGTAGATGACGTCCTGAGGAATTCGTTGGTCGAGGAACGTGGTAGCGCGATGGGTTTTATCCCACAGCCAGAGAGAGTTCTTGAAATTTCTCGTATATGTAGCGGCCCTGAGAGGAGCAATCTGCTGCGCCGGGAGACCATCGCGCAGGTTAATCAGCCATCCTGCGACCGCGATAACCGCCACGACGCTCAACGCTGCCAGCGCCGCGCTGCTCCGCGGCGCTGGGCGACCAGCAGCGGCCCACGCTGCTGGTATAAACGTCGCCAAGATCAGGACGGTCAACTCTTGGTAACGGGGAGTTAGGGCAAGCCCGACGGGACCCGTAAATCCAACGCGCAGCGCGGCGACTTGGACGCCGGACAGAGATATCAGCGCCGCCGCGGAAACCCAAATTGCAGCCGAGCGTTTATTCCGAATCGTTGCGAGCGCTAACGCGACTAGAACCGCTAGCCCACCGACCGTTGCGGCGCTGTCATACAACTTAGCTGCCTTCCACGGCTCCCAAGCGCTCGGAAAGCGATTCCAAGCCACCGAACCGACACCGATCCCCCACCAGTCAACCGCTACATCCCACCACTCTCGTGGAGTGATCTTCAACGCGCCGCTGAGATTGCCTGAGTTGAGACCTGGAAGCGAGAGCGTTACTGCGAGCTGAAGGAGCGCTACGGCGAGCAACGCCCCCACAATAGGCGCTGCGTCTCGGGCCCTCTTTGCAAAGCCCACGCGGGTCAAGGCATCGCTCGTGGGTGTTGCAACAGTCAGCCAGAAGAAGATTATGACTGGCACTATCTGCGCCCGGTCATAGAGCGAGCAGGCAGCTACCTGCCCCAGAACCGCGAGCGCAAATGCTGCGCGCGACTTCGTTTGGATCCACCTCAGGGCGAATAATCCGGTCGCGGCAGCGCAACAAAGCATAGTCAGCTGCTGGCTTTCCGACGGCCACCAGAGTGCCATACTCTCGTAGACCAGCGAGGTCGCTACAGCTGCCCCAGCCGCAAGGGCGACTAAAGCGGAGCCACCGAGCGCCCTGGCAAGATTCACGACGAGCACTGTCAACACCATAATTAGTACCGCCGAGAAGCCCACTGCAATGGACCACTGTGGTCCGAGGGCCCCCATCAGCCACGACAACGCGTACGAGCTTGGAACCAGATGCTCAAAGTACTCCGGTTTGCCAAACAGCGACGTAAAACTAAGGCCATAGTCCTGACCGAGACCGATCAGCATGAAGTCGTCATGGCGAAATGCGCCGACTCTGGCCGCCCTAACCATCGCTAGAGCACCGAGCACTGCAATCGCAAGCGTCAACAGCCTTAGGTGCACCGACGCAAACTCTTCAACGACGCCAAGGCGCCGAGTGTTCTGGCTCTCGCCTTGGAGCCGCTCCTCAGCCGTCACACCGCGTCACTCTACAGAAGGTCGTGAGCGAGCACCGTTAAACGATTCGACGAAGCGGCTATTCAGTGATTTGCGATTCCGTTCTCTAACCCCCGAGCTATGACCCAGGAGATCGGAGATTGCTGAAGGCAGCCGCGATGCAAGGAGTCTGAGAGATGCCGCCCCCACAAGGGCGAATCAAGCTTTACCATCGGTCTCCATGGTGCCCGCCTACGTTCCTACGGTCTCGCTCGTAATCCCCGTGTACAACGAAGAGTCTTCGCTGCCCGAGCTAAGGCGTCGGATCGATCTAATCCGAGACGACCTACCAGCAGCGCTCGACGTTCTACTTGTGAACGATGGATCCGCCGACGATTCGCTCGCGATCGCGACGCAATGGTGCGAAGCAGATCAATCGGTAACTTGCATCAATCTCTCGCGGAACTTTGGAGAGCAAGCGGCGATCTCCGCTGGCCTCGACAACGCCACGGGAGACTTCGTGGTGATGATGCCGGCCGACCTTCAGGACCCCCCGGAACTAATCCCGGTGATGTTCGCCGCCGCGATGGGCGGTGCCGACGTCGTCTACACCCGTCGCATTGGGCGCGATGAAGGGCTGATCAAGCGTTCGCTTGCGACTGCCTTTTACTCGATCATGGAACGACTCGCTAGGACGCCTTACCAAGGCCAGGCTGGCGATTTCAAGTTGCTTTCACGCCGCGTAGTTGACTCAATAAAGGCGATGCCGGAACGGAGGCGGTTCGTGCGCGGAATGGTCTCGTTCGTAGGGTTTGAGCAAGTTCCTGTTGATTACCGGCGCGCGGACCGCGCTGAAGGCCGTGGTGTTTCATACGTCGGTCTTTTCAAGCTCGCCGCCGAGGCGATCACTGCCTACTCAGACGTACCGCTTTCACTAGCGACCCTGATCGGCTCAGTGATCGCTTTCTGCGCAGTAGTGTCAGCACTCACGCTTGCAGTGTTGAGCCTGGTGGGCGTGCTGAGCCCTTCGCTGCTGCTGCTGATTTTGATCGTCGTCGCATTGCTCGGCGGAATTCAATTGATAGCGATTGGGATTCTTGGCACCTACGTTGCCCGCGTCCACGAGCAAACCCTTGGGCGCCCGTTGTACCTCATCGGATCGGTTGTTACCGGCGCGGATGAGGATTCGAATGCGTAAGTAGCGCTTCCCAGTGGGGTCGGTGCTACCGTTTTGACGATCGGCTGTAACCGTTGGAAGCAGACCGTGTAATGGCAGTTGAAGTTGGGGCCCGAAACACGACTTAAAGCGCGACCGGTATCTCGTTAGGGAACTGGACCGAAATGACAGAACGCATCGTTGAAACGATTCGAACAGTCCCCGATCTGAGGGACGCGATTGCTGCCCGCCGCGCAGATGGGGCGACGGTTGGGTTCGTACCAACAATGGGCGCTCTGCACAGAGGCCATTGTGCGCTGATAAAGCGCGCCGCTAGTGAGCACGACGTTGTCGTCGTCTCGA
>Ga0194052_1001745_pt1 | contig 12325 bp, 11 predicted proteins | sample SepL226m_MetaG_FD_160117 | JGI IMG/M metagenome (GOLD analysis project Ga0194052, IMG submission 160117) | Anoxic zone freshwater microbial communities from boreal shield lake in IISD Experimental Lakes Area, Ontario, Canada - Sep2016-L227-6m | ecosystem: Environmental > Aquatic > Freshwater >... | reverse complement strand
GCCTTGAGAAGCAGCCCAGTCGGCGATTTCTGCCTCCGTTAAGAGTCGCTTATTTTCTTTATGCATTGCGTACATCACTTTTTCATTTAGTGCGTCGCCTTTCCCCAGCGATTCAAGCGTATAGAAAAGCTGGCTATGCGGCATAAAATCATCCCGAAAAGCGACCGGCACCCTTTTAAATACAATATCTTTCGGCTGACGCTTGACCCAGCTACTCAGCTCTGGCTCAAAGTCGTAACAATGGGGGCAGCCATACCAAAAGAACTCAATAACTTCTACTTTGCCTTTGGTTTCTACAGGCTGAGGAATTGGTAAAACCCGGTAATCAAAGCCTTCCTCAATCTTTTGGCTTTGAGCATAGGTGAGTCCGCTTAAGCACAGCAAGGACAATACAATAAAGAATCTTTTGCTAAATGAAATCATGATTTACTAGTTTTAATTAGGGTTGGTTTAATTCCCATGCCATTTAATTTATCGCGCACAGGATTGCTTTCTTCCGAGCTGGCATAAGGACCAACGCGAACTCGCCACAAAGTATTGCCTTCGCTAGTCACTTCACTTAATGAAGTCTGAATACCTTGAATAGCTAAACTTGCTTTTTGCGCATCTGCATCAGCACGCTTTGTAAAAGCTCCAACTTGCAAATAATATTGAGCATCAGACTTTGCAGAAGCAGGGGGGCTTTCAGCTGACTTTTTGCTGTTGACTAAATCTCCAATAGGGTCAGCAGCAGGGCTTGCGCTAGATTTGCCCTGCAGGGGCTTATTCAAATCCACTGCCTCAGCTGGACTAACAGTCTCACCCTCAGCCGGAGGTGCAGCCGGCTTAATAATACTCAGCGGCAAATTAGGCGCACGAACGCCAGGTCTTTCTTGGGGGGTATTTTTAGAAAGATAAAAGGCAATCACAAAGGCGATACCTAAACCGGCGCCCAGACCCAGAATAAAGCCCAAAATCGTACCGCCGTATTGAGCATCGCCACTTGCGGTTTTGATGAGGCTAGTTTGTTGATTCGGTTTTTTCATAATTCCCTCATCTTACCGCTACTACATCTTCGCTGGAGCAGATACCCCTAATAGCTTCAAACCATTTTGCAACACCTGGCGCGTTGCGGATAACAGTGCTAAACGAGCTAATTTTAAATTCTGATCATCTACCAAAACCCGATCAGCGTTATAGAAAGTATGGAAATCTCCAGCCAAATCACGCAAATAAAATGCCAAAGCATGAGGCGCTAAATCTGCTGCGGCATCTGTCAACATCTCGGGGTACTCAGCCAAGCGCCTTAATAAATGATCTGAGGCTTTGCTATTAAGAAGTGATAAGTCTGCTGTTGCTAAATCGGCAGTTTGCCCACCCCACTGCTGCAAGATCGAGCTAATCCGAGCATAAGCATATTGCACATAGAACACGGGATTCTCGTCATTTTGCTGAAGTGCTAAGTCAATATCAAATACAAACTCAGTGTCAGCTTTGCGTGAAATCAAAAAGAATCGAACTGCATCACGTCCACGTTGAAGCGCCAACTCTTTTTCTGCGGGGGTCATTTCCGGAGTAACACCTCCCGACCACTCAACCAAGTCTCTTACCGTGACATAAGAGCCAGCACGTTTTGAAATTTTTACTTCTTCGCCATGGCGCATCACTGTCACCATCTTGTGTAAAACATATTCAGGATAGGTCTTCGGAATTTCCCAGCCACGCTTTTGGGCCACGCCCTGTATGCCTGAGCGGACGCGGGCAATCGTGCCATGATGATCGCTGCCTTGAACGTTAATAACTTTTTCGAAGCCGCGACTCCACTTGCTTGCGTGGTATGCCACATCAGGAACAAAGTAGGTAAAGCTCCCATCCGATTTGCGCATGACGCGATCTTTATCGTCCCCGTCATCAGTCGTCTTTAACCAGAGAGCGCCTTCACCTTCGTAGGTTTTTCCAATACTTTGTAAATCGTCTACGATTTGCGCAACACTACCGTCGGTATACAAAGAAGACTCTAAGTAATAACAATCAAATTTCACGCCGAAAGTTTTTAAATCAATATCTTGCTCGTTACGTAAATAAGCAACTGCAAATAGGCGAATTGCCTCTAGATCATCTTGATATTTTTCAGAAGACTTAAAAGCAGTGGCGATCTCTGCAATGTATTCACCGTTATAAGCTTGTTCAGGCCATGATGCATCACCGGGCTTTAAGCCCTTTAAACGTGCCTGTACAGATAAGGCGAGGTTAGCAATTTGTACGCCTGCATCGTTGTAATAAAACTCTCGATGTACTTTGATGCCTTGAGTTGCCAAGAGATTAGCTAAGGCATCCCCTAAAGCTGCCTGCCTGCCATGGCCAACGTGTAATGGGCCAGTAGGGTTTGCCGAAACAAACTCAATCATGGCGCTAGCGACAGGTCCCTGACCACTTGGAAGCTCTCCAAACTGAGGGCCTGCCGATAAAATTTCTTCGACTACTGCAGTTTTAGCTACATTACTGAGGCGAAAGTTGATAAACCCAGGACCAGCAATTTCGCATGAAGCAATTAGCTGGTCAAAGCCCGGCTGCTTTTGCAAACGATCTACCAGACTCTGCGCCAATTCCCTTGGATTTAATTTCCAAGCTTTAGAAAGCTGCAGGGCAATATTGCAGGCCACGTCACCATGGTCTACTGCCTTTGGGCGCTCTAGACGAGGCTGTGGCACATCGCCTAAGTCTCGCTCTTGCGCTAACTCCTGTAATGCTCTTCCGAGCATCTCAATTAATCGATTTTTATTAGTCAACAACATAGAACAGTGAGTTTATCAGGTGGTAAGCTATCGAAATGATCTATCAATTTCGCTCAAAAGCAGGTCCAGACGTCATCATGCTGGCTGATCTGACCCAGCGAATTTTTGATATCTTGGGGCGCCCCATTGAGCCTAGGGGAGTTTTGACAGTGGAGAAGCTGCCCGCCCACATTAATGCCCTAGAAACAGCCATTCTAAAAGACCTCGAAGAGCGATCACAAGTCAAGAATGGGGCCGATGAACCAAAGAGCCAGTCCAAATTAGCGGACCGTCTTGGCCAAAGAGCCTATCCATTTCTTGAGCTGATGAAGCAAAGTAATGCCAAAGGTGAGCCCGTAATATGGGGTGTTTAATCTAGGGAACTAGATAACTGGCGACGTACATCTTCAATGGATTCGCCACGTCGGACAGCCAAGTCTTCAACCTGGTCAGCAGACAACTTACCGACGTTAAAGTAGCGCGCATCAGGATGCGCCAAATAAAATCCGCTCACGCTAGAGGCTGGATTCATGGCCATCGATTCAGTCAAGGTCATACCAATATCTTCAGAACCAATGACTCGCAATAAGTCTTTTTTGACTTCATGTGCAGGGCATGCAGGATATCCAGGCGCCGGACGAATACCGCGATACTCTTCATTGATCATTTGATCGTTTGTCAGAATCTCATCAGTGGCATAGCCCCACAAATCTGTTCGGACGCGATGGTGCATCAACTCAGTGAAAGCCTCAGCTAGGCGATCTGCTAAAGCTTTCAACATGATTGCGCTGTAGTCATCATGCTTGCCCTGAAATTCTGCGACCTTTTTCTCAACGCCATGGCCTGTCGTTACAGCAAAGCAGCCTAAGTAATCGGCTACTCCAGAATCCCTAGGGGCAACGTAATCCGCAAGACAGCGATTTGGGCGGCGAACACCATCAATGAGAGGACGCTCAGCCTGCTGACGCAAGTTATGCCATACAAACAATGGGTGCTGGCGTGCTTCATCGCTATACAAAACAATATCATCACCAACTGCATTGGCAGGATAAAACGCCACTACTGCATTTGCCTGTAGCCATTGGCCTTTAATCAACTTTTCTAACAAGGCCTTAGCATCTTCGAATACTTTTCGAGCTTCAATCCCGACCACTTCATCATCCAAAATCGCCGGAAACTTACCCGCTAAATCCCAAGTCTGGAAGAATGGTGTCCAGTCAATATATTTGGCAATATCACTTAAGGCAAAGTTTTTAAAGATGCGACGCCCAATAAACTTGGGTTTTTCTGGAACGTAAGCAGCCCAATCGATGAGCTCGCGATTTTTACGTGCAGCCTCTAGGGAAATAGTAGGCGCCGCCTTTCTATTCGCATGCTGCTCACGAATACGAACATAGTCATCGCGCAAATCTTGAATGAATTTCTGAGAACCCTCATCGGAAAGCAAGCTAGATGCCACTGATACCGAGCGTGATGCGTCTGGTACATAAACTACTGGACCGTCATAGTGTGGTGCAATCTTTACTGCAGTATGCACACGTGAAGTTGTAGCGCCACCAATCATGAGGGGGATTTGACGCTCACGGAAGTAATCATCGCGCTGCATTTCTTGCGCAACATAAGTCATCTCTTCAAGCGAGGGGGTAATTAAGCCTGAGAGACCCACAATATCAGCCTTCTCTTCCTTAGCGCGCTTCAGAATTTCAGCACAAGGAACCATCACACCCATATTGGCCACTTCAAAGTTATTACATTGCAAGACCACGGTCACAATGTTCTTACCAATATCGTGCACGTCACCCTTGACGGTGGCCATCACAATCTTACCTTTGGCTTTTGCCTCACCGCCGCCAGCAATATGCAGCCGCTTTTCTTCTTCAATATAGGGAATCAGGATAGCAACCGCCTGCTTCATTACTCGAGCGCTTTTCACTACCTGCGGCAAGAACATCTTGCCCTCGCCAAATAAATCGCCAACGACATTCATGCCGTCCATCAGCGGGCCTTCAATGACCTCAATTGGTCGGCCGCCAGTGCCCATTATTTGCGCACGCAATTCTTCGGTATCCGCTTCAATAAAGGTAGTAATGCCATGTACCAATGCATGCGTTAAGCGCTCGCGGACCGGCTCTTCACGCCAGGCTAAGTTTTCAACCTGCTTGGCTCCGCCACCCTTAAATTGGTCTGCAATATCCAACAAACGCTCGGTTGGGGTTTTTCCGTCTTTTTCTTTAAAACGATTGAGAACAACATCTTCGACACGCTCACGTAAGTCGGAATCTAAATCAGCGTAAACGCCTAATTGGCCGGCATTCACAATGCCCATATCCATGCCTGCCTTGATGGCGTGGTACAGGAATACGGTGTGGATCGCCTCACGTACACGGTCATTACCGCGGAATGAGAAGCTCACATTAGAAACGCCACCACTCACCTTAGCGCCAGGCAGATTTTCTTTAATCCAGCGTGTCGCATTAATAAAATCTACGGCGTAGTTATCGTGCTCTTCAATACCAGTGGCGATCGCAAAAATATTGGGATCAAAAATAATATCTTCTGCAGGAAAACCAATCTCATTTACAAGAATGTCATAGCATCGTTGGCAGATTTCAGTCTTACGTTTAAAAGTATCGGCCTGACCAAGCTCATCGAAAGCCATGATGACAGAAGCAGCGCCATAGCGACGAATTAAACGCGCTTGCTTTCTGAAAGGCTCTTCGCCTTCCTTTAAGGAAATTGAATTCACAATCGGCTTGCCTTGAATGCATTTCAGGCCCGCCTCAATCACACTCCACTTAGAAGAGTCGATCATGATTGGCACTCGAGCAATATCAGGCTCAGATGCAATCAAGTTTAAGAAGCGCTTCATCGCTGCTTCAGAATCTAGCATCGCCTCATCCATATTGATGTCGATGACCTGAGCACCATTTTCAACTTGTTGACGTGCGACTACGAGCGCCTCATCAAATTGATTATTTAAAATCATGCGAGAAAATGCTTTGGAGCCCGTGACATTGGTGCGCTCACCAATGTTAACAAAGCCAACAGCAGAGGTAACGTTAAACGGCTCTAGACCAGAGAGCTTCATGGCTGGCATGGATTTTTGATTTTCCAACTTACTCATGCTGCCGTCTCTGCTCCATCGCGATAGAAAGCGCGAGGCTTGCGTTTGGAGACTGCATTGGCGATTGCTCGAATATGGTCAGGCGTAGTACCGCAACAACCTCCCACCAAGTTAACCAGGCCATCCTTAGCAAAACCATCTACTAAGCTTGAAGTAATTTCTGGAGTTTCATCAAACCCTGTATCACTCATTGGATTGGGCAAGCCAGCATTGGGATAGCAAGACACCGCGGCATCACAGATGCGTGCCAGCTCTGCAATATAAGGACGCATCAATGCTGCACCTAAAGCACAATTCAAACCAAACGTGAGTGGCTTAATGTGACGCAAACTATTCCAAAAGGCTTCAACCGTTTGACCAGAAAGAATTCGACCTGATGCATCTGTAACCGTTCCAGAAATCATCACCGGCAAACGCTCACCAGTCTCTTCAAAAAATTCATCTAATGCAAACAATGCCGCTTTTGCATTGAGGGTATCGAATATAGTTTCCACTAAAAATAAATCAACTCCGCCAGCAAAAAGGCCTTCAATCTGCTCACGATAAGAGGCGCGCAAAACATCAAAGGTGACATTGCGTGCGCCAGGATCATTCACATCAGGAGAAATGCTTGCAGTCTTTGGGGTCGGGCCAATTGCACCAGCAGCAAAGCGTGGCTTATCTGGAGTACTGTATTTATCGCAAGCTGCGCGAGCCAGTCTAGCTGAAACCTCATTCATTTCACGTGCTAGGCCAGGCATTTTGTAATCTTCTTGGGCAACTGAAGTAGCGCCAAAGGTATTGGTTTCAATAATGTCAGCACCAGCATCCAAATACTGTTCATGAATCTTGCTAATGATTTGGGGCTGAGTCAACACCAACAATTCATTATTGCCCTTGAGATCACTCGGATGATCTGCAAAACGAGCGTTACCAGGCAACCCTCGGTAATCATCTTCAGACAGTTTGTACTGCTGAATCATGGTTCCCATAGCCCCATCCAAAATGAGAATGCGCTGCTTTAGCAGCTCAGGGAGTAGCTGTCCACGCGTATAAGGCTGGGATAAACCATTAAATTGCATTACTTAACCGGGAATAATCTCTAGAATCCCTTATTCTATTGGAAAAGCTACTTTTCATTTAACCCGGAGCCCCTTATGTTTGGAACCATTCCAGAATTCAATCAAAGCCTTGATATGTTTAAAACCATGTGGGGACAAGGCGCAGCAGGACAGGCTGGGCAGTTTCCCTTCACTACCGATGCTTCAAAGGCTGCAGGTGGCTTTGGCGCAGCGTTCCCAGGGCTTGATGTTGATGAGCTTGAAAAGCGGATCAAAGACCTCAAGAGCGTTGAAACTTGGCTAAACCTCAACCTCAACATCCTAAAGTCCACGATTCAAGGTCTTGAAGTTCAGCATGCCACCATGATGGCGCTCAAGTCATTTGGTGACGCAGTCTCTGCAGCTGGTGCAGCTGCTACTAGCTCTTCTGAAAGCGCTGAGACTAAAGCAAGTGCTAAACCACGGAAAACCTCAACACGCCGTCCTCGCAAAGCTGGCGATGCAACTTACCTCGACGAAGTAGGTAATTCAGATGAGCAATAGCCTCACCCATAGCAAAGGTGAGTTGGTGAATATCTAATTCTCGTCTAAATAAAACCGGCACAATCTCTCGAGCAGTTGCCGGTTTTTTACATGCGCCAAGAGTTTCGGCCAAACGCTCATCATGATGCGCTTTTAACTGTTCGATTCGGGGCTTCATACCAGTAAATGGTTTGCCATGCGAAGGCAATACCAAAGCATCATCCGGCAGGGGCAAGTATTCGTCTAAGGAAGCAAGATAGAGGCCTAGAGGATCTGCATCGGGATCCGCATCAAACACACTCACGTTTGTAGAAATTCTGGGTAGCAACATATCACCAGAAATGAGAACTTCAAGATCTTTGCAAAAGAGAGATGCATGCTCTGGAGCATGACCATATCCCATAATGACTTGCCACTCTCGACCACCGATCAAAATATTTTCACCATCGATGATGCGACGATACTGTCTTGGAACGCCGGGCACCATATTGCTGTAGTAGTTTGAGCGACCCCGAATTTTTTCTAAATCATCTGGTGCTGATAAGCCATGTTTTTGAAAATGATCCGCAGAGCCTCCACCGCCGGCACGCACGCCAATTGCGGCGCCACCTTCCTTATGACTTAACCACTGAGCCGTAAGATAGTCAGTCATGGAAATCCATAGTGGCACATTCCATTTTTCACATAGCCATTGAGATAGGCCAACATGATCGGGGTGCATATGCGTCACAATCACCCTCAACACTGGCAAGCCTTTTAGCTGAGTAGCAAAAACTTGCTCCCATGAAGCCTTAGTCTCATCATTGGCGATACCGCAATCCACAATGGTCCATCCAGCAATGCCATTTATCTCATCGCGCAAGAGCCATAAATTAATGTGATCTAAAGCAAAGGGTAACTTCATCCTGAGCCAACGCACTCCCGGAGCTACCTCAATGCTGCTGCCTAACTCTGGAAGCTGATCCCCCAAAGGGTAATGGAGAGCGGTTTCCGAAGCAAGCGGGGGTTTATTGTTCATATTTTTATTCGAGTCATTATTTATTAACGTCGACGATCAGGCGCCCACGCACATTTCCTGCCATCAACTCTTTCGCATACTTCAAAGAATCTTCAAGGCTAATTTCATGAGAAATCTCATCTAGCGTTTTTAAATCTATCAGCTTGCTTAATTGCTCGTAAGCAGCAATACGTTTTGCTCTTGGCACTGTGACACTATTGATGCCATACAAAGTCACGCCACGCAAAATAAAGGGTGCGACAGAGGATGGAAAGTCCATGCCCTGCGCCAGTCCGCAAGCGGCTACCGCGCCGTCACTCTTGGTTTGTGCACAAGCATTAGCCAAGGTATGGCTGCCAACGCTATCGACTACAGCCGCCCAACGTTCTTTTGCCAAGGGCTTACCAGGCGCAGATAAAGTGGCGCGATCGATTACTTCAGTTGCACCTAACTGCTTTAAGTACTCAGTTTCTGACATCCGCCCAGTGCTCGCTACTACCGTGAATCCCAATTTACTCAGCAAGGCAATCGCAAAACTGCCAACTCCACCTGCAGCACCAGTTACCAATACTTCACCATCGCTTGGCCTTAAGCCATGGGTCTGCAAAGCCATGACACAGAGCATTGCGGTATAGCCAGCAGTACCAATAGCTAAGGCTTGCTTGGCAGTCAGGCCTTTAGGCAAAGGAATGAGCCAATCGGCTTTAACGCGGGCTAACTGACCTAATCCACCCCAATGTCCTTCTCCAACTCCCCATCCATTGAGAAGCACCATATCGCCAGCCTTAAAGTCAGGGCTGCTGCTTTCCAATACTTCCCCAGCAAAGTCAATTCCAGGAATCATGGGGAAACTCCGGACCACTGGACCTTTGCCAGTAATCGCCAAACCATCCTTGTAGTTGAGGGTGGAATAGAGCACCTTCACCTTTACATCACCCTCTGGCAGGCTGGCCTCATCGACCTGGGTCAGCTCGGCGCGATAGCCCTGATCATCCTTATTTACCAAAATAGCCTTAAACATGTCTCTTCCTTTAAGAGCGGGGCATTTCCCCGCAACAAATGCGTAATAGGTTTATCCTAACGAGCATTGATGATTATGGAGGTTTCCATGAAAAAAATTCTACTATTAACTGCGATTTCTGGGGTATTACTGGCTGGCTGCTCTTCAACCCAGCTCAATATGTCTATGGGGAACATGCGCCTCATTAGCTCTAGCGCTGATCCACAAGACGTTATGGACTTTGCGACCAATGCCTGTAGAGGCGACTTTTATCAAGGCGCCAGCTTCCTATCAAAGGCCGGGAAAGAATATCGCTTTAAGTGTGTAAAAGCTGAAGAGAACGAAGTATTGATTCCGATTCCTGGAACTACTATCGCTCCTGCGGCTAAGTAAACAATCTGATGACCCCATTTACATCACAGGAGTTGCGTAAAGGCTTTGGCTCTTTTGCAACTGGGGTCACAGTCATTACCTGTCTTGATGAAGAGAAAAATCATCATGGCATTACTATTAGCTCCTTTAATACCGTCTCTCTAGAGCCTCCACTCATTCTGTGGAGCCTGAAAAAGCATTCTCGTTTGATGCCTTGGGTTGAGACGGGTAAGAAGCACCTCATTCACGTGCTCGAGCGCTCTCAAGAGGACTTAGCAATGCACTTTGCTACTGTCAAAATAGATCAATTTGAGGGCATTTCTCACCAAGTCGCCAATAGCGGTCTTTGCCAAATTGACGCTTGCGTTGCCTATTACGAATGTGAAACTGTTTCAGTTCACATTGGCGGAGACCACAACATCATTGTTGCCAAGGTACTCAATTTAAAAAATCATCCCGACAAAGAGCCGCTCATTTTTGCGCGCAGTAAATTTGTTGGGCTTGATGTAACTGAAATTAAATCCGTTATTTAAAGTTCAAATAAAAAAGGGAAGCCATGCTACGTCTATGGGGTCGTAAAAGTTCCATCAATGTACAAAAAGTATTGTGGTGTCTTGCAGAACTTGGACTTGAAGAAGGCAAAGACTTCGAGCGTATTGATGCGGGCCTTCACTTTGGCGTAAATCGGACGCCTGAGTTTTTAAAACTCAACCCCAATGGCTTGGTGCCCACCTTAGAGGACGGCAATATTGTGCTTTGGGAATCCAATACCATCATGCGCTACCTCATCCGCCAGTACGATAAGAATGAGCGCTTTCCAAATGATATTGCGAGTCAATACAACTCAGAAAAATGGTTGGATTGGCAAGTGGGTTCCTTATGGCCCACCCTGCGCACACCGTTTTTAGGCTTAACTCGTGTACCTGAGAATGAACGCAACTACCAAGCAATTAAAAAGGGTTATGAGGATGCCAACAATTTATTGAGTTTGCTCGATACCACCCTAGCAAATCAAGCTTATTGTTCGGGCCATCAATTTAATATTGGTGATATTGCTCTCGGCCTTTGTGTTAGTCGCTGGATCCTGTTAAATGAAACTTTTCCAGAAAAAACTGGCCCACGTCCAAGCTTAAAAAATGTAGATGCTTGGTTAAAGCGCCTGGAAACAGAAACCGACTTTAATAATATTGCCGAGAAACAACTCAATATTATTAAGTAGCCCGCTTTTACTGTTGCTTAAATTTATTTTGGTGGTGGTCAGCACCCATCAGTAGATACATCGCTGGAACCACGAACAAAGTAAACAGTGTGCCGATGGATAAGCCGGTAAAGATCACAATCCCCATAGATTGACGACCTGCCGCACCCGCACCTGAAGCAATCACCAAAGGTAAAACACCCAGCACCATCGCTGCAGTGGTCATCAAAATAGGCCTTAGACGAACGCTACTGGCTTCAATAATGGCGTCTAACTTGCTACGCCCTGCCTCTTGCAATTCGTTGGCAAATTCCACAATCAAGATGCCGTGCTTACTAATTAAGCCCATCAGCGTCACTAAGCCAACCTGGGTATACACGTTCAGAGTAGTAAAGCCCAGATTAATAAAGATGAGGGCTCCAAACAATGCCAGCGGAACCGACACCAAAATCACAATGGGGTCTCGGAAACTATTAAATTGAGCGGCCAGCACTAAGAACACAATCAAAATCGCAAAGAACATTGTCACCAAGAAGCCGCCGGATTCCGCCATGAACTGACGTGATGGGCCTGCATAGTCCATGGTGTAGCCATTGGGCGCTACCTCTTTCAAAGTTTGGCGCATGAACTCCAACACATCTGCCTGAGAAATAAATGGGGTGCTCACACCGGAAATCGTTGCAGAATTTAATTGCTGAAAGTGGTTAATCGATTGTGGAACCACTTTCTGCTTAATGCTAGCAATAGTACGCGCCTGAATCATCGCGCCACTAGGTGTACGGATGTAGTAATCCAAAATCTGATCTGGATTTAAGCGATCTACTTGCTTCACTTGCGGGATCACCTTATAGGAACGGCCAGAGACGGAGAAGTAATTTACATACCCGCCACCCAGAGCAGCTGAAAGTGCCGAGCCTACCTGCTGCTGGGTCATACCTAAAGCCGCCACTTTTTCACGATCAATGACCAATACATCCTGTGGCTTATCAATTTTGAGATCTGAATCCACAAAGAAAAAGTTTCCGCTACGACGTGCTTTATCTAGAACAGCTAATGAAACTTCATTTAGCTGTTCATATGACTCAGTAGTGTTAATTACCACCTGCACCGGCAGGCCTTGCGCTCCAGGCAATGCCGGAAACTGGAATGCAGCAACCCGAGCGCCAGCGATCGAATTCCACTTCTGTTGCATGTCCTCTTGGAACTTGGTGGCATTACGACTACGCTCGCCCCAATCTTTTAGTAGCACGCCACCAAAGCTGCTGGTAGGGCTGGTGATTTGGAACATTTGCTCATACTCAGGTTCTACGCTTGATATC